>Ga0326765_100142_pt1 | contig 7860 bp, 3 predicted proteins | sample NORRB_P_FD_207670 | JGI IMG/M metagenome (GOLD analysis project Ga0326765, IMG submission 207670) | Hot spring water microbial communities from Norris Geyser Basin, Yellowstone National Park, WY, United States - NOR.RB_P | ecosystem: Environmental > Aquatic > Thermal springs > Unclassified | place... | reverse complement strand
CTTGACGACATGTACCCGGAGATGAGGCCCCTCTACAGGGCCATATACAGGGCCTTCAGGAGGCTCTTCATACTTCACGACAGGAGGTTCAACAGGGGGCTGAGGAGGGCCTCAAGGCTGTTCATAGTGAACAGCTCCTTCACCAGGTCAATGTACGAGGCCTGGGGGATAAGGGTTGACGGCGTGATACACCCTCCCCTCGACACGGGCTTCTTCAGGCCGACCACCTCAAGGCCGTCTGGCGACTACGTGCTGACCTACGTGGGAAAGGAGACGGAGTTCTCGGCGATAAGGAGGGTGGCCGACGCAGGGGTCAAAATAAGGGCCTTCGGCTCGAAGATTTCCCACGTGCCTGACTACATAAGGGAGCACCCCAACATAGAGCTGCTTGGCCGCGTGAGCGACGAGGAGCTTGTGGAGCTCTACTCGAACGCCCTCTTCACACTGTTCCCGTTCACGCACGAGCCCTTCGGCTACGTGCCAGTCGAGTCGATGGCCTGCGGCACCCCGGTGCTCACCTACGCCGCCCAGGGCCCCGGGGAGACGGTGATCCACGGGGTCACTGGCTGGCTGGCTAAGGACGAGGGGTCGCTGGTCGACATGGCGGTCAGGATATGGAGGGAGGGGTACCCGAGCGACATGAGGGCCAGGAGCAGGGAGAGGGCTGAGCAGTTTGACGCTAAGGTGATAGCTGACAAATGGCTTGATGTCCTGAGGAAGGTTAAGGGCTAAGGCCGCCAGCGACCTCCTTGAACATCCTGACGTACTGGGGTACCACGACCTCCTCGCTGTAGCCCCTGACAACGGCATCCCTGCCCCTCCTGCAGAGCTCAAGGTACCTCTCCCTGTCATTGTAGAACATGTTGTAGAGGTCAACGAGCTGCCTCAGCGCGCCCTCAACTCCCCTTGCCAGGAGGAGGGGGAGGCCTGGGAGCCTGTGTGAGGGTATGTCAGAGACTATCACGGGCGTGCCGCTGGCCAGGGCCTCAAGGATGACAAGGCCGAACGTGTCAGCCCTTGTGGGGTACATGACTACGTGGGCTGACGAGTAGAGGTTCACAAGCTCGTCCTCGGGGACGAAGCCAAGGCTCTCAACGCCGTCAGTTACATCGCCCTCCCTGCCGCCGGTGGCCAGGAACCTTGCCTTGAGGCCTAGCCTCCTGGCCTCTCTGGCAACTGCGGTGAAGACGTCAAAGCCCTTCTCATATGCCCTCCTGCCCACGAAGAGCACCTTGAACTCCTCGTCCTTCTCCCTCGTCGGCCTCCAGCGGTTAACGTCAATGAAGGGGGGCAGGGCGTAGACCCTCCTGTGCCTTACTAAGTTGACAAGGTGAGGGTAGGCGTGGACTGCCTTGAAGCGCCTCAGCTCAAGGCGGGCGACCCTGTGAAGGTAGTAGCTGTAGGCGCCCCAGGCGCCGAGCCTGTTAAGGAGGGTAGCCGGGCCTCCCCTGAAGAGCCCTGGGTCCTGGGCCTCAGGCAAAAGGAGAGGCGAGTGAATTGCGGCAACCCTGGGGACCCTGACCCTCAGGAGGGCAAGCGAAGCCATGGGGAAGTAAGTGACGTAGGCTACGTCAGCGTCGACGTCTGGGAGCAGGCCTTCTCTGTACTCGACGGGGCCGAGGAGGCCCTTAACGTCAACGCCGCCGCGGCGGCCTATGGGCAGGGAGTAAATGGAGACATTGAGGCCCTGCCTCGAGAGGGCGCTGGCGAGCCTCGCTATGAACGTCTCTCCTCCGCCCATGTAAGTGAGGCTGTGGTTATGAACTAGTGCAACTCTCATCAGGGCCCTCGGCCAGGTCGCTGGCAGGGCTGGCCAACTTTATGCGTGACGCCAGCGGGTTGGACCTTGCGACATGGGCGTTAGCGGTAGGCGGGGCCTAAAGGACGTGAGGCGTAGGCCTTTGGAGTAGGCCTTATGGTAAGCCCCCTGACTAACGTCAGGGCCTGCCCCCTGCGGCTCGACCTAGCCTGCTGGCCTTCTCTCACGGGCCGCCAGGAAGGCTATGGCTAGGGCGAACAGGGCGTAAGTGGGTATGTTGCCGTAGGCTGGTATCAGGTACCATGGCACCCTTATGGGCGGGTACTCGCCTGGCACGTAGGTGTTCACCCTTACCGTCAGGTTGCCAGGAATAGCCTCACTCGCGTTCACAACAAGGGTCTCCCAGGCTGCCCTCTGCGTTAAGTTGGCCTCAAAGGTCAGGGCCTTCTGCGCGGGCCTCTGGGGGCTTATGGTTATGGTCCTGCCCAGCAGCGACACAGTTATGTTTGAGCTCACGTTAGTCGAGCTGGCTGGCCTGTTGGTCACCATTATCAGGTTCAATGTGCAGTTCAGCTGCTTTATTAGGGCTGAGCCGTTGTAAACCAGGGCCTTAGGCGCCCCAGGTATGTAAGTGCAGAGGGCCTGCCACGGCGTGGTGGGCATGTGAAGGATTACGTAATAAGTGCCCGGCTCCAGCTTCGCCTTAGGGCTGGTGACTATTGGCGTCGCCCACGAGCGAGGCTCGCACCACCAGGGCTCCCAGAAGCCTGCGCTCCACAGGTAGCCGCTTCTGTTTGTCGGCACAGGCGACCTTGATATCACTACCTGACCGCTCACCAGGTTGCTAGGACCTGAGCCGAAGACAGCAAGGCTCTCTACCGTGGCAGTCTCATTGAGTGTGACCGGCTGCACCAGGTACTCCGAGCTGTTAAGGAGGGCGAAGTAGCCTGGCAGGGTACCGCATCCAGGGCCCGGGGGCTGCTGGAGCACCTGAGGCAGGTCACTGGTGACGTACTCTATGGCCTGCAGCGGCCTGTAATTGACGCCCAGGCTGACCTTAACTGGCCCCTCAGGTAGAAGGGCCAGCGAGTACTGGTGGGAGCCTGGCGTTATGGGCATTAACGTCTCTATGGCCGTGTAGTTGAGACTATGGAGCTTTATGAGCGGTATAGGCGGGCTGTCTGCAGGCATGTAATTGCTTATCGTAACCAAGAGCTCGCTGGGCAGGGGCAGGCTTGAGCTCTGGTTAACGTTCACCACGAGGGCCTCCTGGTAGGAGCTGCCTGTTAGGTTGGCCCAGTAGGTCAGTGGGAGCTCAAAGGGCCTCTGAGCAACCAACGTCACCGTCTTGTTCAGGGCTACGGCAGTGCTGTTCTGTATAACTAACGATATTGAGACGCCTGCGTTAGTGTTGGCGACCTCCGCCGGCCTGTTGGTGACCATTATCAGGTTCATGGTGCAGTTGAGCTGCTTTAGCCCCGTGCCGTTGTAGAGCAGAGCCTTAGGCGCCCCAGGTATGTATGTGCAGACCACCTGCCACGGGTTGGTGGGCATGTTAACTATAACGTAGTAGGTGCCTGGCTTAAGTGTAAGATTGGACTCTACGGTTATTGGCGTCGCCCACCCGTGCGGGCTGCACCACCAGGGCTCCCAGAAGCCTGCGCTCCACAGGTAGCCGCTTCTGTTTGTCGGCACAGGCGACCTTGATATCACTACCTGACCGCTCACCAGGTTGCTTGCCCCTGACCCAAATATCGTGAGGCTCTCTATCGTCGTCGTCTCATTGATGGTTACTGGCTGTATTATGTAGTTATTGGAGTTCGACACTGCAAAGTACCCTGGCACGGTACCGCAGATGCCGCTCTGGGGCTGCTGGAGCAGCCATGATAAGTTGCTGGTGAGATATTCTATGGCCTGCAGCGGCACATAACTGATGCTTAGGTTTACCGTCAAGGGCCCGCCCGGCATCGTAGTTACGCTGTACTGGTGCTGGCCGGGCGTCAGGGGGAGTAGCGTGAGTGTCGTCGTGTAGTTGAAGCCGTAAGGCCTCTTGAAGGGCCCTACGAGCAGCCAAGCGCCGTCATTAAAAACGTAGGGCAGGTAGTTGTTGAAGTTCGGGCCGTATGGGTACCCTGTTGGCACGAACGGCGAGTACACCTCGTACTTCGTGTAGCCGTTCGGCCCAAAGAACGGCACACCGTGCTCACCCCACCCGTACCTCGTTAACGAGAACCAGGGCACCGCTGATGCCGGCACAGAGACAGAGGCGTTGGGCGGCACGTAGTCGTTCAGCTGGATGAGGGCCAGGTCATATGGTGTTGTCGCTGGCTGCAGGGGGTTCGGCAAGGGCTCATGGAAGTAAAGGGCCGACAGGGGCGATAGACTGTTGAGGAGCAGCGTTGAGATGGCCACAGCGATGAAGACCGCAACAAGCAGCGCCCTCCTAATGCGCGGCCTGAACTTCCTCAGGGCCCATAGGGCGGGCACTATGACGGCCGGCGCCACGAGGGCCGTGTAGTAGACCCAGATAACGTAGTAAAAGCCCCACGGAGTCTGCCACATCACGTAAAGCCATGGCAACAACAGGAGGTTCTGGGGCTCCACGAGGTTCAGGAAGAGCGTGGGCATCATTAGGAAGACCGTGCTCTGGATCTTCGTGTGGAGGCCCGTCTTCACGTTATTTGCCAAGGACTCAAGGACGCTGGACAGGCTGAGCGCGGCTTGGTGGCTTGACGAGGAGCTGGGGCTTGTGTGAGTAGTGAAGTGGAAGATGGCGTTGCCTATGGAGTCAGTTATTGATACCAGCGGGCCCGAGAGCGCTGAGCCCCAGACATTCACGAAGATGTTTATGGACCCGTGACTGAAGTAATAGACCATCAGGAAGTCCCCGAAGAGCCAGGCTAGCGAGTAGACAAGGGTCTCAAGGCCCAGGACAACTTTTCCCTTGGCCTTGAGCCAGTCGAGCTTCGTGGCCAGTACGTAAAGCCCTATGAAGAACCCCAGCACAGGCGAGAACTCTATGGTCGTCATCATCAGCGTCAGGGACAGCCAGTAGCCGAGCCTGTTCCCCATGTAGAGGTTGTAGAGGGCGAGCGCGAAGAACGGCGCCGTGAGGATCACAACCTCGAAGACCCCACCCAGGTATGTTGTGATCCATGGGAACAGGAGGTAGGCCAACGCCGTGAGCAGGGCGTACCTCCCGTCGCCGAAGAGCCTCAGCCCAAGCTTGTACAGGGGTATAGTCGGCAGCGTCGCCAGCGCCGCCTGTATTGTCATAAGTGCAGGTATCCCTGGGTACGTCAAGTAAAGGGGGTACAGCAGGAAGAGTATAGGCGAAGCGTGGTTGTAGAAGAACGGCGACACGGCAAAGTTATAGAAGAGCTTGTGATACAGCGCCGCAGACGCAAAGGACTGCATGTAGGTCGCAGTGTCAAGGCTTGACCAGATGTTCAGTTGGTAGTAAGTCGTCATGGCGCCGTAAGTTATATAGTACACAGCCGCGGCGTAAATTATCATGAGGGCCCTGAAGTACTTGTCCGCAACCACTTGCCTTGCCATGTCCTTTATGTAACCGCTGAGCATCAGAAGCAGGCCGATCACTAACAGTATCGCTGACGCCCGCAGTACATCTAGGTTGTAGAGCTGTGGCACATAGTTGGCGAAGCCGAGGGCCCAGACAACGTAGAACTGCACAAACAACGCGGCCCCTATAAGCCTCAGCTGCTTTTCCTTGACCTTCATGAGTGGCTGTGGCCTCGTCTCACTTGCGGCCTGAGAGATTTAACCTATTATCGATCGCACCTAACAGTCAGGGTTCTAAGAGCTCGTTGAGCCCTGAAAGGGCCCCGGCCTCATGACCTGCGGCCTTGAAGGACGCTAACGGCTGTCATCTAAGCCTGCAGGCCCTTCATGCCCGCTTCTTGCAACCCTGGCCCATGCAGTCGGCCCAACAGCGCGGGTGTCCACTCCCCTGCGGCGGGCCCTGCGCAAATGCAGCTCACTCCATAGTATGGCCTAGCTTGCAGCCTCCAGCAGAGGACCACGTCCTAGTCCTAGAGTCCTACGGACTCAACACGCGGACTGGCCTCTGGCTCGTTTTCCACTTAAAGTTGCGTGGAAACGGTCCTAGGCTGCGAGCGAGCTATTAAAGGATAGTACTTAACGTAAAACCTTCCTTAAATTCATTCAAGTCAAGCCAAGATTCTACCACGGCTTAGAGCTCGCTATGCTAACAGTCATTATAAATACCGGCTAGGTGTTTCCTAACCAACGATGTAGGCGGGACTGCGACAGTGATATCAGTCATCATGACAACATACAACGCAGGGAGGACTATAAGGAAGGCCTTAGAGGGCTTAACGTCAGTCCTTAATGAGCTTAGGGTCGACTATGAGATCGTTGCCACAGACAACGAGTCAAGCGACAGCACGGTAGAGGTTCTTAACGAGTTCGGCGCCAGGGTAAAGGTCATGAAGTGCACGAGGGGCCTCGGCAGGCACGTGGCCGCCTCAATGAGCAGGGGCGACTACCTCCTTTTCTACGACGCTGACGCCTACGCCAACAGGGAGCTTCTCTACAACTTCCTGTCGACGACCATTAAAAGAAGGGTCGGGTTCTCGCTGGCCCACACGGGCGTCCATATGGTCTCTAGGAGGTGCTATAGCCTAACGGGCGGCTTCCTCGACCTCAACTTCGGCGAGGACTTCCACTTCTGGGCTCGGGCCTTAACTTTCTGTAAGTCCCTCTACTACCCAATCAGGGTCGCCTGCAACGCTCCGAGGCTTTACGCAGTGAGGGGGTACCGAGGCGAGCGCCGCTACACGAAGGGCCTCCTCCACTTCATCTTTAAGCAGCTCAAGAACGAGGTCCACAGGCTGAGGGCGCTGGCCCTGTTTCCCTCAGAGGTAGCGCAAGTTGTCAGGGGAGGTGACCCCCTGATGATAGGTGGGGCCTTCCTCTTAGGCCCCCTCTCGAGCTTGATCGGGGACAGGGTCTCCAGGGGCTTCTCAAACGTGGAGCTCGTTTACCTGCAGGAGCTGAGGAACATGGGCAAAATAGAGGACGTAAGCCCTGAGGGCAAGTACATAATCCAGGACATATACTTCGTGAGGGACTGGCGCAGCATATTTGAGGAGTTCCTATGGAGGCTGAGGCCCTACGGGCCCGAGGTCTTAGAGCACGCCTATGCGAGAGTAATTTACACGCAGCCTGACATAAGTTCATGTCCGCCACCCTAACAGTGATGGCTTAGCTCATGAAAGGTCCTGCTTAACAGGCTTAGTGACAAAGAGCTTGTCAATACTTTAGGAGCTTAGGCTTCGGAGGCTTGAATGAAGCTAACGAGGACTGCAGCCTGGCCTGAGGTGTAAATAAAGGTTCCTAAACGCCAAGAATCTGAAGTCAATAGTCAGCACTTTAAGGTTTTAACAGTTTAAGGGCTCTCCGCTTCCGGAGATATGCGTGAGGATAGCGTTAGTTCATACGCTGTTGTTCGTGGCCGGAGGGGCCGAGAGGCTAGCAATTGAAGCGTATAGGGCCTTAGAAGACCTGGGCCATGACGTCGACCTGTACGCGGCCTATGTAGACGAGAGGGCCTGGCAGATATTGACCAGTGGCATGGGTAACATACCAAGGCCGAGGGTCCTTGGGGAGCCGCCGATAAGTAAGCTCCTCCGTAACGCTATGACCCTCAGGTCGCTCCTAGCGGCATCGCACTTAAAGGAGGCCGTCGGAAGGCTCAGGTCCCGCTACGACCTGGTTATTGAAACTCAGAGCAACGTGCCAGTTGGATGGGCTGACGCCTCCTACGTTCACTTTCCATTAGTGGACCTCCTGAACTTCTATGATGAAAACCAGTACAGGCTGAGGCTATACGAGAGGGCCTACAACGCGTTGGTGGTCAGGGTCGCGGGGGCCCTTGCAGATAGGGCTAGGCCCGTGATGACCAACAGCTCCTGGACAGCAGAGTACATTAAGAGAACATATGGTAACGACAGAATCTACGTTGTTCACCCCCCGGTTAACGTAGAGGAGCTGTCTACGCTAAGCTACGAGAGGGGCAAAATCGTGCTGACCATAAGCAGAATAGATTTAGGTAAGAG
>Ga0326765_100135_pt1 | contig 8265 bp, 7 predicted proteins | sample NORRB_P_FD_207670 | JGI IMG/M metagenome (GOLD analysis project Ga0326765, IMG submission 207670) | Hot spring water microbial communities from Norris Geyser Basin, Yellowstone National Park, WY, United States - NOR.RB_P | ecosystem: Environmental > Aquatic > Thermal springs > Unclassified | place... | reverse complement strand
GGAACAGGGAGGTCCTGCTGCCAGACTACGTACCCCTCGAGCTGCCCCACAGGTCCGAGGAGATAAGGAGGCTGGCAGAGGTCGTGGCCCCAGCCCTGAGGGGGGAGAGGCCAAACAACGTCTTCATATACGGCCTGACCGGCACCGGCAAGACGGCGGTCACCAAGTACGTTCTCAGGAGGCTCCAGGAGCTCGCCTCCCAGAAAGGGGCCATGGTCCAGTCGATTTACGTTAACGTCAGGCAGAGGGAGACGCCATATAAGGTGCTCGCTGACATAGCGGAGCAGCTGGGCCTCAGGGTCCCGTTCACGGGCCTCTCCATAGGTGAGCTGTTCTCAAGGATAGTCAAGAGGCTCTCAAGGCTTGAGGGGGTCTACATAGTTGTACTCGACGAGATAGACTTCCTGGTCAGGAGGGGGGACGACGTACTTTACGACCTAACCAGGGTCAACGAGCACCTCCAGAGGGCCAGGGTCTCGGTCATTGGGATAACGAACAGCGTCAAGCTCGTAGACTCCCTCGACCCCAGGGTCAGGAGCAGCCTTGGGGAGCAGACCCTGGTCTTCTCACCATACAACGCGGAGCAGCTTAAGGACATACTCTCCCAGAGGGCCGCCATGGCCTTCAACGACGGGGCCCTCGAGGAGGGCGTCATACCGCTCTGCGCCGCCCTCGCTGCCAGGGAGCACGGCGACGCCAGGAGGGCCCTTGACCTGCTGAGGGTCGCGGCTGAGATAGCTGAGAGGGAGGGGGCGCCCAGGGTGACCGAGGAGCACGTTATGAGGGCGAGGGCTGAGATAGAGAGGGACAAGGTGAGTGACGTGATAAGGACGTTACCCCTTCACAGCAAGCTCGTGCTGGCCTCCGTGCTAAGCGCCACTGGCTGGGGGAGGGTGGAGGCGACCACGGGTGACATATACAGCACTTACAGGTCAGTGGTCAGGTCCCTCGGCCTCGAGGAGGTCACGCTGAGGAGGGTCTCTGGCGTTCTGGGGGAGCTCGACATGCTAGGGATAATATCAGGGAGGGTAGTAAGCAGGGGGAGGTACGGGAAGACCAGGGTCGTCGAGCTGGCGGCGGATCCTGAGACAGTGGCCCAGGCGCTGTCAGAGGATCCCCTGGTTGGGTCCGTAATTCAGTCGCTTACGCCCAAGGGCAAGAAGCCTAACGCGCCTACGTAGCTTGGACTCTTCTAGCCTGAGTGAGCACTTAATATTATGTAGCCGTCTGGCGACCATGAAAGGCCTGGCTTTACCAGAAGAGCAAAGATAGCAGCCAGGGAGTTCAGCTCGAGGCTCTAGGGCTAAGGCGAAAGAAGCTGTCAAGCTAATAGGAAAGGAGAAGCGTATTAAAGGAGCCTGCTTAGGAGCTTATAGACGTGCCTCTTAAGCGGCGTGGCGTATCCAAGAAGTAACGACATTATAATTAGCGGCGGCGTTAAGCGCCTGGAGAGCCCTTTAGTGACGCACTTCAGGGCCCTCGCCACATCCAAGGGTTTAGGCCTGAGCTCCAAGGGCAGTTCCTTAAGCTTGGCAAGCGGGATCAGCCAGAGCTCTGACAGATGAAGGAGCCTTGAGCACGCGTAACCGTTAAGTCCTCCCTCAAGCAGCTCAGACCCTATAATGCTGTAAGCCGCAGCGATCTGAAGTAGGTACTTGGCCCGCATCATGTACGCCTCGGGGCCTTCGCCAGGAGAGGGGACGGAAACGTTTGTGCTGTGCACCCTGTAAAGGGTTAGCTTTCTGTCCGTAAGGTAGAACAGGCCGCCAGACCTCAGTGAGGCCGCAAAGATGAAGCTGTCTATGCCTATCGGAAGCCTCTTTAGCAGCTGGACGTGAGACTCGACGACGAGCCTTCTAACTGCCATTGAGCTGCTGTTGAAGTCGGCCCTGGCCCTGACGTACTTGTTTATTAGATCAGCTATACTTATCCCATATCTCTTGGAGACATCGCTCGCGTAAGCCCTAGGGTTAAATATTATGTCCTCGCCTCCAGCCAGGTTCTTAGATGGCCACCGAAAGCCCTTTAGCGTCTTGCCTTCTCGTTTATGAACTCCTGGGAGTTGTGAAAGTAGACCAGGTCCCTGTAATCGTTAAAGACCTTATAGACCTCCTCAAGCCTGTTACTGACATATATGTCGTCATCCTCAAGGAAGGTTATCACCTCGCCCCTCGACTCCTCAAGGCCTGCTAGGACCATCCTGCCCTGATAGAGGTCATCGTTATATACCTCCTTCCAGCCGTTCCTTGAGATTATGTCATCAGACTCCTTATCATCGAAGTTCTTAACTACTATTACTTCAAACCTGTCCCTCGGAAGCGTCTGGGCCTCTAGGCTCCTCAGGGCGAACGGCAGGTACCTCCTCCTGTTGTAGGCGGTCACTATGACCGAGATGTAAGGCTGGCCCACTCTATCTGCCTAACGATTAAGGACCAGCATTTAAATTTACAGATAACGGACCTGAACTGGCCTGCTCCTGTCGCTGCGCAATGAAGTAGTCTAGGTCCACCGCTTAACGGAGAAGCTGTTAATTCCTTACGCCATCACAGTTCTTTCATGCTCGCCGCTTGCCTGACCTAGGCCGAAGCGTTTAAGCTGAGCTGATAGGGCCCTGGAGGGCGAAGGGCTTGAGGGGCGACGACGCCTTCTGCAGGATAGCCAGGGGCGAGGAGACGGCCTACGTGGCCTACAGCGACGACGAAGTCATGGTCATACTTGACAGGTCGCCGATATGCAGGGGCCACCTACTGGTCATATCGAGGGACCACTACGAGGGCGTTGACAGCGCTCCCCCTGAAGTCGTCTCAAGGGCCTTCCTTGTGGCAGCCGCCGTGACCAGGTACCTCAGGGAGAGGCTCGGGGCGCCTGGCGTCAACGTGGTGACGAACAGCGGCGCCCAGGCGGGCCAGGTGGTCTTTCACTTCCACGTCCACGTCATACCGAGGTGGAGGGACTGCCCGCCCCCCATATTCAGCGACGAGGGGGTCGACGTGAGCAGGGTGGCCAGGAGGCACAGGCTCACAGAGGAGGAGGCCAGGGAGGTGCTCTCGGGGCTCAGGGGCCTCCCAGAGTTCATAAGGGGCTACCTGGGCGTCTCAAAGGGTTAGCCAGCGTCCAAGACCCTCCTCACGCCTGCGCTCGGCAGCGCCTAGGCCAGCGGCAGCGACGCCCACGTTATATCAGAGGTCGGCGATCGACCAAGGTAGTGGCAGAGGGGCGCAGGCCTGAACAGAAGTGGAGGCCATAATGAGGGACACGCGATACATGACCAGGATTGCGTGGACCTGGGATCTATGAAGGGGACCGCGAGCTGGAGCATGATGAGGCAAGGCCATTACTGCAGCAGGTCTACTATGATTCTTGCCCTGAGGTCCGCTTCGTCAAGCTTAAATGAGAGTATCGAGTTGCCGAAGCCACTGAGGTCTATAACGTTCTTGCCGCTGCTTATATCATATGTCTCCTCGTAGGCCTCCTGGGCCGGCAGGGAGAGGTCGTACTCGTACACGTGGAGCCTGTTGCCCCTGCCCGCCCTTATCACAAGCCTTGGGCTCCTGTAGCCGGAGAGCGGTATGCCGCCGAACACCTTGTCCCTGACGAGCGCCCCTGGCACCGAGAACCTGACGCTCGGCGACGACCCGAGCAGCTGGGACATGTCCTCTATTATGAAGCTCCTGTAGCCTATGTCGAGCGGCAGCGCGTTGTACCTGGAGGTGTTGGACATCGTGTTGGCCCCTATGACAAGCCTGTCGCCGACGGACTCAAAGCTCGTCACCCTTGCCCCGAAGGCCCCCACTATCCTTGCAGTTGGGGGAGTTATGTAGAGGAGGACGCTGGGCCCCACTATCGTGTTCGTGGCCCTGGCGACCATCTCCTCGAACTGGTTGGTGGGCCTGACGAGGGACTCAGAGTAGGCGTTAAACGCCACCAGGACTCCGCCCCCTATGGGCTTGGCCACGGTCCTCCTCGAGAAGTACCCCGAGTCCCCGAAGTCGAAGAGCCTCACGAACCTGACAGGCTCCACGGACTCATCTATAGGGTTGCCCACGAACACCCCTCCCTTGACGAAGAGGAAGAACCTGCCGTAGGCCGAGGCCGCTGGGCCTGTCTGAGGCCAGCTGACTGGGGCGCCGTCAACTGACCTCCTTGATATGTCGCCGAGCTGCGTGTAGGTGACCTTCCCGTTGGTCAGGTTGACGCACTGTATCCCGGTTACGGCCTTGGTGAAGAGCACGCCGTGCACGTCCTTTATCTGGCGCTCCAGCACGTCAAAGCAGGCGTACTCGTAGACAAGGGCCCCCTTGAGCGCAGGCCTCTCGGACACCCTCCTGGCCTCGCCCGTCCTGCGGTCTATGCTGTAGACGCCCAGGTTTATGGTGCCGTCCCCCCTCGCTATGAGGAGCTCGTCCTGGACTGGGTTGTAGATTATCTCAGAGACCTCCCCGGCCCACTCGTCCCTCCTCCCGGCCCCCTCCTTCCAGAGGAGCGATATCCTCCTGTCGCCTATGTCGTAGAGGTGAACGTGGCTGTACTTGTTGGTAAAGGATATGGTGCCTCTCAGGGAGGACTCGCTGCCCTCGTAGACCGCCGGGGCGTGGACCCAGCCCCCGAAGTATATCACGTCGTCGACGGCCTCGACGGCGTTGTACGTATCCCCTCCCGAGGTGGGCAGGGGGCCGACCTGCTCGAAGCGGTACCTCTCAACGCCGCTGTCAGTTATGAAGTAGGAGACCGCGTCGAAGGCCAGGGTGTAGTAGAGGACTCCCCTGTAGTACTTGAGCCCGAATATGCCCCCGCTGCCCCACTCAGGCGCGTAGCTCGGCGGGTGGTCGTGAAGCATGCCCAGTATCTCGCTAGTGCCCATCCCGGCCTCCCAAACACTGCTGGGACGCCAAGTTAAAAGGCCAGGGCCTCTAGCTGAGAACGAAGACTGCCGGAGTCTGAAGGCCAGGAGGAAGGGTTCCCTGAAAGTGATAGAGGCTGTCAACCTAAGGAAGGCCTACCCAACGGCCTGAGGCCCTGAAGGGTCTCGCTCAGGCCCTTAGCCGGGGTGCCGTGCGTCATAGGTAGAGGCGCGGGAAGACGCTCATTAGGATCTAGGGCCTGCGACCTCCTTGACGCGACCTGCCAGCTAAGGCCTTTCGTCAAGGGCCGTTAAGGCCAGCATGGACTCTGACCTTCTGAGTTGCCTGGTCACGGGGTCGACCTCAAGGCCAAGGCCCTCGAGCGCCTCCACGCCCATGACCTCCACGTCGTCCCTCTCGGCGAACACCACCACCCTGGTAGCCCTCTCGCCCAGACACCCTATGACAGCCTCCCCAACCTCCCTCTCCACGGTCCTCCCCTCTATGGTTCTGAACCTCCTGGTCCCGCTTGGCCTCACGCCAATCAAGTCAAGCCTCTCCCTCCTTATCCAAGTGTACGTGCTGCCGCGTCAACGATCAGCTCTAGGTCAAGGCACCTGGCCCTGTCCTGAGGGTTGCAGACCCTGACCAAGGCGGTAGTGTGGCCCATCTAGGCCCCTCACTGCTAGTACGTAGAAAAGTAGTTGAGCGGCTAGTTAGAGCGCGGTAATGAAACAATTCCTAACATAAAGTTTATAAAACGTAAGAAGAGCCTTAAGGACGCTAAAGCCTGAAGCGCTAAGACACCGCCCAGACGTCTGACCAGTCGGCTGCGTCGGAGGCTGTCAGGGTGTCAGCTAGCTCCTTGGTCACCCTGCTCAAGGTCCTCTGGTGCACGATATTAAGGTAAGTGCTAACTGACGTGTGTCCTTGTGGGCCGCTAAGACCCTCTACAGTCCAGGCGTAGACCAGGGCTAGTTGCCAGGAGCATCATATAGAATGCAGAGAAGTCCCTGTAATTGTAATTAGTTAATGTGTGACGACGTGATGTAGTGACCGTACAATATCTGTTTACCCCTGGTAGTTCACGTAGACTACGGCCCAGTTAGCCTGTCCAGCGCCGTTAGTTCCGTCAACGCCAAACACGTAGTTGCCGCTACCAGGCGGCGTAAAGTAGCCGCTAAGGTTTAGTGTGAAGCTTGCAGACCACCCAGTGTTCATGTCATATGCCACGCCGCTGAGAGTGTTCGTGCTCGGGTTATAGGTGACAATTATGCATATGTAGTCGCCTGGCCTCGGTTGGAAGGCGCCTGTTCCAATGCCGTCCCAGCCCATGTATGGGTAACCAATGTTTGGTGACGGGTATGGGCCAACGTATGCTGTGCTACCATATGGGTTTACCGCTAGCCACACATCCCACTGACCGGTGGCGCCTGTTGTAGTATATGCGTACTGCCACAGCGGGTTCCACTCAACAACGATATAGGTGCTTGCGCTCTGAGGAAACATAACGTCACCCTGAACGGGGGCTATGACCTGTGTATAGATGTTGGAAGCTACGTAGGGCACACTGTAGTTATATTGAGGGCTTATGTTCCACAATGAGGGCTCTAAGAACAGATACACTATGTACCCGTCACCCACGTAAGGATATGCCGGTGAAGTTGATGGTGTGCCGTTATATGAGTACACGCCTACCATCGTTATTGTCAATGAGCCCCCGCCGTAGCTGCTCTGCCAGAACATAGCTCCTGAGGACCAGGAGTAGTTCGAGGGGACCATCATGAGCACCGGCTGGTTTATACTTGATGACAGGGGCGACCAGTACTGGCTCGCCGTTGAGGGGCCGTAGTAAACAGGCCACGAGCTGTTGCTTGACCCCTGATAGTCGCCCTGGTAGACGTGCGGCACATAAATCGCGTTTTGGCCGTTGAGCAGGTTCATTACATTAGCGCTGGGCGGGTTTATGGTCTCACTGAACGAGTACAGGAAGCTGACCCCAGGCGTGTACGTGTAGCTGTACTGGCCGCTGAGCGTCAGCTTGCTGGTCACAGGCGAGCTCAGGGTCAGCCTCTGTATCATCAGGTAACTGCCCGCGCTGAGGCTGAAGGAGCCAGGCGACGGATATATCTGAGTGCCGTTAACGTAGTCGCTGACGACAGAGCTGCTGGAGCTGAGGGACATCGTCAGCGTACCGCTTACGGTTGCATCGAACTTGACGAGCGGCGTCGTCAGCACGTAGCCGCTGGTCGTTCTCAGCGTGTAAGCCGTTATCGTTGTCGAGAAGCCGCTGAGGGTCTGCGACCATGAGGAGCAGCCGCACGGGCACTGCCCAGGTATCACGGTTATCGGCGAGCTGACCGGCTTGACAGTGATCGTGGCCCGGTAGAGGAATACCACGTGGGCCATGGCGACGTACGCCGTTACTATTAGCGACAGGAGGACAATGACAAGGGCAAGGGGCCACCTACCCTTTTCCATTATCACTCACCTTGGTGCCCGTTTCTCCCTCCCTGGCCTCTGGCAGGTACCTGGCCATCTCCAGCAGCGCCCTGGCAATCCCGGGCCTCGTCCTCTCCAGCTCATCAAGGCTGACCCCGAACCTCCTCCTGGCCTCTGCGTCAGCCAACTCCCTGAGCCTCCTGCGCTTCGCCTCAAGCAGGTATGACCTGGAGGAGGCCCCATAGCCGGGGGCGAACCTGGCGTAGGTCTCGACGGCCTCAGCTATGCCCGGGCTAAGCCGCCTAAGGGTGTCAAGGCTGACCCCGAACCTCCTCCTGACTAGCTCCTCAGCAGCCTCGAGGGCCCTCCTGACCTCAGGCCACGTCGAGACCATGAGGGTGGAGGCCGAGGCTATAGTCATCACTATAAGGGGAGGCAGGTAGATCGTGGGCCTTGCGTTGGGCACAACTAGGACTGAGTAGAGCGCGCCTGGGATTCCGTAGAGCACAGCGAGGCCCCTGAGGTAGGAGAGGCCGTGGGCCAGCTCAAGGGCTACCACGATATAGTACGAAAGCGCTGCGATCGAGAGGTATGCCGCACTTGACCTCACGCCGCGCAGTTCATAGAAGGTCCGCTTACCCTCTTCCAGCAGGGTTCGTTCCTCCTTCACGCCACGCAGCGCATAGAAGGCGGCGGCCGCCAGGAGGACCTCGGGCACTAGCATGGGCGGGTAGAGGCTGACCCTCACGCCAGTTGGCGTTGAGACGCTCACAATGAAGCCTATTCTAACGCTGTAGTACCTGGCGCTGGCCGTTACTGCGGGGAGGACGGCAACAATGACCATTGAGACTATTACAAGGAGGGCCGCGGCCCTTGTGAGATCCCTAGCGCTGGTAGGCAAGGCTTCCCACCTCCTCTGAGTAGTTGCCGTAGGGCGTGAGGTAGGTGACGTTAATTAGCCCCCTGACCTGGTAGACGTCGC
>Ga0326765_100134_pt1 | contig 8337 bp, 6 predicted proteins | sample NORRB_P_FD_207670 | JGI IMG/M metagenome (GOLD analysis project Ga0326765, IMG submission 207670) | Hot spring water microbial communities from Norris Geyser Basin, Yellowstone National Park, WY, United States - NOR.RB_P | ecosystem: Environmental > Aquatic > Thermal springs > Unclassified | place... | reverse complement strand
GGGTGAGCGGTGACTATGGACTCCACCTCTCCAGCTCCTATCCTGTGGGCCGCTACCTTTATCGTCTCGTCGGCCCTTCCGGTCACCCAGATGTAGCCCTCCTCGTCCATCATTGCGAAGTCTCCCGAATAGTACACGCTGGGGCCGAACTTGCTGAAGTAGGTCTTCTTCAGCCTCTCGTTGTTCGGATCGTTCCACATGCCTATCATCATCATCGGCGGGAACGGCGGGTACATCACTAGGTAGCCCCTCTGCCTCGGCTTGGCAGGGTTGCCGTTCTCGTCCACAACCCCTATCTTGTTTCCGGGCAGCGGGAAGCCCACGGCCGGGCCGCTCTTCATGGGCAGGTAAACTAGCCCGGGCAGGTAACCGATGTTGGGCCCGCCGGTCTCGGTCTGCCACCACTGGTGCGACATGAAGACCGCCCCTCCTCCCACGGCCTCCAGCCCGTACTTCCACGGGGCGTAGTTGAGGGGCTCTCCGTTGGTCACAATCACCCTAAGCGAGGACAGGTCGTGGGCCTTGATGTAGTCCTCACCGTACCTCATCAGGTACCTCAGGAACGTAGCGGAAGTGCCGAAGGTCGTGGCCCTGTACCTCTCAATGAGCTCTGCCCACTTGTCGGGGTAGGGATAGTCGGGGGCGGACTCGTAAATGACGACGGTCCTACCCATGACCAGAGGCGAGTAGGTTATGTACGAGTGCCCGACGATCCAGCCTATGTCGCTGGTGTTGAAGAGCACGTCGTTCTCCTGGCTCAGGCCGTAGCTCCACAGGAGCATGAGCGAGGTTCCGACCAAGTAGCCTCCGGTGCTGTGAACTATTCCCTTCGGCTTCCCCGTGGTTCCGGAGGTGTAAAGGATGAACATGGGATCGGTGGCCTCAACCGGTACGGGCTCTACGTACTTGTACTTGCCCACCTCCGAGAACTCCACGTCCCTGCCCTCCTTCATGTTGACGTCTATCCCGGACCTCCTCCAGACCAGGACCTTCTGAACGGTGCTCTTGCTCCCCAACTTATCTAAGGCCTCGTCCACTATGGCCTTCAGGTTGACTATTTTACCCCTCCTAGGGAAGCCGTCCGCGGTGATGACGACCTTGGAGCCCGCGTCCTCTATCCTGTCCGCCAAAGCTTGAGCGCCGAAGCCGGCGAAGACCACGCTGTGTATCGCCCCCAGCCTCGCCGAGGCGAGCATCGCTACGACCCCCTCAGGCGTCAGGGGCATGTAGATGGTGACCCTGTCTCCCTTCCTCACTCCCAGCTCCCTCAGCGCGTTGGCCCACCTGTTGACCTCGTAGTAGAGGTCGTTGTAGGTGACTATCCTCCTCTCTCCCCTCTCGCTTTCCCAAACGATGGCGGCCTTGTTCCCTCTCCCCGACTTAACGTGCCTGTCCACGGCGTTGTAGGACGCGTTGAGCTTGGCCCCCACGAACCACTTCGTCATCGGGTCCTCCTGGACGAAGACCTTCTTCCAGGGCTCGAACCAGTCGATTAACTGCTCGGCCACCTCTGCCCAGAACTTCTCGGGTTCCTCCACGCTCCTCCTGTAAACCTTCTGGTAAAGCCTAAGGTTGTAATCGGCCTTCTCCTCGAACTCCTTCTCGGCTTGCTCAGGGGTTATTTGGGCCTGCTCCACCATCGGACTTAAATCGCTTTAAATTGTTTATATACTTTCACGCTAAGCCGTCTGGTCCGCCCTTCGGAGGGTTTCCTGCCTCAGGAGGCACGATCTGCTTAGGCCCGACTTCTCCAGCCTGAGGTAAACCGAGGCGAAAGTTTGAGGTAAAGTGAAGGCGTTTTTAAGGATACATTCTGACCGTTAGGGCATGCGGACGAACGAGGCTAGGGTCTTCGCAGTGAGTTGGTTGATATGGGGAGCGGGCTACGCGGTGTATTACCCTTTCTACCCGCTGTTCGCCGAGAGGTTCGTGGGCCAGGAAGGTCTCGGACTTCTGTACGCCGAGCTCGCGGTGTTCGGGATGCTTTTCCCGATCCTCGGCGCGGAGTTAGGGGCTAGGATCGGACCACGGGGTGTTATAGCTCTTGGGATGGCCTTGAGCGGTCTCGGGCTGGCCCTGATCCCCTTAGCGTGGAACTACCCCACCTTCCTAGCCTTCTCGGTTACGTCGTACGCTTTCTTCATCGCCTTGCCCAACTTCTACTCGTGGATGGCAAGGTTGGGGGAGGGCACGATCTCGACCGTTTGGGCCGCCTCTGTCCTGCCCATGGTTATTTTCCCCCTTGTAGGCGGGGGAGTCGTGCAGTACTTGGGCTTCACCTTCGTCTTCTTGGTCGGAGGTCTACTCACCGCCCTCTCGGGGTTAGTGGTCCTGAGCCAAGGCGATCCCTCTGTGGAGGCCGGGAAGTACCAGAGGATAAGCCCCGTCCCGATGGCCTGCGTCGTTCCCATCGCTATGACCTTCCCCTACCTGACACCCACGCTCAACGACCTGGGGCTTAACTACTTAGCGGTGGGCCTCCTCATGAGCCTGGCGGAGTTCCTGGGCATGGCCCTCAGCTACTCGATGCCGAAGCTCAGAACGTGGGGGCTGGTGATCTCGCTCCTCATCTTCTCACTGGTGCCCCTAGTCTACGTCAACGTCGGGTTCGGCGTGGCCTTCGGGGCGTGGGAGGCCGTAATCCCCCTCTCGCTGGAGTTCGCCGTGTTCAATAAGAGCCTCAGGGGATACGCCGCGGTCAACTCCAGCCAACAGTTCGGGTGGCTCTTGGGCTTCTTAATGGACTCGGCCCTCAGGGCTCCCGAGCAGTCGCTGCTGCTCAGCTCGGCTCTCTCGATAGCGCTGGCCTTCACCGTCTGGTTGGCCTTCGGGAGGAAGGGGAGGAGGGTGACGTCTTGAGCGCGCTCCCCTCAAATTACGTCGTCGAGTGGATTGCCGATTCCTTCCGAACCTCTCCTTGATCCAGTGCCTAACGTCGTAAAAGAACACGTTCTTGTGCGGGCAAGCGTCCACGCACTCCCCTATCCCTACGCACTTAATCGACCTGAACTCGCCCTTCTTTATGAACTCGGAGTACGATTATCACTATCGGATTCGTGAGAAAGGCTAGGGCTAAGGATACAATACGGCCCGTCTCTAATCACGTGTTAAAGCTCAGTAAAATATCCCGGCGGGATCCAAGAGCCTTTTCATCAAGGACTTCCCCGCGCTGAGGTTGCCCCACTTCGTTAACGGCTCGTCGTTCTTCGGGTCTTCGAAGAACGCGTAGCTCCCTCCGTGGACGTAAACGGCCAACCTGGGCTCAACTCTCTTAACCAGCTCGACGAACTCCGTAACGCCGTTCGGCTTAGCGATGAAAGTCCTCTTGCTGGGCTGATAGGTGAGCCCAACAGCTCCCTCGTCGACCGAGAACCCCTCGAGGTCGAGCTTCCTATCGTAAGTCACGTAGACCCTCCAAGAACCCTCGTACTCCACCAGGGTCGCTAAGGGCCTCATTCTCAGGGCTTTCTCTACTTCCTCCAAGGCTATATCGTCGTAGGCCTTCGAATGAGTGTAAACCCCTTTGGGCCTGGGGAAGAGCTTGAACCTAACCTCTAGGACAGCACCCAGTTTCCCGAAAGTCCCCGCGAGGGCTCTCCAGGAAACCACCTTACCAGGGAAGGCGACCTTCAGCTCGGTTATCCAGTCGGAGGGGTTACCGAAGGCCGTAGAGAGGGGTGAGGGCATGTCGCTCGCCACGAGCCCGCCAGCGGTACCGTCGTAAGTCGTGGGTATCATGTACCCTAAGGACAGGGCCTCCTCCTGGGCCTTGGTTACGGAGGCACCGGCCTGGGCTACGAGCTCCTCCCCCGATATCTCGTAACCCTGTAGCTTCCTCATGTAGAGCTTCTTGACCCCCCTCACGTCGGGGGAGTGCTTGCCGAACCCCCTCACTACGACCTTGTCGCCTGACCGCCTGACCTCCTCGAGAAGCAAAGGAACCTCATCGATGCTGGCGGGCTCCACGGCTTCATGCTTTTAGTTGCACTACTCTTTTAAGGGATAAGACAGGGCTTCAGGATTTAAGCGGTCAATCGGCTCCTAGAGCCGTGGCTTCCCCTTCGGATCACCTGGCCAACGAGAGGACCTTCCTGGCCTGGGTGAGGACCGGGATAGCCCTTATCGGCTTCGGCCTCGTCATAGCTAAGTTCGCGATCTTCATATCGTTGATAAACGCCTCGAAACAGCCCACTGGCTCCGTCAGGCTCGGGGAGCTCCTGGTGCTGATGGGAGCCGTCGTGATAGTTTACGGCCTCTACGATTACCTAACGGTGGAGAGAATGCTGAAAAGCGGTACCTACAGGGCGAGGACTAACACTCACGTCGCGTTCATAGCCGTAGTGATGGCCTTGACTATCGCCTTAGCGCTTCTCGTGCTGTAGGGGTTCAGGCTCTCTAACGAATAACGAGAACAACCCTTTTACCTACGCGGCGGGCTGTATAAGGAAAGGTCCGAAGAGGGAGTGAGGGATGCTGTGCATAGAGGCCAAAGACCTCCACAAGAGGTTCGGGAAGGTAGTGGCCCTCGAAGGGCTGAGCTTCGGCGTGGAGTGCGGGGAGAAGGTAGCGCTTATAGGCCCGAACGGGGCTGGGAAGTCCACCACCCTGAAGATCCTTGTGGGCCTGATTTCCCCCGACCAGGGCTACGCCAAGATAGCGGGTTACGACCCTGACAGCGTAATGGCACGGAAGGTCTTAGGTTACTTGCCCGAGGACGCGAGCCCTTACCCGATGCTCACAGTTAGGGAGAACCTGGAGTACATAGCCGCCCTCAGGGGTGTTGAGGACGTGAAGGGGAGAGTCGAGGAGATGTTGGACCTGCTCGAGCTTAGGGAGGTGGAGAGGAGAAGGGTAATGACGCTCTCCAGGGGGCAGAGGCAGAAGGTCGCCATAGCGTTAGCCCTGATTCACAGGCCGAAGGTCCTGTTGCTAGACGAGCCCCTCAACTACCTGGACATCCCTACCCAGGAGAAGGTGATAAGCTATCTGAACTCCCTGAAGGACGTAACCACGTTGGTGGCCACACACATAATGTCCATAGCGGTGAGGCTCACCAGCAGGGTCCTTATAATATCTCACGGTAAGCTGATCTGGACAGGGACGGTTCAGGAGCTCAAAAGTATGGCTAAGGAGGACGAGCCTATAGAGAGCGTGGTGGCGAGAATGATGAGAGGGTCAGGCTGAACGTTTTTCCCTAGAGTTATTGAACGGCCCGAACTTCGAGCACTTCATCTTCCTACTAGACTACTGAGAGGGTTTGTGTCTGAACTAACGAATTGGAACGGCTAAGCTTATTGGCCTACGTTCACTCAATTCTCAAACGATGCTCTGGAAGCTCATCAAGTTCGCAGTACTCAGCAGGATCTCGAAGAGGGGCCTAATCCTGTTAACTCTACTTAACGCCTTCGCACTGCTAATCGGTTTCGGAGCCTATTTCCATGGTGTGACCTCACTGCAATACGAGTCGTACGCCACCCTTTACGTGGCCTTCATTTTCGTGCTCCTCGGTCTTCTGGCCAGAATAGGGATCCTCAAGTCCGACTTCGACTATTACTTCACGTTGCCGATTGACAGGAAGACGCTCGGAACGGCTTTGGTAGTAGCCAACATGATCTTCATTTCGTTTCTAAGCTTCTACCTTCTTGTTATAATAACCTTATCCCCCTACGGATTCGCCGTAGCCCCATTCTTAGGAATTTCCCTAGCATCCCTGACCTTGGCGACCTACGGTATGAGCCTGAAGAAAAGGGTAGCGATATTCGGGATCATAGGGCTCTGGCTCTCCTCCGCTTCCTTAGGCTTTCCCTTCAGCCCGTTGGCAGCCGTAACCGGACACCCGATCGAAGGGTTACTGTCAGCAGCGGCCTTCGCCATGGTCACCCTCTACTTCGGCGTGAGGAGGGCCGGAGCTTTGGACGTCGTGACCATGAGGGAGGTCGGCAGGAGCGAGACAGGCAGGGAGGCTTCAGACACAGTCTCCTTCACGGGTACAAGCCCGTTCCTAGCTGTTCTAAGGCTAAAACTACATTACGTAGGGCTCATGGGCAGGTACGGCTTCACGGGAGCCACGGCGAACGTTTTGGCCAGGACAATCCTCCTCAGAAGCGCGATGCTGATACTTGCGGCCGCAGGGGTGATTTACTTCATCGTGCTGAGCGTCCTGAGGGCATCGGGTACCGAGAGCGTCACCACGGCCATGATTCTGGGCACAGTTTACATGTACAGCTTCGTCATGATCACTGCTGGGTCATCCAGCGTGACCATGGAGAGGTTCTGGCCTACAGTTGTTAACTTGGGGCCGAAGTACCTGAGGTACGTTATATTATCCTCAGTGATCCAGGCCATGGTGTTGATCTCGCCCGTGGGAATAGCTCAATTAACCTTCCTCCTCCTTTACGAGGCCTCCTACTTCATCAATTCGGCGTTAGTGCTCTTCGGCTACATACCGTTGGCAGCGGCGATATCCGTAATGATCTTCGCCTACTTCACTCCAGTTCAGCTGAAGGACGACCTCAACGTGACTTACCAGGAGTTCAGGCCCACTGGGTTCGTTGGAGGTATGCTGGCGGGGCTTCTCTTCATGCCCGCCGCGTCATTCATGTTGATCCCCGCCTGGGTTATGGTCGTGGCGATAGCCTTAATCGCGCTCATCCTCGCAGCCCTTACCTCGGAGGACGTGCTGAAAATCCTGATTGAGAAGATGACCGAGAGAGGTTACGTCTGAGAGCTTTTTGCCTCAAGCCTTTACTCTCTCTCGTGCCGAAGGTCGCGGTCATAATGGGCTCGAAGTCGGACTGGGAGGTGATGAAGGAAGCGGTTCAAGTGCTGAAGGAGTTCGGGGTGGAGGTGGAGGTCAGGGTCGTCTCAGCCCACAGGACTCCTGACTTCATGGCGGAGTACGCCAAGACGGCGAGCGAGAGGGGTATCGAGGTGATAATAGCGGGGGCCGGAGGGGCTGCCCACTTGCCCGGAATGACCGCTAGCCACACCCACTTGCCCGTGATAGGGGTGCCTGTACCGTCGAAGCACCTGAACGGCTTAGACTCACTCCTCTCAATAGTCCAGATGCCTTACGGAATCCCAGTAGCTACTGTGGCCATAGGCAACGCCAAGAACGCGGCCCTGCTGGCGATAAGGATCCTCTCCATAAAGTACCCCGAGCTCGCCCAGAAGATGAAGGAGTTCATGGAGAGGATGAAACGGGAAGTCCTCAGCACGGAACTGCCGGAGGCCTGAGGGATATCGAGCGTCACGAGGGTTACGATAGCTCGTTTTAAAGACGTGATGCTTAGCGAGGCCTTCATACGGCTCCCAGCAGGGCCCTTAACGCCCTATAAACCTCGGCGACGCTCCAGGCCTGGGCGAAGGCCCCAGCGGGTCTATAAGGCGGTACGTCCTCGAAGAGCTCGGGCAGGAAGCCGTTCCTCGACTTCACCGTCTCGATCAGGGGGTACAGGTAATGCAACAGCTCGAGGGCTTCTTCCCTGAAGTACCTAAGCACGAAGTCGACGTAAGCCCCGAGAAGCCAGGGCCAAATCACGCCGTTATGATAGGCCAGATCCCTCTCCGCCCTGGGCCCCCTCCAGGTGGGCCTGTACTTCGGGTCCCTCCTGCTCAAGGTAGAGAGGCCGTAAGGCCTGAGGAGCTCAGCCTCAACGGTGTTTTTCACTACGTTAACCATCTCCTCGGGGCCCACGGGGAACGGGAGGGAGTAGGCGAACAACATGTTGGGCCTCACGCTCCGGTCGGGAACCCCTTCGGGGGAGATGTAGTCGTAAAGGCCCCAGGGTGCGGTGAAAGCCTCAGCGAAGGCAGACTTGAGCCTCCCCGCTCTACTGCTGAACTCCTCGACCGGTTCGTCACCTAGGGACTCCCGCATCTCGTTGAACGCCATCAGGGCGTTGTAGAGCAGGGCGTTGACTTCAACCGCAGCCCCCTCCCTGGGCGTTACCACTGTACCGTCGAAGCTGGCGTCCATCCAGGTCCTCGGTGCCCCTGAGTGGTAAAGAAGGCCGTCCTTCCAGTACAGTACCCTCGTCCCCTGGACGTAATGCCACAGGCAATCCTCGACCGCTCTCAGGGCTTCCCTGACGAAGTCCTTGTCCTTAGACTTCAGGAAGTACTTGTACAGCGCGTTGACTGCCCACAGCGTTACGTCGACCCCGAGGTAGAACGGCTCACCTCCGGGCGTTATGTGGTTGGGGAGCAGACCCTCGTTGCAATAGGAGAGGTACCTCCTGAAGATCGACTTGGCCTGTTCGAACCCTCCGTCGAGCAGAAGTAGGCCCTCCATGGAGATGAACGTGTCCCTGCCCCACTCGTCGAACCAGTGGTAGC
>Ga0326765_100132_pt1 | contig 8409 bp, 5 predicted proteins | sample NORRB_P_FD_207670 | JGI IMG/M metagenome (GOLD analysis project Ga0326765, IMG submission 207670) | Hot spring water microbial communities from Norris Geyser Basin, Yellowstone National Park, WY, United States - NOR.RB_P | ecosystem: Environmental > Aquatic > Thermal springs > Unclassified | place... | reverse complement strand
AGGCTCTTGACGTCCCTCGGGTACATGACTACTGGCTCCCAATGCACTCCCATACAGCCCTCACCTCACTCGACCTATTCGCCAGGTTAAAGCCATACTCCCAAATCAAGTCAAGCGGCACGCCGTACTTCTCCGCACATTTCCTAAGCGTTATTGCCTCTGGCTTTGGTTGTATGTTCACGTTTACCTTCACGGGCATCATTGTCATGCCGGCGCCTAGGCACTCCTTCATCTTCGGCGTTGTCGGCTTTATGATAGCCATAGCCGTGTGGATATCACGCCAGTGCTCCTCCAACTCAGCCTTCGTCCTAATGCCCGGCTCGTTTTCCTCGCCAACCGCGTACTTGTAACTGGGCCTCCTCCTCAACACATCCATGAAGCTTATGAAGGGTATTGGGAACTCTATGAACACCTTGTCCGTGCTCCAAATGCTCGATGGGAAGTCCTGGGGTGCCTGGCTTATCAATGCGAAGTAGACCCTCCTATTCCTACCAACCCTAACCAGGCTGCTCAGCGTCGACGCCGGTCCGTGCATGAATAGGTGTGCCTCATCGATGACTATTATCACGTTTGTTAAGTCGGACAACTCGATGGCCTTGAGTAGGGCTATTATGTAGAACCACCTCTGGATATCGAACCTAAACGGCCTGAGGTCAATGCCTATTGACTTACCCCTAAGCCCACCGCTTAGGAATTTCTTAATCAGCGGGTGGGTCTCTGGAGAGTTTATGGCCCAGTGGTGCATGTCGAAGAGCCTCCTCAGTAGTGCCTTTATCGAGTTAGCATCATCACTAGCCACAACACCCTCCTCAACCAAAGCCCCACAAAGCCTAAACAAGCCGGTGAAGTCCCTACTGAACCTCCTTGTGTCGAAGCTCTGCGGTGGACCGAAGGGGCTTGGCGAGCCAGTGAGCCAGGTCATGCACCTAATCGCGTTGTAGATCATCGGCGATGATAGAGCCTCAGAGACCCCAGCGATCTTCAGAACCTCATCAACAACACTGTGCAACGCGTGGGGCACAAGCTCAACCGGGTTTATTGGGTAGAGTGCGTGGTAGTCTGTGAAGCCCTCATAACCACCACCAACATCGAACACCAACGCCGAGTAACCAGGCGGCACCTTGCGCAGGCAGGACCTCATCAGCGTGGTCTTGCCAGTACCCATAGCCCCATAGACAACCACGTGACTCTCATTATCAACCATCACCTGGAACAAGTCCTCACCCAAATCACCAAAACACTCAACGGACTCGACGTAACGCAACTCCTCATTTTGCCGCTGCCTAGGACCAAGGGCACCAGACCAAAAAGGCGACACGTAGGGCTCCCTCTTCCTAAACAACCTAAACCAGCCACCCCAAATCATCAATTAGCCAGCTAGCCGGTTTAAAAAGGAGGGGTCGGCTTCGCCAACGCCTTTTAAACCAAGCATTGATTACCCGATGCTAAACTGCCTACAGTTGAGGATCGGGCTAATTAGGAAGAGACCAATCTTCGTGTGCGGGTTAGACCTCGGCAAGATTGGTAGCGAGAGGGCGTTGCTGGGATTGGGCGAGGTTGCCTTGATAATGAAGGGTAAAGCGTTGGTAGCAAGCGAGAATCCACCATTTGGTCTACCGAGGAAGGCTTTGACGGTGGTTAACCAAGGTGACGTATTGGTTAAGGCTAAGGTTCATAGGGAGTATTGTTGGGATAGGTTGTTCCTATGGCCTCCTGATGAGGCTGTTGAGATGGTTGACCACCTGGTCAACAGTGGCTTCGGCTTGGTAGTCATGAGGCTTGGGAAGGCTCCCAACCTGTTGAAGCTGTACAGGAAGCCCATGATGGATAACATGATTAGGGCTAAGGACATACTGGACATGCAGGTCCCAATATCAACACTACCAGTCCAGGTAGGCATACTGGAAATCAAGGAACTCGGTAGGGGAAAACCGTTCTGGAGCTACGGCGGGTGCATAGCGGGTAGGTACATAAACGACGCCCTATCGGCACTGGGCTTCAGGGTGGTCTGATGATCCAAATAAACCCAAGCCTAATCCAGCTCTTCGTAGCAATAGAGGCTCTGCTGATCATCATTTGGGGCGTGATTAAGGGAGGCATCAACATGAGGAGGATGGTCTTCGTTGGTGCGGCAGTCATCTTCGCATTCACACTGCCATGGGTCCTAAGCCACTTAGTGCCCGGCTTCGGTGACGTAACCACCTACCAACTCCTCCAGAGGTATGCGGAACATGCGGAGCGGTGGTGGGCGGGCGTTTACCAGTTCTCATCGAAGGTGATGCTCATCGATGCCGGTGCGATGACGGCTTTGAACATAATCGAGATGCTTGGTTCGTTTGGGCTTTCGATTGTACCGCAGCAGTACATGGGTGTGCTCATGAACCTCGGCTGGACACTGGACCCAATAGACGCAATCATCGAGTCAATAAACCACGCCTCACAAGTACTACTAGCCATATTCCACACAATCGCTTGGTTGGCATGGTTCTCATGGGCAATCGCACCAATTATACTCTCAATAGCCCTTGCCCTGCTAATACCCGAGAGAACCAGGCCAATGGGTACTGCAGTACTACTCCTAACACTAGCCATAATGTTCTTCACCTCACTGGCGGCCTCAACGCTTGGGCTAACCCAGGAAGCCCAGTTAATCAACACAATAAACCAAACACTCGCAACAATCGAGGGCGATTTGCCGAGCAACGTGACAGTAAGGGGATACCTACTGCTACAAAGCAACTACCCATACCTCATTAGCGGTAACCTAATCAATGAGACAATGATTTGCGGACCGAGGGGCTGTTACTACGCGCCCGAACCAATCTCCTGGTTCATTGGTTTTACCCCATCGGTCGGTGTCATAGACCAGTTCGCATACCCACAAATCAACAACGTAACCCTACTCTGGCTAAGCGTGAACCCAAACCACCAATGCAATCTACTCTATTGGCCACCAAGCAGGAACATAACCCAACTCCCAGAGGTTGTGCAATGCACCTACCAGTACTTCAACAGTAACGAAACATTCGCCGAGGAAATAACAATCGAAGGACCACCCCTCAACTTGATTAGAGAAACAATCAATGGCACCACGGTGTACACGGGTGCTTGGGAGTGGATTAACCCGCCGACCAGCTACACGGTGAGTGATGGGAACAATACCGTAATCATAAACGCAACAATAAACATACCACCAATACACTGCATCAATATTACTAACCCAAGGACTGGGCCCCATAGAGAGTGCTTTCCAGGCCATAAATCAGCCGATTTGTGGCTGTGGGCTTCATCGATAAGCTACCCAAGCCAACTAAATGGCACTAATTGGTCCTGCAAGCTCAGCCTAACAAACTCGAGTAGGTACCCTGTCGTCGACCTAACCCAGGAATTCAGCGAGATAAGGCAGTTCATGGACAAACTAATCAACGAGACAGAGGTCTCGAAAAAGCTCATCTACCCAAACGTCACAGTGCCAAGCTACAAACTGCCGAACCCAACGCCAAACGGGTACCACCAGTGGGAACTAAGTATTTACTGCACTAATTGGAATAATTATTCAGTTGTTGTTCCATTGACAGTAACAATCCATGGGGTAGGGAGCAACCCGTGGTTCGCCTCTGTGCCATTCCTCATAAGCCCAAGCGATGAGTGGATAATCAACACAACAATAGTTGGCGATGCACCACTCCTAATCAACTGGTGGGATGTTGATGTTAAGCAATTCCTCGGCCTCCTCGGCATACCAATAGCCAATTGGCTAGCCAAGCTGGCTGTGATTTATGGCTTGCTGGACGGAGCTGCTTGGTTCTTCGGACTACCAACAATACTAAGCCCGGTTTGGGCGGTGATGGACTCGGTAATCATGGAGCTATCATTAGTCCTGTACCTACAGGTAAGGATGGTGAGTAGGCTAATGCAGAGGGCTGTCAGGAAAATCACGAAGGCAGTAAGCTCAAGGCTCAACAACATGAACCAGAGGCTAGCCGTTAGGCACCCGATGTTCGCCAAGGCATTGAGTACACCGGCTAAGGCTGTTGGCGAGTTTAGGAGGACTGTTGTTAGTAGGCTTAGCCACAGGCTCACCACACGCCTCATTAGAGAATTCGCGGAAACGCCTGGTGCGGTGAGGGTTGCCAAGGTGGTGCTTAGCCCGTGGTACGGGGGATTAACGGAGCTCGAGCAGTATTACCGAAAGAGGGCCCAGGGGCATGAGTCAATGGGCTTTAAACGAAAAGCCCAGCTGCATAGGTTCCTGGCATCGAGCACTAGGTTTGTTAGGGATTACGGTAGGATTAGGTCACTGGCAGAGAGGGGTTTGTTGTTCCAGTACACGAGGAGTGAGTTGTCTAGGCTCAATAAACCAATCGAGGCACGCCACCTCGAAACGATAAAGGTCGGTGGCTTGACCATATACAAGCCACTGCACCAGGCAATACTCACTGAGAGGGAGGCTTGGGTAAGGAGGGTAGCCCCAGTACTAACCAGGTATGTAAAGCCGGATTGGACCGAGGTATTCATGAAGTATGAGAACACGGAGTTTGGGAATTTCGTTAGGAGGCTCCACGAGGTTGGGGAGAGGGGTAAGGCATCAGCCCTAGTACTGGCTAAGGAGTTGGGGCTGAGGTACATAAGGCCGATCAAGACACAAATCCTCCTGGTTGGGGAGAACGTAAACGATGTTAGAGGAGCCCTGGCTAGGGGGAACTTCACAATCAAGCACGTCGGTGATAAAACAATTGTTCACCTCAACGATGCAAGGCTGACCCACATACTTAATTCCCTCAAGCAGTTCAGTGGGTACAGTGGCATTGTTGAAGAAGCCTTGGGTAGAGCCGTTGAGAGGGTAACAGCCATTGTCAGGGCAAACCTAACCAGGGGAGCGTTGAAGAACGAGTACGTAAGCGAGGTCTCAAGTAGGCTAAAGCCTGTTAGGGATTTCGTGGAGGCAACTAGTAAGGGAGCCATCGTCAACCTCAACCACCCAATCATCCAGAGGTTCATCGACTTCATAGGCCCAGAGGGCGAGAGGGTAGTTAAGGAGGTCTTTAACGCGAAGGGCATGATCGACAAGGACGCGGCAAACGAAATCATGAGCAGGCTCAAGCCACTGATTAACAAACGCATCAACGAGGAGGTTGAGGCAGCTAGGTACCTCATCGCCGTCAAGCACCACGCCGATGAGGTGATGAGGGAATTCACTAGGGAGTTAGGTATCGATAAGAAGATGGGTGAGCTTGAGGGTAAGCTTAGGGAGTTGGAAGGATTCGCCAGGAAAGCCATAGCCTCTGAATTCCCAATGCCCAAGGATAGGGTTGCCAAGCCCGAGCTGTTCGGTAATTACGAGGTTGTTGGTGGTAGGATGATTGTCAGGGAGCCGTTAAGTAGGGAGCTTAGGCTTGATTGGCAGTTACCCAAGGAGGTACTCAATGACGAGGAGCTGTCTAGGATAACCGCCTTATGGGTAACCCACCACTATGCGGATAGGCTCTATAACTGGCTGACGGATAAGCCAGGTGATGCCATACTCTACAACTCAGTCTACAGCGGTTGGGTGCCGGGGACTGTCGTATTAGCAGCACTGCACAGCCTAGGCATAGACCCAAGCCGCCTCGACTGGGGTGGTTTGCTCGACAACCTCGAAAAGCTGGATGAGGAAATAAACAAAGTAAAGGCACAAATCAGGGAGGCGAGGGATGATGCCACGAAAGCCAAGCTCAAGGAGGAGCTCAACAGGTTGAAGAGCGAGCACGAGGAGGTGCTCAGGGCATTGTTCGCATGGGCAAACGCCATAGAAGCACTCAAACTGGCACTGCCGAGAGGGGAGTGGGAGGGAATCTACGAGAAGCTACCCAAGAAGCTTAGGGACTTCGTGGACACGGCAAGGGACCCGAGGGACTCATTCGAATCCTTCTTGAAAAAGGATGGCTTGAAGATGCTGGCCATGCTCGATAGGGAGGGGAGGAAGGCCGGTAATCGAGTGAGTGTTGATGAGGTCAAGGAAGCAATGGATCTACTTAGGAAGCACGTGCCAATGCTCGATAAACTAATCGAGCCAGTTAAGGTCGAGGTAATCGACAGGTTAACCAATGAGGTTAACTACTTACTCAACGAGTTGGGAAGGATCTCGTTAACAAGCACTAGGTTGAATGCCTTGTCGGCGAGGAGCATGCTCGAGCTGGCAAAGAAGGAGCTGGAGGGCGGAGACTTAAACAACGCAATCAGCCACCTCTGGAGAGCCATCAATGACCTTAGGGAGGTGGTTAAGGAGAGGGAGGAGCTAGCCCGCGATGTAGGCAGGCTCGACGAGTTGACTAGGCAACTCAATGCGTTGAGGGCACTGGATAGGCTAGTGAAGCAAACCTAGCGGCGGCATCAAGAACCTTGTGAGTACTTAACCCTAAGTACCTGGATCCACGGATTATCCCCAAACACAGAGTCACCACCAACCTCACCCTTAGACCCAGTGGGCATAGTCTCGGTTTGCCCAGGCTTGGTCTCAATGGGCTTGGTCTCCCTAACGCCGAGCCTATCGAGGCAATCCCTAAGCATTGCCTCAATCCTACCCAACCTCCCAACCACGTCATTACCAACCCTACCCTCATAACTATCGAGCAACTCCTCGATTAAGTCGTTGATTGTCTTGTTCCTCTCAACAGCCAATCTGGAGAGTCTCCTATAGACATCCTCGCTGACGCTAACCAACCTGCGCCCCACACTAGCAAGAATTCGGCTTTAAAAGGCATTGTAAACCGAAGACACCGAAGACCTCATTGTAAACCAATGTATACAATGGTGACGGCGTGAGACATGAACAATGTATACCGAGTATACTACGAAAAATCGAGGAAACTCATAATAAACAATGAGGAATCGATTTAACGACAAGGATCCCCGCCCCACAAAGGGGGCGGGGTTGCCCCGTGGGTGTGGGGTGGATTGGCCGCTTGGGTGGCGTTTACAGCATCAATTAGGTTGCTTATAAGTGTTGTGTTTATTAACCATGAGGTCTGGGTTCACGCCTACTCCTCGCAACCACCCTTTAAAGGCTAAGCCTCAACAACTGATGATTAGGCTCGTGATCGGTAGGCTGGACTACAGGGGTGTTGGTAACCCACCAGCCATCACGTTTAAGGAGTACGATGGCTCGGTTAGGCTCGATGGTGTACCGGACATGGAGCTTAAGCCCCTAACGAGGCTTGTCATTAACAAATTACTTAATGTATTAGGCATCCAGTTCGATGCGTCGAATGTTAGGTGGTTGAGCGATGTCTTTGAGTACTGCGTGCAGTGTAGTTGGTTTAGCGGCTTCATCAACTTCGTAGATGATGCACTACCCGACAAAGCCATTGCCACAGTGCCTGTGCCAATCATTGAGCCTTTAAGCTCAATTATTGGGCTAGCCCTGGCCTTCAACACAGGCTTAGAGGTTGAGCTGTACAGCGATTTGTGGCCGCTAATAACAGACATCCTTGCCCAAGCGAAAGCCCTTGGGCTTAGGCTTACAATCCACACATCGGTGCTCGATGTTAATCGAATATATACCTTCGATGAGGTGGTTAGGAGAATGGTTAGGCTACCAAGGGTTGACGTGCTGACAAGCTCGACAGACTTCAGCAACAAAATCGAGGTCGTTGGCGAGAGCTATAGGACGCCGACTCTCCAACCAACAAGCCTAAGGGCTGAGCCCTCGGTAACCGAGCCTAGAGTTGATGAGGCAGTCCTAAATGCAGTGAGGACTTTGGGGCTTGAGCTTGGTGGCGTATCAACGCTGAAGGCGTTAAGTGACTTGGTTGGTTCTGAAGCTGTTGTTAGGGCCGTGTCCATGGGCTACCTAGCCTACAACCCAATGGACCTAACAGTCAGGCTCTCGGCCAAAGGCTTAGCCCTACTGGGGGCAGTGAGTGAGGAGATAAGCCAAGGCGGTGGGCGAGGTGGCTAAATAATGCTTTGCTCAAAGCCCGTGGTTGCGAAACAAGTACTTCTAATTATTGTTTACGGTCTCCGTGGAACTGCCTTCAATGGTTATTACCCTTTGAGTTGCTCGTTGTAACCCAGCCTTAAAAACCAACAAACCAATAACCGATGCACCCAAGAACAAAGGCAAGGATAAGGAACAAGGGAGTATCCTCGGTCTTCCTTGCCGTTGTATTAGCCATAGCCGTGGCTGTTGGTGTTGCTGCTGTGGCGATAACGTGGCCGATGGTTAAGTCATCGTTCGATAGAAGTTCATGGTCAAGCTCGATGGGTATGTATAAGGTGGGCTTCGCCTACACCAAGAATGGTCCGTATGCCTACGCCCAGAACGGCGTCAGCGCCCCACTAGGTAGTAGCCCATCGCCAGTTGGTTACTGCCTTGCCTACCAAGTCAACGCGACAACGGCAATATACTCATGCCCATCAAACCAACCA
>Ga0326765_100131_pt1 | contig 8440 bp, 7 predicted proteins | sample NORRB_P_FD_207670 | JGI IMG/M metagenome (GOLD analysis project Ga0326765, IMG submission 207670) | Hot spring water microbial communities from Norris Geyser Basin, Yellowstone National Park, WY, United States - NOR.RB_P | ecosystem: Environmental > Aquatic > Thermal springs > Unclassified | place... | reverse complement strand
CTGCACCTGAACCCTAGCTCCTTAAGTGAGGTAAGTAACTTCTCGTTGCTGACGCTGGTAATTTCAGGGTGCGCCTCGAATATTATGTGCTCGAAGGCCCTCAGCCTCTCTCCGGCCCAAGTATTACTTACGCCTCGCAGCCCACTTTGAGCAAGTAGGGATCGTTAACCATGCTGAGAAGTTCATCTAAAGAAACGCCAGGCACCCTACAGGGGCCGCTACCCTTAAGCGTGGAGAAATAACGAGATGACAGCACGTCATAGTCGCACGGTACACTCAAGGCCCGCTGCTGAGGGCCATGTTTAACACCTTCACCTTGTCAGTGGCGCCGCTCAACCTCACGTTCTCCTCGGCGCACCTGGCTACGTTAGGCAGGGGCTCAACGGCTATCACCTTCCTGGCGCCGTTGAGGATGAAGTAGAGGGCCGTGTCGCCCGCGCTGGCCCCCACGTCGATAACCTCTCTGCCCCTGAGGCCGGAGAGCACCTCAGGGACCTCGTATTCGCCCTCTGCAAAGATCTCGATAAGGGAGCCGATGTTTACACAACTAGGGTTAAAGGCCACAGAGACGCCGTTGACCTCTAGGCCTACCCTTTCCAAGCTCATGTCGATCGAGGCCTTGTTGCCTGAGGCCTGAAGCCTGCACGCGTAGGAGGCCAAAGAGAGGGCTGTCACCAGCCAAGAGAACGCCTCCTGAGGCTTAGGGAAGCGACTGGCGGCCCTAGCTAACTCATCAGGTAGCTTTGGCCAGCACTTGGTGGCATACTTGATGGCATAATACGTAGATATCGCTAAGTAACCAAACTCTACCCTCCCAGCTTTACATCACCTATATACTTCAGCCTGACGCTTAGCTCGTCCCTTTTAGCTAAGTAGCCTAGAAGCGCTGTCAGCCAGCCTCTCTCTACAACCCTTCTCAAGGACAGCGCCTTCAGGGCCTTCTCCTTAGCCTTAGCCAGGCTCAGCAACCCAGCTCAACATAGATGAAGCCAACTTAAATAAAAACAATAATGTCTGTAGGCCCTGTCAGGGCCCCCGTCCTGTAACATTGACTCATGCTGTCGGCCTAGCAGGGCCGTGCTGAGCTCTCAGGCTAGCGGAGAGGTTAAGGAGTACGCAGGGTAGGAGGGGCAGGCCTAGGCGGTCCAGCGGACATGTCAGTGTCCGCTGTAATATCTACTCCGATTGAGCCAGTGCCGCTGAGCGCCCTGCAGACACCGATGACAATGTCTCGAGACACCTAAGCGTCTAGTCAAGCGTCCGCAGGCACTCCTGGTAGCTGCATGGCCTTACAGGAGGAGCAGGGTCACAAGGACTGTCAGGCCCTTACGGCCTGAGGGGCGAGCGGCGGCCTGGAGACCGGGCCAGGACGTGGTCCTGAGCGGTCATGAGGCCTCCTCCCATTACCGCTGCCCTTTTCACGTAACCTTGTGTGGAAAAACGCTGAGGGCTGGCACTTACGGGAGGCTGTCTCCCGTGCCTGGCCAGGCTGAGCGCAGCTGGGCCCTGCGTCGTAGTATGGCCCAGCTTGTAGCCTCACCCAGCGTACAGGGGCCTGACGCCTGCGTCCCTGGGACGCGTCTTGGGGACGCGCCCAACCTGGGCCAGGTGCTCAGGGCGCGCCGTTGTCCCTGGGACAAACCTGGGGACGCGCCTCCAATGCGCCCATTTGGCCCTTGGGACACACAAGCATAGGTCCGTGTATCTAATTAATTATTAGGACACACACGCACAGGTCCTAAGGGACACATAGAAAAATAGGAAAAGAATTATGGAATAAAAACACAAAACCTGAAAGTTCATGGAGGGCCTAGGGGCTAGCGTCAGCAGCTTCTCCCCAGGCAGTACGGTCCCTACCACTTTTCCCCAGAACCTTTTGGGAAGAGCACTTGACCTCTTTTCCCCAGAAGCTTTCGGGGAAAAGTGGTCAAGTGCTCTAGCGCTTCAGGTCCTCCTGAGGCCAGCGAGGACCTCCTCAGCTACCTTCACCTCAGTGTAGTGAAGGATGTGGTCAAGGGAGCTGTGGCCCATAATCTTGGCAACGATTGAGGGCGAGTGGCTGAGCCTCAGCAGGTGCGTGACGAAGGCGTACCTGAGGCTGCGGGTGTTGAACTCATACGTCATCCTACAGTACGTCTTGACTGCCTGCTTTGGGCTCCTGAGGGCTGAGGGCCTGGCGCAGGCGACCTGAAGTAGCTGCCTCCCCTCCCTCAGCCCCTCAGGGGGCACCATGGTCTTCACGAGTGTGCGAGCGTCCTCTGATACGTCTCCAGGAAGTCTAGGCCTGCGTCCCAGCCCTTCTCAGTGCGTAGCCCATAGCCCCCTGCCGTTACCTTAGGTTGCAGGCTGTACTACATAATGACGCGGCCTGCCGCTCCGCGCTTCTGGGCGTGTCCCTTGGCCAAGGCTGAGACACTTGAGGGAGACACCTCTTCGGTGTCTCCGCGAACCCAGCACGTTATAGCCTTCGGACGCCCTACTGACAGAGGGCTCATGGTAGTACAGAGTGAGGAGGAGCTGAGGAGGAGGGTCCAGGAGGGCTGGAGGCTCACGAGGGACAGGAAGGGCTTCAAGATAAGGGGGCCGGGAGGGAGGTGGGAGAGGGTCTCAAGGGACCTTGAAGTCGTGGCCGCTGAGCTCTACGAGGCGCAGAGGTCCGAGAGGGGTGGGAGGACAAGGGGCTGTGAGGGGTTGCTCAAGGAGAGGGAGCGACAGCGCCTTGAGGAGCTTAGTAAGTGCTCTAACGCCTACAGGCCCCTGCTGCTCAAGTCCATGAAGCTCGTCCTGGAACTTTGGCAGCTGGCCAAGGGCTATGAGAAGGGCTCGCCAGCTCTGCCCAAGGAGGCAAGGGACTACCTCATGGCCTACGTGATCCCCAAGGCGCGGAGGCTTTTCATAGAGATCGCCAATGTGCTGAAGGAGAAGGAGGGCTTCGACGAAGATCTCCTGGCGGAGGCTCTAGTGCACACCGAGCTCTGAGCCCGACAGCCACAGCCAACTCTGAGGCCAGCCGAGGCCGGATCACAGGCAGTTTTAAATTTCGTTTCGAAATTGCATAAAAGGCCTACTAGGCCGTAAGTAGCTTTCACTATAGTCCGTGTAAAGCTCTAACTTGTAGTCAGGACCTGAGGTTAGGCTACTCTAGAGTTTTTGGCCTCCTGCCAGTAAGGCGTAAGCCCCCAGTCCGTTTTCAGTTAAAAGTCGCGTGAGCGGCCTAGGCGGTGACTTATGGAAAGACTGCATTAAATGTAAACCTTCTAAATTCCCGAAGTCAAGCTAAGATTCTACATGGCTTAGAGCTCACTATGCTAACAGTCATTATAAATACCGGCTAGGCGTTTCCTAACCAACGATGTAGGCGGGACCGCGACAGTGATATCAGTTATCATGACAACATACAACGCGGGGAGGACTATAAGGAAGGCCTTAGAGGGCTTAACGTCAGTCCTTAGTGAGCTTGGGGGCGACTATGAGATCGTTGCCACAGACAACGAGTCAAGCGATAACACAGTAGAGGTTCTTAAAGAGTTCGGCGCCAGGGTAAAGGTCATGAAGTGCACGAGGGGCCTGGGAAGGCACGTGGCCGCCTCAATGAGCAGGGGCGACTACCTCCTTTTCTACGACGCCGACGCCTACGCTAACAGGGAGCAGCTGTACAACTTCCTGTCGACGACCATTAAGAAGGGGGTCGGGTTCTCGCTGGCCCACTCAGGCGTTTACATAGCCTCCAGGAGGTGCTATAGCCTAACGGGCGGCCTCCCGAACCTCAACTTCGCTGAGGACTTCCACTTCTGGGCGCGGGCCTTCACGCTCTGTAAGTCCCTCTATTACCCAATCAGAGTTGCGTGCAACGCGCCAAGGCTTTACGCTGTGAGGGGCTACAGCAGTGAGCACCGCTACGCTAGGGACCTCCTTCACTTCATCTTTAGGCAGCTCAAGAACGAGGTCCACAGGCTGAGGGGGCTGGCCCTGTCCCCTTCAGAGGCAGCGCAAGTGGCCAGGGGAGGTGACCCCCTGATGATAGGCGGCCTCTTCCTCTTAGGCCCCCTCTCAAGCTTGATCGGGGACAGGGTCTCCAGGGGCTTCTCGAACGCGGAGCTCGTTTACCTGCAGGAGCTGAGGAACATGGGCAAAGTAGAGGACGTAAGCCCTGAGGGCAAGTACATAATCCAGGACATATACTTCGTGAGGGACTGGCGTAGCATCTTTGAGGAGTTCCTCCAAAGGCTGAGGCCCTACGGGCCTAAGGTCATAGAGCATAAGTACGCGAGGATAATTTACACGCAGCCTGACATAGCATCTTGTCCGCCTTAGCTACAAACACTTAGTAGTGGGACCACCGTTATTGTGAATTAAGCAAACAGCTTTTAGCAAAGCAGGGCGTTAGAGGCCTTATGAGGACTTCTAGGTAATGTTAAAGGCTTGTAAGAGCGTTTTTGACGGCTTTAGCTAAGACCTAATAGCCTTTGTGCGAAAGCCCTGCTGGCACTTCACCTTTAATAGCCTAAGGCCCCCTTGTCGTTGGGAGGCCCGTGAGGATAGCGTTAGTCTACCCGCTCCTCGAGGAGGTTGGTGGGGCTGAGAGGCTAACCCTCGACATGTACATGGCCCTGAGGGATCTCGGCCACGAGGTCGACCTCTACACTGCCCGCTTGAACGAGGACGCCTGGCAGGTGTTGACGGGTGGCATAGATGACATACCGAGGCCAACTGTTCTCAGGGAGCCGCTGATAGAGCTGATGGACAGGCTCTTCAACAGGGCGCTGCTGCTCAGGGTACTCCTGACGGCGCCATATTTGGGAAAGCACGCTAAAAAGCTTAGACACCACTATGACTTAATTATTGAGACCGAGAGCAACGTACCACTCAAATGGGCTGACGCCACCTACGTGCACTTCCCGCCCGCGGAGCTCCCAAGGTATTATCTCTATATAGAGCGCCTTAAGCTAAGTTTGCATGAAAGGGCCTATAACTCATTAATAGCGTGGTGGGCAAGATCGATCGCTGATAGAACTAAGCCTTTGATGGCCAACAGCGCCTGGACCGCTAAGTACGCAAGGGAGGCGTACGGCAGCCAGAGGGTCTACGTTGTTCACCCCCCAGTTAACGTAGAGGAGCTCTCGTCAATAGACGGCGGCAGGGGCAAGGTGGTGCTGACCGTGAGCAGGATAGACTGGGCTAAGAGGGTAACGGAGATCCCGGAGGTGGCTAAGCTTGTACCTGAGGCCGAGTTCTACCTAGTTGGATCTACAAGACCTGCCTCAGGGCCCGTTCTAGAGGTCCTCAAGGAGAGGGCCGAGAGGCTGAGGAACTTCCACGTGGAGACCGATGTCCCTAGGAGGAGGATACTTGAGCTTATGTCACAGGCCTCGATATACCTGCACCCACCTCTAGCTGAGCACTTCGGCATAGCTATTGCTGAGGCCGCGGCGGCAGGCCTCGTGCCAGTAGTCTACAGGGACGGGGGAGGCTGGACCGACATAGCTTCAAGGGTGGACCAGGGGCTTGGGTACACTAACGCTGAGGAGGCAGCCCGCATAGTTAGGGCGCTGCTCAACGACGCTGAGAGGCTCAAGGCGCTCTCTGTGAGGGCAAGGGAGGTGGCCAAGGACTTCAGCTACGAGAACTTCAAGATAAGGCTTAACGAGGTAGTTAAAGAGCTCGCAGGACCTAAAGCTAAGAGGTAGACTTCTTGCAGTCCTAGCCACGAACTAAGACGTTAGTAGCCCCTAAAATAAGGTAAGGCCTTCACCCTGGTCTAATCCTCAAGTCTTTTTATCCTTGCTATAGCCTATCGCCTGGGAGTAGCAGTACGTCATACAGGGCCAGGGTCTTCGCCGGCGCAACAAAGCTGTTTAGCAGCAACGTGGTAACTCTGGCCCTGCAGGCTGCCTTCTACCTGATCATAGTGAGGGTCCTAAGCCTTGAGGGCCTCGGGGCCTACGCTGCGGCCGGTACGTTCCTTGCGTTAGTTCTGCCGCTCCTCACGTGGCCCATATACGGCGTAGGCAGGTACGTCATAGGCTACTATCAGACGGGCAGGCTTGAGGAGGCCAGGGGGCTGTACGTCAGGGGCCTTGCAATGGTGCTTACCGCCAGCGTCGCCCTTGCCATAGTTGTCTGGGCCTTCGCCCTGCCCCTCTCAAGTCTGTACTACGGCACGACGCGTTACGTCTGGCTTCTGAGGCTCGTGGCCATCGACATGGTAGTGTACGTTTACAGCAACTACGTCTTCAGCATAGCCTTCCCTGCCTCGATGAGGTTCGGCAGGTGGGGGCTCCTACAGGCTGTCTGGGCCTTCACGAGGTACGGCGCGGCCCTGGCCCTCCTCTTTGCGGGCTTTGGCCCAGCAGGCCTCATAGCCGGCTGGGTTGCCGGCGACGCAGCCTCGGCCGCCCTAAGCACGTACTGGTCACTAGACTTCGTTACTGGCGGCAGGATCAAAACTCCCCTGCTACCGGCCCTCTCCATAGCTGTACCCATAGCCATAGGTAACTACATAGCCGTGGTCCTTCAGAATATCGACAAACTCTTCGTCCTGAAGTACATAGGACTTGCTGAGATGGGCTCCTACTCAATCATAATGACGGGCTCTGTCGTGGTTCAGACAGCCGCCAACGGCTCCCTTTCAGGCGCTATTTACCCCTTCTTCGTCAAGTTTGAGGAGAGCGGCACGCTGAACGGGGAGACCGTGGCGGCAGCGATAAGGTACGTCACGGTGCTCACGGTGCCCCCCTTCTTCCTTGTGGCTGCCCTCGGCAGGCCCCTGATACAGCTCCTCCTCGGCCCAGCCTTTGTCCACGACTGGGAGGCCTTCGCTGTCCTCATGGTGGGCCATGCCGCCATGAACTACGACCTGCCTATAACCCAGGCCCTCCAGGCCAGGAAGGCCACGAGGACGCTTGGCGCTCAGGCTATAGTGTCTGCGGCACTTGTAGCCGCGCTGAGCCCGCCACTGATTGCGCGCTGGTTTGTCATAGGCGCCGCGGTCGCATACGTCCTGGCGAGGCTCACAGGCTTCTTGGGCGTGGCTGCCCCAAAGGCCAGGTCGCTGGGCCTCTTGAAGATTGACCTGAGAGAGTATATTAAGACTGTCTTGGCAGCTATCACAACTCTTGTTGTCACTCTCGCAGTCGAGACAGCCACAGGCTTCAGCCTGGCCCTCCTGCCCCTCTACATATTAATTGGCGTCGTGGCCCTAGTGGCCTCCGTGAGAGTCCTCAAGGTCCTTAGGGCTGACGACTACGTGGCCCTGATGGAAGTGACGCCGGTCGGCCTAAGAGGGTTGGTGTCGAGGACCTGGTCCCTCCTGGGTCTTCCTATGCCAGATCCCCAGAAGGCGCAGTGAAGATTCTAAGGCACTATAACATTATGATAAGTAGGTTCATGCTATCTAGCTGTGAAGCCCTAGCTGAAGTTGATGACCTTACTTAGCCTGGCCTTAAAGTTCTTAATAGCTGAATTCCTTTGCCACTTACTTTAACCTAGACGACTGCGAGCTCTAACACGATGAATAGATCGGGGCATAACATTAGGGGCGCACGTTTTTCTAGGGGGTTGGAGGCGCTTAGTCTCAAGGGATTTTAGAAGGCCTATGACGTAGCCTTCCACGCAAGGATCGAGAGGCTGAAGAGGGTCTTCGACTTCACAGCCGTAGTTAAGGGGCTCGCCAAGGAGGTTCACACGGGACGACGTCGCTAGGGCTGAGCGAGGGCGTTGGAAAAGGTCACAAATAAGGGGCAGCAGGAGGCCTTTTGGCCATAAGTAGATAGCTCTTTTGTTTTAACTAGCATGCAGTAAAGTCAGAGCGTGCGATACCAAAGTTTAACTAACAGGCCGCTCTAACTGTCCTGGCCTTAGGCTACGGCAATGCTGATGACCTGAGGGAGTACGCTAAGATCATCTCGGTAGCCATTGTAACGCTTGTAGCCATCCCTGTGGTTGAGACAGTCACAGCTTCGGCTTAATCCTCCTGCTTCTCCACATAGACCCTGATGACTAGGTGTGATAACAGATTTAAAAGTTCTCAGGCCGCTAGCGAGACGAGGTCATACCAGTCATGAAGGTCAAGGAGAGGCACCTGAAGCTGATAGGGGCCGCGCTGTTCGCTCAGTTCTATGTTATATGGACCTTAGGCTTCGCCAACTACGTGCCACAGCTCTACAACTTTGAGGTATTGCGGGCGTCAGCAGCGTTGCTGGTGATAGGCCTGCTCATGATGCTCAGCGGTTACATAAAGGACATGGCAAGGCAAGTAGTTGCGGACAAGTACTTCAGGGCCCTCATGATAATTTACGCCGCAGCTGTGTACTACATAACTTACAGCGCCATGATGACTTACTATCAGCTGAGCATCTGGACAAGCCTTGATACTGCGACCTACATGCAGTCGTTTGCCTCCGCGACACTGTATCACGAGCTCTTCTATAGCTTTGCTGTG
>Ga0326765_100130_pt1 | contig 8566 bp, 6 predicted proteins | sample NORRB_P_FD_207670 | JGI IMG/M metagenome (GOLD analysis project Ga0326765, IMG submission 207670) | Hot spring water microbial communities from Norris Geyser Basin, Yellowstone National Park, WY, United States - NOR.RB_P | ecosystem: Environmental > Aquatic > Thermal springs > Unclassified | place... | reverse complement strand
CATCATTAATATTGAGTTTACTCAATAAATACTCAAAGTAATCCTTCACTTTACGGTTGCTTCGCTTTATTGGAGGTAGGACCTCCTCCTCGACGTGATAATCTATTAACTTGCTTCTGTTGCATGCAATATCTTCGCATATGAGCATTGCATTATATACGTACGCATTTAGTAGCCCGCCCTTTTCCGCATCCCACTGTACGTTTAGCCGCGCGCCATGTAATGCCTCTACGCGCCCCTCAACCTCAAGTAAATGCCCAAGGGCCCACCTGGTGTCCTCCTGGCCATTCCACGTGAATACCCAATACCGCCTGCAATAATCATTAACCGCCTCGCCCTTGTATGAGGGGGACTTAATTCTCAAAACGCCCCCTAGATTAACGAGGTACGACTTAACTACGTAATTATCGCCGGTTTTGCAAAGGCCTAGCACGATACCAAAGGCAGGGTAATAATAGCCGGCGAGGTTACCGCTCTTATCGTAAACCTCACCCACCAAGCTCATCCATGGATTACTATTTAATATGCCTATGGGGACTGCGGTTATATTGCTACCCAGGCTATATGCTCCCCCAGAGCCTACGTTGAGTATGAAGTGTCTCTCTGTATATTCACGATATTCGCGCGGTAGATTTATTGATGCTACTTGCTTAAAAACGTAATGCACATATTTCCCTACGAACTGTTGGGATTCCTGCTGATTAAGGGGTAACAGTATGAGCGATGTAATGAGGCAATCATTATTTATTGGGATTTCTAGCGGAATATTCAACATGCTTGACGCCCACTTTTGTTTGTTATGATCGCCTGGTTCAACCTTAACATAATACGTAATCTTATTCGCTCCCCTATCAACCATGCCGTTAATCGTAACCTTCGTATACGCATCCTCCCTCCACTTACTCTCATCATCAAAGTCATAAGATGTCCTCACGTAGAAGCTAAAGGCAAAGCTTACGCCCCCACTGCCTAAGTCGGCATTCAGTAAGTCCACGCCGAATACGTGCCCTGGGTTCCGTGACGAATAGAATTCCTCAATAAACTCCTCTATATCTTCCTCCTCTTCCTCTTCGCCGCTAATGCTGGGCTGGCATTGCGGAACTATTCCTTGCCATAGATTCATCGCTATGGGTATGGGCGACGGCGATAAGGCCGAGATGTGAGACTTCTCCGGGTGGTGCCTTGACCTTAAATAATCAATTGACTGTTCAATAATGTTCTTCAAATTGTAGCTACTCTGCTGGGTAGCCGCCATTTAATGCAATGACATAGTGATATTTAAAAAATTTTTCTTTCAGTTCTAGATCAAGGCCCTCAGTAGGGCTTCGGCGAGCTTCTGGCTGAATTTCGGAGGCACCGAGTCGGCAATTGCCCTATACATGCCGTCGATGGAGAGCGGCCTGAAGTCGAACCAGTCCGGGTAGGTGTATAGGCGGGCTAGCTCCCTCACCGTAATCATCCTGTCATATATTGGGTGGAGCATCATACTCCTCCTCGGGTGGGGCACGACCTTTACCAACCCATCAATCGGCACCCTATAGAGCCAGTACCTGTGCTTCCTCTCGACATCCTTAACGTACCTAGACGCATCAATAAAGCCAGCCCTGTGTGCGGTAACGAGGGAGTAGCCGGGCGGTATCTTCGGGATTAATTCCTTAATCCTGGAATTAATGTTATAATTCACGTGATTGAGTATAGCCGCGCCATCATGTATGCATGGGCCTTCACTGCAGGGATTCGGCGGTAGGTCCTTGATTAAGTCGATGGGCCTTGGCGGCGGCTCCCTCAGCTCCTCAAGCTTACTAAACACCGCGCTAGCGCTGCCGCCCTTCAAAGCTACAACGATCCACCTTCTACGCATTGTCGGCACCCCGTATTCAGAGAATGGTATTAGCCTATAGGCCACGGAGTAGCCTAGGCCCTCAAGCCCCTTGACCAGTGGTTCAGGGTTCCAGTTGGGCACCTCCTCGACAACAACGGCCTTCGGCATGACCTCCCTAACTGCCCGGAGCACCTCTAGGTCAAGGCCGTACTCAGGGTGGTTGGTGCCGCGCTTAGCCCTGGGCGTGGCAATCGAGTACGGCCTACATGGAGGCCCAGCAATGATTACATCAACGCCCCTGAATTGGGAAAAATCAATGCCCCTAACATCGCTGGCGATAACCCTCCGCGGCTTAATGTTCCTCCCATAGGCTGATGCCCTCCTTTGATCTACATCGACAGCAGCTTCGATGGCAAAGCCTGTGAGCGAGAAGCCAAGCCCCAGGCCGCCCACGCCTGAGAACAAGTCAACGGCGCTGTGCATGATTAATTAACCTGTGTAAAATATATTTTTAAAATTTATCGTTTATAGAAACCCTCAGCGCATTAAGGGATATTTCTTTATAATAAAACATTATTTTAAAAGTTAGCTGCGCTTAATTATTAATAGCCTTAGCGCCCTGGACAGCGGTATGTTCTTGGGGCTGATGGTTGTGGGAAGTTGGGTATTCCGGCTACCTTATTTTCGCAGCTCTTCCAGATCTCGCTGAGCTCGCCAATGGTTAGGTTAGGGCTGGTCCCTGAGTATTCCATGGGCGCGTTGCCTAATACGTATACGTGGCCGTGGTTTGTATGTATATGTATTTCGATGAGGTATCGGGTACTTCCCTTATTGTAATTTCGGGTACTCCCCTTATTGTAATTAAGGCTGATGTTTACATATTTCTCCGTTAGGTCTAGATCCATGGAGCATGCAGGCATTGTTAGGGGCAGCTTGAGGTACCTTACGAAGTTCCAGTAGTCGGGCATGTTGTAGGCCTGCCTGGCGATTTCATAGATCGTGAGGTAGCGCGTTAGGAATGTGATGATGAATATCTTATGGCCCCTCCCATCCAGCGGTATTAGCAGTAGGGGCTTACCTCTGCCTTGCTTCCTCATTATTAGGTTTGTGAATGTGTGGTACAGCGCGTATGCCGCCGCCTCACCCTCATCGCTTATTCCGGCGCAGTGCGCCCTCTCGTGCATCGTGAGGTACGAGTATGCCGTTAATGCGACGTTATGCATAACTAAGGGCCCCAAGATGCGGCTTGGGTAGCTAAGCTGTAAGGCGTCTAAGCACTTGCTTTTCACGTACCCCGCCACCCTACACATTATGTCATTGACCCAGCCCTCAATCCTATCCAGGTTATAGCATATGGTGTTCTCCTTACTAAGGCATTGGGCAAGCCACTCGAAACAAATAGGCCTAGGGCACTCACCGCTGCGGAACTCCACCCTAAACTCCTCCTCCCCAATCACACCCTCAGCACTACCGCAGAGGCCCTCGGCTCCCGAGAGGTCGATGCCGCTATCTGGCGGTATTCCTGGTTTTATTGGTGTTGGAGTAGTAGGCTCCCAGTACTTCTTCCAACATTCATCCTCACTTATGCAGCTCCCCTACACTTGTCGCTGCACCCTCCCCCAGCTGTACTACTATCCTTATTCATTGTTATAGTATGTTCACGGAGAGTCCGCACCCATATATCCTCATCTTCAAGCGAGAGCGTGAGGGTACCTGTATTGGCGGTACCTCCAGCTTGGTCTTTATCAATCGACATATTAGCCCTCCCTGAACCAGCTATTTTTAATTTATCAGCCATTATTTCTCCGCGGTTAAACAATATATTGATCCTAGGCTCATGAGCGGTGGGCAAAGCGAATGAGCCTACAGCAAGGCGCACCCAGCCGGCGGTAATCGCAACAAATTATTGCTAGCTTGGAAACACTTGTTGCGCCCTCAATACTTGAAAATGCTCCCGAATCTTACCTTAATCAACGCCTTAATGATTGCCTAACAACGCTTAAAGTTAGGACCGAGGTGGGCATGCGATGAATAAGGCATTAAGGGCTCTAGCATGCACGGCATTGCTCGCCGCCCTATTCGTACTAGCCACCTACCTAGCCTTAACAATTCAGACCTACGTCAGTAGCTTAATAACCTTCAACAAAACCCTTGGCCTAGAATCGCCGTTAATCATTGGTGGCTATGGCCTCTACCTGAACCTAACAGCAGTAATTATTGATGCAGTGTTGGCCACAATAGCCTACCTAGTGCTTGCCAGGGGTGAGCCGAGAAGCGGTTTAACTAGGTATTTGCTGAGCATAATCGTCGTTTACACACTGATAGCTGTAGCCCTGTACCTAGCAGTTATTGCGAACCCAGCCCAAGCCTGCGCCTCAATGCCTACCAACATCGACAGCATAGCCACATTCACAGCCTCGATAGTCATCGGCTCAGTAACGCCATTGGTTTATGCCCATGAGAAAAGATGGAGGGTAGGCAGTGATTGGAAGCCGCTCCTATTCACACTCTACGCCTCAATCGTTGCCGGTAGCCTAATCATCGGCACAACCACAGCATTAGCCCTCCACTCAATACCCCGGCTAATACCGGCATGCATGGGCTCAGTAACGGTTGGAGCCTACGGACCAATAGACGGACTAGTCACCGCACCACCATTGGGACTACTGGCTGGATACATTATAATGAGTACAATCACGAATGAGCAATAAAGACAAGGCATAAAACCTAAGGTCCTAGCCCCACGGACCCCTTAGCCTCCTTGATTGCCCCTTGGTGATTGCATGTAGTTGATTATTGTTGTGGCTAGTGTTAGGTAGGCTGTGATGCTTATTGTGGGTGCCAGGATTATGGGTATGAGGGGGCATCGACCACCGCATATGGTCGAGAGAGCATTGCCGCGATGAATAGGAAGGTTAAGGCAAGCAAGAACCACCCGAATGGCACGAACCCAACATTACGGACAAACCACGAAACACCCCACCAAGCCACAACGAAGGCAAGGTCAAGTTCAACGCTTCAATTCTTCTGTTCTAGATTCGAAGGGATGTTGCTGGTTTGAGCCAGAAATCGTGCCATTATTCCTGCTTCAATTCTTCTGTTCTAGATTCTGGCGTTTTAGTTGTGATCCATCCTCTGAGGACTATTACCCCAATCAAGCTTCAATTCTTCTGTTCTAGATTCACTGCAATTACTATGGAGCCCTCAGGAGTAGTAGTTGCGGTGCTTCAATTCTTCTGTTCTAGATTCCGTATGTTGTTGCCCACAAGCCTCCTAAACGTAATAATACCACTGTGCTTCAATTCTTCTGTTCTAGATTCATGGGGAAGTAATTGCTGTTGGGACAACTGCAACGTCTTTGTATTGCTTCAATTCTTCTGTTCTAGATTCCCACACGATAAAACCCGATGAACGGCCCCACAAGGAGCCCGGCCCGCTTCAATTCTTCTGTTCTAGATTCAACGCCTTTTCTGTTGCTGTGGATGTGAAAATATACCCAACCGGCTTCAATTCTTCTGTTCTAGATTCCAATTCGTGGTTTTATTTACTCCTTTATAAGTTTTTCCCTGCCCTGTCTATGGTCTTCGTCAGAGGGTTTATCCTCTTGGTCGATGCACGGCTCGTGAAGTCTCTGGCGATCTGGCGATTACGGTGCTCGAGAGACTCTGACGGACAATTCAATTCCTCAATGCCGTAGAGCCTCTTACGGTGGGTTTGAGTGTTTAATGGCCGTTTTCGCGTTGGGTTAGGCCCTTGATCACTGGCTCGAGCTCTATTATTGCTTGTCTCCTTATTGGTTCTGTTATGACTAGGGCTTTTGCGGTTAGTCCTGCCATGTGTGGTGGTAGGGCTGTTGATAGCCACCTAACGTCCTCATCGGTTAGGTTTAGGACGCTGGCTACGTCCTCGACGTATGCGGCGTTGCCTCCCAAAACAATCATGAACGGCATGTTCTTTAGGATCTCCTCCCTAATGTCCCTTATCGTCTGCGTGATGAAGATAATCGCAACCCCGCGCTTTCTTGCTTCACGCACAATGTACTCTACCAACTGGGTTTTGAGGACGTCGTAGGCTTCATCAACAACTATCAACTGCTGCAAACGCTCAATGATTGGTTGAGACATTGCAAATGAATACATGTGGTCAACCGTAACGCCCATTAGGAATGCCCTCAGGTCTGGGCTCCTGACGCTTGAGAGCTGCAGTGCCTTGTTGTTCATTAACTCCGAGATCGGCACAACCTCCGCATTCTCTAGGAGCTGCATCAACCTATCGAAGACCAAACCAACGGGGGAGTCATCATCAAACCTCGCCCTGATGAACCCCATAGCCCTATGGAAGTCCTTGTAGATGCCGGTCTTGTAAACAGCCCTCAGGTCCGGCAAAATGGCCTCTTGCGGTATACCCAACATCTCGAAACCGAGCAATAATCGATGAATCCGCTCCGCCTCGGTCACGCCATTCAACTCGAAGAAGTTGAAGAATCTCTGCGTGATGTCCACGGGCTCGATGCCTGGTATCTTGTACTCACCGTGCGGGTCAAAAACAGCCACACCAATGCCACTCCCCACCAGCCCGAGCAGTATTAACTTCATAGTCTTAGTCTTACCCATGCCAGTGGGGGCGATAAGCGCACCCATACCGGCGGGTAGCGAATCAAAGTCAATCCAAAGCTCGTTGTTCTCCCTATCCCTGCCTAGGTACACCCTAGCCCTAAGTGATTCGCTCAGTACCCTCCCTCCGTGGAATATTGGTATCACGGCTAAATCATAACCGAGCTCATCAATGCTTGGCATCGACCAGAGGTGCATCTGTGTTATTGTTCTAGTGGTGAACAGTAGCGGTACTGTTGATTGCCCATTGAGAGCCAACATAGCCCTCACAGGCTCCTCACCACGCTCATTAATCCTCTCCAAAACAACTGCCCATTGAGATGCTTTCGGCACCGCCTTTGGATCCTCAAAATCAATCAATCTTCTGTGGGAACTAACCACAGTCCTGGAGACCTCACCCCTGAACTGCGGGTTACCACTTATCGAGAGCATGAAGTTGTTGTTGCTCGCAATGAAAGCCTCGGCGATGCTCCTCAAATCCTCCTCACTAGGCTTAGTGAACAACAAGCCACTAGCAGTCAACCTGTGGCTTAGTTTTGATAATTCACCACCCTTGATCACCGAGTAATTAGCCCTAGCCCTAACCGCCAAAGCATTTAGGATGATCAAAGCCGCCAAGCCGTATATGCCCATGAATAGGAAGGCTAGGAAGTCGAGGATCGCCAAAACAGCGATTAACCTAGCCAATGATGGGCTCCTCGGGAATCCGACCAACTTCCTAAGCTCCGAGCCTGTGACTGGCGTTAAAATGAAGTACTGCCTGAGCAAAACCTCCTTACTTTTCACCCAATTGATGAATTCCTTGAGGCCGGCTTCCGTGGGCTCGACCTTCTTGCTCAATCTGGCGTATTTATTATCGCCAAGCCTAATGAATGTGAATGCCTCACTTGGCATTAGGCTCAATCTACGAATGAACTCGTTGACTAGGTTCACGTATTGCGAACCACTCAATCGGGAGATATCGAACAAAGGCTCAGCCGTGTAGAAGACGTGGGCTGTGTTGTTCCTGTAGTCGAAGACGTAGTCATCAAACACCTCCAATCGAGGTGCAAGGCCTGGGAAGACCAGTGAGTAGAGCCCGTCGATCAACCAATCCCTTGTCTCTCGGTAGATGAGTAGTGGTATTAGGAGTAGGGATAGTGGCTTGTAGGCAATCCCCATGATTATGATTGAAACTAACAGGAACCACCTGATTTTTACGCTGAGACCCACGTACTAACGCTAATCACTTTTTAAGACCCCTAACAATGCCCGAGAAACCCAAGCTCCTAGGCAGGCTAAACCTTCTCCTTGGAACCTCAACAACAGGTTGAGTAAGTAGGCTCCTAAGCTCATCAACACCGAACCTATAACCAAAGCCATTGATTACCGAGACAAGGTAATCCCAATCGACAAAGCCCTCCTCAATGTACCTCCTAAGCAGTGTGTCATTACCAAGCGTTGGGTCGAACTGGCTAGCCAAAGCCAAGGCAACCTCAAGCCTCAACCCCCTCTGGGCAACCTCGTTGAGTAGGTTGTTCACCGAAACCGGCGTGTAGTGAGTGTAGAGGTCAGTTAGTACTTTCCCGCAGAACTGCCTAAGCTGCCCAACGCACCTCTGGCTCCACTGCTTGATAAGCTTGTAATCAACCAAAGGCTTAACCTCAATGCTCACCTTACGCTGCTTAAGTTTCGCAATAACCTTGGGGAGGTTGTCGTCGATTTTGTCCAGCCTATCCAGCCTCTTATCGCCCCTCATTGCCTCACCTCACCCTCCGCCTTGCACCTACCCCCAAGCCAAACCCTAAAGACCTCCGCATACTCCTCACCGATCTTGTCCCTAATCAGGGCTACCCAGTCCTCCGGCCTTATCTTCTTCACGACCTCGTCGCTCTCGAACAAGACCCTGGCTAGAATAGCCTTTTCGATTATTGAGAAGCCCCTAACCTCCTCAACCATAGCCCTCAACCTCGGGTTACCAGCCGGAACAAGCCTATCAAGCCTAGAGGTAACGGGCTGGCCTTGACTAGGCAATTGACTAGGCACATCAGCTTGGTTACCCACTGGTTGGGCTTGACTAGCCTGTTGTTGATTATCATTGCCACCGAAACCAAGTCTCCTTAGTTTCGATATTGCATCACTCATCGACCTA
>Ga0326765_100129_pt1 | contig 8568 bp, 2 predicted proteins | sample NORRB_P_FD_207670 | JGI IMG/M metagenome (GOLD analysis project Ga0326765, IMG submission 207670) | Hot spring water microbial communities from Norris Geyser Basin, Yellowstone National Park, WY, United States - NOR.RB_P | ecosystem: Environmental > Aquatic > Thermal springs > Unclassified | place... | reverse complement strand
GATGGTCTTCAACGTAACAAGCATTGACATGGACCTAGCAGACCTAATGAGTAACCTAACCACGGTAAACATTACTAGTTACATACCAGTATCACCATCAATAGCAAGCACTTTAATACCAGGAGATACAAGTGAGACCGTAACATACACGTATGTCTATGGAATACCACCAAGTAGTACCACTCCTACTCCGGTAACAGCTGTGGCATACCCGCTCTTTAGGCCCGTATATGGTGCAGAGACAACAAGTAGTGACCTATACGTGGTGCTCCCAGACCTATACTTCTTCTTCCTATTCGTTGGCGCAGCAACATCTAACACGACGACACCTGCATCATTACCATCGACGGTACAGCTTGAGGCATCAGTAACCCTAGGCACCGGGGTCACCGTGTTCGGACCAACAACACCGAACTCAACAGTATCAGGTGCTAGCTCATATATATACTACGGTAAATCATACACCGGCTTCGGCCCAATCTACTACGTGACGAACCAATTCAGCGGCTTGAACTCGGCTGATCACAATTATCCGAGCGTCACGGCTCAGCCCATAGTTATTACGGTATATGATGTCTACCCAAGCGGGCAGAAGGTCGCGCTTTACAACTACACAACAGCTAATGCTAATGCGCAAACAACGCCCGAGTCGTATAACGTAGCCCAAGCCTACGACTTCGAATTCATGAAATCAATAAACTTAACAGCCATATGCAATACAACATATGCCGACCCAACATTACTCATCGGCGTGCCTGTTGTTGAGTTCTACATAGGCAGTGTTTATGACCTGAAGGGCAACCTAATAATTGCTAACGCCACATACATCCCGAACCCAATACTTGCGGAGAAGCTCTACGTGAAGTGGCTACTGGCAACCACACCAACGGCTACCATTGTTAGCGAGAACTACCTACGCTACTACGAGACAACACCAGCAATTGTGCCAATTGGCGAGTTCACGGGCACGGGACCAGGTGCGCCAACACTATCAACCACTTCGTTCCCAACACCCGAGCTCTACATATTCTATGAGAATGTGCCTGTGTTCACGGCAACGAGTATATCAGTACCTTCGGGCGTTACCTCCGTTACTGTTACTAATATAACCGTTGGTTTAATGCCAGTGTTCATCAACATAACCCAGTACCAGCCAAGCACCCCAGCTAACCAGCAACTACCGCTCAGCCCCGACATAGTCCCGTACCTAACCGTGTACTACGCCTACTCACCAACCGCACCAATAATCTCACAGACACCACCCGCATCTGCTGTGCAGGGTATGCTGTATTACGAGGAGCAGGTATGGACAAACGAGTCAACCTACTGGCCAGCAACAATAGCCCAATTCCCACCGTTTATAGAGTCCTCATTGTCTGGAATACTCGTTACACCAGAGGTTAATTGGTTACCAGCACCACCAATAACAGCAACAGTAACGGTAACAGGTACTGGGCAAGTCACAGTTACACCGAGCTACTCAATAACATCACAGCAGGTGTATTACTACACGTTCTGGCTCCAGTATAATGGCTTAACGGTTGGTTATGGAGTCTACGAACTCGGTTATAGATCTGGCAGTATATACAATGAGCAGTATGGAGTTAGCACACCAGAGTATCCGCTGTTCAATGTGTACCCAATAAGTGAAAGCAACACGACATTACTCTCATTCTATGACAACGGTACTGAACTCTCCGTAATAACATTTGGCTTGCCAGGCATTACTGTCACCGTGGAGAGGGCGTTCATAGCCGCAACATACACGGTGTATAATGTACAGTTCCTCAACCTATGTAACGAGACCATAACAAGCGGTGTTGTGTATGCGAGTGAGTTGACGCCAAGTGGCACCACGGTTACCCTACCGCCGGTGGCCCTGAGCTCCTCAGCCTATATAATGAAGATAACGGCGCCAATAGCCCTACAGATATCCTCGGTTTCTGGTGTACCGTACATTGAGACTATGACGCCTGTGTTCAACTTCACACTGAACTACTACGGCTATGTGATGCCTAGCGTTAATTATACAACGAGGCAGCCCATATACAACATACAGCTGATGCCTGGCATAGTTAATGTTGTCTACTTCCCACTGATAGACATCAACATACAAGTGCTTAGTGAGACGACACCGCAGTACCCACTGTGGGGCTTCGCGGTGAGCGTCTACAACTATAACGGCACCTTCGAGATGTGGCACGCAATAACCAACTCAAGTGGTATGGTCTACGTAATGAATGTACCACTCAACGCCAGCTACATACAACCAAGCGGTAAGGCATACGTCATGCTTAAGGTCAGGACAATAAGCCCAGCAACAGACAGTGCCTATTCATACGCAAGTGTGTCGTATCAGTACGGGCAGACGTACCAGAACTACACCAGCGCCCTAGGCATACCAAGTCCATATTACGCATACACACTAGGTACTAGGGGTCCATTTGATGAGGACCTCGTGATATACTACGAACCATTCTCAGTGCCTGTTACAACAACATGCGGTCAAGTGTTCCCCGTCACCGTACCAGTTGAGAACCTACACATAGTGGTCACGGACCTCAAGGGCAATGTATTGAGTAGCCAGCCCGTTTACCCATGCGCAACACCGAGCTACTGCCCATCATTCTACTACAACGTGACATTAGTGCTTGACGACCAATACAGCCCGTACTACCTAGCAAGCCAGTGGCTAAGCCAGTCAGCATTCCCAACATACTGGTTGAACTTAACTGATTTCAGGGTTGTTGGTGAGACCTGGATGCAGCCGCAGTTTGAGTCCCTGGAGAGCACGTTCCAGTCATTGATAGCCGCTGACCAGGCCGCATACCAGAGTGGTACAATAAGCCTGCAGCAATTCGCTGAGTGGTATGTTGGGAACTATAGCTACTACACACTAGCGGCATTGCTGGCTAACTATAGCACTGCATCGCCGTTTGCCATATTCACATTCCCATCGATAGCGCCTCATGAGGGCACGATATTCGTTAGGTTGTTCATGCCAGGGCAGGCATTCCAGATGAAGGTGTTCTACCTGGGGCAGGAGGTGTTCAACCAGATAGTGCCCGTGCCACCACCCAATGAGAACGTAATAATCACACCAACAGGGCAGGTAACATACACAACGAGCCCGGTGACCGTCTATATAGCGGGCACGCCAGTCACAATACCGCCGAACGGCACAATAATCATTGAGACAAGCGTGTACCCAGTCACCTTCAACATAACTAGCAAGAGCGGCATATACCCAGTGGGCAACACCTACCTAGGGCTAACCTTCACCGATGTACTGTACAGAGAGTACGTAATGACGCCATACTCAGCCCTATCTACGCAGACAGTCCTCAAGTACATAAACAACACGGCCTATCCATTCAACGTGACGAGCTTCGGGATACTAACTGTTCCAGACCTCTACTTATTAATAAACGGCACTTACGCAATAGTTGAGACGTACCAGACAACAACCACCGACTATAACCCACAGGCGGTGGCTAGCGAGGAGCCAATTAATAATGTGTACTCACTGGCAGGTTACGTACTGCCTAACCTAGGTGGCTTCTTTGTTAACTCAAGCAGCCCAACAACAAGCCTAACGCCGCTATACATGACCAGCATATTCCCGAACGTGTTTAGTACAACGCCGACAGCCGTTGCGTTTAACCTAACCATGGGTATACCGATATATGCCCACGTAGGGACGGCGATAACAGCAACTGCATACCCGAACGACACCTTCCTATACGCACCATCAAGTGCTTACAGTGAGTATAGGTTATTGGTTAATGAGTCATTGATGGAGCCCATAACGCCAATACCTGCTGTAATCGATGGTTCATCAACAACCCTAACCGCAACGAGCCTGAGTGGTGTGTATCCACCAATAAATGCGACTGAGGTTACTCAGTCAGCATCGAGCATGGTTAACTTCACGTACTACACAGTGCCTAACCTGGCGAGCTACAGGCTGTGGGAGGCATACATCAACGCCACTGGCATGACTTCCGTGACCAACGCCACCATAGGCATATACGCGGCTAACGCAACTGGCTGGTACTACGTGTACAGCGTCAATGTTACGCAGCAGTTCCAGGAGGCCATGGTTAGGACAATACCGCTGTACGTGTACCTGAGCTATAGCAAGATAAGCAGTGTTGTGCAGTCGCCAACAGAGGTTGCCGTGGTGCTTTACGTCTACGGTAGTGGGACCTACTACGTATTACCGCCAGCCTACTACGGAGACCACACGCACATAGCATACCCAGTGATAAGCAGTGGCTTCGGCGGTGTAGTTCATCACTACACTGAGAATCTATACACAACATACACCACATCCACAACAGAGACTGTAACATTCACATATCCAACGGTTAATGCAACATGGTATCCATACTTCGGAAGCCCACTGACAGTGGTGATACCAGTTGGTTCCAATGGTGAGGCTGTGTTTGATATGCCGTGGTGGGCACCAACGACCGGCGCCTACGGCACTAGGATTGCCAGGTTCTGGATAATGGGCACAACGAGCACGACAAATGTTGGTTACGGCTCAATAACGCCAGTCATAACGCCAAGCCAGTACGTGGCCGGCACAGTATCACCACTGCCCGAGTACGCAATAAGCAGTTACGTGCTGCTCAACTACATAACGCCAATGGGTAATGCGACCACGGTCTACGTTGGTGAGTGGCCGCCGGGCGTTGTGAGTGTTACGAATGTTATTGGTTCGTTCTACATGACGGCAATAGGCGCCGGCACAGGCGGCACATCAGCCCCAATGCTAATGTATGACACGCTATTCCCAGAGGATCTATGGAACGTAACACTAAGCGCAATACAGGCAGTCAGCGGCGTGTACAACCTGAGGACCGTTGCCCTAGAGAGTGTCGAGATTTATAACAATGCGTCGTTCCCGATATTCGTTGCCGCAATTAACTACTCAGTACCAATTAAGTACTACACGTATCCACCTTATGAGGAGGTTAGGTATTACCTAATCAGCGTGCCGATTACTGAGATTAGTCCAGGTACTATTGCCGACATACCGGTGCAGTACATCTACGGTAGTAGCTATGAGTTCAACTCGACGTGGTGTGACCTAGGGAACTACACGCCGTACATGCCCGATCTAGGCGTTAAGTTCTACTACGTGCCACCTAACGCCACGTTCTACCTAGTTAATGGTACGGCATTGCCGTTCACGGTGTATCCGAACGGACAAGTATCAATCGGCCCGTTAACCTACAGTATAAGCCAGATAGAGGCTCCGCTGGAGTCGCCGAGTATTAACTTCACGGTTCTGTACGCCGGTAGTGAGCCTGAGTTGCTTGGGCTTGTTAATGCGACTGTTACGCCGCCAATCTATGATGAGTACACCGTGGCGTTTAAACCAGGTGTAGGGTATGTGGAGGAATCAGCTCCATGGAATTCAGCTCAACAGAAATTTGTGTGGGATATTGCTGGTTATGTGTACCTATACAAGGGTCAGTACCCGCTGATGCCTACGGCAAGTAATGATACCGAGGCTAAGCTAGTCTTCACATACCCAACAGCGGCGCTTGGTGCTGTAGAGGACTGGGACGGTAGACCGTTGCCCAACCAGATGGTTGTTGAGTATGTGTCGGGTGCGCCGAGGTTCTGTGCGGGTGTTGCGCCAGTAGCCATTGACTTCAGCAACTTGAATGGTCAGTTGATGCAGCCGTTACCCAATGTTACTGGTGCTAATATTGCTGTGTATTGGTACGATAGTTGCTTGTTGTATAACATAACCAGGGGTGCCTATCCGTACATTGACATATACGACACTGCTATATCATATGATGTGCAGACCCTAGGCGACGCATTCAGTACGGCTGTTGTTGAGACGCATGTTGTGCCGGCCACGATATACCTAAAGAGCGCCACTGGCACTGGCATACCTGGTGCGTTGGTTGTTGTGTTTGACCAGCCAACCATGGGCAATGAGTTCCTAGGCTTCAACGTGACCGGCACTGACGGTTCAATAACACCCGTCGATTACAGGATATATCCACCAGCCACAAGCCAGCTACCACCAACGAACTACTACGTGGTTGCCTACTACGCAGCAAACGGTACACCATTGACGTGGCAGCAGATAGAGCAGGCAGTAAGCAGTGGTGCAACGCTCTACCTAGTGCCTGTGTTTGAGAACACCTTCAGCATACAGAGGACTGTGACCGCCACAGAGGCCATTGAGTCCTTCACGCTATCTAACATACTAACGACGGCCAACATAGTGGTTGTCCTGTCAAGCTTCGGCCCAGCACCAGGCGTTACACTGAGCTACAGCGTGTCTGAGCCGGAGTGCCCAATCAAGATAACGCAAGTCTCACCGGCCATGACGACAGTTGGCTACATCTATAGCGTAACGCCGCTAATGCCATCACCAAGCGTGTGTACGCCAACCACTGCAGTGACTGGTAGTGGCACAACGAATGCCCAGGGCCAGATAACCACGGCAACATTCGTAACACCAGTTGCACCATTTGCAGCCCAGGTGACAATAACAGTGCAGTCCTGGAAGGGCATATCGCTGGGCTACACCTACACCTACTACGTGACCAGCAGCAATGCAACAACGCCAATACAGGTGTCCGTGCCTGCTGTGGAGTTGACAGTGACACCAGTCAGTGCCAGCGGTGCTCCACTGACGACGGAGGCCACGGTGAACGTTACATGCAATGGTGTGCCGATAGCCAGTGGTGTTGGGCAGCAGACAGTTGTTGTCCCAATACCGAGCAGCGGCTCGATAACCTGCACAATAAATGGTTATAGCTACGGCAAGTCCGCAAGCACCACAGTAACACTAACGAGTTCACAGGCTGGGCAGACAATAACGAAGACATTGACAATACCTGTCAGCGGTTACTACATACCTGGTGTTGGCTTTGTGCCGACGAGCACATTCATATTGCTGGCTGTGGTGATAATAATCATAATAATACTGATAGTGATACTGCTGATAGAGTACAGCAACTGGAGAAGAAAGAGACTAGCTGGCCTACTGGGTCCACCGAAGTAAGCGCATAAAAAGCCAAAAACGCCTTAAAATCAACCTTCAAATCTCCCTTTTCTCTTCATTTTTCCCTTCTCTTTTCTACATAGGTCTTAAGCAGACCGTTGCTTTGATGAAGCTTCCTGAGCTTAAGATTTTGAATAAGGTTGAGAGAGCTTTGGACAGTGTTGATGTTTGGCTTAGGGCTTCATAGGTGATGAGATGCTCCTCGGCGTGATAGCTCACTTAATGGGTATTAGGGAGATTCCGTGGACAATAGCCGGCCACCACCTGCACCATGGATCAGCACTTGGAAGGGCAACTAAGTTGCTTGTGGCTGCGGCGCATTACCAATTCGCCAAGGGTCTTGTTAGGGAGTTCGATCGTCCAGAGTTTAGGAGGTATCAGCTTAAGTATGCCCTATCCATGGTTAGGAATGTTGGTAGTATTGTGAGGTTTTAAGGAATTGAAATGTTAAGTTTAATTAATTTAGCATAGCTTAAGCTAAACGTGAGGAGGATTAAGCTTTCATTCTTGCCGGGGCTTCAGGTTGATTTTATGGATAGGGATGTTGCTATTGGGCAGGTAGTTGAGTGGAGCGAGAGGAGCACGAGGTATCCGGTGGTTATCTTTGGTCCTGAGGGTTGTGGTAAGTCTGCGTTTTTGAGACAGGCCGCCGAGGTGCTTAGGGAGTTTGGTTACGACGTTATCTACGTTGATGTTACTCATATGAATTTCATAGCCCACACCGACGTTAACGAGGTGGTTAAGAAGCTCATTGAAGTCGTGTCTGAGGTGTCCAGTGTTGCCCAAATCAAGCTTGCAAGCTTAGCCATAAACATAATTGAGGAATTACTAAGTAGGTGGGGCAGAAAGAGGGTTGCAATACTCGTTGACGAAGCCTTCCAGGTAATAGGCGTTGAAAAGGCTGGGCTTTATGTAAAGAGTCTCCTAAACCTCATTGAGTATCCGCCGGGTGATTACGAGAGGATTGTTGCCATCGCCGCAACAAGTGAGGGCTTGTCAAGGGAGGAGATTGGTCGTCATAGGTGGTCTATAATCATGCCGATGTGGAACATGCCGAAGGAGGGCTTTCGACAGCTTTATGATAAGGTGCCAGGTCAGAAGCCACCGTTTGAGGATGTTTGGAGACTAACTGGTGGGAACCCTGATATGCTCTCCAAGCTCTACCTGGCGAATTGGGATAAGGATGCTGTGGTGGCACAACTCATTAAGGAGAAGAGGCTAACGCCGGACTTCATAGTTAGGTGGAGGGGTTGGCTTGAGAGGGTTGTTGATGATCCTGAGGCGTTGTGGAGTCCTGATGTACCCGAGGAATTAATTAGGCAGCTTGTGGAGAGGAACCTAATCGTTTACAACATATATGAGAGGAAGCAAGTATTCTGGGTCGACCAATCACCACCAGAGAGGGATCCCGAGCTAGGCATTGGGAAGGACGTAGCCTGGCAAACACCACTACACAGGGAGGCAGTCAAGCGAGCACTTGAAGAAACAAAGTGAAAAGTGAAGAGAATTGTTAATTCACAGAGTTA
>Ga0326765_100120_pt1 | contig 8879 bp, 10 predicted proteins | sample NORRB_P_FD_207670 | JGI IMG/M metagenome (GOLD analysis project Ga0326765, IMG submission 207670) | Hot spring water microbial communities from Norris Geyser Basin, Yellowstone National Park, WY, United States - NOR.RB_P | ecosystem: Environmental > Aquatic > Thermal springs > Unclassified... | reverse complement strand
CTGCCGGGCCTGCTGGAGGGGAGCAGGAGGACCGTGAGGAAGGTGAAGGAGAACGTGGCCTGGGCTCTGGCGTACAACTCGGTACTAATCCCAATAGCCTCGGGAGTCCTCTACCCCTTCTACTTGCCTCCCGAGTGGGCGGCGCTGGCTATGTCGATGAACAGCGTCTCCGTGGTGCTCTGGAGCCTGGTCCAATGAGGGAGATAGGGATTTAGGGTATTGAAATAACTGGTAAAATGGGCAAAAGACGAGGTCGCGACTACACGACTTGAGGCAAGTTTTAGGGCCGCTGAAGCGGTTACAAGTCCTTGTACGTTAACGTGCCCTCTCTGATCGACTGGAATGAAACCCCTCAGGGCCCTCGTAATACGTCCTAGGATGGCGATGACCTTAAGGCCCCTCAGGCCCAGCTGAAAACGCTTTAAAGCTAAGGCCCACAGACAGTGAAAGAGGCACGGCTTGGTCACGTGCCCTAACTGCGGCTACGAGGGGGAATCCGTGCTCCTAAAGACACGGAAGTTCGGGTTCTATGAGGTGGAGAGACTGCGTGCCCTAAGGGCTGTGGAGTTTTTAACCACTACCAGGGGTTAGCCCTATGGGTGAGGAAATCCGAGTTCGTAATCAGGGTCAAATCGGGGGCTTGATCAATGGTTGGAGGGTGAGCAGGTTTGTCTTTTAAGCCGCACGAGAATGTCCGCGTCAAAGTTGTTAACCTCATTACTCAATCCCTGAAAACTGTTCTTGAGAGCAGGTGCAGGGTTTTACAGACCCAGGACTGTTACGTCTTGAGGAAACTGCTGGAGGAGCCCGAGGGCATCACGATACTGATGCCCCAGGAGGTGTATGTCGGTAGGGAGAAGTGGGCCGTCGACACGTTACTGGGCGACGTGGCGGTTATTGAATATAAGGGCCGTGAACAGGAGTTCGAGGAAGCTGAGAGGTCGGCGCGCGGCAAATACTGGGATATAGTATCAAAGAGGAACTACTACATTGTCACCACATGGGAGAAGTGGAGGATATACAGGGTAACGAAGAACAGCTTAGAGTTAGTGGTGGAAGGGGATAGGGACAAGGCCAAGGAGGTTCTCGAGACACAGATCCTACCAGGCCTCAAGGCATTAAAGATACCTCCCCTGCCCGAGAACATCGAGGCCCTCTACGAGCTCGACTACGAGAAGTACCTGGAGGATTTGAAGCAGGCTTTCAGGAAGGTGAAGGACGACCCAAGGATAAAGCCGCTCTACGAGGCCTACAGGAGCATGATACAGTCCTTGTATAGCGGAGCGGACGAGGGGTTCTACGAGGATTTATTCATAAGGCACACCTACATGCATATAGCTGTTATCGCCTCCCTATCTATAGCGCTGGGCAAAGAAGGGCGTCCCGAGGATATTGCCAGCGGCTCACAAATAGGTGTGGACGTCGCGCTCCCGTACTTGAACTGGTGGAAGACCGCTCTCTTGCGTGAAGATGCCAAGCCCTTGGTTGAAGGAGTGGTTAAGGATATAGTGGGTCGCGCAAGGCTCGTTGATTGGTCTCTCGACACAGCTGAGGACGTCTTCAGGACATTATACGAATTCCTCGTAGAGCCACCCGTGAGAAGGAAACTCGGCGAATATTACACACCTGTATGGCTTGTTGAAATGATGCTCAGCGAATTTGACCTACCTGGAAAAGTGGTTTTAGACCCCTTCTGCGGATATGAAAGCTGGTTCAAGAAGTATGTGTCTTGGCAATTCAAATTTTATGACGTGAATATGTTCTATTGCCCAAAGTATAAGGGCACACTTAATCATCACCATGGTGTCGGCCCCCAGGAGAGAAAAGGGTTTCCGAGTTTATCATTAGAAGATAGGTTTAGGTGAATGCTTTGAGTAAGGAAGAAACTATATTGGGCCAAAAGGTGCTCGATAAGGTTAGAGAGGTTTTAAAGAGGTATGAGAACTACGGCAAGTATTTAAGGTTTCCCTATGAATGGGGGGAGAGAGCTTTTAGAGGGTGGCTTGTATATGAAGTGTTTCATGGAGTTTTGAGATGGCCTATCAATTATATTGTGTTTGGGGAGTTATTCGATGTTCTGTTTGTCGACGAGTATATAAGGCCTAAGATATACCTTGAGACAAAGAGGCCTGGCAGGGGTTTGGCAGAGTTAGATGAGTTTAAAGCTCGTGTGCGATTCTATGGTACATTAAGATACGCTATAATTACAGATGGTTTTACCTGGTCAAGATTTGAAGTGTTAGGAGAGAAGCTTGGCGCCCAAGAGACTGTAAGTATTGATAAAGTGGACTCTATTCTGGTGGGGAGGTTTTTCGCACCGCTTCATGCCAAGAATTTCCTTTACGAGGTGTTCAAGTGATGAGTTCAGGAAAACTCTGTGTCAGCAAAGATAAACCCCATATCATTGAATCCTTTGTTAGCAATCTTAGCGACTCTCTAGAGGAGGTTCAGAAACCTCTTCGAAGATTATTTGATGCGTTTAGGAAAGGAGAAATAGGGGGTAGGCCTAGAGAAATAGCGTTAGAATTGTTTGATGAATGGAGTTACAGAAGCATGTTGCCAACACTGAACGAAACGCGTGAGTTTATATGTAATGTTATTAAGAGTAATAGACGTTTAGAAAACGGCTTTATAATGATTGATGTGGATAAGGTTTCTCGTGAATTGAAGGATAAGCTACCTTTTGATTCGGAAGCTGTGGAGATGTTTGCTAATTCAACCGTGGCTACACTCATGAAAAGCGTAGGTGTGTTGAAGTGGAGTGAGGAATTAGAGAAGAAATTTGATGAAGTTCTGCATGCTGCTGTTGACGAGAATATATGGGGTGTTTATGATACAGCAGTAAACACGTTCATTCTTCAGACTGCACACATTATTGTAGGAAGGATTTTGCTCTACCTTATAGGTGTTGATAAGGGTGTTATTGATGAGATACCTCGTCCAAAATCTGATAAACCTTTTCTCAAGCTTAACCACGAGATTCGTGAAAATCTTGAGAAGCTATTCCCGGAGATATATGCGTTATCAGAGTTCGATTGGTGGTATGTACCAGACGTATACAGAGAGACTATTGAATCTGAAGAACAGCGAAAGTTGCTGAGCAACATAGAGGAAGAGCTAGATAAAGTATTATCACGTATATTCCAAATATTAGGGACATACGATTTCAGCTTAATAGATAGAGATGTGTGGAAAGAAGTCTATCTAAAGTTCTTGCCAGAGGTTGAAAGACGCAAGCTAGGTTTTGTCCCTACACCTGATGAGATTGTTGAGCTAATCCTCGATTTAGTAGGATACACTGAAAATGCTCCTGAGCTTTGCAAGAAGAAACTTCTTGATCCTGCATGTGGAAGCGGTACTTTCCTTGTTGAAGCTGTGAGGCGTCTTAGGAAGCATCTAGAGAGTGAAATGCCTTGCCACAGAGAGCTCTACGATAAGAGGTTGCCTGATTGGGAGCGTAAGAAAAGGATACTCGATATTATATCAGAATCGATTTACGGAATAGATATTCATCCATTCGCAACATTCTTAACTACATTAAACATCATATTCCAGTTGCTGGATCTCTACGTTGATGTGAAGCATTATTACCCAGACTACAGGTTGCATCTAAGGATTGCAACGCATGATGCATTAGTAGTTGAAATGTCGTTGCTGAATGAGGTTGCTATGACAGGTAATTCACGGCTGAGAGAGGCTATGAGAAGAAGTAAAGAGTTTGTAGAGATCTTGAAACAGCGATTTGATTATGTTGTAGGGAACCCGCCATGGGGTGGTGTGCTTAGAGGGAAGCTAGGCCCCTTAGGCGATGAGAGGAAGAGGGAGGAGTACAAAAGGAAGTTTAAGTCTGCTACTGGGAAGTTTGACATATACGTCTTATTCATGGAGAGAGGCCTTAGATGGCTTAAAGACGATGGGATTCTCGGCATGATCACGCAAATCACATATCTTGATTCAGGCTTCGGGGAAGGCATCCGTAAGTACATAGCGGATAACGCTACTATACTGTATCTAGTTGATTTAAGCGAATTTGGCGATGTGATTTTCCCTGATTTTACAAATTACCCCGCTATAACGGTTGTAAAGAAGGCCAAATCTTCGGGTGATGTAAAGATTTTGAAGATTAAGGTTAGTAAGAAGGGGGAAGAGCGATGAGCAGTCGCACACGAGACCTTTCCTCGAAAAGGAGAGCTCTTACCGAGTCTGTGAAGAAAGCCCTTCAACGAACTATTTTAGAAAGCTTGGAAAAACACGAATTGGAATTTCCTGAACTAGGAATTACAGTGACTGTAACTGTAGAGAGCATGTCTGAGTTGTTGGGGTTTAAATCTCTACAGCAATCTCAAGCATGTAAACCTCTCGTAGAGTTTATTGATATTCTTCAAGGCGTTACATGGGGTGGAGAAGGGTCTGAGAAGATATTCTGGCTCAGCGAGAAGGAGGTTACAGAACTTAGGCTGGAAAACGAGTCGCTATTTAAGGGTATTGGAGGAGAAGATGTAAAGAAATGGCGTATAGAATGGAGAGGCTACTACATACTGTTTCCCTATAAAGCTACGGGGAGTTCATGGGTCCGAACATTCGAAATAAGTTATAAAGCAAAAAAACAGATTTATGATGCTCTTGATTTTACTAAATGCGTTGATGACTATGAGTGTACTATCATGCAGGGGAACATGCCCGAAAATGAGAAGATTAGGTCTATACTAAATCATAGGATTGCTTTAGGGCTTATCAGGTATCCCAATGTTGCTACATACCTTGCTCAATACTACCAACAATTGAGGAGCAGAGCCTTTGAGGGGAAGCTCATTGAGCAATACAATAAGATGTGGTATGAGTATCACAGGCCAAGAACACCTGAACTAGTTAGTAAGCCTAAGATTGTGTCCCCAAGGCTAACTAAAGTAGCTAGGTTCGCTCTGGATACCCATGGCTACCTTCCCCGTGATTCCGTCGTTGCCTTCATTCCAAAGCGGGATTCACTCAGTAAACTGAAGGAGGTGCTGGGCAAGGTGCTTAGTAGAGAGGTAACGGAGGAGGAAGTGTTAATGTACCTACTAGCGTTCCTCAACTCAAAATATGTGGATCAACTACTCTCAGAGAAGATTTCAAAGAAACGCGGAGGCTATGTAATAATAAATGAAACGTTGCTTCAAAGTATCTGTATACCGATTCCAGTAGAAAACCATAGGAAAACAGTTGAAAGACTGCTAGATCTAGTAAAGAATGCTGTAGCCAAGGGAGGCTCAGATGAAATTGAGAAAGAAATAAACAGTCTTGTGCAAATGCTTCAGCCTACAGGTATAACAGGACCTATAATGAATACATAAACCTGGATTGCTCTACTTCACTGAGGATCTAAACACTCTAGCAAGGGAACTAAGCGTCCACGGAATAGTGCCGATGGGCTTATATATATATAATGGGCACTTATGGCGGTGAGAAGAAGGGAGAAGAAGAGTATGCTGGCCTCATAGTATTAGAGCACGGCGTTGAAGGCGCTACGTTTAGGTTTAGACTATATAATACAAAAGACACGCTCATTGTGCCTGTTAACTACCTAAAAAGGTACGGAGTAAAAGTATATAGGATGATCTACGTTGGAGAGATAAACCCATTTAGGATCAATAGATAACTCAACATAATTCTATCAGAGCAAGGAGAAGCCATGCGGAAGAAATTCCTAGGAGAAGCCCTCGAGCTAAATGAACGTAGTATTTCAGCTGGGACGCTAAATAAAGTAAGAAAACTGATCGGGGAGTTACTGCAACCCTCTGTCGTGAAGCCGTTAAGCAGAGACAAATACTATATTATGTATAGGTGTAAAAGAGCTTTTACGGCATTCGTGTATGTTCCTGCGGAAAACAGCATAGCGGACTCAAGCGTGGCTTATGTTGAGACTAGGAGCGAAGACGTGGCATATTATCTCGCATACACGGTACTAAGGAGCGGAAGAACCTTTAACAGGGATCAATACGCCAGACCTCTCTTAGCAATCTACATTGCTGGCCTATCGTGGAATAACATGGATGAGGAAACTAGGGGTAGAATTGTAGAGTTGTCCAAGAGGCTTCACGAGAAGGCTCCCAGTAAGGAGTATTCTAACCAGAGAGTCGCTCTTCAGGAGTTGGCGGAGCTCCCCGAGTTCAAGGAGCTAGTTAAAATAGTGAACTCAAAGGTCGATAGGTCGAAGCTAGAGGAAGCCCTATCCCTGGTATCAGGCCTCGGTACTAAGAAGAGCGAAGAAGAACCCGAAGAATAGATGTTAACAGTGTAATGCTTGCAGCGGAGGTTTTGCATGTCACCGTTTCTTCTACACGTTGCTGTACTAAGCGTTACCGGTCTCGAATACTGCTTGGAGGTCTCTTCTCGCCTCCACGGCCTTACCAAAGTACTCGTAAAGTTTTCAAGCACTCGCTACAGGTCTTAACTCAACAACACCATCCTCGTATAGCGGGCCCAAGTGGGATAGCTTGTAGTGCTGGCTGCTCTAAGACCTTGTAGAACACGATCTTGTTCAAGAGGACATACGCCATCTCCCTGGCGAGTTGCTGGGGTGGTCGGGTTGTAACCTGTCTTCTTCCGATAATCCTCCAGCTTACTGACGATGCCGTCCTTGGGAAACCCCTTCCCGGCTATGGCCTGCTCAATGAACGGCGCGAGAGAAGTCCACGAAAGCTCTTAAGTCCTCGAGTACCAGCCAATGCCACTTCTGCCTCCTCTCTTCGACACTGTACTTCGCAGTGTGGATACCGATGAAGCCCTGTCATGGCCGTCGTAATACGCCCTAGGAGGGCGATGACCTCAAGACCCTTCAGATCAGCTGAAAACGCTTTAAAGCTAAGCTCACAGGCAGATAACGGGGCGCGGCTTGGTCAAGTGCCCTTACTGCGGCTACGAGGCCGAGTTCAGGGTCCTCAAGACGTGGCACTTCGGGTTCTATAACGTCAGCAGGATTGAGTGCCTGAGGTGCCACGGGGTCTTCAACTACTACCAGGGCGTGAGCCCCAAGGGGAAGAGGTCGGAGTTCGTGATAAGGGTCAGGCCGAGGCCGAAGGCCTAAGCCCCTCAGCCATGAAGCCATGCCTAAAACTTTGAGAGCCTTAAAACTGTATTGACTTCACAGTTATCGCTAAGTCTTGATTGACGGCTATGAGAGTCTATGACCATAGGACGGCAGAAGTAAGTATCAGTAGGTCTGCTCGTCAGAGTATCCCTCGCTCTTACACTTAGAAACTATTTTATTCCACTTTTCTTTCATAACGTAATTTTGCTTCTACTCGAACATGCTACAGAAAACGTTTCTTTTAACGTTTTACTGAAACGTTATCTAGCCTCTCGAGCTGAGACGTCTCCTCAAAAACTCGAGGGGGTCAAGTCCTCAAGTCCGATAATAAACGAAGGCGAAGGGCGTTTTCACGACGCTCACACCCCTTGATATTTGAACGCGATGCTAAAGCGAAGGTCGACATCCTACTCGGGCCGATTCCACGCCAGACTGTAGTTATATGTAAGGGCAGGTCCTGCGCCTCGAGCGACGCTAAAGAGGGAGGGGCGTACGGCAACGACGTGGACTTCGCGGGCATCGACCGGGAAGCCCTCTGCGGCACACGACTCGGTGAGACGTGAACGGGCCTGATTGTGACGTTTTACTGTGGTTAGCCGTGGGAAACCCGATCGCCCCCATCAGTTCTGGCGGGAAGTTCGACGATCGTCGTCTTAAGCAACAGCGATCGGAGCGGGTCCCTAGGTCGGATGAAGTGCGATAAGGACGCCGGCGAAGATTTAAAGGTGTTCCAGTTTTCGAGCCAACCCGTGGAACCGATAATCCTGGCGCTCTTCGACGTATCGGTGTTCATCCTGCTGGCGGAGATCCTGAGCTCTCTCGTACAGAAGTACAGCTTACCTAAACTGGTAGGCGAACTGTTGGCCGGGATGATAATAGGCCCCTACGCCTTAGGCTCCTTACTGAACCGGCTGGTGGGCTTCACCCTGATAAACATAAACGATTATATCGTATTTCTGGCCGAGTTTTCTGTGATCCTCCTGATATTCGCCTCGGGCCTGGAGCACGGGATCGCGCCGATAAAGTCCTCCGGGGTCCTGGGGTTCCTGGGGGCGACGTTAGGGGCGCTGTTGCCCTTCTTCGTGACGTTCCACCTCTATCTGCCGCGCTTCGGCTTCGACTCCGCGCTGTTCCTCGGCACCGCGATGGGGGCCACCAGCCTCGCGGCCGTGGCGTCCGTAATAGAGGAACAGAAGCTGAAGGGTAAGGGCGTGAACTTCCTGGTGTCCGCCGCCGCGGTGGACGACGTGGTGGACTTGATCCTCCTGTCGGTGGTCTTGGCCATTATACAAGGCGCGACCACGAGCGTCGCCTCCATCGGTCTGAAGATAACTACCCTCATAGTCGTCTGGCTGGTCATCCTGGCGGTCTCGGTCGTCCTGATCCCGAGAGTCACCGACAGGATAAGCGATAAGTACTTGGAGGAGTTCCCTCTGGCCGTGCTCTTCGGCCTGACGCTGTTCATGGTGTCGTTGGGGTACTCCTCCATAATCTCGGCCTTCGTCGCCGGGGTAGCGTTCGCGAACAGCGCGAAAAGCGAGAGGATCAAGGGAATCAGCAACGCGTTGCTCAGCGTCTTCGGGCCGTTGTTCTTCGTGTACGTGGGGGCTGGAGGTCGACTTCCGAACGCTCGGCCTCGACACGCTGCTGCTGTCGCTGGAGCTGACCGCCGTAGCGACCGTTTTCAAGTGGCTGGGGATCTTCCCGTTCGCTTTGGCCTACTTGAGGAACTTCAAGGCCGCCAACACGGTGGCCTTGGGGATGGTGCCCAGGGGTGAGACCGGTTTAGTCATCGCTTCCCTAGGCCTCT
>Ga0326765_100119_pt1 | contig 8930 bp, 9 predicted proteins | sample NORRB_P_FD_207670 | JGI IMG/M metagenome (GOLD analysis project Ga0326765, IMG submission 207670) | Hot spring water microbial communities from Norris Geyser Basin, Yellowstone National Park, WY, United States - NOR.RB_P | ecosystem: Environmental > Aquatic > Thermal springs > Unclassified | place... | reverse complement strand
GCTGCTGGCCAACGTCTCCAACAGGCTAGACAAGCTTGAGAGGGAGCTGAAGCTCAAGGTGACGATGATGGAGGGCAGGTACAGGCAGCTCGAGGAGACCCTTGAGTACGTGCTACAGCGCCTCGACAGCCTTGAGGACATGATATCAGAGGTTAAGGCCAAGAGGTCGCTTGGCGTGGTCGAGCAGGAGAGCGCGAGCCCTAGCACCTAAGCGGGGAGCACCCTGACCTGACCAGGCGCCCTATGCCCTCTCTCCTGATCTCAGCTAGCCCCTTAGGCCTCGCCGAGGTCTCACCCCTCAGCTCGAACAGGTCGTACTCAAGGTCGAGCTCCGTGTAGACGCATCTCTCGTTTAGCGCCTGCCTGGCCTGCGATATGCTCCTGCTCCCCTCTACAAGCTTAGCCAGCTGGCTCCTCTCATAGACTGCGTCAACGTCCATGAGGTACGTGGTGGCTATGACCGGCGACAGGCTGACCTGCCTGCTCCCGTCCCTCATCTTCCTCAGCCCCAGCTCGCCCCTGAAGGCGAGGAGAGGCATCAGGGAGGCCTCGGTAACCACCTCCTTGATGACACCCTCCAGGAGCTCTGCCTCGTCGGCCTCGAGCCCGTAGACCCCCAGGAGCCCTCCCCTCCTAGCCACGTCAGCTACGTAGGAGAGCACCAGCTCCGTCGACAGCTCGCCGTCGGCGCCTGGCCCGTGGACGGCCAGTAGCCTGTCAACGCTGGAGGCGTGAAGGCCTGCCAGGGACACCATGTCTGCCAGGGGGCTCCAGAGGCCCTCCTCACAGCCCAGGGCAAGTATGTCGCCCCCTACGTCAACGCCTATCGCCACCTCAACCCCCAGCGCCTCCTTAGCGGCCTCTATGGCCTCCCTAACGCCCTCGGCCCCCTTGCTCAGGTCTATGAAGAGGGCCCTCTCGTTTATCGCCGAGGCTACCCTGACAAGCTGAGGCCTCACCTCCCTCCCGAACCTGAGCGCGTATGAAGAGCCCGTCACGAGGGCCGCTGACCAGCCTATGGGCTCCACGTTCACCATGGCCTCAAGGGGTATGGGGCCAGGGTAGGGGTCAACGGAGTACCTCTCCCAAACGGCTGCGCCAAGTATCGGCGTCCCGCCCATCTTCCTTACCTTCAGGTACATGTAGAGGGCCCCGACTACGTCCCCTCCTCCGCCGGCCCCGAAGACCAGGACCTTCCTCCCCCTGACGGCATCAAGGAGGCTCCTAGGCCTTGCCAACCTGACCCCCTCTCGCCTTAGGCCTAAGGGCTTTAAGGCTTGCAGTCGTTGTAGGGAAAATACATGAAGGAACTTCTTTGTCTTTCAACTAGCCTCTGCATAGATCCTCCATGTAAGGGAGATACATGTCATACGCAGCCCAGGGTGGCCCCGTCAAAGAGTATCGTGGTCCCTGTGAGGTACTCAGGGGACCTGAGCAGCCACCTCACGAGCTCCTTGAGCTCCTCGGGCCTGCCGAGCCTCCTTAGGGGCGAGACGTCCGCAACTCTCTCCCTCCAGAAGTCTTCAGGGCTCACGCCCTCCCTTGAGGCAAGGGCCCTTATGAGCCTCTCAGCGCCAGGCGTCCTGAAGCTGCCCAGCTCCAGGACTATCGCCCTAATTCTCTCGGGGTACCTCCTCGAGAACAGCTTAGCGAGGGCGGGGAGCGAGGCCCTGACCACGTCAGCCAGGCCTGTGGGCCACATGGGGGCCCTTGAGGAGAAGCTGGAGACCAGCACCACCGTGGCCTTGGCAGGGTTAAGCCTTATGAGGCCTGACATGAAGGCCGCAGGGGAGGCCACGTACATACTGAAGGCGGCCTCCCAGTCCGACCAGGAGGCGTCAGCGGGCTCGCAGGGCTCGCAGGGCGGGTTGCCGTAGCTGACGAAGGCGAAGTCAACGGCCCCCAGGGCCTTCACGGCCTCACCTGCCAGCCTTGCGGCCTCGCCCTCCTTTGTTAGGTCAACCTGGACCGGGGTTACCCTGGCCCCGAACCTTGATGAGAGGTCCCTCGCGAGCGCCTCAAGCCTGTCAAGCCCCCTGGCGGAGACTACGATATCGCAGCCCTCCTCCGCCAGCGCCTCAGCGGCCGCTAGGCCTATGCCGCTCGTGGCCCCCGTTACGACGGCCCTGCAGGACAACAGCCCGCGCCCCGTAAGGGGTGTACTTTATTAGTTAGAAATGGCTAGCGCCCCTGACAGGCCTTGTCTGCCGAGGCCGTGCTTGAGCTTAACGAAGTGAGCAAGAGGTTCGGCCGCACCGTAGCCCTCAGGTCAGTTACGCTTAGCGTGGGCCAGGGCGAGTTCCTGGGCCTCGTGGGCCCCAACGGGGCCGGCAAGACAACCCTCATAAGGGTCTCGCTGGGCCTCCTGAGGCCTGACTCGGGGACCGTGAGGCTCATGGGCTTTGACCCCTTCAGGGAGCCCAGGGCTAGGGAGGGGGTGGGGGTAGTCTTCGAGAGGCCCAGCTTCCTGCCTTCAATGCCCGTCATGGAGATCCTCGAGAGGGCCGCGAGGATCTATAAAGTCCCAGGGGAGGAGGTGAGGAGGGTCATAGAGCTGGTCGGCCTGAAGGGGCATGAGTCCAAGCCCTTTGGCAACCTCAGCGCTGGCCTGAAGCAGAGGGCCGCCATAGCTCACGCCATGATAGGCAGGCCCAGGCTGCTGATAGCCGATGAGCCCACAAGCAACCTGGACCCCGTTGAGAGGGTGGAGGTGCTGAGGCTGCTGGCTGAGCTCAATAAGGAGGGCGTGACCGTGCTCCTGTCAAGCCACGTCCTGTCCGAGGTGCTAAGGGTCGTCAGCAGGGTTGCAGTAATTAAGTCAGGGAGCATAGTGATAGCTGGCCCGCCTGACGAGGTGGTCTCCAGCGTCAGGGTGGGGAGGGTCAGGACACCTGATCCCAAGGGGCTCGCCAAGGTCCTGGCCGAGAGGGGCCTTGAGGTCAGGGCTGACGTCAACTCCGTTTACGTGAGGCTCAGGGGGCCTGAGGAGGAGAGGGAACTTCTCCTCGCGCTGGCTGACGCTGTCCAGAAGAGGTTAAGGTACTACGGTATCGACCTCGTGGAGCCAGGCCTTGAGGAGGTGCTCAGGGAGTGAGCCTGAGGAGAGGGCTTGAGCTGCTTTACCTGGACCTCTGGGACGCCATAAGGCCTCCAGCCTTTGACATAATGCTTCTCGTAGTAGCCGTCCTGGCCGGGGCCCTGACTGTGATGGAGCCCGTGACCTCAGCAGAGGCCTCCATATCCCCAGGTAATGGCCTTAACCCAGTCTACCTCTCGCTCTTCGTGGCCGTGCTCTACGTGGCCCTGAGGGGCTCAAGCGACCTAGTCAACGTAGTTCAGAGCGGGGTGATGCAGGTCTACATGTCCTATCCGGTGTCCAGGGTCACAGTGGCCACGGTGCTCTATGTGACCAGGGTCCTGCTGCCCGCGGCCCTCCTGTTGGGCCTCCCAGGCCTGATAGTTGGCATAGTCCTTTACCCCGTGGTGGCCAAGGACGTCCTGATCTACCTGGCCCTCTGGGCCTCGTACCTGCTCCAGAGCCAGATGTACGGCGCCGCCTTCCTCCTCATGTCAAGTCGCCTCAGGTCGTCGGGCACGGCGATGGTGGCCAGCGTGTCATTCTACTTCGGCTACATCGCGCTCTCAACGCTGCTTGACGTAATAGGCTCCTTAGATAACGTAGAGCGGCTGGTCTGGCTCTCCGACGCCATGGGCTTCCACTACGCCCTCTACTACTACATCTCAGGCCAGGGGGAGCCTGCCTGGACCCTCTTCCTCGTCCCAGCGATCTACGTTGTATTGATGGCCGCCTACTTCACCTACATGGTAAGGGGGTTTGAGCCAACATGAGGTGGCTCAGGTCAGCCGTTTCAAGGTTCCTCCTCTACATGGCTGTCGCCCTGCTTGTGGCAGTAGCCTTCGGCGCGCTCTACGGCGTCCAGCTCAGCGCGTCATACAACAAAACTGTGCCCTCGGCGGAGGTCGGGGCCGCAGTGGCTGTCGTCATGCCGACCTCATCAAGCGGCGTTGCGACCGTTAACGTAGAGGGGGCCTCTCAGGTCCTCTACCTGCACCTCGGCATCAACCCCATCCAGCTCCTCCCCGAAGTCCGAGGCCTTGGCCTGAATATAACAAACATGCATGTGGACCTCGACCTGAGGGCTGGGGTAGTAATAGAGGTGGCGGGCCTCCAGGGCAACCCCATATTCGTCGAGCAGGCCTTTGAGAGCGTTGTGAAGTCAGCGAGCCCCAGCCACGGCGTCTACTCCGTGACCCAGCAGGTCAGCCCCTCGAGCTACCTCGTGGTCGTGGCCGTCCCAAGTAACACGAGCCAGACTATGACCTTCACGGTCAGGTACCACGTGACAGGCTACTCGAGGCTCACCGACGAGGGGGCCTTCGCGCTCTCGGCGGCCCTCGTAGTGGTGGCGGTAGTCTATGACCTAGTGAAGGGCTTACGCTTATAATCTACGGGGTAAGGAGACCCCTGGTGAAAGCTTGTCCCAGGCCCAGCAGGTAGAGGTGCTGGTGGGCAAGAAGCCCATAGTTAACTACATGCTTGCCATAATAGAGGCCTTCAATAACAACCCGTCGGCGACGGTCGTGTTGAAGGCCAGGGGCAGGGCCGTGTGTAAGGCCGTCAACGCCGTCAGCGCCGTTAAGAACAGGTACTTCAGCGACATCTACGTCAAGTCGTTCTCAGCATCGTATGAGGACGTTAAGACCGAGAAGGGCGTTGCAAGGCTCCCGAGCGTTGAGATAGTTATAGCCAGAAGGCCTGGGTCCCAGGCCCAGGGAAGCCCTACTCCTCAGTGAGGCCAAGCCTCCTCAGCAGCGACCTGTCCCTCCTGAACCTCTTCAGCATGGCCTTAACTGACCTGTAGTAGGTCAGCAGCTCCTTTACGTCAGTCACCGTTGTGCCCGAGCCCAGGGCTATCCTCCTCATCCTGCTCCTGTCGATTATCTCGGGGTCGTCAAGCTCCTCATACGTCATGCTTTCTATAATGTGAAGCCACTTCCTTATCTTCTCCTCGCCAAGCTTGACCTGCTCATCCCCCACCTTGATGGGCAGCGAAGCAGTGGGCAGCATCTCAAGCAGCTTGCTCAGAGGGCCGAGCCTCCTTATTGACTTGAGCTGGGCGTATATGGTCCTCATGGTGACCCTCCCCTTGGCTATGTCCTCCTCGACGACCTTGAGGGCCTTCTCCTCAGCCTCGGCCTCCCTGACCCTCTCCAAAAGCGCCCTTATGTCGCCCAACCCCATGACCCTGGCGACAAAGCTCTGGGGGTTGAAGGGCTCCAGCTCCTCTATCTTCTCGCCTGTGCCGACGAACTTGACCCTAGCCCCGGTCGCGGCCACGGCGGAGAGGACGCCGCCTCCCCTGGCAGTGCCGTCAAGCTTTGTCACAACTATGGAGCCTACTGGGGTGGCCTCATGGAACCTCCTGGCTATGTCGTAGGCCCTCTGACCTATGGCCGCGTCTATGACGAGCATCACCTCGTCCGGCCTCACGGCCTCGGCTATCCTCTTCATCTCCTCGAGGAGCCCTACCTCGTCACCGTAGCCGTGCCTTCCAGCCGTGTCAACTATGACAAGCTGGGCCCCCTTGGACAGGAGCTCCGAGACTCCACGCTTAGCTATCTCCTCGGCCTGGCCGCTCGGCTCACCGTAGAACATGGCGCCGGCCTGCTGGGCCAAGGTCTTGAGCTGCTCAAGGGCGCCCGGCCTATAGGTGTCAGCGCTGACTAGCCCTACCCTGAGCCCCCTTGAGGAGTAGTACCTGGCCAGCTTGCCAGCCGTGGTGGTCTTGCCGGAGCCCTGGACGCCGACCAGGAGGATGACCCACGGCAGCTTCCTCGGCATTACCCTGGGCTCCCCCTCGCCCCCGAAGAGCGAGACGAGCTCATCGTAGACCGCCTTGAGGAACCAGTCCCTCCTGCTGACCCCAGGCGGGGGCTCCTGCTTGAGCGCCCTCTCCCTTACCCTGTCGGTGAGCTGCTTCACTAGGGCGACGTTCACGTCGGCCCTTATGAGCTCCCTCTGCAGGTCCCTGATGAACTCGTTCACCGACTCCTCGTAGCTCCTGCCCCCTCCTAGGAACTTCCTGACGGCCTCCCTTAGCCCCTCTAGCACCAAGCCCTCTCTGGGCGCGGAGGGCCCTTGAGGCTAATAACCTCACGGAGCTGAACCGCCCGGGAAGGGGTTTGGCAGGCTACGAGGTCAGGGCCGTGACGTTTCACGCTGGGACTCTCCCTGCCAGCGGGCAGGAGCTTGAGTCCTCCCTTGAGGAGCTGGCCGAGAGGGCCCTGGAGGCCGTGGACTCGGCCAGCTCCGCCACGGGCCTGAGGCCGACGTACGTCAGGGTCGCCCTGCCCGGGGTCCGCCTTGAAGACGCTTCGCGCGTGGCCAAGGTGGCCGAGAGGCTCGGCTCCGACTTACTGCTGAACGCGGGCGCCTGGCCCGCCTCGGCGGACCTGGAGAAGCTCGTTGACTTGCCGAGGTCGGGGGCCTACCTCTCAATACTCCTGGTCGAGAGGACCTGGGAGGAGGCAAGGAGGGCCTCAGCCTTCATTCACTCCCTCTCCTCCTCGGACCCAGCCCTGGCAACAAAGGTGGCGATTAACGTCACTGGGGAGGCTCACCTCATAACCCCCTACTACCCGCTCGCCTCAGCCGTCCCGGGCAGGGACATAGTTACGGCAGCCCTGACGTACCCAAGCTACCTGGCCGAGGCCTACTCCAGGGAAGGCCTTCAGGGCCTCAGGAAGGCGATAGTTGAGGCGGGGTCAAGGGCCTGGGCTGTTGTGGAGGAGGTCTCAAGGCTCACGGGCTTCGAGGCAGGAGGGGTTGACCTCAGCGTCTCGCCATGGATGGAGGACTCAAGCCTGGGGCTGGCAGAGCTGGTCTCGGGCGTCAGGATGCCAAGGCCTGGCTTCGCCCTGGGCGTTAGGGCGATAAACGAGGCCATATCTGCGGCCTCTGGGAAGATTAAGACAGTGGGCTTCAACGAGCTCATGCTCCCCCTGGCGGAGGACTCCAAGCTCAAGGCCAGGGCGTCGGAGGGCGACGTAACAGCCAGGTACCTGGCGATGCTGAGCGGCGTGTGCGTGGCAGGCCTTGACATGGTGCCGGTACCGGCCTCCGTTAACGACGTTGCCGGGCTCTTCCTTGACGTGGCCGCCTACGCGTTGGCCAAGGGCAGGGCCCTCGGGGTCAGGCTGATACCTGTGGAGGGCGCGGAGCCGGGCGACAGGGTCGACCTGGGGAGGTTCGGGGACGCGCCCGTAATACCAATATGAGGGCCTAGGGCTCGCTGTAGGACGTAAGCTTGCTCATCTCTGAGGGCGACAGGGGCTCGAAGCCTCCAGCTACGCCAACGACCTTGGCCTCGGCCTCAAGGCCGCAGAGCCTGTAGGCCCTGAGGCCTGCCGCAGCGAGCCTCTCCAGCTCCTCCTCAGGCCCCAGCGCTATGAGGGAGGGGCCTGCCCCACTTATGGCCACCCCGTAAGCGCCTTCGGCCGTCAGCGCCTTCCTGACCTCGTTAAAGCAGGGCACCAGCGGCGCCCTGTAGGGCGTCACGGTCTCGTCGCTCATGACCTTCCCGGCTGACCTTAGGTCGCCCGAGAGGAGGGAGGCCAGGAGCGAGACGGCCCTGGAGAGGTCCCTCACGTGGGACCTGAAGGGCACAGAGGAAGGCAGGACTGACCTCATGAGCTTAGTCTTCTGCTCAACTGGCTTAAGCAGGGGCCTCAGGACTAGCAGCCTCAGGTCGAGCCTGAAGCTCCTGACGCTCACCTCCTCATCGTCGCCCAGGACCACCACAAGGCCCCCGAAAGAGCTGGCTGCCGCGTTGTCGAAGTGAGGCGAGCCTGCCGCTACCTTCTCTGCCGCGCCGGCTATCCTCGTCACTTCTGCTGGGCCCAGGCCAAGGTCCAGGGCCTCGGAGGCGGCCGCCAGGGCGGCGACCGACGAGGCAGCGCTCCCCCCAAGGCCCGCCGAGACGGGCACGCCCTTCCATAGTGTGACCCTGAGGTCATACCTCAGCCCCATCGACCTCAGCAGGGACTCAAGGGCTACCTCAGCCGTGTTGGGCGCGCTGACGTATTTTGAGAAGGGGCCCGTGACGTTGACCCTCACCCTCCCAGGGCCGGGCTCAGCCTCGACGCAGGCCGCGTCGAAGTAGGCCCTGTGCGCTACCGCAAGCGAGTCGAAGCCTGGGCCGAGGTTCGCGCTGCTCGACCATGCCCTGGCGCAGCCCCGCGACATCTTTCTTGGGGGCCCTCGGAGGCCTAGACAGATTTAAGCTTTTCCCACAGTTCTACCATGTATTAAAAGGCGTATACATGTGTCTCTTGGTAAGCCTATATTCTCGTCCATGTAGCCCCTCCGTGGCGACGGTATGGCAGGGCTGGAGGAGGGGCTGTGGGGCCGGATAAAGGACGAGATAGAGGAGCTCTCAAGGAAGGGCTGCTATGAGTCGGTGAGCAACGCCCTAAGCCTCTACATTGCCCCTAAGCTAAGGGTCCTCGCGGCCGCCCTACTCGGCTACGGGAGGAGGACCCCCTCGAGGATCCTTGACGTAGGCTGTGGGCCGGGCACGTCAACGATTGTCCTCAGGGCCCTCTACCCCGAGGCCGAGGTCCTCGCGCTTGACCCGGCCTCCTTCAACCTCTTGGCCGCCAAGAGTAGGGTTAGGGAGCCCTCGGGCTGCGTCCAGGCCGTCTTTGAGTCACTCCCCTTCCCCGACTCTACTTTCGACGGCCTGGTGGCCATGTTCTCCTTCAGGGACGTCTCAAGCTACCTCAGGGCCCTTGATGAGGCCAGGAGGGTGCTGAGGCCGGACGGCAGGCTCGTGATACTTGACCTCTACAGGCCCGAGGACCCCCTTGAGCTGGCGGCCTCGATAGGGCACTTCAGGGTGATAGGGCCA
>Ga0326765_100118_pt1 | contig 9040 bp, 7 predicted proteins | sample NORRB_P_FD_207670 | JGI IMG/M metagenome (GOLD analysis project Ga0326765, IMG submission 207670) | Hot spring water microbial communities from Norris Geyser Basin, Yellowstone National Park, WY, United States - NOR.RB_P | ecosystem: Environmental > Aquatic > Thermal springs > Unclassified | place... | reverse complement strand
CTACTACAGAAGATATTGAAGCATTACATAAACTCTGAAACTATGGAATGTCCACCACTGGTTTGGGTAATATGAATCTAAAATAGAAGAATTGAAGCTTGAACAGGCCCGTGAACACCTGTTGTACTGTTGGTGCTGACATGTCCGGTCAATGAATCTAAAATAGAAGAATTGAAGTAGGAAGACCACGCCAGTGTGGGGTTCTACCGCTTAGGGAAGTGGTATTAAATTGGTGGCTATGTTATTACTTAAGCATGCTGGCTGGAAGACAGTTCAGGAGGGCTGTTGGGCTCCTTAACCCCGGCGTGGCTGGTTGGTTATTCATTCTTTTCTTCATTATTTTATTTGCGATCATAGCACCAATAGCGTTGAGGATTGGTAAGTTGTTTGTTGAACCAATCCTATGGCTCTACGAATCCAGGGACTACTCGGTTGGCCTAAGCCTAACAGGCTCTGTAATCCCCGCGATTGTGACCATCATACTGGCTTGGTTACTGCATAAGCGCAGGCGCAGGGTTGTGCCAGCAATAATGGCTAGTAAGTGGTTCTGGTTTTTCGTAATAATCTACGTAGTCATAATCACAGCCCTACCAATGATATCGCCGACAGCCGCCGCGGTGCTGCTCAGCCTAAACACACCGATGATGATTGCGGCACCATTGATATTCATCACAGCCTTCGGCCTAGCACACGAGATTAGGAGGGATGATTATTGGATCGCCACGGAGGCATACATAGCGTTATTCATACCTCTAGTACTCTCCGACTCAACAACAGCCCTAATGGCTGGCGTTGCGACCGAGACTGTGCACCTATTCACAAAGGCGTCGCTTATAATCGGAGGCTACGGAGCCATGGACGGGCTAATACTCATACCATTAGAGGCGGCGATTGCGGCCTTAATCACCGTAGTTGCTGTTAGGCACTTGGACGTTCTCAAGATCGTCTTCAAAAACGCCCTAGTCGACATTGGACTCTCTGTATTAATATTCACAGGCGTGCTCCTAGGCCTCAGGCTAATCCCGTACAACCTGGCAGGACCCATATTTGGCACCACAATCACACTGTTCGCAACGGGCCTATACAGCGCCACGAACTACCTATCATCAACCACAACGCTTAGTCACGAGCTTGATGTTGAGTGCTGGAGTTATGATTGCCGTAATGGTCGCATATCCGCGCTTATTGAGAATAGGGGTAGGGTTGTTGTTAGGGATGCCAAGGGTGTTGTTACAGTGAGTGCTGTTACGCCTGCTAGTAAGACATTCTTCCTCAGGGATTTCCTTACCGACAGGAGTTTTTGTAGGCATGGCTTCATGCTCGTTAACGAAATCAACCCACACATAATAGGGGAACCGCTGCCGTGGGCATTACCGGAGAAGCCAGTGTATAAGTTACTAGGTAGGAATATAGGGCAGGGAACCATCATAAGAAAGTACCTCAATGCTATGCGGGAATTAATATCATTACCATTTAACGTAAACCCCGACCAAGCCGTGAATGAGCTTAAGGGTGCCTTGGTCCCAATGCCGACGACTTATGAGCACATAACCTCAATAAGCCCTGGGCAGAGAAATAGATTGTTGATATTCAACTACGACATTTTATGCGATGGCTGTGTTGTTAGGGTAGTTAGTGAGTACGGCGATCCAGGCCCCAATGACTTGGCGTTAAGGCCTGAGAGGGTTTGCCTATGGCTTGAGCCAGGCATTAAGTATGAGTTGGGGGTTGTGGTTCATGGCGAGGGTCTCAGGGATACGTTGGGCTTCACACTCCATGTAACCTGCGATTGGTTATATGCAGTATCGAATGCCGTGCATGCTGGAGGATTTATTAGCGAGAGCGCTTTTAAGGGTGTGCTCAGGGAGTCGTTAACTAAGGATGAAGAAAGCATAGTCGAAAAGGCGGGTAAGGTGCGTGCTAGGGTGTTTGAGCTCGACCCATCATCTACAAAGGACTTAGGCGAGTACCTAGGCATCGCTAGGGAATTCGGGCATTTATGGGGCTCATTGTTACGTCAATATAAAACGCCGGATAGGGAGGTTGATGCTTACCGCCTTGGCGAGGTCTTTGGAGTACTGTATGAGTACCTGGTCTACCTAGTACTGAGCGGCAGGTGGGGTGAATTCTTTGAGTTATGGGAGCGATTGAACAATTATGGATGCGTGGTCGATGATGACTGCATCATGACGAGATTATTACTCAACCTAATTACCGATGAGAAATTCAAGGTTGAGTACGGCAATAGATTTCGCAGCAAAGCGAGCCTTGACATCAATGTTGAGGATCTATATAAGGCATTGGAGAGGTCAATACCTAGGGAGTACAGGCCGGCCCTTAGGATAGCGCTTGAGCAACCCTACCTTACAGAGCCCCATCCAATGTGCAGAAGGATAGAGCAGGATTGCAACGAAGTATGCAGTGGAAATAAAGAGTGTGAGTGCATTAAGGCATCATTAATAGCCTGTAATGACCAGTCCACGATAAACAAGGTTAAATCGATCTTCAGGGAGAATTTCAAGAAGTATTGCGAGCAGATACATGGAGGTGAGTGCCTAGGAGAGTCGAAGCTGCTGGAGTTCATAGAAAGTCTGAATGGGCCGGCTATTGCCCAGTTATACGTGAAGGTGCCGTCCCGCGTGAGGTTCACGCTCATGCTCTACGCATTAGCAAGGGGTGTGCAGGCAAAGGAATCGGGAGATGCCGCAAAGGCTGAGTTTTACGTTAACTTAGCAGCGGCTCACGCCCTAATTGGAAGTATGGAGTTCGGAAGTGCTAGGCGCCCTAGGTTATCCCTAGTCCCAGGCCTATCAACACTATTCTACCACGCACGGCAAATGATAAACCCTGACAAGGTAGGCACGCCCGGGTACAAACTGGCATTACTGAGGCTATACCACTACAATGTGCAGGCAAGCGTAATGGGATGTACCGACCCCTGGCATGAAGAAACCACGCGTGGATTCATCTATTAAATAGCCTTAACACTCTTCAGCGCATCCCAATCCTCCTCCTAACATCCTCCAACTCCTCACTGCTTAATCTACCCGTCAACGAGCCCCATGCATACACCAGCATGTTCGTGATCAGCCTCGTATGCGTTATTGTTACGTAAAAGGCCTTGAGCACCTTGACGTCGCCCTTACACTCGGCTGGTTGTAGCATTACGCGCATTGGCGGTGTTTCATAGACGAATGCGGTCAACGCAATACCGAAGGCACCGCCTATGGAGTCACCGCACCTCATCCTGGTTATTGGGTGTATCATCTTAGACAATGTGTCATAAATCTCATAGATGAAATCCACGGGTTCCGCACCCAACTCATCCCTGAGCCAGCCCAGCACCTCATTGATTTTCTGCCCCAACTTCACATACCTATCACACTTTGGCCCGCCACAATTCACGAGGTTTCCCATCCTAAAGTCTGCGGCGTCCTTTAGCTTTTCGCAGAAGGCCCAGTCCCTATTCCAGAAGTCCTCGTATAGTCCGACCGTGAGTGATTCTATGATTAGTCTCGCCGTGTAGAAGAGGTGGTATGGCATGCACCCAAGCACAATGAGTGGTATTGAGTAAACCATCGGATGCGTGATAAACCTTAGTGCATACTCGAAGAGGGAATTCGAATCAATCTCCTTATTAATGAGCCTACCAACATCGCCTATCAACTCATAGAGCTCATCGACAAGTCCAGGCATTTCACCCCTAATAGTCTCATCATTAGATAGGCAAAGATCACGAACCCAATTACAAAAGCCCTCATTAGTTTGTACATCCACACATCAGAAATGCAGGAGGAGCTTATTAAACACACGCACATTAATCAACAAGCGACACGAAACCCAACCCAGACCAAAGCCCCTCATGATTTACCCTCAACCCATCAACAGAGATCAAGAACACTCATACACCTATACCCAACTCCTCACTCAATACCCTCCATACTGCCTTCAGCACCTCACGCCCGAATTCGTCAGCGTGCCTCCTGGCCACCCCCTCGGCTTCTTCCCTCTTCTCGCCTGGTTCGTGCATGATCGAGTTCCTTACCTCATTGATCCTCACGCCCTCGAACTTACACGTTAAGCCATAATCATTACAGAATTTCTCAACCCATGAACTACCGTTTTTCTTTTTGCTTTTCTCTTTGTTCTTCTCTTTGTAGCCCATCAACGATGCGAGCATCTCGAAGGCTATGAAGAACTTCAGGAACCTATCCAGGGGATCCTCATCGAGACCTCCAGAAACCCACCACTTAAGACCCTCAGCAACACCTCAGCCCTTTTACTGGTGCTGGGGTTTCGTAATGCATCCCCGAGCTTGCTCATTAATTCAATCGTCTTTCTAATGTATGACTCATCAATGCTTTTCTCTTCCTTTATGATTAATGAGATACGTTCTGTTACATTGTATGAAAGCCTAATGGCTCCATCCTCACTCGTGGTTTGCGGAACCTTGGATGGCTGGGGTATAACGAGATTGCATGTACTGAAGCCTCTGCCCTGGATAAGGCTTATGGCATGGGCGAATAATTCGGACCTTACCCTGCCCAACTCGTTAACCACCTCCGGACTCTCACCAACCACCTCAAACTCTATCGTGACCACGCCATCGCTACACCTTACCCTGACACCATCAACCTCGAATTCGCTAGATACACAGTTCAAATCTACGTATGGTGACCCCCTCAGGCTAAATCGAACTACGCTCCTATACACAAGACCTTGCCTCGTGCTTTAGTTTAAAAGTGCTTGGTCTTATTAGTTGAACTGTGGATGGTGATTGCTTCATCTACGGCTCTGTCCATGTGAAAATGCCTAGGAGGGATGTTGTTGAGCGTGTACTCGGCATTGTTGATTACGTACTCCTCGAGGGCCTCGGCGTGAGGAATTGGAGGGAGTTGGTTAGTTGGAGGACTGTGATTGTGGTTGTTAGTTTATTGACCTACTTCAAGATACTTCGCCTCCTAACTAAGGCAGCGAACCTCTACTATAGGTTGAGGTACGGCATTGATTTTAAGGGCGACATGAGGTACGTAGCCGAGCTAGCTAGGAGAATGGGTAAGCGTGTTGAGAGGGTTGATGAGGATTTGCTCAGTATCTACGAGAAGAACAGGGAGGTCTTCAAGCTGCGCTTGGTCTTGATCCTCCTGGTTCCCCTGCTTTACTTCGTGGTGCATGATCTCTGGGCTACTGCCGTTGGGTTCCTGACTGGGCATTACGCACAAGCTACCAAATGGTTCATCTCAATATTGCTAACCATCGTAGGAATCCCTATAATCCTCATCGCTCCATTCATCAGCGCCGCAACGACCATAAGGGATACAAAACTCATCAACAGGGCGCAGGAACTCATTAGTCAGGGGCATAAGGTCTTGATAGTTAGGGGTAAGGGGCATGTTGAGTACATAGTCGGTGAATTAAGGAGGCGTGGCGTTGAATGCGAGGTTTTGAGCTAAGCCTTACTTTATTGGTCTTTCACCACTACTGAGCGATTCGAGGCATTTGCTCAACACATCGCCCAGCCTCATCCTGACCCTGGCTCCATGAGCATTCTCCGAAGTCACTCTGACCTCGAATACGAAGCCTTGGTTTACCTTGGTATTACATCGTGAAAATCGTCGTTGGTGCTTCGGGTTCCTGGCTTCCTTTCAGGAGGTCTCGAACCACCAGCACTGCTCCGCTGCTCACCCTGCTTCTTAGCAGGTGGGCATGAGCACTCATAGTGGTACTGAATAGCCCATAGCGTAGACGCATAGGGGATGGCGCCAAGAATAGCGGCAAGAGCCAGTAGCGATTCGTAATTGAATGCAACAGAGTTAATCGAAGAGACTGTGTTAGGATTAGAGATCAGGGTGAAGCAGGTGCTTGGTAGGAAGACATTGGTTATCATAAAAACCATCAATGTGAAGAGAGCCGCCGCTATGATACTTACAACGAGAGGACCCATAAAGGGTCCGCGAGCTATATTCTCATGGGAAGTCGTATCCTCACGGGATACGAAGAATTCAGCGATAATCACCAAGAACGTAGTAACAATCATCAAAACAAGCGAGATGTACCCCTCAGAAGTAATGAGGGAGATTAACGAGAAGTAGATAATGAGACTAAAGGTAACTACGTAAAATAAAAACCACTTAAGAAAATGAGACCAGAAGAACCAGTTCAATGCGTTAATGCATAAATCATTCCTAATGATGTCCATGCATGTAAGGATATTAAAAGCAACGTAATTAGCCATAAGGGGTATGATGATGAAAAATACGAAAAGCGTCAACAAGATCATCGCCAAGGTAAAAATAAAATATTTAGATATTTTCGAGAAATATTGCATATTAGATGTGAGGTTCTGTATTTGTGTTATTACGGAATGGATCATGGTTTTATTAAGTGATATACCCAGTTGGTTAAAATATTGAATAAGCATCTCGCGGGTCTCGGTCGTATTTACATAGTTAAGCCACCAGTAATAATTAATTCCGTAGCAGTGCTGAAGCCAATAAATTGAAAGAGATGCATCTACCGGAGGCAGCCCGATAGACAAATCTTTCGTTAAGAATACAGGGGTAAAGATTATAATTATAACGGTGATGAGTGTTAGTACTGCTATTGGTATAACAATTTGTTTAATTTGATATATAAGACCTATCTCAAATAAAGTAAGTATCATCACCATAACAACTATCGTTACCTTTAATGGATAAGATGGAATAGGCCAAATAGGCCAAAGTAGTACCGTGAAAAACACAACTGGTATGACGATCAAAGTTAATAATATGGTTCTCCAATTTCTTTGGATCCAATTATTGATTTGTTCTTGAATCCTTCTGACCCATGCCCTAAGTCTTAAAGTGTTTTCTCGTTTTCCTGCTTTGCCTTGTTTTGCCACGTTATTTCTTTCCTTTACCTGCTTTTTGTTGGTTTTGTTTGTTTATTTTGTGCCTTTATGGGCCTGGCTTGTTCCTTGGTGCCTCTGTGCCTTGTTTGTGGTTGTGTGTTTGTGGTATATCACTAATAGAGTTACTGTGGGTATTAGTCCTGCTATGTGTGTTGTTGGTATTGGTGGTTTGAGTAGGAGCTCGGTGGCTAGGTAGGCAGCCACCAACGCGGGCATGGCTATCGCAGTAATCACGGCACCCACGTACACCCTAGCGAGCACACCCCTCGAAGCCACCAACCGCCTAAACAAGTCCCATGTAGATACTACTGCAACGTAAACGGTCGCCACAAGCATGTACTCCGTGTATATCGATGTGCCGATGCTCGGTTTACCACCACCAATCCAGGCAATGAGTGATGTCACGTACGATGAGGCGATGGCTAGGGCGGAGGATTGAATTAAAAACGACTCACTAAGGACTACCCTACCCAACACGTACTCCAACGCCCACAGTGCAATGATTACCTCCGTGGCGAGCACGACTGTGGGTACGACCACGGACTCAATGAAGTATAGCCAGGGTGGGTAGTGGAACATCAACGACTCATAGGCATTGAACGGCGAGGTTAGGTAGATAATGAGCATTTGGCAATTGAGGACCGGCCTAAACCCAATCGCCTTCACCGACGCCCAATAAACAATGAGCGACCTCGGTATTACGGCTAGTGACGCCCAGTAAAGGGCGGTGTAAGTCAGCAACACGGCAAGTAGGGAAACAACAACAAACCCAAGACGCACCACAAAACTGCAAGCCGCATTAAAGCAAACAAATACCTTACCCCCAAACAACACAACAAATGCAAGCATGACCACAACATCACCGCATGAAAATAATTAGCGTGTATGGCTAAATAACTAAGAGACCGAGAAGCACCTAACGAAGCCAGTCTTCTCGGCGTTGCAGTAATTCATCAATGCCTTGGCTGGGTTATCGACATAAATGAGCTTTACTGACATTTCCTTATTCCTTCAATACTCAATAACGACCTCACCACTAACCTCGTACAGACAGTACCTATCAACAACGCCCAAAACCTCCCCTGGTACTGCTTAGCCCCATCCTGATGGCATCATCAATTGTTAAAGCCCTGATATCCACGGGGATTAATAGGTCGTCTTTGTACATGAACCATGGCATTGTATTGTCTTCTAGGTAATGTTATTAAGTCTTGTTGGGTCGGTAACTTTATTAATTTTGGGGGATAATTATCTTAATGCCTACGTTGCTTGAGCGTGGTATCCCAATTGACGTCATCAATGATTACTCTAGCTCCGAGAAGAGACAGGGTGGTAGTCCACCGCATTGGGAGATGGTCTTCTGGTGGACTAGGAAACCACTGGCTGGTGCCAGGGCAATAATCGCAGCATCGCTCCTGCCGGATAACGCCTACCAAAGCATGGAGCAATTCCTAAACGACCTATTCCCATGCAGGAACGAAAAGAGGACAGTGCATAGTTGTAACCCATCACAACGATTAATCGAGAAGCTCAGGGGGAAGAGGTTGCTTGACCCGTTTGCCGGCTTTGGTTCGATACCGCTTGAGGCTTCGAGGCTTGGTGTTGATGCTGTGGCTGTTGAGCTGTTGCCGACAGCCTACGTGTTCCTAAAGGCAATACTCGAGTACCCAAGGCTCTTTAGGGACAGGTTCATAGAGGTTGATGGGAAGACCATAAAGGAGTTAGGGCTTGAGGATGTTGCCAAGCAATTCAGCGGTAAGAGGGAGGTGAGTGAGTCCGGTAGGTACAGGATGCCTATGCTCATTTATGATGTTGCCAGGTGGGGCTCATGGGTAATCAACAGGCTCAGGGAGGACCCAGTGATTAGGGAGCTATATGATGCCGATGTGTGCATCGGTACGTGGGAGGTCAAGTGCCCGCATTGTGGAAGATGGACGCCGATAGTAGGTAATTGGTGGCTAGCAAGAGTGGGAGAAACCGATTCTGAGGAGGAAGAGGAGGGCGGAAGAGGGGAATTCGAAAGGTTAGCGTGGATGGAACCACAGAAAGTAGGAAACGAGATAATGATTAGAATAAGAGACCTTAATAGAGAGCTGAATAGGGAATCAATAAGAGCGATCGTAAACACTAGAGCAGGCACCGTAACAG
>Ga0326765_100116_pt1 | contig 9339 bp, 11 predicted proteins | sample NORRB_P_FD_207670 | JGI IMG/M metagenome (GOLD analysis project Ga0326765, IMG submission 207670) | Hot spring water microbial communities from Norris Geyser Basin, Yellowstone National Park, WY, United States - NOR.RB_P | ecosystem: Environmental > Aquatic > Thermal springs > Unclassified... | reverse complement strand
CCTTCTGGACCCTATCCCCGAGGAGCCAGCGCCCCGCGTGGTAGAGCGCCTGCGCCGAGAGGACGGCCACGCCTGAGAGGGTTAGGGGGTCCAGGGGAAAATCGGGAAGAACGGGGGGCTGGGGCATCCGGCTAGATGGACTTCATTATGGCGTTGAACATGTCCACGAGGGGCTTCGACACTATCTTCACGAAGAGGGTCCAGGCGGTCTGGGTGCTGAAGTTCCCGCTGATGGCCGCGGCGGCGGCCATGATGCCGTAGAATATGAAGAACAGCACGGCCAGCCCTATCGCCACGTCCTTCACGCGCTCCACCGCGTCCCACATGGAGCCGAGGCGCTGGAAGCGCGTGGGCGCTATGTAGGCCACGGCGATGTGGAATATGGCTATCCCCACGGCGGCCCAGAACATTATGCCGAATATGTCCACCACCAGGCTCAAGCCGCCTATGGTCCAGCTCTCGACCTGGCCGACGACGGCGGCGGCGTTGCCCGCGGTGGCGTTGGCGGCGGTCGCGGTCTGCGCGTGCGCGAGCGCCACGGCCAGAGCCAGCGCGAGGGCCGCCGCGACGGCGGCCTTCTTAGGCTCCCCTATTGCCTTCTTCGCCTTGGACTCCCCGCCCCCCTTGCCCTTAGCCACCGGCTTGTTCGTGGGCGGCATGTCGTCGAATACGGCCGGCCGGAAAAACCCTACCTCCGCCGATCCCGCCTCGATGTCCGCAGCCCTCTGCCAGCTGCCCTATAGGCCGGACCCGGACCGGCCTCCGCCCCGAGCGCGGCCGCCCTAGCGCCCCAGCTCCCGGAGCATCCTCAGCACGTCGCCGCCGAGGATGTAGCCCGCCGTGGCCTCCTCCACGGCGTCCGCGAGCTTGTCGAGCAGATCCGGGTGGGGCAGAATCTTCTCCACCAAGTGTATATTCTCGTCGAGGAACTCCGAAAGCCTCTCCCTGAGCCAGCCGGGGTCGGGCCCCCACAGGCCCCCTCCTCCCCCCTCCGAGCCCCACCTCTTTACGGCCCTCGCCAGCTCCCTCCTCAGCTCCCTAAGGGCCTCCTCGGCCTCCCTGCGCGGGATGGGCTCGGAACGCGGCCTCTGCGCCTCCGCCGCGGGCCTCTTCAGCAGGTCCTCCACGGCGGCGTGCAGGCCGTTGACCAAGAGCCGCAGGGCCTCCACCACGTGCGCCGCGCCTGCCGCCAGCACGCGCCCGATGACGCCGTCCACGTCGGTCTTCTCGACGAGCTTGGGCCTGTGGCGCGTCGAAGGCCCCTTCATGTAGACGTAGAACGTCCGGCCGTACTGGAGGAGCCAGTAGGTGTGTCCGTCCTTCCTCCACGTCAGGGAGGGCGCCGACCGCGCCTGCGCCGTCGTCTGTGCCGCCGTCTGCCCCTCAAGGGCCCGCTTTACGGCCTCCACGTCGGATCTGATCCTCTGTATCGCCTCGGCGTCTGCCTTGGCTAACATCCGCTTGATCTCCTCCAGCGATCTGCGGCCGAGGTACACGGTCTTCGAGCCCTCCTTCCTGTAGACTAGGAATCCGGAGGGCCCCCGCATGACCCAATACCGCGCTCCCCCCGCGGTGAAGTACACGATCGATATTACAGAGGGGGTATATAACTCTCTCCCCAGTTTAAGACGGCGATCTGCCCGGGGAAAGGGACGCGGTTTAAGACGGCGCATGCCCCTCAAGTAAAGCGGCTCATCTGGGCCCTGCCAGAGACACAGTTTAAGACGGCGCGCCTTAGAAATACGCGGTTTAAGACGGCGGATCGATGGGGCAGGGCTTGAGGAGAGTGGGCGCGCGGCCGGCCCGACGCCGCGGCGGGGGTCTGTGCGCGGGCGGATCTTATGCGGTTTAGGGCGGGGGAGGCTGGGGCGGGGATCGGCGCTATGTAGGATATGTAGCGTCCGCCGAGAGGCGTCGATCGAAACCGTCAGTGGAGCCCGTCGTCCTCTATGGCGTAGCCTATCTTCACGTCCGGCGCCATGCCGGGGACGTCCAGGGGGCGCATCTCGCCCTTGTTATCCCTCTTGTTGAGCCTGGACATGAGGAACAGGGCGTTGACTCCGTGCAGGACCACGTTGCCCCCGGCCGGCCTCTTGTCGGAGAAGAAGCTCGGCACGTCTATGACCTGGTCCGTTAAGATAGAGGCCGTGCCGTAGACCCTGGCCATGCGGCGCAAGATGTCCAGCAGATACGTCAAAAACTGCTGACGCGCCGCAAGCCTCTCCCTCCCCCTATACTGGGCCCTAAGAGCATGCGACACAAACGAGTCTATGACGACGAGATCCGCAGGCTGCCTATGCAACCCCTTGAGGATCTCCTTGACGTCGAGGGCGTCGATGGCCTGCGTGATGGTCAGCCTGTCCACCAGCGAGTTGAGGTCTGTGCCGAACCTCTTGGCTATTTTCTCGAAAAGTTGGGTGTTCAACGCCCCCTCGGTCTCGATATACAACACCCTCCAGCCCTCCACCGCCGCCCTCACCGACGCCTGTATGGCGAACATGGACTTGCCGGCCCCGAACTCGCCTGCGAAGCCGTATATCAGCCCCCTCCGCAGGCCTCCCCACGGCGTCTTCTCATCGAATTCTGCAACTCCCGTCTTGAGGACCGGGAGGGCTTGCTGGGCCTTGAGGGCCTCCAGCACGTTCACGGGCCTCGGCGCCACGCCCGCCAGCTGCCTGATCCTCGCAAGGGCCTCCTCGGCCCTCTCCAGCTCCTCCTCCCTGCCCAGCAGCTGCGCCAGCTCCACCACGTTCATGGCGGCGAGGGCCCTCAGGCCGTACTCGGCGCACAGCTTGGCCACGTCCTCCCTCCACGGCCCGCCGTAACGCCGGCACTCCTCGGGCGCCTTGACCTCCTCGGCCTCCTCAGCCCTCCTCTTGGGGGGCACGGCTCAAAGCCGGCGGGGGCGGATAAACCCTCCGCTCGATGCGGCCCAGGTCCCTCTCGGCCAGGACCGCCTCGTAGAGCCGGCGCACGACGCCGAGCTCGCCGCGGAGCTCAGCCTCTATCTTCATGACGGCGCCCCACGGCGCCCTGCGTATTTCTACAAGCTCGGCGCGGCAGCTGGGCCTGCACCAATGCCAGTTAAGCGCCTTCAGCTCCTCCAGCGGCCTCCTCCCGGCGAGGACGTCGAGGAACAGGGGGAAGGCCAGCTCCCAGATGGTCACCAGCGGCCCGCCGTAGATGTCGATCGTCGCCCATTGCCTCCTCCCCCACCTTGAGTACTCGGTGTAGAGCCTGAGCTCGCCGAGCAGAGACCCGTCCGGCGCGTAGAGGTCGAAGCGCTCAGATCTGGCCATGCGCCTCCCTATCGGCGTTTGGATAAACCCTAGGCCCGCATGGCCCTCCAGAACCTTCCCTGTCGGAAGATCAGCACGGCGCACCTCTCCGCCCTCAACACGGCGTCGTAGTCCCGCGTCACTACGGCGCACCCCTCCCCGCACTCGGCGTCGCAGAGCTCGGCGGCGTAGATCTCGGCCGGCTTGGCCTCCGAGAGGCGGCAGTCCAAGCTGTAGCGCCGGCATAGGTCGAGGTAGCGCCGGGCCAGCCCCATATGCGTCTCGTGCCAGGCGTCTACCACGAAGACCGCGCGCACCCCCGCCTCCGCCGCGGAGGCGAAGAGCTCCTCCTCCTGCGCGAGCGAGGCCGCGATGGAGAACACGTCCACGTAGAGACGGCTGTAGTTGCTGGGGGAGTCCGGCTGGAGGGAGAAGCGCCCCTTCCTATTCTTTACCTTCATACAGCCTCTCCACGAGAACCTTGGCGACGGCCATGGGCACCTCCTCGCCCTCAGCCTCGTATAGGACGCGGCCGCCGCATTTGATCGCGATGCGCCGCGTGTCGGAGATGACCACCACGCGGTACCTCGGCGAGATGAAGAAGGTCAGATCGACCCCTCCCCTAGGGGCCAGGGGCCTGGCGTGGACCTCCCCGTTGGCCTCAAGGCGTCCGCCGCACTCCACGTCCGCCTCCGCGACGTATACGCGCTTATTTTCCAGCCTCTGGAGGGCCCTCCTGTACCGCCGGTAGAGCATGACGGCGGCTATGTGGGTGCAGATCTCCCTGCTGCGCCTGTAGCCGAAGGCCGAGGTGTAGCAGGTGCAGAACCACCGCCCCTCCCTCTCCGAGAACCATACCTGATACAGCGGCTTCCAGTCCCCCAGCTCCCGGCGGCCTTGGACGAGGTAGAGGTTCTCCCTCACCTCCTTGACGTCCCCCAGCCTCAGCAATGCCCTCTTGACCCACGAGTAGGACTTGCCGGGGAAGTCCTCCCTAAGCGACTCAACTGCCCGCCTAAGCGGGTCCTCTCTGGGCATAGGGCGGCACGACCATGCGGAGCTGGCCCCAGGTGCCGCGCAGCGGAACCACGCGGGACAGCTCCTGCTGGGCCTTGACGGAGGCGGCTCTAATCGTGACAAGGGCCTCCGAGGGGTTGAGGGGCGCCGTCTTGGACTCGTCCATATCCCAGTCGGGGAACCTGATGACGACCTTGACGTAGCCCAGGTGGCGCAGGAACTCGCGGTATGAGTGGGAAATCAGCACGAAGAACCGCCTGGAGGCCCTCCCCGTCCTCAGGTGGTCCGTCAGCAACGAATACCGGCCGGTGAACCCCAGGAAGCGATGCGCCTCGTCCACGACGTAGATGACGTTCTTCAGAGGTCTCGTCAGCTCCAGATGGGCGAGGACGTAGGCTATCCTCCCCACGCGGTCCAGGCCGCTTAGGTCTATGCATGTGGATTTCCCCGGCTGAAGCGGGACGTCGGTCTTGCCGAACTGCGGCCCGTCGAGATGCGCCAAACGCCTGCGCAGGGCGTAGGCCGTGTCAACCTCATGCGGCTCCGCGAGCTTGAGCACGTTGGCCCTTATCTCCGACAGCGTCTTGTGCCCGCCCTCTATGGCGCGGAGCAGGAGCTCCGCCATAGCCGGCGTCATCAGGTATGGGTATTCGCCGTAGGTGGCCGCCAGAGACTCCTCCAGGATCTCCACGACGCGTTGAGGCGGGAGGTCGAGGGGGTTCACGGAGTACCGCCCCACGTTGTCGCACTCCTTGAACTCGCCGGCCGTGTCGTAGATGACGACGCTGTACTGCGGCGGTATGTTCCGCAGAGACCACTTCGCCAGCGACGTCTTCCCCGAGCCCGGCAGGCCGGTCACCAACACGTTGCCCTCGGCGGCCGCCGCCAGCCAGAAGAGCGCCGCGTGGAGCTGGCCGGCCATCACGCCAATACGGACATCCCCAGCTCCGTCAGCCTGAGCGACATGGTCAGGGGGTCCAGCTTGACGTAGCCCAGCCTCTGGGCCCTCATCACCGCGTCGTTGCCGAAGGTCTCGATAGCATACTTCAGCGTCACGAAGCCCCCAGCCTCGAAGACGACACGCAGAAGCTCCCTCACGTCCTCCGCCGCCTCGGCGGCCGGCGCCGGGACCTCCACGGCGCAGAGCCTCCCGCCGGCCCATTCTTTTTTCAAACTCAGGGCCTCAAACGTGACGCCCGACACGGCCATGGCGGCCCTGTCCGCCACCACCACGCGGCTGTCGAAGGCCGACGTGTAGATGCGGAGAGTGCCTCTAAGCGCCTTGGCCATGGCCAGCAGATCGCTGAACATAGGCCACGCATCGCTGTATATCTCAACAGCCCAGCCACCGCCCACCTCGCGCTCCAGCTTGAAGGCGAGCGCCAAGCCGAGCACCAGCTGGACTGGGTCCACTGTGGGGGCCTTGAAGCGCCACGTCCCCTCCTCCAGCCTCAGCTCCGAATAATCTACAAATTTAAAGAGGTGGCATAGCGGCGCCGAGCAGGAGGCGAGGTCCTGCGTCTTGGCGAAGGGAGGGGCTGGGTTCTGAAGCCGCTGGAACACGGCCGTAGCCGCGAGGGAGCCCTCCGGCGTGAGGTCGAAGCCCAGGCCGGTCTCCCCGGCGCCCTCCGCGCAGAAGGTGTACCGCGCCTTGGCGGCCGGCGGGTCGATAAGCCCTCCGATCACTACCTCCAGCATCAGCAGGTCAGCTGGACGGGTATTCCCGAGAGCTGGAGGATCTGGTTCAGGAGGTGGCCGTGTATGGGGCACCCCTCCTTGAGGAAGTCCACGGCGAATTTGGGCTTTCTTGTGGGGTCCAGCCGTATCAACGCCATCTTGGCTGGGGCGGTGTTGACTAGGTAGCCCTCAAACCTCCAGATGTTGTAGAGCTCCTCCCTCCTCGGCGGCCTCACGACCGCGCGGGGGTCGCAGGCGGCGACTAGGGCGAACCTGCCCGTGTGCAGCTGGCGCGCTATCCTCTCCACGTCCCTCTGCAACACGAAGCCGTAGATGCAGAGCCGGCGGTCCGCCACCCCGGCGATGCGCAGATGCGCGTCGCCCATCCAGAACCTGCTCCTGGGCGCGCGGCGGATGATCACGTGGTCGCCCGGGCCCTTGACGACGACCACGTCCCCGACGCCGGCGTAGACGTCGTTCACCACCTGCCAGAAGCTTGAAAATATGAGGCCCTTGTGCCTAATGGGTATCTGCATTGTCTCAGTCGGAGGCGGCGGTGCGGGCTCAGGCGCCGGAGGCGGCTGTGTCGGAATGGGCGCCTCGGCGGGAGGCCCCTCCTCCGCCTCGGGCCGGCCGTCCTGCGGCTGTGAGGGCGGCCGATCCTTGAGCCACATCTCCCTCATCACCTCCCCCATGTCCGTGCCTCTGCGCTCCAGCTTCTCGCCGCAGAGCATGCTCGGCCTATAGAGGCACTCGGTCCAGTCCGGCCTCTCGCTCATGCCTCCTTGAGGAGCGGCTCCAGGGGTATTTTGACGTGGTACTTCAGGTCTCTGGGCGAGAGGTACAGCACGCCCATGGCGTAGGGCCTGCTCCCCGCCGCCGCGGCGCCGCCCACCGTCTCGCGGGGCGTGGTGGCTGAGCGGAGGTACTCGTAGTCGAACCTGTCCAGCGCAAGAACCTCCAGGCTCTTTTTGAGCGCCCTGGTGGTCCCTCCCAGCTGGAGGACGAATCCGGCGTTCTCAATTATGTCCTCGGGGACATGTCTAGCTAGCTGGGCGATGATCCACAGGGCTAATCCGTACTTCCTCCCGCCCATGTTCAGCTGGCGTATGAGCGTGAGGACGGTGTTGGTCACCAGCCCGGTCTCGGTGACCTTGGCCGAGTGCATGAGGAGGGCCGCCTCGTCCACCACCACGACGGCCTCCACCCGCTCCGCAAACGGCCTGGAGCCCCACTGCGCGAGGTACCACAGCAGTATTAGGGACACGAAGAAGGCCTGCGCCGCCGCGTCGTGCCTCAGCGGGCGCAGGTCCCACACCACGTGCCTCACGTTGGTCAGGTCGGCCTCCTTCGGCTTCTCGACGCCCGCCGCCCTGGCCGCGGCCTTCACGGCCTCCTCCACGTTCACGGCCCCGTCCGCGCCCTGCTGCACGAGGCCGAACTCCACGAGGAGCATGTGGAGGTATCGGCTGTTCTCCAAGGGCCCGAGGGGCGGGATGAACCTCGGCACCTCGAAGACGTCGGCGCCTATCAGCCTGGCCAGCTGGACGTAGTCGCCGTGGGGATCCACGACGGCGATCTTGAGGTCCTTGTGCGACTGGGCCAGCCGCTGGAGCAGGGTGCCGACCGTCCACGACTTGCCCATCCCAGAGGGCCCCAGTATCACCGAGTGCGACGTCGGCATGGAGTCTATGTCGATCTCCACGGGCCGGTTGAATCTGTCATAGCCCACAAACAGCTTCCTCCCCGACGACATCAGCTTCCCGCCGTAGAACATGGGGACGCGCGACAGGTCGTGCGATAGGGCCTTGGCCATGTATGAGCCGCTGGGCGTCCAGAACAACACGTTGGCCAACACGTCCCTCCGGATCTCCAGCTGGGTGGCGAGGTCTTGACTGCCGAAGACCTGCATGTATATGGGCCTCTCGTCGTGCTTCAGCATCCTTTCTAGGAGCTGGGAGGCCTTGTGGAGCCTCACCACCACGCTCCTCTTCTCGACGGGGCTCTCATACGCCTTGCCGAACTCCCTCTCCACGCTCCTCTCGGGCCTCGGCGCGAAGACGACGGCCCACTTCTCCATCTTGGCGATTGCCGACGCCTCCGCCGACGCGTAGAGCTCCAGTGTCTGCCGCGACGTGCCTATGTCCCGCTTCGTGCCCACCGCCTCAAAGGCCAGCTCTATGTCTGCCTGGCGGTACCACTTGCGTATGTGGTGGGCGTGGTAGACGAGGAGTGCCCCGATTAAGAGGAAGGCCGGGTTGAAGAGGGCCAGCGCCAGCGGCGCCGCGGCCGCGTACATAATCCAGCGCTCCGGCACAACCTTCAGCGACACCCACGTCGTGGGGTGTAGGACGAAATACGTGCGGAGCACAGACTCGATGTGGGCGATGCGGGACTCATCCGGCGCCTTGGTTGTGTATCTAACAAAGCGCTCGTTCCCCAGCTGGACAACGGCCAGATACTCCCCCGGCTGGAGGGCGAGGGAGGCGTACATCTCGTGGATGGCTTGGGCCGCAGATATGCCGATCTCGCTTCTGGTGGGCTCGGCCTTCCAGAGGATGTGGTAAATCTTCCGGCGGGGGTCAAAGGCGGCTAGGTACTGCCCCGCCCGCGCCTTCTCCCTATACGGCTCCAGGGGCCACCTGTGGCCGTATATCCACAGCAGAAGCCACTCCCCCCACAGCGCGGCGGCGGCTATGGCCATGAGGTCTGTGAGTGGGTGCGGCGCGAGGAGCGCCGCGGCGAGGGCGAAAAGCGTGGCGTAGATGTAGATGTGCGGCCTCCTCATCGCCTCAGCAGCTTAGCAGCCTCCTCCCTCTTGCCGGCGTAGAGAAGCGTGACCACCAACTCCACGTCTGCGCCGAGCCGCTCCGCCTCTCTCACAAGCTGGAGGTCGCCCTCCCTGCCCGCCAGCTTGAAATGCGCCAACATTCGGTAGCACCCCCGCTGGTCCGCGCAGGCCTTAGCCAGCCCCCAGAGGTCTTTAAACAGCGGCTTCACCCCGTGCATCTTGAGGACGTCCCAAATCGACACCTCGTAGATCTCGGCCTCCATATCCTTCCTATACCTCTTCTCAGCAGATACAACATCTCTGAACTTCTCCCGGGCCGCCCTCCACGCCCTCCTCTCCTCCTCCTTTCTCCTCCTCTCCAGCTCCTCGACCTCCCTCCTCTGCCTCTCAAGGATGTGGTAGTAGGGATAGCGGCGGATCCACCTCATCGCCTCGCCTCCCCCTTCACTATCTTCTCTATCTCGCCCATGAGCTTGAAGAACTGCCGGCGCCACTCCCCGTGGCGGGGGGCCTTTGGGGAATGCGCCAAGACGGGCGGAATTTTCCGCGCGAACGCCCTGGCGACGACGGGCGAGT
>Ga0326765_100112_pt1 | contig 9577 bp, 9 predicted proteins | sample NORRB_P_FD_207670 | JGI IMG/M metagenome (GOLD analysis project Ga0326765, IMG submission 207670) | Hot spring water microbial communities from Norris Geyser Basin, Yellowstone National Park, WY, United States - NOR.RB_P | ecosystem: Environmental > Aquatic > Thermal springs > Unclassified | place... | reverse complement strand
CATACTGGTCAGCCAGGGCAGGGGCTGAGAACACCCACTCGTCCTGGAGGACATACATGACCCTCCCGGCGATCTCAGCCACATACATGGTGGTAGAGGCGCCCCCGCTCAGCGACGTAGGCGACGCGGTAGTAGTTGACCAGGTTGAAGGAGTTCACACGAGCAACTTCGACACAGGCGAGTTCTCGGTGACGGCCTCCGTGGCCTGGGACGGCAAGGGCGGCCTGAGGGAGTTCGTCCTCTCGGGCGACCTGAGGTCCCTGCTCAGGGGGATGGCCGGGGCCGCAGGCGAGAGGAGGAGGTACGGAAGGGTGGTCAGCGCTCCGCTGCTAGTTCAGGGGCTGAGGGTCTCTTCTTAAGCCGCGGGGTCAGGGAGTCCGCGGGAGCCTTGGCAGCCTCTAGGGCCCTCGCGGTATTGCTCATAGCGGTCTTCCTGATAGCCACGTTCTCAGCCCTGGCCTACTACGCCTCCCAGGCCCCCAGCGGCCGCCAGAGGACGACCACAACGTTGACCCACCCCACGTCAACTACCTCAGCGCCAAGGACGACGACAACTACTACGTCTTCGACCACGACCAGCTATACCTCGGTCGGCAGCAACCTCTCAATAGTTTCTGTGAGCCCTGAGGACGTGAACGGTGAGCTCAAGGTCTCAGCCATACTCTTTTACGACGGGCCTGGCGAGGTCAACATAACCTACGCCCAGGTGACCTGGCCTAACGGGACCGTGGCCTGCTCCCAGCGCCTCAGCGTGCCCATAAGGCACTACTCAAACGCAATAATAGACCTCAACTGCGGGGTCCGCTACGTGGCGGGCGACGTTATGGTCCTCACGGTCAGCGACTCCGCCAACGAGAACGCCACGGCCTCCTTCAGGCTTCCATGAAGCGGTGAGGTCCCTTAAAGGGGCTCGCCTAACAGCTAGGCTGAGAGCTTGACGCCCCTCAAGCCTGCCGTGTCCCTGGCCGTGCTGGCGGTCCCCCTGTGGCTCCTCATGAGCAGAAGGCTGAGGCATGACCTTGTCGGTGTGCTGTCCGCCCTAGTGCTCGACACAACAGACGTCGTGACCCCGCTTGCGCTCCTTCAGGACCTCTCCTCCTACCTGACCCCCTGCCCTCAAGTCCCTTCCTGCTCTTCCTGACCTCCCTCGTACTGCTAACCTAGCGGGCAACGTGGCCTCGGCCGCCCTCCTGGGCCCGCTGGCTGTAAGCTCCCCCTCACCCGATGACCGGTCCTCGCTGTGGCCATGGGGGTCTCTCAACATTCCTCAACCCTTCTCCCGCCAGCCAACCTGATAGCCTACTCGGCGGGCGGCTACGAGCCCAGGGACTTCGCGATAGCCGGGACCGTTGTGATAATCCTGATAGGCCTGCTCACGGCCCTAACGCTGCACTGAAGCGTTGTTTGCCGACAGCCTTTGAAGGGCCTGCCTGTGACCTGGAAGAGATTATGGCAGTTCAAAAGGCCCTTTGACGAGCCAGTTTGGCCTGAAGGGCGCTACGACCTTCCTGGCTGGCACGCCTTGAGCGCCCTGGCTATCTGGGACGCGGCCAGCATAAGTCCCTTAGCGTGTGCAGTGCCAGCGTTATAGGGACATAGGGGAGTCGTCCTGATGCGATGGCGCCTTAGTCCTCCCCGGCCAAGTGACCCTGAGGCCGCGCCCTGGCTGATCGACTATGGCAGGCCCTGCGCCAGGACGCTTGAGCTCGGGCAGCTCGTGCTCCGGTCATCGCGGCCCCGCGCTCACCAGAGGTGCATCCTCCTCATCGCATGGTTAGACCTTCTCAGCGGCCTAATAAGCCTCAGCTGACCTCAGGCCCCCCTGAGGTACCAGGCTATCGACGCCGCTGCCTCCACGCCCCAGAGGCCCACATTGTAGACCATGTACTGGAGCTGCGTGAAGTTCGCCAGGTAGAAGACGGAGGCCGCGTAGAGGGCGTACGGGACTATCCTGACTATGGCTATCGCCGTGCCCCTGTAGCCGACTGGGAAGGCCAGGAGCTCAAGGACAACCCTGGCGGCCCACGCCATCTCGCCTCTTTCAGGCCTCGACGAATGAGGCCTTAGCAGTAAGCTTTTGAGTCCTGGCCGCTATTCAAACAGAGGGCTGGGGCTCAGCCTGGACTGGGTTCATCATGATCAGCTGCCACAGGATACATTATCGCCCCAGCCCCTTGTAATTATCTGTGTAGTACTCTCTGTACTCTATAAGGCCCCTTGACTACCAGCTCCGGGCGAGTTCAGAAGCGGTCGATAGTTGACGCCTACTTGTCAATTATCCTTGACCTTGCGAGAGAAAAGCCAACTTGCGTTTCGAGATAGGCCTTCGCATGGCAGAACTACAGCGGTGGCGTCAGCGCTCAGCCCAGCTCGACCATCTTTATGTCTGCTAACAGGTTGAAGAGCTCCGTCAGCCTCTCAACCGAGACCGCGGCGGTCCCGTACTCAGCCGCGAGGAGCGACGCCACCTCCCCGAGCGTCCTGTCGGGCGTGGCCAGGAACACCCCCTCCAGCAGGTAGACAGTGTAAGCCTGCTGGCCCGCCGCTGCCATCATGCCGGCGACCCTCAGGGCTGCGTCAAGGGACCTCCTGGCTATGGTCCTCAGGCTCTCTATCATTGGCGGCCTCGACTTAACGGTAACGTCAACCTTAGGCGGCCAGCCCTCAGGGGCCCCTGAGGACTCCTGTAGGCCCATGGCCCTAGCCATGAGGCTCCTCGCTAGCCTGGCCGCCACCTCGTCGCCGGAGAGCAGGTGCCTTGATACTATTGTGTTGAGGAGCTGGGACCTGAAGGCCTTTGGGTCAGGTGGGGAGGAGGCCAGGGCATAGACAGATGTGGCCGCAACGGAGGCCGAGAGCCTCAACATCCTCCTCGAGACCCTGTCGAGGTCGTCGAGGTCCGTGTGGTAGTTCACGTCGGGCCAGCCGTTGAGCATGGCTGACGGCATGCCGAGCGCCGTGGCAACGTCGTGGTCGCTGCCCCCGTCATAAGCTACCAGCCTGTGACCCTCGAAGCCCAGGGCCTCAGAGACGAGGTCCGTGGCCTCCGCAAGGGCTGCGTCCGCCTCCCCCATGGCTGAGAGGCTGCTCGCTACGACCCTCAGGGGCCCGTTGCCGTTTCCCGGCTCGACGCCAACCATGTCGAAGTTCAGGACCTGGGTTATGAGGCCCTTGAAGGTCTTAGCGAAGGCTACAGAGCTCCCTGTGTACTCGGGTATCCATATGAACCTTATAGTCGAGCTCGGCTGGGCGAGGGCGCCCCTGTCTATGAGCTTAGAGAGAGCTATGGCCGCCTCGGCGATGGCCGCTGAGCCGCTGCCGTTGTCGTTGGCCCCAGGCGTCGGGTGGCATATGTGGGCCACGGCTGCGGGCCCCTTTCCGTCCCTGTCCCCTATCCACGCCACAACTATTGGGAACCCTGGGTCCTTCCTGACGTCGCTATCTACCCTTATCGTGAGCCTCCTGCCCTCCCTGAGCGGGCCCAGGAGCGACCTGGGTATTGAGACGGCCGGAATAGTGCTGTTGGCAGCCTCGTTCCTGCTCAGGAAGAGACCCTTGTAGGGCACAGCGTCAGGGGGCGCGGACTCGCTGTAGAGCGCTACCGCGACCGCTCCGGCCTCGGAGGCCAGCCTGTATACTATGTATGGGTTGCCGGGGCTCACCACTACCTTGCCCTTGGCGTTGGCGTACGACTCAGGCCTCCACCACTCCCTGTCAACGATCAGGGGCTCCCCGCTCACCTCTCCCCCGCTTGGCGGCGTGTGGGCAGCTGCAAGGGTCGGGTGGGCCTCAAGGGTGAGCTCGGTTCCCCCCTCAACCTTCACTGAGGCCTCGTGTATGGCCCAGCCCGTTGGCGCCGACATCCAGTCGGGCACGTTGGTCCCCCCGAACTTTATCAGCTCCACCTCAAGCGAGTCGCCGGCCTCCTGAAGCAGCACCTCCTGGACGTGCTTGGCCGCGTCGACGAGCCCTATGGTCCCCTGGACCCTGTTGTATGAGGTCAGCGAGGCCAGGACCCTCATGGCCCTGTGGTCGCTGACGGCGCTAAGCACCGCCCTAACGACGGCCTCCGTGGACAAGCCTCTCCCAGGGCCGTGAGCGGGCTAAGGACTTTAAAAAGGTGGACCCCAGGACGTGGGGGCGCCGTGAGGGCCGAGGGCTTCGCCCTCTCATATGAGGTGAGGGGGGAGGAAGTAGTCATCAGGACTCCCTCAGGGGAAGTCGTGATTAGGGGGAGGGCCAGGCTTGGCAGTGCAAGCATCGGGGGTGGCAGGGCTGTCGCGGCCCTGGCGGCCTCCCTCCTCCTAATGGCGCTGCTCCTCACCGCTTACCCGCCTTGGTCGCTGAGGGCCGGCTTCGCCATCACGATAGCCTACTACGGCATCCTCCTAGCCCTCGTATTCGCTGCCTACCTGTCAGCTGACGCGGCCAGGCCCAGGAGGGCTGTGATAGTTGAGGGGCCAGGCTACAGAAGGGCTTTCATAGTGATAAATAAAGTAGAAAAGGAAAAAGACATCACAAATAAGTAGTGCCCTAGGGCTAGCTGGTAGTCGTGGTCGTGCTGTAGCTGCTGTAATAAGTCTCCACGGCCTTGGCCAGGGTGGCGGCGGCCTCCTGGAGGGCCTGCATGGGGTCCGATATGCTCCCCGTTATGTATTCGTACAGGTAGTTTCCGGCCTGGTTATAGACGGACCCCGTTAGCCCAGGGAAGTAGTGAGCTATGTAGGCAGTGGTGTTGGCGGCAGCTAAGGCGGCCTGGGCCCACTGCCTCAGGTAGAGCGGTATTGAGCTGTTCGACAGTATCAGCTTGTAGGCCTGCCTGGAGGACGGGAACACGTAGGTCTGTATGAAGGCCATCTCCTGGAACTGAGGCGACTCGACCAGCTGGAGGAACTCAAGGGCGAGCTTCTTGTGGGCTGAGTACTTGCTGACCCCTATGTAGGTTAGCCCTATCCTAATGGTGTTCCCAGGCAGCGGGGCAACTCCTATCATGCTGGCGTTGGGCGTGCCAGCTATATCGGGCAGCTGGCCCAGGTAGCCCGCTATGGCCGGGGCCTGACCGCTCATGAGGAGCTGAAGTGAGTTGTCAAATGACACCTGGAACTGGGTCGGGTTGGGCTCGTAGCTGACCAGCTCCTTAAGGGTCTCAAGGGCCTGCACTCCAACGCTGTTGTTGAAGGAGGGCGGAGGGAACGTCCAGCCGCTCGATATGCATCCCATGAAGAGCGTGCCGAAGCCAGTAACGCCGAAGGGGTTACCGCAGTTCAGGGTCGAGTTGTGCACATAGTAGTAGCCGAAGACCAGTATGTAGGAGTCCTCCATAAGGTCGGGTACGTCTGTGTAGAGGAGCACCCCGTACTTCGTTATGTTGTGCGAGGTGAAGAACTGGTCAACGTCAAGCACTGTGGTCCAGTTGCCCCAGGTCTCAGGGCTCAGCTGCACGTGGTACTCGCTGTAGAACTCCTGCTGAAGGGTGACGTTATCGAACAGCTTCTTGTTATAGAGTATAACGATGCCGTCTGTCTGTATAGGCACCCCGACCCATGTTACGTTGCCCGTGAGCGGGTTCCGGTAAAGCCCAGCGGCCTTGAGGTCGGGCGGCAGTATGTCCGTCTCATTTATGACGGAGGAGTTCAGGGGCAGCAGGTAGGGGGCCAGCTGACCGACAGTCGTAGTCGTGTAGGTCACTATGTCGTACTGGTTGCTCCCACCTGCCGCGGCCGCCCTGAGCGCTGTCAGCTCGTTGCTTATGTACTGGCTGTAGGGGTACGTGACTACGTCAACGGTGACGCCTGGGTGCTCCTGCTCGAAGATAGACGCGGCCAGCCTAAGTATAGGCTCAGCCGGCGCCCCCGAGTAGGTCGCCACGACCAGGGTCACGGCGCCTGGTGGCGTCGACGTCGTAACCGGCGTTGTGGTAGTCACCGGTGGTGTCGACGTGGTTGTGATGGGCTTCTTAGTGACCTTGTAGTAGGCTACTGCGCCGGCCACCGCGATAACAACGATAATTATCACTATAATGGCCGTAGCCCTTGCTGAAAGAGCTCTCATGTTTTCACCATTATGAAACGCACAGTAACAGTTTTTGAGACTTTCGCTTTATAACTATGAAATCTTTTTACAAGATCATAATAACTGAGATAGAGATACGCAGACCAAGAGGCGCCTATAGGCCCATGTTACAGGGGATTCTTCGCGCATGGGCAATGGTGACGACTGTAGCGGACAGCTAGTCCACGCTTCGCTAGCTGTCATACAAGGGCAACGGCTTCCCAGGGAAGCAGGAGCTGAGGGCCTCTTGTTGCTCGCAGCGAAGAGGGCCCTCAGCGTTAACCCTAAGGCGCTGCACGCCATGGTTACGGTAGGACCTCAACTGCGATGTGGCCGCCCCGTAGCACGTGCCCAGTGACGTGCAACGTGAAGCAATAAAGGGCAGGACTTAAGGGAGTCATACCTAGCTTGCTTTAATATCCCCTCAAGAAGTCTGACTGAGGTGACTGGCTTGGCCATAAGGGTCGAGAGGACTGAGCACACTTCCTGGGTCATAGTTGACAGGCAGGAGGCAGCCAACGCCCTCAGCTACAGCGACTTCATTGAGCTCATTAAGGTCCTGACCGAGGAGTGCTCAAGTGACCGCACGGCCGCCGTGGCGATAACGGGGGCCGGCGAGAAGTACTTCATAGGGGGAGTTGACCTCAGGGAGACCGCCAAGGCCACGACCGTCGACGAGGCGTGGAGGCTCATGTACGAGGGCCTCGGGGGCTTCTGCAGGGCCGTCTACGCCTGCAGGAAGCCCGTCATAGCTGCCGTCAACGGCTACGCGTTGGGGGCCGGCTTCGAGGTGCTGTACGCCGTCGACCTGGCCTACGCGACCAAGTGGGCTAAGTTCGGCCTACCCCCTGTCAGGTACGGCATGGTGCCGCCCGCCTCGCCTACCCTTGGCGTCTTCCTGGCCAACCCGAAGCTGGTGGCCTACCTCGCGCTGACGGGCGAGATGATAACGGCTGAGGAGGCCCTGAGGTACGGCCTGATAAATGACGTGGTTGAAAGCACTGAGGAGCTGAGGAGGAAGGTCGAGGAGGTGTCAGCCAAGATAGCCTCTAACGAGCCCGAGGCCGTCAAGGCGATAAGGGCGCTGATGGCCGAGTCCAAGCTGAGGCTCCTGGGCGACGAGGGCCTCAGGACGCTGGCCGCGTTCACGGCGAGGCCTACAGTGAGCAGGAGGATAGAGGAGTTCCTGAACAGCAGGAGGGCTAGTCGGGGCTGACGCCCAGCGACCTGTCGCCCGCGTCCCCAAGGCCTGGGACTATGAAGAAGCGGCTGTCCAGGTCAGGGTCAACCGCGAGCGAGTAAATCATGACGTCTGGGTGCCTCCTGCCTATGTAGCTCAGGCCCGGCCTTGAGGCTATCACTGAGCCGACTATCACCTTCCCGGCCCCTATGGACTTGACCTCCTCGATGACCCTGTCGATGGTCTTGCCCGTGGCGAGCATAGGGTCTAGGACGACAGCTGAGCCCGTGTGGACCCTCGGCAGCCTCCTGTAGTAGAGCTCCACCCTGACCCCTCCCTCGCTCTCCAGCCGCCTGGCCGCCACGAGGCCTATCCTGGAGGACGGGAAGACCTCGGCGTAGCCCTCAACAAGCGGGAGGGCCGCCCCGAGGACGCCTACAACGAGGGGAGGCGAGGCGAGCTCGAGCTCCTCGGCCTGGGCCCCGAGCGGGGTGGTTACAGACACCTTTACCCACTCAAGCTCGCGGGAGGAGTAGATGGCCAACAGCCTGCCGGCCTCCCTCATGTACCTCCTGAACTCCTCAGGTGACGTTGACCTGTCGCGGAGCCTCGCCAGGAGCCACCTGGCGTAGGGCACCTCGTCCCCTATGACCCGCACGCGCTCCACTACCAGACGCCCTAAGGTAATGCCTGGCGAGGATTTTAGAACTATGCGAGGGTACTTGCGACGGTTCCTGAAAGGGATTTAAAGGGGGCCCTGGTCAAGGGCCAGAGGAGAAGCATGTCAAAGGAGGCTGTGAATAAGCTCCTAGAGGCCGTCATAGAGCTTGAGAGGTCGATAAGGGAGGCCGAGTCCTACGTGAAGTCGGTCCAGGCAGAGCTGGTTAAGAGGGCAGACTCAATCGCGGCCCAGCTCTCCCAGGAGGCCGACGTGATAGCCTCTGAGGCCTCAAGGCAGCTCGAGGAGCTCTACAAGGCTGAGGCCTCAAGGATAGAGGCGGACCTGGCCAGGAGGCTTGAGGAGGTCGAGAGGGACCTGAGGGAGAGGGCCGACAGGAACTTCGAGAGGGCCGTGCAGGCGGTCATTGAGGCCGTGAAGAGGATAGCGTCGGGTGGCTGAGGCCTTGGGGTCCCCGTCTGCCTACGCTAAGGTTGTCCCAAGGCTCAGGCTCCTGAAGGCTGGCCTCCTGGGCCCAAGGGTCAAGGACCTCTCCCCTCCCCTGGCCGAGGCCCTGGCCTCGCTCAGGGACACCATGTACTCGGGGGTCGCCGAGGCCAAGGAGCTGAGGCTCGTCGAGAGGAGGCTGGCCCAGCAGTACTTCAGCGTAATAGATGAGCTAGAGGGCCTTGCGCCCGACGAGGCCAAGGGACTCGTGAGGGCCTTCGGTGAGATGAAGGAGATAGAGGACCTCATGACGCTGGCCAGGGCCCTCGCGGAGGGCCTGCGTCCCCCTGCCTGGCTGCCCTCCCTTGAGTGGAGCAGGTCCTCAATCAGGGACGTGATGCCCGAGCTGGAGGCCTCACCATCATTGACGAGGCTGCCCGACCTGCTGAAGAGCGGCCCCCTGAGGAAGACTATGGCTGGGGCCCTTGAGGCGTTCTCTGATATCAAGTCCCCCGAGGCATTCACCTGGTACTCGCTCTCGGCCAGGCTCGCGGCGATCCAGAGGGCCCTTGAGCCCATAGGCGGTCAGGACAGGTCTGACGCCGAGAAGGTCCTCTGCCCCCTGGTCGAGGGGTGGGCCTCGCTGGCGGCCTTCCAGGCCTGGGCGCTCAGGGTCAACCCGAGGACCTTCGCCAGGGCGCTGCCCCAGAGGCCCCTCTGCGGCGTTCGGTGGGCCTCGCTGGCGGAAGCCTATGAGAGGAACCTGGGCGTAGACGTGGTCTCCCTCGCCACGGAGCTGTCGCAGATGATGAGACGCGTGAAGGTGGAGGGCAGGAGTCTTAGGGACATTATGAGCTCTGTCAGGAGGTCCGCCGGGGTCGCGGCCATGAGGTCAGCTATGGCAGCCTTTGAGGGCTACCCCTACTCGCCGGCGCTGATAGCTGCAGCGCTCCTGCTGCTCACGATAGATGTTGACAACCTGAGGGCTACGCTCCTCGGGATAGGGCTTGGCCTGACGCCGGCCGAGCTCGAGGCGGCCATAATCTAAGGACTTGACTGCTGGCCTGAGGGCTGCTCCGCCAGCCTCACCCTAGGAGCCTTGGCCTGAAGCTCATTCCAGTCCTTCAGGTTGTATATGCAGCCTGGGTCAGGCGCCAGCGGGTCGCCGTAGTAGCCGTAGGCCCTTGCCCTGCAGCCCCCGCATATGTTGCGGTACGGGCAGACCCTGCAGAACCCCTTGA
>Ga0326765_100110_pt1 | contig 9613 bp, 12 predicted proteins | sample NORRB_P_FD_207670 | JGI IMG/M metagenome (GOLD analysis project Ga0326765, IMG submission 207670) | Hot spring water microbial communities from Norris Geyser Basin, Yellowstone National Park, WY, United States - NOR.RB_P | ecosystem: Environmental > Aquatic > Thermal springs > Unclassified... | reverse complement strand
GGCTCCATGTGCGGCGAGAAGCTTGAGACGGCTAAGGAGGCCATAATTAGGAGGTATCAAAGAGACCTGGACGATGACGACATACTGTCACTAATCACCTTTTCCGACAACGCCAAAATAGTGGTGGATTCAGCCACCAAGAAATCCGCAAAGAACGTGGAGGCCACAATAAGGAGCGCGCAGTGTGAAGCCATGACTAATCTCTACGAGGGTATTGAGAGGGCGGTTGATGTGCTCTCAAAGACGCCACCTGGTTACCTGCGGGTTATGGTGATAGCCACAGACGGCATGCCCACCGCAGGTGTGACGGATCCAGCCAAAATCGTCGGGCTTGTGCAAGAGGCCCGCCAGAGGCACAACATAACCACCTTCGTCTACGGCATCGGCGATGACTACGACCTCAGGCTGTGTGACGATATGGCGAAGGCAGGGGGAGGGGCTATGAAGCACGCTAGCAAGCCCAACGATCTTGAGGGCTTGACGCAAGTGCTGGCCTCCATGATAAAAAGCACGGTGGCGCCAAAGCTTGCGCTGGACCTAATCCCCGAAGCTGGCGTGGAGATCCGCGAGGCGTCTCTGTTGTCGCCGAGAGCCATGGTGCTCGACCCGAGGAGCAAGCCGTGGGATGTGGGCATGGTGACGGCAAACGACATCATAATAGCAACCTTCAAGCTGAAGATCGGACCGAAGCCAGAGGGCCAGCAGAAGATAGCGGCGGTGGCGCTGGGTGCAGTGACAAAAGACGTGGAGGCACAGTTCGTCAAAGGGGCGCCCTTCGCCGAGGCGCACCCGGAGGCCCGCATCTACCACATGGTGGGCGTCAGAGTGGCGAACATCATCGAGAAGTCGAAAAACGGCGTGAACCCCATAGACGAGTATAGGTTGCTCGATTCCCTGCTCGGTACCCCGGAGGCCCGCGGCTTAATAACGAGAGATCCGTACTTCGCAAAGCTTGTCAACGTGACGCAGAAGACCAAGGTTGAGGACGCCAAGACGAGGGTAGACAGTCTCACAGGCGTTATGAAGTAATATGGCTGACCCAATATGGCCGACCCCTGGCTGGGCAGAACAGTCTTGGGTAGATACATGATAAAGAGGAAGCTGGGGGAAGGGGGCATGAGTGTAGCTTATTTGGCTGATGGCGGTTGGCGTGACGTTGTTGTTAAGTTCCCAAATACAAGTGGATTAAACCCCATCAATTACTGCATTGATAAGTTGAGGGTTGAGGGGGAGATTTTGGAGCGTATATGGAGGCAGTACGGCGGTCATCCCAACATAGTCAAGTTCATCGACCGGGGTGACGAGGGGATGTACCCGGTGCTTGTGGAGGAGTACGTGCAGGGGCAGACCTTGGCTGAGTATGCCGCCAGTAAGGGGGGACTCGACCCCCACGAGGCCTTTGAAATAGGCAAGAAGCTGGCTGACGTACTCCGGTTTCTCCATAACCACGGCATAATCCACAGGGACTTCGCCGCAGACAACGTCATGATAAGGGGCACCGACCCCGTCCTAATAGACTTCGGAACAGCCAAGGAGGGGTTTGCCCAAATGAAGCTGGGCACTAAGATGGGAAAGCCGTGCGTGACGCCGATGGAGCAGGCGATGAAGGGCTATGCCTACTTCTCCTCCGACGTCTATATGTGGGCGTCCATGCTTATGGGCGCCATGAAACCACGGAGAGGCGTCTTCGTAGATGCGATACGGAATTTCTGTAGGTATACCACTCCTCAGGGTGCGCTTATAGACGAGCCCTGCAACTTGGTTGAGTGTGGTAGCTACGCATCCCTGTTTAACAAGGTCTTTAAGGCAGCGCTTGATGTTGACCCAACCAAGCGAATAAAGGACGGTACCGAACTCTACAACCTACTTACCGCGAAACATGCGCCCACACCAACTGGGGCCTATCTCCTCATAAATGGGAAGAGGGTACAGCTCAACACAGGTAAGGCGTATGTCCTCGGAACGGAGGGTTCCGGCGCGGATATTGAGGTGCCTGATCCGGAGCTTAGGCGTAGTGGCAGGAGGTACATCAGCCGGAGGCACGCTAGAATCTGGTACGACAAGTCGCGGGGGAGTTGGCTTATCCAAGACCTTGGGAGTGTAAATGGGACGAAGATCATCAGGGGTGGACAGGAGATCTTGGTATCCTTTGGTTGCCGGGAACAATGCCCTGGTCAGCCGAGCCAGCCCTATGAGCTCATGCCTGGTGACCAGATAGTGCTTGCCTTCAGCGAGAGCACAGGTATACCTTATGTGATGGTGGAGTTCTATGAGTAGCGGCAGTTCTTCGACGCCTAGGTACGAACTAGCCGCGTTGACTGACGTGGGGGGTAGGGATCACAACGAAGATAGCTTCCTACTACTCAAAGCGTCTATAAATGAAATTAATGCTATAATTGCGGTGGTTGCTGACGGAGTAGGCGGCTTATCCGCAGGCGATGTGGCTAGCCGGATGGGCACCGTCACCTTCTCCTCCAAGCTCCTAGAAAAACTGTTAGCGGGCCTAGCTCTTCAGCTAGATGATAAACAGGTGGCCGATGCCCTGCGGGCTGCTGTGGATTACGCCAATGAGGTTATCCTGGACAACTTGCCGAGAAGCGGCACAACGCTGGTGGCGGCATTGGTCATAGGCGACGTTGCCTACGTGGTCAACGTTGGCGACTCCCGGGCCTACTTAATAACAAAAGACGAGATATGCCAAATCACGAGGGATCACTCCCAAGCTTGGGAGGACCTCCAGAGGGAGCTGGTTAAGTTCTTCAACTCCGGTGGAAAACCCGACCTCAGTGGGCTGGCGGAGTTTAAGAGGAAGTTCATCCAGAACCATCCGAGGGCTCACGTGATAAACAACGTGGTGGGCTTCTTCGGCAAGGTGGAGCCCATCGACGTGTTTAAAATTACGCTACACAAAGGCGACATACTTCTGCTCTGTAGCGATGGCCTCAGCGACGTTCTCAACGACCACGACATACACAAGATAGTAATAAAAAGCGACGGCGACACCGCCATTCAGAAGCTCGTGGAGGAGGCGAAGAAAAACGCCACAGACAACATAACTGTGGTGATGATCAAAAGAAACACATGAATTTATGTTTCGCAATCGAACATTTCTGCAATGGCATCAACCCCACATCATATGACCGTAAAAATAGGATTCAAGTGTAATCATAGCGTTACTGGTTACTCGTATACTGATGTTCTACTGTCTCCACGCCTCAACTCCTCAATGATTTCTTCGCAATCGCTACCAATGTCGAGGGGTGTCCTTCCTTTATTATCCCTTATGGTGGGATCAGCCCCATGATCAAGAAGAACCCTAACCACATCGACATGGCAATTCTTTACCGCAAAATGCAGAGGTGTCCAGCCATACTTATAATCTTGTATATTTGGATTCGCGCCGTGTTCAAGCAACAACTTCACAACTTCGGGATAATTAAACTCGGCCACAGCTTGCAATGGTGTGGTATCATAATCGCTTAGATCCTTCTTGTGAAGCAACTCTACAATTTTGGGATAATCAAACGCTGCCGCAGCATGCAATGGCGTAATACCATATTTGTCTCTTATGTTTGGATCTGCACCATGCTCGAGCAGAACCTCTACAACCTTGGAATTACCAAACATTGCTGCATAATATAACGGCGTTTCGCCAAATTTTTTGTCTTTTATGTTTGGATCTACGCCGTGCTCAAGTAGAAACTCTACAATTTCGGAATAACCATACTGGGCCGCAGCATGCAATGGCGTAGCGCCATAATCGTCCTCCCTCACGTTTGGATCTACGCCGCAGTCTATTACTAATCGCTTTACCTCAGCGAGATTACCAGTTGCAACAGCATCGAATAGTGAATCCACGTCTGCGTCTCCGCAATTAATCTTCTTTCTTCGGCCAAAGGACATTGAATATATGTACTTGTTTTTGTTATTAATGCTTTTCGGTGCCTTGGATTTAAGGGTAATCGTGAGGCTACTTGTACACTGTTGTTCCACCGCTTCTACGCCTCAACATCTCTCTGAATTCTTCCGAGCATTTGCTGCCAATATCGAGGGGTGTCCTTCCCTCATTATCTCTTATGGTGGGATCAGCCCCGTGGTCGAGAAGAACCCTAACCACATCGACATGGCACTTCTTTACCGCAAAATGTAACGGCGTTCTGCCATCATTGTCTTTTACGTTCGGATCCAAGCCGCAGTCTATTACTAATCGTTTTACCTCATCAAGATCACCGTTCATAGCAGCCCTGAATAACCTCTCTTCTTCGCAATTAGTGGACACTGTTCACCTCCTCCACACTATTTATATGCGTGTTTGTTTAGCTTAAAAGCTTATCGACACCACGCCTCCCGCATCTAGCTCGCTCACTGGCCATATAAGGGTAACCAAGATGAGACTTGCCAGCGCACTGTGAGTAGTGAGGAGGCGCTGGAGGTAGTCGTTTGAGGGGCTTGATGGTTTGTTCTCGTGGACGTTGCCGTAGTGGACGTACCCGTCATGGCGACCTGCACGTACATTGGCCGCGCCGACACGATAGGGCCGCGTCAGAGAGTCGCCCGAGCCCCTTTTACAGGCTGACCTGAAAACCTCCTCACGGCATAAGCACGGCGATACCAGCAGCCTACGCCTTCAGGTACTTGGCGCCCTATAATGATGAGAAGTTCAGGCTGGTGGCCAGGTAGCTCGGCCTTGCCGAGAGGCTGAGGGAGCGCGCGGCCTCAGGAGGTCAGGCTACAGAGGTCTCCTAGGCTCACGCCGTCCTTGGCCTTTTCTATACAACCTTGTGTGGAAAAGTGCAGCTGGGCCTCATAAGCCCCACGTGACCTGACGCTCAGAGGGCCTAGGCGCCCTGCCGTGGGCCTAGGGGACGCGACAGTCCATGCCCAAAGCCCTTAGGTCGGACGCTCAGGCGTTAAGCGGACAGCGAAAAGCCCTAAGCGGACATTAAAGCCTTAAAGCGGACATTAACGTTGTCCACGGTTGCGGCCCTCCTGGAAGGGATACGCGTCCGTGCTTGCAACCTCAGACATTAACAGCCAGGTTACATGAACTGGCCGGGGCGGCTGGCGACTTGTCCCTGAGACACCGCCAGCCCCTGTGGGGCACCTGCGAGCCGCTGCAGGCTGAGCCATGTGATGGAGCGGGACCCAGCTGCGCGGGTTCCTGAGCGTCTGGCGAACAGGGGGAGTAAGGGGAGGGCTTTGCTCCCCTTCCCCTGTGCCCTTGTCAGGCGTGCTCGTCTGCAACAGACAAAGATATAGCCTCAGGACGCCTAAGCTACGTTGGCGAAGGGGGATGGTCGTAGGGACAGAGGACGAGCTGATAGCGCGGCTGAGGGCCGGGGCCCGCCTAGCCAGGGACGCCAAGGGCTTCAAGGTCTGGGACCCTAGGACTAACTCGTGGGAGAGGGTCTCGATCGAGCTCAGGAACCTGGCGGCCATTCTCTACGCCAGGCAGAAATACGAGAGGGCAAGGGAGAGGGCAGGAAACCTTGACGAGGTGGTGAGGGAGGAGGACTACTCGCACATGGTCAGCCTGATTAGGCAGAGGGTTGACCCAAGGGCCCCGATACGTCAGAGGTGGGCTGAAGACGTAGCGTGGTGGCATCAGATCCTCAACGACACTGTCGTCAAGCTGTTGCCAGACCTCCTTTCAATGCTTGACGTGGACGAGGTAGACCTTAAGCACCTTGAGAGGACGGCCGAGGCGATGGTGAGGCACTACATGGAGATGGTGACGGCTGCACGGAACGCTGAGGTCCTGAGGTGGAAGTACGAGGATGAGCTGAGGGCAAAGGAGGCCAAGATCAGGACGCTTGAGGGCAGGCTTAAGGTAATTCAAGGGGCCTATGATGATCTTAAGAGGCTGTTTGACAGCATGATCGCCAGGACGAAGAAGACGCTTGAGTTCTTCCCGAGACAGATAGTCCCGTACCTTCCAAGCGACGCGCAGGGCGTCTACAGGTCCTCGCCTCTGTGGTCCAGAGGATATGGGAGAGGGCTGAGGGGCCTCCGCCTGCGTCCCTAGCGACTGCACCGCGGCCAGCAGTCGCCCAGACCACGGCTGAGGACTTAGTTGAGAGGGTCAGGAAGAGGAGGCAGGCCTTCGCCGAGCTACTTGACCTCGTGAGGCAGGCCTCAGAGGCCGGCCCGGAGCGGCTCGCCCTGGTAAGGGACCTGTTAAGGGAGGTATTCGGTAAGGCAACGTAGGCACCTTCGCCATCCTCACAACCCCAAGCGATAACGGCTGAGAGACCAGCGGTGAAGGAGGTCCAAGTGCCGCAGCCCGCGTCAGTCGTCCCTAAGGAGCTTACTGACCGCCTGATGGCCCTGAAGGAGAGGATGTCAAAGTTCGAAGCAAACCTTGAGAGGGTGGTCAAGGCAATTGACGGCCAAGACAGGGCCCTGACGGATGAGGTCTTAAGGCTGAGGGAGGAGCTCAACATGGTGAGGCGTGAGTACGAGAAGATTCAGCAGTTACAACAGGCCATGACCTTATCACCTTAACCTGGCCAGGCGTCAGCTTCACCTCTATAGGGTCCTGGGCGAGTTTCAGGTCAGGGATCAGGACAAAACGTCCTCAGACTCCATGTAGGACCCGCAGCCCCTGACGACGCTGGCACCCTCATTGCCTTGGCTCTCAAAGCTCTCCCTGAGCTTTAGCGCCAGGCCCAGCGCCTCGTCGTCAACGCCTCCTGGCCGGCCTTTCCCCAGCCTATCACGTGCTCATATGGTCAGCCTTCTTTGACAGGCTGGCCTCGGCCCTGAGGTTTTTTAGGCCCCCTAACCCCCACTAATGGGGGACGCCGTGGGGGTCATAATTGACACGCTCAAGGACGCCCTCTCGCTGTTAGACGAAGACAGGAGGAGGAAGGCCACGGAGGCGCTTGAGAGGATTGAGGAGCTCTACTACGACAGGAGGACGACAGTGACAAACGAGGACGCCTTCTTCATGTCCAGGGGAGTCGTGCTCTACTACGTGGTTCCAGTCTGGCCGCGTGACGTTGGCAACCTTGCCAGGGCGCTGGGTGTAGACCTTGAGCGCATCGGGTGGTACCTCTGATATCAACAAGATAAGGCAGTCAGCTGAGTTCCAGGAGCTAGTTGACAGGCTGTGGAGCAAGTGGGAGGGCAAAAAGATAACCCGCAACCCAAGGAACTGGAAGACCTCCAAGAGGTCCTTCGCAGAGTTCCTTGCAGGGTCATAGCGGCGGCCTACAAGGCTGGCATACAGGACCCCCTCAAGAACGTAGACTGGAAGCACGTGCTTGACCCTGACCTGTCCCAGGCCAAGAACCTCAGCCTCCTGGAGCAGCGGTACGGTATAAGGGCTGAGGAGGTAAGCGGGAGGAGAAGGAAGGGGCCGACGCCGCCAGGCGGGACAGTAAAAACCTTGGATTAATACCGTTAATATTGCTCAGAATGACTACGTTCCACTGCCCAGAGACGTGGTATACTGGATCTAGGAACGGATCCTACTGAACGATTAAGTAAGGCGTGGAACTCTACGGTATAATTTCGTCACCACCAAGATACACTTTTACCCCTTGCAACCTGCTTGTTGAAATGTAGCTTATCGAACAGTTGTACTGTGGGCTCACGCTCCACATCTTAGGTTTTAAGAACAAGTATATATCGAAGCCATCAGCGAACTGCCCGGGTGGCTGACCATTCGAGAACGTGCCCAAGAGAGTCATAGTCAATGAACCTCCACTGTAGTTCTCATCCCAGAACACACTACATGCAGTACCAGGTTTGTTGAATACATAAGCCGGTATCCCTAAGTAGGGGGTCAACTCAAGCACTGGTTGGTTTATACTGGTTGAGCTCTAATACTGACCTGCATTGCTCGGCCCGTAGTACACAGCCATTGGTTTATTGAATAACCATCATAGTCGCTATGGTACATGTGTGGCGCTCCGAAGTACTGCTGACCATGAAGTAGGTCTAAGATTACCTGAGTATTGGCTTGGCTTGTCTGTGCATTGGTTGTCGCGCCTACGATTACTAGAACCGCTGCTGGTATTGCGGAGACTACTATTATCGGTCTACGAGCAGACATAATCTAGTAATAGCTAGCAATTTTTCTGCCAAGCTCGCCAATGCCATGTGTATTGCGTATAGCGGGCATTGGATTGAGCGGCCTTAGGCGAGCGCATCTGGCGGGATTTAGGGAGGTTGAGAGAGTCGACCGCGCGATCGGCCTAGTTCAGCGCCTCATCACTAGGCCTTGCCAACTAGGCCTACTGCCGACGGGGGCCTTACTCCCTGTCCAGCATCCCCTCGATGGCGGGTAGGTATATCGACCTGCTGAACATATGCGTAGCCTTCGGCGATTTCCTCGGCGGGCTACAGCCGTTGCACAGCTTAACGCGGTTCTAAACTCAAGTGGGCTGTGGCCAATGAACCTAGGAACAATAGGCCAGTCAACGGGCCCTTCCTCATCGCTAGATAACGTAAGTAAACTCAGTTAAGGCATTAAGCACATCAACGCTACTGCAGACTAAGGCCATGGTTTTCCGTGCCCTACTATAGCCACTGACCTCCTGGCTATGCTACTCCCCGTTACCGTCATTGCCGCTACTACTCCTTCCCGAGAATTTGAAAATTACAAGATAAAGTGCAAGTAATAGTATTACCACATCTATTAAGAGTACTACTATGATTAAAGCCTTCAGATGCTGCGGCATAGCACTGGCTCCTGGTTCCGTGATGCAAAGATCTAACGCTATCCCATTAGCGATTGTCAGTCCTATAAATAAATCCAGTAGATCCTCTGGGTTCGTCCGCACAGTGATACTTAATTCAGTATGAGTATTTAAGCTTAATGCAGTATCAGTATTAAAGTTTGCTCATCGGCGCTGCTTTGTGGGCTACTTCAGAATTATACAAAATTTATAAATAATTATACCGAGTATTACCCATGGGAAAGAGTAAGTACAAGAGGGATTGGCACAAGTACGACGAGAACGTTATAACGAGATATACCCTAATGTTCCCCTTCTACGTCTTCGAACACTGGTGGGATTTACTAGCAGAGGAGAATAGGCATGCCAAGAAAACCTACACCAAAGGAGTTCAACGAATTCCTAGCATTCCTCCACATCTTCCTACCTTATAGGGCCATAGAAGGAGTATTGAGAGCACTAGAGAGACTGAAAATCATCCCAACAAGCCTAGACTACTCAACAATATGGGAAAGAGTAAGAAACATGAACATAAAATTCCCGGAAGCAAATGACCAACTAGAAGTAATAGCAGACGCAACGGGAATAAGCACAAACAAGGGAGGACAATACATTATAGCAAAATGGGGAAAAACCAAGGACTCAAAATTCCTCAAAATCGAAATAGTAATGGATAAAGACCAATTCAACGTAATAAACGCTGAAGTAACCACCAACGAGGTCGAGACTGCAGTCAAGACAGTTAAGGACTTACAAGATAAGGGAAAGGAGGTCAAGAAGTTTTATGGGGATAAAGCTTATGATTAATGAGGTTTACAAGACCGGGGTTGAGGTTGTCGTCCCACCTAGGAAGAACGCTACTACTAGACGTGGCCATCCCGCTAGGAGAAAGGCTGTAAGGGAGTTCAAGAGGTTGGGCTATAATCGTT
>Ga0326765_100109_pt1 | contig 9778 bp, 9 predicted proteins | sample NORRB_P_FD_207670 | JGI IMG/M metagenome (GOLD analysis project Ga0326765, IMG submission 207670) | Hot spring water microbial communities from Norris Geyser Basin, Yellowstone National Park, WY, United States - NOR.RB_P | ecosystem: Environmental > Aquatic > Thermal springs > Unclassified | place... | reverse complement strand
GCTAGGGCCTCCCTTATGAACTTGGGCACGTTGAACATGCTCCTGTGGGACTCACTGTCGTAGAACCTGTTGCCGCTGACGTTCAGCGACCTGAGCCTCTGGTCAACGTCAAGGTCCCTCAGGGCCTCGAGGTTGACGTCGTCGGACCCCATTACGAACCCCCACACGCCCTCAAAGCTCCTCATGTAGACGTAGTAAGATATGACGTGCCTGAAGGCGGCCTTAATAGTGTTGTAGATGGTCGCGTGGACCTTCGGGGTCAGGACAGGGCTCGTGGCCTGGGTCACGAAGACCCCTCCTGGGTTAAGCCTTGACTTAATGAGCTCGTAGGACTCCTTCGTGTAAAGCCTCCAGGCGGGCCCTCTGGCCTGCGGGTCGACTAGGTCAGCGACTATTACGTCAAACCTCTCGCTGCTTGACCTAAGGTAGTGCTCGGCGTCGTCTATCACCACCTGCAGGCGGGGGTCGTCGAAGGCGCCCCTGTGCCACTCGGGAAGGAGTTCCTTACAGGCCCTCACGATCTCCTCGTCTATGTCAACCATGACCACCCTCTCGACGCTGGGGAACTTGAGGGCCTCCCTCGCTGTAGCTCCCTCGCCCCCTCCTAGTATCAGGACCCTCCTCGGGGACCCGTGAGCCAGCATGGCTGGCTGCACCAGGGACTCATGGTAAACGAACTCGTCGATGGCCGCTGACTGGACCTTGCCGTCTATGACTAGCGCCTTGCCGAGGTCATCAAATTCGACCACGAGGTATGTCTGGTACCTGGTCCTGCCAAAGGTGTAGACGCTCTTGACGGAGTGGAGGTGGATGGTACCAGGCGTGCTCCATTCGTGGATCCAGTGCCAGGCAGGGTACGTCAGGGACATCTCGCGACGCCCGCGCCCTGGGTCTCACCATCTCATAAAAACCTTAGCACAGCCTGCCCCCTAAGGACGGGGTCTGAGGCCTCTAACGTAAACGACTCCAAGTATAAGTAGGGCTAGGAGCCCTGCCCTGCCTGCTCCTCTAGGAGGACAGCATTAACCAGGCCGTCCTGGCCAGGCCTTGAGGTCACCACGGCTAGGCCAAGCTCCGTCCTTATGATCGTGCCCTTCGTTATTATGTTCCTCCTGGCGTACTCCCTGTTAGCGGGCGTGCTCACCACGGCAAGGATCTTGGCCTTCTTCACCTCTCCAGTCTTCCTGTTAGCTACGACGGCCTCGCTCACCACCCTCGCCGAGAGCTTCACGTTGCCCCCTCTCGCCCTCTTCTTAACGACCTCATAGCCTTCGCCCAGCACACTCGGCACGTAGGGCTCGCCCATGGCATACCTCCTCTTTCTCTTGTGCGGAAGTGACCTCAGCCCGCCGCTGGGCTTCTTCGTGTCCCTGTACTGGTAGACGCCCATGCTTACGCGCCCTGTCAGTGAACGAGGGTATCGGATTTAAGGGTTCATGGCTCAGCGGCAGGGCACATAAGTCAGCTCGGTCGCGACGGACCTCGCGGCCTCAGGAGGTATTGAGGCCTCCCTCAGCCTCCTCTCTATCACGGCCCTGGCCTCGGCCTGAGGTAGGTCCCTCGGCGCCCACCCGACTACCCAGAGGAGGGAGTCAAGGTGAGGGGTCGGGACCCCGCTCAGCCTTGAGACCTCGGCCCAGGCCTGCTGGGCTGGGCGGGGCTCCCTGACGAGCTCCCTGTAGCTGGCCTTAACCTCGACGATGCCCGAGGTGACGCTTACGCACGCGACCCTCACGTCAACTGGCATGGGGAGGTCAAAGCTGAGGGGCCTCATGGACCCTCTCGGCCTGGCGGCGTAGTAGGCCATCTTTACAGAGAAGGCCACGGTCTTTGCCTCCCTCTCGGAGCCCAGCGCCCTCGCCACGCCCTCAAGGACCCTCCCTGGCTCCCTCAGGGGAAGGTCGGCGTCAGAGAGCAAGCGGCTCAGCAGGTCCCTGGCGCCCGCCGCCAGCCTCCTGACCCTTGACACCTTGGCCTCCCTGGCTATTATTGAGCCCCTGCACTCGGCCAGGAACCTCTCAACGTTGGCCCTGAGGGACTCGACGTCCCTGGGGGGCGGGTAGCCCGAGAGGAGCTGGGAGGCGCAGGACCACCACTCCTCCCCCCTCATGGCCAGCCTGTAGCTTACAGCTGCCACCAGGACGGCGTAGGCGGCAGCGGCGCCCCGCCCGACGGCATCTGCCAGCCTCTGAAGGGCGGCGTACTGGGGGTCAAGGAGCTCCTCAAGCCTCAGGACTGCCTCAAGGCCTAAGGACCTCACGGCGTCAGCTACGCGCCTAACCCTCTCCTCCCTGATGGTCACCACCACGACCAGCCCCTCTCCTCCACCACCCTCCCCCTGAGGTAGACGCCAGAGCCCTCGCTGACGCGCCCTACGGCCCAGCAGTGGGGCTGGCACGCCCTGATCAGGGCGTCAAGCGACTCCCTGGGGACCGCGAGGGCCAGGTTGTAGTCCTCCCAGCTGTACAAGGCCTCCTCCTCAGAGACCAGGCCCCTCAGGGCCGGGTCCACGACGACTTCATCAAGGTCTATCCTGACCTCACTTGCCCTCGCTATGTTATAGAGCGTCAGGGCCCAGCCATCGCTGTTATCGGAGGCCGACGAAGCGTACCTCGCTATAAGGTCAGCGGCCCAGCTCAGCGGCCTGGGCCTCCTGGCCCTCTCAATGGCCTCCCTCGGCGCGTCCCTGAGGTCAAGCCTTGACTCAAGCACCCTGGAGGCGACGGCGCCATAGCCTAGGTACCCTACCTGGACTATCACGTCCCCTGGCCTGGCCCCGGACCTCCTGACGGGCCTGTCGCTCAGGCCGATGACAGCCACGTCTATCCAGGCGTCACCGCCCAGCCAGTTGGCGTCCCCCTTGTAGACCTTTGCGCCCATCTCAGAGGCCGCGAGCCCCACCCCCCTCGCTACAGAGACCAGGACGTCGGCTGACTCAGCGCCCACGCTGTAGGCTATGGCTACGGGCCTGGCCCCGGCCACTATGACGTCACTGGCGGCCGCCACCGTGGCCTTGTACCCCCAGTCCTCCCAGCTCATGAATGGAAGCCTGCTCCTTGAGGCGGTGTAGCCGTCGATGTTAACTACAATTCCGTCAGGGCCCCAGGCGTCGACGTCGAGGAGATCAAAGTTCCCAGCCTCCCTGGCCAGCAGCCTAACGAGCTCCTTCTCGCGCATCACGCGTTTCGCCTTCTCTTTGAAGGGCCCTTCAGCTATACGTTTTCGTTAACAGGCCCGGCCTGTCGTCCCCACCTCTTGGAGCAATCCTTTTAAAAATCCTTTCAGCTCGCTTTACTTAGGGGCTTAGAAGACGCTGCCAAGCGTTATAGGCATAATACCTGACGGGAACAGGAGGTTCGCGAGGAAGTACGGCCTAACCTACCTTCAGGCCTACAGGGAGGGCTACGAGAGGCTCAGGCAGGCCCTCAGGTGGGTCATAGAGGAGGGGGTAAGGCGCGCCGTCGTCTACGTGCTGAGCTACGAGAACTGCACCAGGAGGTCGGCCGAGGAAAGGGCTGTCCTTGACGAGCTCCTGGTCAACGGGCTGAGGGACCTCCGTAAGGACGAGGTGATTAACGGCGAGAGGATAAGGGTCAAGGCGGTTGGCGACCTGGGCCTGGTCTCACGGGCCGCCAGGGAGGAGGTCATGGCCCTTGAGGCCGAGACCGCCAGCTACAGCGGGGGCTCGCTTCACCTAGGGATATGCTACAGCGGGGAGTGGGAGAGGCGGACGATAGCCCTCGGGATGGGGGCGCCATCATTAATCGCTGGCGTGCCGCCCATAGACCTGGTCATAAGGACTGGCGGCATGAGGAGGCTCAGCGGCTTCTTCCCGCTCCAGACCACCTACGCCGAGCTCTACTTCACCGACCTGCTCTGGCCCGAGTTCAGCAGGGAGGAGCTAAAGAAGGCCCTCGTGTGGTATGAGGCGCAGAAGAAGAACTTCGGGGCCTAGGCAGGCTCAAAGTACTGTATATCCGTTATGACGCCCCTCCTCTGCTCCTTGGGCCTAAAGACAGGCCTTAGCTCCATTCCCACGTAGACCTTGCTTGGGTCGGCATTTACTATGTGTATAATGCCGTTCACTGCGTCGTCAGGCTTTATGACGCCGACTACCACAGGCTTCTCAAGCCTGTTGCCGTAGAGGTTCTCATAGACCACTGTGTAGTATTGTAGCCTCCAGGGCCCCTTGACCTCAACGAGCTCGCCTTGCCCGTAGTCAGGGCAGAACGTCTTAGGCGGCACGTAGACCTTGCCGTCGCTGCACCTCATGCCCAGTATCCTGCCGTCCATCAGCGCCTTAGCAAGCTCAAGGCCGTGTAGGCCCGGCGTGTATACGTACTTGTCAACCTCCTCCCTCTCAGGCCAGGTAATTATATCGTGGAGCCTCCCGTGCTTATTCCAGCTCATCCCCCCTCACCTCACAGGCTCAAAGCACTCTATGTCAAGGATTGACCCCGTCCTCTGCTCCTTCGGCTTCCACCTAGCCCTCACCTTCATGCCTATCACCTCGTCGCTCATGGCCTCCTCAGGTGGCACGCACAGCCTGTGGAAGAGGCCCGCGAACTCGTAGCTGTTGGGCGGGTAGCCAGGCACGTCGAGCCTTATGACGCCTATTACCTCAGGCTTCTCAAGCCTCTCCCTCCTCACCGATATGTAGCTCACGACAGCCGTGTGCACCGTGCCGGTGTCGGGCACCTCGACCCAGTCCGTCAGGGCCACGTGGCAGTACTCGCAGTAGTCCCTCGGCGGCACGTATATCCTGCCGCACCTAGGGCATTTCCTGCCCAGTATCTTGCCCTCCTTCAGGCCCTGCAGGAACCTCGATATCGTGGGCCCAGCAGAGAAGTCATACTTAGCCTGCGGGGCGCTCTCCACCAGGCCGGGCAGGGAGTACATCTCCTTCGAGCTGAGCTTCGTCCCGGGAAGCTTGGTCACGCTCACGCTCCCACCCCCTAATTCCCAAGAACTATAACGGTGCCGGCCTGCATGAGGTCACCCCAGGCGTTGGCCACAGCCCTGTGGACAGGCCTCTTGACCTGCCTCTTCCCTGCCTCGTAGCGCAGCTGCCAGAACAGCTCGGCAACCTTCATCACGCCGGCCGCCGCTATGGGGTTCCCGACGCCCAGCAGGCCGCCGCTCGGGCTCGTCGGCAGCTCGCCGTCCCTGTTGAAGTAGCCCTCCTTGAGCAGCTTCCAGGCCTCGCAGGGCCTTGCCAGCATCAGGCCCTCTATGTGATGGAGCTCCTTGTAGTCGAACGGGTCGTAGGGCTCGGCCACGTCTATCTCCTTCCAGGGCCTCTCTATGCCGGCCATCCTGTATGCCATCCTGGCGGCGTAGTTGAGGTACCTCGGGAAGGCCAGCTCCCTGTTCTCCCAGTGCTGGTTGTCCAGGGTGAACCCCACCCCCTCTATCCACACCGGCGAGTCCGTCACCTGCCTGGCCACGTTCTCGCTTGTTATAACGAGGGCCGCGGCGCCGTCTGTTACGGGCGATACGTCAAGCTCCTGCACTGGCCAGACCAGCACCTCGCTCTTCAGGACGTCGTCAACAGTTATGTTGGCCGCTACCTGGGCGGCCGGGTTGTCAAGGGCGTTCCTCTTGTTCTTGACGCTGACCAAGGCTATGTCCTCCTTCTTGGCGCCGCACTTGGCCATGTACCTCCTCATCTCCATGGCGAATATCCATATGAGGTTCGGCTCAAGGGGCCTGTGAATTATCGGGTCCCATATGTACCTGAAGACGTACTGGGGGTGCGGGTGGGCTGGGCTCATCTTCTCCTCGCCTACGGCTAACACGGTCTTGCAGAGGCCGCTGGCCACGTGCCACCAGGCGGAGACCGGCACGAAGACCCCTGTGCCCCCTCCTACGAAGACCCTCGTCATTGGCTTCCTGATGGCGCCTGAGCCGTCGGCCAGGTACTCTCCCTTGAGGTGCACCCCGTCGAAGGTGTCAGGCGCTGAGCCTATTACAACACAGTCTACGTCCTTTAACGTGAGCCCCGCCTGGTCCAGCGCCATCCTGGCGGCCTCCCAGGCCAGCTCCCTCGACGTCTCAAGGGCCCTCCTCATGAAAGTCGTTATCCCGGCCCCGACTATCGCGACCCGGTCCTTAACGAACAGGTTCGTGACCATTCCCATCACCTCACCCTGCCGACAGAACTGCGACCGCGCTCGTGTAAGTTGGCACCCCCCTCCACGTTGCCACTACCGCCTTCCTGGCCCCCTTGACCTGGTGAGGCCCCGCCTCGCCCCTCAGCTGGAGCACCGCCTCCAGGAGCCTGGCCAGCCCAGTGGCCTCAAGCTGGACCCCCATGGCCAGCGACCCGCCGCTCGGGTTCACGGGGAGAGGGCCGCCTAGGTTGAAGTGGCCCTGCTCGAGCAGCCTGTGGGCCTCCCCCTCCTTAGCCAGCATCAGCTCCTCAAGGGAGAGAAGTTCCATGAAGCTGAACCTGTCCTCGACCTCAGCTAGGTCAAAGCTCGCGGAGGGGCTGCCAGCGAGGCCTGCCAGCTTGTAGGCCATGAGGGCGGCGTCCCTCATGGAGAGCATGCGCCCCCACGTGTGCCACTCAACGGCGCCTGAGCCGGTCTCTGTTGAGAAGCCTATGCCGTCAAGCCAGACCACCTTGTCTGTGAACCTCTTAGCTGCCTCCTCCGAGGCCAGGACGACCGTCACGGAGGCGTCCGAGAAGCCAGCTATGTCGTACCTGGTCAGGGGGTAGACGGCGTAGGGGGCGCTGAGGACATCGTCGACCGTGAGCCTGGCCGAGTAGGGGGCCCTCTCGTTCTTCAGCCCGTTGGTCCTGTTCTTAACTGAGACGAGGGCCAGGTGCTCCCTTGAGGCCCCGGTCCTCTGCATGTAGGCCTGGGCGTCAAGGCCTGCCAGGAAGAAGGGGTTGCCAGTAGGCAAAGGCCTCACGTGGAGGGGGTCGAAGGCCATGTAGTAGACGTCCTGGAGGGTCCTTATCTCGCTCGGCTTCCCATGGGCCTCGACAGCCACGACGTCAGCCAGCCCTGACCTTATCAACATGTAGGCGTGGGCCACCCCAAGCAGGCCGTCCCCAGGCACCGTGAAGGTCGGCCTGAGGGTACCGCCTATGGGCTCAGGAGCGAACTCGTCGGTTATCGCTACCCCCTCCCACAGGTCCTCCTGGCAGTCGACGAAGACGTCGACGTCCTTCCTTGGGTCAACGTTGGCGTCCGCGTAGGCCCTGTGGGAGGACTCGAACATCATTCCCTGGAAGTGGACCTCAGGGGTCGAGGGCCTGAAGCCGTACCAGCCGACGCCAATTATGCCTACCCTTCTAGGCAACGGGTCCGACCCGTCCAGGCGGGCAGGAGGTCTGGAAATTTAAGCTGCGCATAGGCCTGCATACATAACTTGGTGCAGCTGATGAAGTACGTCTGGACCCCGCCAAGGGACGTTGTTAATGACGCTAACGTGACGGGCTTCATGGAGGGCCATGGCTTCAAGACGTACGCTGACCTGGTAAGGAGGAGCACAGAGGACATCAAGTGGTTCTGGGGCAACCTGCCCGAGTGGCTTGAGCTGGAGTGGTTTAAGGAGCCGAGGGAGGTCTACGACTCCTCAAGGGGCGTCGAGTGGACCAGGTGGTACGTTGGCGGCAGGATAAACGTGGCCTACAACGTCCTTGACAGGGTCGTCAAGAGGGGCCTTGGAGACAAGGTCGCTATGACGTGGGTTGGCGAGGACGGCAAGGTCGTTCAGCTGACCTATAACGAGATGCTTGACCAGGTTAACAGGTTCTCGAACCTGCTCGTGGAGCTGGGGGTCGGCAGGGGCGACGTAGTCGCTATCTACGCGCCGATAATGCCCGAGACCGCCGTGGCTATGCTGTCAGCTATGAGGGTCGGCGCCATAGCGGCCCCCATATTCAGCGGCTTCGCGCCAGAGGCCGTGGCTGAGAGGCTGAGGCTGGGCGAGGCCAAGGTCGTTGTCACCGTTGACGGCTACTACAGGAAGGGGAAGGTAGTGGCCCTCAAGCCCAGCTCCGACGAGGCCATAAGGCTCTCAGGCCTCAGAGCGAAACAGGTAGTAGTGAGGAGGATGGGCATAGATGTGCCGTGGGACGACGAGAGGGACCTGTGGTATGACAGGGCTATAGCGTCCAAGAGGCCCAGCTTTGAGCCCGTCGAGACCGAGGCGGAGGACCCGGCCATCCTCATGTTCACCAGCGGCACAACTGGAAGGCCCAAGGGGGCGGTCATAAGCCACGCCGGCATGCTGCTTCAGCCCACGAAGGAGCACTACTTTAACCTCGACATAAAGCCCGGCTGGACCAAGAGGAATGACGTCCTCTGGTGGATAACGGACCTGGGCTGGATGATGGGGCCCTGGATGATCGTCGGCTCCCAGGCCCTCGGGGCCTCTCACCTCTCCATAGAGGGCGCCCTCGACTACCCTGCCAAGGACAGGGTCTGGGCCACCATAGAGAGGTTCAGGGTCACACACCTTGGCTTCGCCGCCACTGCCGCGAGGCTCCTGAAGTCCCTCGGCAGGGAGGCCTACGAGTCCCATGACCTCTCCAGCCTCAGGGCCTTCGGCAACACCGGTGAGCCCATAGATGAGGACACGTGGATGTGGGTGGTCAGGGACGTAGGCCAGGAGAGGAGGCCTATGATAAACCTGAGCGGCGGCACGGAGATAATGGGCTGCTTCGTCCTGCCCAGCCCCGTGGTCCCCCTCAAGCCCTCGACCCTCTGGGGGCCAGGCCTCGGCATGGACGTGGACGTATTTGACGACGACGGCAGGCCCGTCAGGGGGAGGCCAGGCTACCTGGTAGCTAAGAAGCCTGCCCCGAGCATGACGAGGGGGCTCTGGAAGGACCCGGAGAGGTACATTGAGACCTACTGGAGCAGGTTCCCAGGCGTCTGGTACCACGGCGACTACGCCCTGATAGACGAGGACGGCTTCTGGTACATACTGGGCAGGGCTGATGACGTGATCAAGGTGGCGGGCAAGAGGATAGGGCCAGCTGAGGTGGAGACTATCGTCAACAGCCACCCAGACGTGGCGGAGAGCGCCTGCATAGGCTACCCGCACCCGGTCAAGGGCGAGGTGATAGTGTGCTTCGCCATACCTAAGCCCGGCAGGTCCCTGGGGCCTGAGCAGGTAAGGCAGGTGAAGGAGATGGTGGCCCAGAGGCTCGGCAAGCCCTTCGAGCCAGAGGCGGTGGTGCCGGTCAGGGACCTGCCGAGGACCAGGAGCGGCAAGATAATGAGGAGGATAGTGAGGGACGCGGTGCTCGGGAGACAGGTTGAGCAGACGCCTGTCCTGGAGAACCCCGACTCAGTGACGGCGGTCAAGGAGGCGGCCGAGGAGCTCAAGAAGTTGATGAAGTAGGCCGCTCAGACAATCTAGCCCTCCTCACCGCTCGGCCCCGAAACCTCTCCTCACGGCGGCCAGTTTACGCTTTCCTCTGGGGCTCCTATAACTCTTGTCCTTTGCTTAGGGGTTCTGAGGGCCCTGGTCTTCTTACGTTTCTTACCGCCAGCAACGGCCCCACGCCTTGAGGTGCTCACGGCACGGTAATGTCAGGCCTGGCCTTTGTCCAAGGGCTCAAAAGCTGAGGAGAAAAGAAAAGAGGGAAGAGCTAGAGCCCCCTGCAGAGCTCACTTGCTGCCTGTTCTGCTGCGGACCGCCATGACCATGACGTAAACTACTATGAAGAGCGTGAGGACAACTATGGCTAGGCCGGCGGCCAGGACCTGGCCGAGGCCGTCGGTTATCATCCACACCAGGACTCCCTCAGCGCCCA
>Ga0326765_100107_pt1 | contig 9844 bp, 5 predicted proteins | sample NORRB_P_FD_207670 | JGI IMG/M metagenome (GOLD analysis project Ga0326765, IMG submission 207670) | Hot spring water microbial communities from Norris Geyser Basin, Yellowstone National Park, WY, United States - NOR.RB_P | ecosystem: Environmental > Aquatic > Thermal springs > Unclassified | place... | reverse complement strand
GCTGAGAGGCTTAAGGCCTTGTCAGCGAGGGCCAGGGAGGCGGCAAAGGACTTCAGCTACGAGAGGTTTAAGGAGAGGCTTAGCGAGGTGATTAGCTCCCTGAGCCCAGGTCTCTCAGCTAAATAGCGTAACCAGTCTGTGCGATGTTACAGTTAATCATAGGCCCTTCTATGAGCTTTTACTGCACCCTCTGAGGATCTGGCATCGGAAGGCCGAGGAGGGACCAGGCCCTCGCCACGAGCCCTCTCAGGCCGGCTGGTGTTGCCTCCATCAGGGCCACGTAGTCGTCTGCCCTAAGTATCTTAAGGACTCTCATAGAGGCCACCATGGCTATGCCGCCAAGAGCTATGTAGAGGGGCAGAAGGACTAGGCCGAAGCCTGTGATAACCTCGGCTGCAAGCGTTACCGCGAACGTTATAATGGCTGCCGAGATAGTCTTAGCGTACTCCCTTAGGTCAATCTTAAGGAGGCCCAGCGACCTGGCCTTTGGGGCGGCCACGCCAAGGAAGCCAACAAGCCTCGCCAGGACATATGCGACAGCGGCGCCTATAGCGAGCCAACGCGCGATCAACGGCGGGCTCAGCGCAGCTATGACTGCCGCAGACACTATGGCCTGAGCGCCGAGGGTCTTCGTGGCCTTCCTGGCCTGGAGGGCCTGTGTTATGGGCAGGTCGTAGTTCATGGCGGCGTGGCCCACCATGAGGACGGCAAAGGCCTCCCAGTCGTGGACGAAGGCTGGGCCGAGGAGGAGCTGTATCAGGGGCCTGCCGAGGGCCGCCAGGAGGAAGAAGGGGGGTACCGTGAGCACCGTGACGTACCTTATTGCGGCTGCAACACCCTCCCCGCTCAGGGAGCCGCTCTCCTCGAACTTGACGAAGAAAGGGTAGATGGCGCCTGAAAGGGAGTTGTAAACAATTGTCTGAAAAGTGACAGAGCCCAACATTATAGTTGAGTAGGAGCCCATCTCAGCTAGGCCTATGTACCTCAGGACAAAGAGCTTGTCAACGTTCTGAAGTACCGTCGCCATGAAGTAGCCTATGGCTATAGGGGCAGCAATAGAGAGGGCCGGAATCAGGGGGGCCTTGCTCCTGCTTCCAACTACAAAGTCCAAAGACCAATAGGTTCCTAAGGCTGCTGAGACAGTGTCGCCAGCTACCCAGCCGGCTATCAGGCCTGCGGGGCCGAAGCCGGCAAAGAGGAGGGCAAGGCCCACGCCGTACCTAGTGAAAGCCCAGACGACCTGTGTAAGGCCCCACCTGCCGAACCTCGTGGAGGCCTGAAAGGCTACATAGTAGACATAGCTGTAGTAAGCGTTTGCTACTAGGTCAAGGGCCGTGAGCCTTAGTAGCCAGGCGTAGCGGGTCGTGCCATAATATAGCCCTGAGAGGGGCGATGCGAGGGCCCAGATGGCCACGGCTATGGCGACGCTAGAAGTGAGCACTATCGCAAGGCCCCTAATATATAGCCCCCTCGCCTCCTCAAGCCTGCCCGTCTGGTAGTAGCCTATGACGTACCTGCCTATGCCAAATATGGGCCACGTGAGGAGCGGCAGGAGTAGCATGAAGAGGGTGCCAGCGGCTACATAGGCCCCAAGGCCCTTGAGGCTCAGGACCCTCACTACGATCAGGTAGAAGGCGGCCCGCAGGGCCAGGTCTACCACATAGCCGCTGAGCAACTTCATGGCGCCAGTGAAGACCTTGGCCCTGTATGACGTACGGCTACTCCCAGGCGATAGGCTATAGCTAGGATAAAAAGACTTGAGGACTAGATCAAGGCGAGGGCTTTACTTTGTTTTAGGGGCTGCTACATCTTAGTTCACAGTTAGGACTGCAAGAGATCTAACTCTTAGCCTTAGGTCCTGGCAGCTCCCTAATTACCTCATTAAGCCTTATCTTGAAGCTCTCGTAGCTGAAACCCTTTGCCACCTCCCTCGCCCTCGCCGAGAGCGCCTTTAGCCTCCCAGGGTCATTAAGCAATGACCTAACTATGTGGGCCGCCTCCTCAACGCTTGTGTACCCAAGGCCCTGATCAATTCTTGAAGCTATGTCAGTCCACCCTCCCCCGTCCCTGTAGACCACCGGCACAAGGCCAGCGGCCGCTGCCTCAGCAATCGTGGTTCCGAAGTGCTCCGCATAAGGTGGATGTAAATATATTGAGGCCTGTGACATAAGCTCGATTATCCTTCTCCTTGGCACGTCCGTCTCAAGGTGGAAGTTACTTAGACCCTTAGCCTCACTCTCAATAACTTTAAGCGTGCGCTCCGAGTAATCGCTAGTGCTTCCTACAAGGTAGAACTCTACCTCAGGCACAAGCCTAGCGACCTTCGGTATCTCCGCAACCATTTTCTCTGGCGCTATCCTGCTCACGGTCAGAACCACCTTGCCCCTGTCGCCGTTTAACGATGACAGCTCCTCGACGTTAACCGGGGGGTGAACAACGTAGACCCTCTGATTACCATAGGCCCTCCTGACGTACTCTGCAGTCCACGAGCTGTTTGTCATAACGGGCCTTGTGCTGTCCGCAAGCCTCTTCGCCATCAACGCAATAAGCCTGTAGTAGAGCCTTTCATGCAGTTGTAACCTGCGGTGCCTGGACAGGAGGCCTAAAAGGCATCGCGCCGGAAAGTGAACGTAGGAGGCGTCAGCCCAGGGTACAGGCACGTTAGCATAGGTGTCTATAATTAGGTCATAATCTGGCTTCAGCCTCTTGAGCCGCTTACCCAAGTACGGCATCGCTAAGAGGGTCCTGAGCGTCAACGCTATAGGGATGAGCCTGTTAACTACTGGCTCCCCAACTATTATGGGCCTTGGGGCCTCCGCCGCGCCGTCAGTGAGGGTCCTCCAGGCCCTCTCGTCGACGTGGGCGGCGTATAGGTCTACCTCATGCCCGAGCTCCCTCAGAGCCCTGTACATGTTTAGCGTTAGGTTCTCGGCCCCTCCGGCCAGGTCGAACATGGCGTGGACGAGCGCTACTCTCATATGGCGTTCTCTAGAACGCAGATGACTTCAAAGATTTAAAAGTCTGAGAGGTCAACAGCCAAGGTCGCTGTGAAGGCTTGACGTCATAACGCTAAGACCTCCTTCAGGCCGCTCATCAATGCGCTCTGATTCCTCGTCTCGAGAGCGGCGTGTAGGCGTCTACTTATGGCCTGGGGGTTCAGACTCGAAGGGGCCTGAGGCAGGATGGCGTTAGTCAGGCCGCTATGTGGGCAACTATGGCCTTTCCCCACAGATCTGTACGTAATGCGGCCTCAGGGCTTACCGCAGTTGGCGGGCTCAGAGCTCGGTGCGCACAACGGCCTCCGTCAGGTCATCGTTGTTAAAGCCCTCGTACTCTCTCAATGCCTTAACGATCTCGCTTAAGAGCCTCTGCGCCTTGGGCATCACGTAGGTCATTAGGGCGTCCCTCGCCTCCTTGGGCAGAGCTGGCAGGCCCTTTACATCACCCTTGGCCAGCCACCCAAGCTCTATGATAAGCCTCAGGGACTTGATCGCCAGGGGAATGTATGTGTTAGAGCACTTGTCAAGCTCTTCAAGGCACTGGACCTCCTTCTCCTTAAGCAGCCTCTCGCAGCCCCTTGTCCTCCCACCCCTCTCAGACCTCTGCGCCTCATAGAGCTCAGCGGCCACGACCTCAAGGTCCCTTGAGACCCTCTCCCACCTCCCTCCTGGCCCCCTCATCTTGAAGCCCTTCCTGTCCCTGGCGAGCCTCCAGCCCTCCTGGACCCTTCTCCTCAGCTCCTCCTCGCTCTGTACTACCGTGAGCCCTCCGCCAGCAGGGCGTCCGAAGGCTATAACGCTCGCAGAGGCGCCAAAAGGGTGTCTCCCTTAGGTGTCTCAGCCTGGCCAGAGACACGGCCAGAGGGCCAGTAGCGGCGGGCTGCGTCATCATATGGCCCGGCTTGTAGCTCCCTCTAAGGCCGCGCGGCTGGTCTGTAGTGTCTGTGGACAGCAGGAAGACACTTGAACTAGACACTTGGGTGTCTCGAGACATCGTCATCGGTGTCTGCAGGACACTTAGCTAGACACTGCCTCAACAGGCCAAGTGTCTAAGGGTGGTGTCTAGAGCACAGACACTGTATGTGTTATATGAATATTGAAACGTACGTTAGACACAGAATGCGTCTGCATAAACGCTCCGAAGTCCCTAGTCGACCCTGCTAGGCCCACGGCATGGGCCAGGGTTGAAAGAAGCGGGGCATAGAGGGCCTGCAGGCTTAGATGACAGCTCTTAGTGCCCTTCAGGGTCGCAGGTCATGAGGCCAGGCCCTTTCGGGGCTCGACGAGCTCTTAGAACCCTGACGACTAGGTGTGATAATGGATAAAATCCCTCAGGCCGCTAGCGAGACGAGGCCACAGCCTGTCATGAAGGTCAAGGAAAGGCAACTGAGGCTTATAGGGGCCGCGCTGTTTTTACAGTTCTACGTTATCTGGGCCCTAGGCTTCGCTGACTACGTGCCTCAGCTCTACAACTTCGATGTACTGCGGGCGTCAGCGATACTGTTAGTGATAGGCATGCTCATGATGCTCAGCGGCTACATAAAGGACGTGGCAAGACGCGCGGCTGCGGACAAGTACTTCAGGTCGCTTATAATAATTTACTTTGCGGCCGTTTATTACATAGTTTACAGCGTCACGATGGAGTACTATCAGCTGAACTTATGGGTAAGCCTCGACACGGCAACCCTCATGCAGTCCTTTGCATCTGCAACGCTGTACCACAGGCTCTTCGACAACCTTGCCGTGCCCACGTTCTTCTACAACCACGCTTCGCCGATACTCTTCCTGTTGTACCCCCTCTACCTCACGTACCCAAGCATAGCCACCCTTGTGACCATAGAGGTCGCGGTGGCGACAGTGCCAACTATACTGCTTTACAAGCTTGGCCTGAAACTCTTCGGCGACAGGAGGTACGCCCTGCTCACGGCGTTGGCCTACCTCCTGTTCCCGTGGGTCACCACATACCTGACTAACGCCGTTGAGGTGGTGGTCTTCACAGCGCCCTTCTTCGCGCTAGCTCTTTACAACCTCTACATGGGAAATAGGCCCGGCTACTGGCTGTCGTTGACCCTCATGATGACCACAATAGAGTTTGCACCAATGCTGGGTTTCTTCATAGGGCTTTACATATTGGTCACAAGGTTTGACTGGCTCAAGGCCAAAGGGAGAATTGCCCTGGGCCTTGAGACCCTGACCTTCTCGCTCGCATGGCTCTTCGGGGACTTCCTTTTGGTCTACTACTTCAGCCGCGGGGCCATAAACATATTCCAGAACGTCTGGGGCTCAGCGCTCTCCGGCCCACTGATATCGATAACTGACTCCATAGGCAACGCCATCTTTCACTTCACTACTCACACAAGCTCGAGCTCCTCGCCAAGCCACCAGGCCGCGCTAAGCCTGTCCAGCGTCCTTGAGTCCCTGGCAAACAACGTGAGGACAGGCCTCCACACGAAGATCCAGAGCACGGTATTCCTAATGATGCCAACCCTCTTCCTGAACCTCGTGGAGCCCCAGAACCTCCTGCTGATGCCTTGGCTCTACGTGATGTGGCAGACCCCGTGGGGCTTTTACTATGTTATCTGGGTCTACTACACGGCCCTCGTGGCGCCTGCCGTCATAGTGCCCGCCATATGGGCCCTGAGGAAGTTCAGACCGCGCGTCAGGAGGGCGCTGCTTGTCGCAGTCTTCATCGCGGTGACAGTCTCAACCCTACTCCTCAATGGTCTATCGCCCCTGTCAGCCCTTTACTTCCATGAGCCCTTGCCGAACCCCCTGCAGCCGGCGACGACGCCATATGACCTGGCCCTCATCCAGCTGAACGACTACGTGCCGCCCAACGCCTCCATCTCCGTGCCGGCAACGGCCGTGCCCTGGTTCTCGTTAACGAGGTATGGCTGGAATGAGCATGGGGTGCCGTTCTTCGGGCCGAATAACTATACTAAATTTGAGGTGTACTCGCCGTTCGTGCCAACTGGGTGGTCATACGGCCCGAACTTCAACAACTACCTGCCCTACGTTTTCAACGACGGCGCTTGGCTGCTCGTTGGGCCCTTCCAGAGGCCTTACGGCTTCAACTACACGACGACAGTTACGCTAGTCCCCCTGACGCCCGGCCAGCATCACTATAGCATAACCACTCTGCTGGGTGGGCCCTTGACGGTAAACCTAAGCATCAGTTATGTACCGCTGCAGGCCATAGAGTACCTCACCAGCAACTTATCATGGGTGCTCCAGCAGCCTCCGGGCCCTGGATGCGGCACCCTGCCAGGGAACTATGTCGTCACACCGAACGGCACAGAGTTCGTAGTGCAGCCGATCACGCTCAACCAGACCGTCAAGGTAATGGGCCTCGTCGTCTTCGGCTCAGGGTCGAACGACCTGGCGCCTGGCAATATAACAATATCGACGTCGCCAGTACCGACGAACAGTAGTGGTTACGTCTGGGACTCAGAATTCACGCCGCCCTGGTGGTGCGAGCCCCACGAGTGGGCGTCGCCAATAAAGTTCACGCCCAACGTTGTGCTTAAGCCAGGCACTTACTACATAATCCTCCACATGCCCAATAACTGGCAGGCCCTCTGCACATACATACCTGGTGCCCCTAAGGCCCTGCTCTACAACGGCTCAGCCTTCGTGAAGCAGCTCAACTGCACATTGAACCTGATAATGGCCACCAACAGGCCAGCGGAGGTCGCCAAAGCTAACGCGAGCGTCTCAATATCGTTAATTGTACGGAACAGCACTGCCGTAGCTCTGAACAAGACTGTGACGTTGGTTGCTCAGAGACCCCTTAAGCTCCCACTGACCTACTGGGCCAACCTCACGGGCAGCTCTTACCAGGAGGCCCTCGTGGTGAACGTTAACCAGAGCTCAAGCCTGCCCCTGCCCGGCGAGCTCTTGGTTACGATAAGCAATTACATGCCTGCAGACAGCCCGCCGATACCGCTCATAAGGCTTCACAGCCTCAACTACACGGCCACAGAGACGCTGTTACCCATAACGCCGGGCTCCCACCAGTACCCGCTGGCCCTCCTGCCTGAGGGGCCGGTTAGGGTCAGCCTGAGCGTCAATTACAGGCCGCTGCAGGCCATAGGGTACGTCACCAGCAACTTATCATGGCTGCTTCAGCAGCCCCAGGGCCCTGGATGCGGCACCCTGCCAGGGTACTTCGCCCTCCTTAACAGCTCGGAGTACCTGGTGCAACCGGTCATAGTCAATGAGACTGCCACGATAGAGGCCCTCACGATATTTGGGTCAGGGGCGAGCGACCTGGTGAGCGGCCAGGTCATGATATCAAGGTCGCCTGTTCCAACGAACAGAAGCGGCTACCTGTGGAGCGCGGGCTTTGGGGAGCCCTGGTGGTGTGAGCCTCGCTCGTGGGCCACTCCAATAGTCACCAGCCCTAAGGCGAAGCTGGAGCCGGGCACGTATTACGTAATCCTTCACATGCCCACCACGCCGTGGCAGACCCTCTGCACCTACATACCTGGTGCCCCCAAGGCCCTGGTTTACAATGGCTCTACTCTCATAAAGCAGCTTAACTGCACATTGAACCTGATAATGGTCACCAACAGGCCAGCCAGCTCAATCAATATGAGCTCAAACGTAACTGTGTCGCTGCTTGGCAGGACCATAACAATAAGTCCCCAGAGGCCAACGCAGCAGGCCCTGACATTTGAGGCCAACGTGACGCAGAGGGCGACCTGGGAGACCCTTGTGGTGAACGCGAGCGAGGCTGTTCCTGGCAACCTGACGATAAGGGTTAACACCTACGTGCCGGGCGAGTACCCGCCCATAAGGGTGCCTTGGTACCTGGTACCAGCCTACGGCAACATACCCACCTACTTGCTGCTGGCCCTAGCCATAGCCTTCCTGGCAGCCCGCGAGAGAAGGCCAGCAGGCTAGGTCGAGCCGCGGGAGGCAGGCCCCGGTTAGTTAAGGGCTTACCATAAGGCCTACTCCAAAGGCCTACGCCTCACATCCTTTAGGCCCCACATACTGCTAACGCCATGTAGCAGGGTTCGACCTGCTGGCGTCACGCATAAAGTTGGCCAGCCCTGTCAGCAACCTGGCCGAGGGCCCTGATGAGAGTTGCACTAGTTCACAACCACAGCCTCACTTACATGGGAGGGGGAGAGACCTTCATAGCGAGGCTCGCCAGCGCCCTCTCGAGGCAGGGCCTCAGGGCCTCCGTCTACTCCCTGCCCATAGGGCGGCGGGGCGGCGTTGACGTTAAGGGCCTCCTCGGCGGGGCCGAATACAGAGAGGGCCTGCTCCCAGACGTCGACGCTGACGTAGCCTACGTCACTTACTTCCCCATGGCCTCCCTGGCCCTCCTGAGGGTCAGGGCCCCTAAGGTGGCCGCGATTCACTCGCCCCTCCTCCTGCCCGAGGCCCAGGACCCAGGGCTCTTCAGGGGAGGCCCGGTTACCCTCCTTAACAGGCTCGGCGCCTGGGGCGCCTACAGCTACTACCTTCACAGGGTCGCCCGCCTTGAGCTGAGGCGCTTCAAGGCGGTCCACGCCTACCCTCACCTTGTCAACTTCATAAGGCACAGGAGGGTCTACGCCCTGCCCCCCTTCATTGACGTTAACCGCTGGAGGCCGACGAGGGAGAAGGACGAGGAGTTCAAGGTGCTCTTCGTGGGCAGGAGGGCATATGAGAAGGGCTTTGACGTCTTCACTGCAGTTGCCAGGGAGGCCAGGAGGCTAGGCCTCAAGGCAAGGTTCCTGGCAACCGGCGGCGGGGAGGGCGATGTGATAGACGGCGTTGAGAGCCTCGGCTTCGTCCCCGAGGACGAGCTTGCGAGCCTCTATTCATCAGCCCACGTAGTCATGTACCCCACCAGGGCTGACACGTTCGGCCTTGTCATCCTTGAGGCCCTGGCCAGCGGCACGCCCGTGATAGTCTCTGACATACCCTCCCACAGGCTCCCAGGCCTGCCCCTCCTCCTGGCGAGGGGCGTTGAGGGAGTGCTGAGGCAGCTCGTTGACCTCTACAACATGTTCTACAAGGACAGGGAGAGGTACCTTGAGCTCTGCAGGAGGGGCAGGGAGGCCGTTGTCAGGGGCTACAGTGAAGAGGTCGTGGTCCCCCAGTACGTCAGGATGTTCAAGGAGGTCGCTGGCCTCAGCCCCTGACCCCCCTCAGGACCTCAAGCCACCTGTCAGCTATCACCTTGGCGTCGAACTGCTCAGCCCTCTCCCTGCTCCTCGCCCTCATGCTGCTCGGGTACCCCTCCCTCCATATCCTGACAGCCATGTCGACCAGGGACCCCTCGTCCTTAGCCAGCCAGCCCGTGACCCCGTGGATCACCGTCTCCCCGGGGCCCTGGGCGGCGTAGGTGAGCACCGGGGTGCCGCAGGCCATTGACTCAACTGGCACGTAGCCAAATGGCTCGTGCGTGAAGGGGAACAGGGTGAAGAGGGCGTTCGAGTAGAGCTCCACAAGCTCCTCGTCGCTCACGCGGCCGAGGAGCTCTATGTTAGGGTGCCCCCTTATGTAGTCAGGCACGTGGGAGACCTTTGAGCCGAAGGCCCTTATCTTGACCCCTGCGTCGGCCACCCTCCTTATCGCCGAGAACGCCGTCTCCTTGCCCACGTAGGTCAGCACGTAGTCGCCAGACGGCCTTGAGGTGGTTGGCCTGAAGAAGCCCGTGTCGAGGGGAGGGTGTATCACGCCGTCAACCCTTATCCCCCAGGCCTCGTACATCGACCTTGTGAAGGAGCTGTTAGCTATGAACAGCCTTGAGGCCCTCCTCAGCCCCCTGTTGAACCTCCTGTCGTGAAGTATGAAGAGCCTCCTGAAGGCCCTGTATATGGCCCTGTAGAGGGGCCTCATCTCCG
>Ga0326765_100102_pt1 | contig 10359 bp, 6 predicted proteins | sample NORRB_P_FD_207670 | JGI IMG/M metagenome (GOLD analysis project Ga0326765, IMG submission 207670) | Hot spring water microbial communities from Norris Geyser Basin, Yellowstone National Park, WY, United States - NOR.RB_P | ecosystem: Environmental > Aquatic > Thermal springs > Unclassified... | reverse complement strand
CCTGCTTGCGATTAGGGTTCCGGCGAGCCTGGCTATTAGGGTGTAGCCCTCGCTGAACTTACCCAAGATCTCGCCGGCCAATGCCTTAGCCTCGCCATAATCGATGCTGCAGCCCTTGGCGTACTCCATAACCACCGCGGTGAGGAATTCGGGGTCCTTGAGGAAACTCCTCTCCTCTAGGTCGAGCACGTATTTGCCCAGCCTATCCCTCAGGTCTTGCGGTAGTGCTTGGTGTATGTCCGTGGGTAGGACTACTAGGAGCCTCACCTTGCCCCTCACCTTCTTGTCCTCCGCAATGTACCTTAGGAGCGTGTCTATGGTATTGCTTATCCCCTCAGGCACCTCGGTCCTCTTATCCGCCAGTGAGTATGTCTTCGTTGTTGATGGGTCGTAAACCACGAGCAAATCACCATACTCACCCCAGTGCTTATCCAAGTATTGTCTTATGAAGCCGGTGAACTCAGTACCCACCTCCTCGAGATCCTTCACATTAACCATGAACCCGAGCCCACCCTCCCTAAGGAGGGTCCATGTTGTGTATGTAGCTAGTGTTGTCTTGCCAATACCCCTAGGACCAACCAGAACCGCAACACCCTCATCACCAAGCCTCTTTAGTACCTCATCCTTAAGTGTGTTGAAGTTTCCACTCGTAACAACCCTATGTGTTTCTAGAACGCTCTCACCAACTATGCTGCCTCCAATCACTAGTTCATTGCCTCTGACTAGGATTCCTGGATATGCCTTGCCATCCTCGAAGTCAACATCATCGTATACCTCGAACTTGTTTTCCTTGGTCCACCTCTTAATCTCATCAATGACCCTTAACCTCTCCCCAATTTCCTTAACACTCTCGGCAATGCTCGATACAATACTCCTCAACTCATCAACACCCAACCCGCCTATGCTGGTTAGGGCGTTGTACACGTCCTCGTAACTCAACCCCATGCTCACCGCCAACTTATGGGCAATCAACCTACCGAGGACGCTCAACCCTCCATCCCTGCCTAAACTCCTAAGGTGAGTCAATACATCAATGACCTCCCCAAAGACGTCACGCTTATTGCTGAGGAGTATTACTATGAATGATAAAGCGTTTACGGCAGCTTGTGTGTAGGGCTCCGGCACCTTAAACGATGAGAGCAGTGCCTTAATAGCATCGCCAAAGTGTCCCTTAGCGAATTCCTTAAGTGCCCTCCTCACCCTATCGCTAAACCCCTCATCTAGACCGAGCTTCGAAACAATGTATAGGTACGCATCTATCCACCCCTCAACGTCCTCGCTCTTTGCGCTCTTTACTTCCTCCACAAGCTCCTCTGGCACGTAATCGAGTCCAAACCAGGTAATCCTCCCGCCTCTAACCTCGAACCCATTGATTATCAACATCAACGCATTCTTGACTCCCTCATTGACATTCTCATCACTTGCGTACCTCCTCGCCTCCTCCCACGATATGTAGTAGGGTATGACACAGCCAGGCTTGACACCACCAACCAAATCATTACCAAGCAAACCCCTCAACTCCCTCATCAACTCCTCATCAGAAGCTAACCTTCCACCCTTCCTAATCTCCTCGAGGATGCCCCTAAGCGCCTCGACCTCCCTCCTCCCACTCCTACTACCGATTATGTAGTGCCTAACCCTATCCTTACCCAATTCTTTCGCTAATTCGTCCGCTAGCCTATCAGCCCAGGTCAGTGGTGGGCTTAGTATGAGGACTACACCATCACCGCACCTACCCCTAATCAATCCCTTAACACCCTCATAATACTCATTTAGCGGATCAACCACGCCCTAAGGCCTACACTACTCATGAAAAATAAAAACCTAGCCTCCAGCGCTTAGGATTCACTGCTTGTTCCCCTCCCCTGAGCCTTCAACTGAATGGCCTTATCGAAAAGCTGTGTGGCGTGCCTACCCACCAGTACCAGCATTAAATTTCGGTGGTGACAGCCATAGCATTGAATAATGTAACCCAACACGCATTCGCCCAAGTGAGTAAACTACCTCACGGCTTGGCCCAACCCAGCGGTTTGCCAAGTATGCATTTATGGTTCTTCTGTGAACATATCGATTTATCATCGCAAGCAATACATGCAATACCACACCGACGACTGAAGGGTGGTAATCTCTGTCGATGCTGCCTATAGGATCCTTGGCGAGGCAGTGCTTGTGCCCCTAGCCTACGCCATAGCTATGGCGCTTGAGGATAGGGTTTTAAGGTGTGCAGCGGGGATGGATCCGTGGTATTACTATTTGTTGAGAAGCTAGAGCGGCACTTTCATGTCGTGGGAGTAAAACTACCTACGGAACTCGTTAAACATTACAGCTATATCCTTAGCCCATTAACTATCGCCGGCGGGAAAAAAATACGCAAAGGTTCACATAAGAAGGGTGTTTAATGAGGAGGGCGATATAGTGAGAGAAGTTAATGAAAGTATTGAGGTCCCAGTCCTCGAATTTAAGTCTGATACCTACGTGTTAGATCTCACGGGAATGCATCTCGATTATAGCATCCCCATAGGTTATTTCCTCGAAGTCCTCCTGATATCGCTTATCGTTAAGAGCGAGTCAAAGCAGTATGGGGTGGTGGTGTACCCTGACGAGTTTAGGTACTCGATGCCGCCCAATATCCCGCAGAAAATATCGAACCTAGTGACGGGTTACGCGCACGTGTTGAGGGAGTTAGGTGGTATGTACGAGGTGGTGGATCTCTTAAGTACTGTGGGGTTGCAGGAAATATCTGCGGATCTATGGGAGGGCCTTGTGAGGTTTTATGACGGCGACTATGAGGGGTCTATAAAGTTCTTTAGGAAGGTTGTTGAGGGCCTGAGGAATATCGTGAAGGGGACAGACGCAATCGAGGGGAGTAGGAGGGATCACCTCTACGAATACCTCTCAAAGGCGTATAGCCTAATGAGTGGCTTTGGGGAGCACGCCGGTACCCGCGGGTCCCTACCCGAGGCGAGGCTAAGTAGGGATATAGCGTTATCCACATCCAGGTACTTAGCCGAGTACCTCAAGCTCAAGCAAGGCAGCCAAAAACAAGCCCCATCTACGGCGTAACGCCTTAATTGGTGAAGTCAAAAATGCCGTGGTGATTATCGCTGTCATTGCTGCCTCTGTCGGTATTAACACTAGCTTGTCCACGGCTCCGTAGTCGCCGGTCATGAATGACACCCTAGTGAGTGGGTGTACAGCCTTGGTCGCGACGTCGGTCATTAAGACCGTTGCTAGGTCAGGGGGTAGGATTGCCGTGGGCAATGTTACATTATGTGGGTGCAAGGGCGGCTGGTAAGGTTATGAGTAGGGCAATGAGGAGCGAGCCACCCAACCAACAACGAAGAACCCAGTTACGCAACCCTAACTCTCCTACTCATAAAAACCCTGAGAATAAAACTGATCAGTAGTTTGGGGTTTACCTCAGCTTGCCACTATAATTGCTTCATTGAAAGGAAACCCTCAATACCGTGGACGCTCATGGCTTGATCAATTTAATTAAGGGCCTAACAACTCTTTTACCTGAATGTAAGCTATGGGTCTTGGATACTCAACAATCTTAAAGTTATAATTCTCTGCCATCTTCTCTGTATTTTCTGAGGAGGATTCGCCGACAAGGATGCCGACGACCTCCTTCACGTCACCAATAACATCTTTTAATTTTAATTTGTTTAATTTTATGTCTAAATATTGTTTTGCCCCATCTACGTAGCGCTTAAGTTGCGACACATCGTCCGTATTAACTCGTTCTGTCTTAACCTCAATGACGTAAAGCTTTCCACACCCATAGGCAATTAGGTCAGGCCTTCCGACCCCCCTAAGCCATTCATATAGCTCATCGAATAGATCCTCCGCCCCGATAATGACATTGTCGCAATCAAGGAATAACCCAGGGTACGACCTCACAAAATTCACAATATCATCGTGCGTCAGTTCCCTTATCATCAAGCCGCCACCCAACCGTGGATACTCAATCCAATATACCTCATTAATGGTAATCCATAGTTTCCTCTCTTTGTTTTCCGCAACTATAACTATTTCATTACCATGAAATTCAATGCGCGAATTACGTGGTAGCTGAACCTCTGGTCGAGCGTACTTACCACCGTGTACCTGGATACTCCCATCTGGCTTTATAATGATTAATCGCAAATCCTCCGAGTCAGATCTTACAGGAGTGCTATTGTGTAAATGCTTCGCATACCCATATTCGCACTTCACGTACATAACAATGGTGTACCCGCTATGCAAGGCTTGATACAAGTCCTCGACCGAGAGCATACCTGGGTTTTGCATAGGCTAGCCCACGGGTTGTAATCAGCAGCTGCATCTTAAAAAGTACTAATGAAGCAATAATAAAAATTTATTTAAATTATTAATTGAAAATAACGAAAGTATCCACAATCTAGAGCTTAAAACATTGTTCAAAGAATTCATTAAGGTAAACCATAGGTATACCTCAAGTATACCTAAGGTAAACTAAGGGTAAACCAGAGGTAAACCAGTGGTTAACCTAAGGTTAACCTCGGGTTAACCAGAGGTTAACCTGACGAAATGATGCACGTGTTCTCTTTTGAAAGAAACAAAATTATTGAAAGAATAAGGTTTATTAATCACAATTTCAGTTTCTAAAGAGGATGATTATCGAGCTGAATAGGGGCGTTAGTAAGGAGGGTGCGGAGCTGGTTAGCGGGCTTGGGCGCTGGACTGCGGCTAAGGCGTTTTATACGGATTGTAAACATAAGAACGTTGTTTATGAGAATGGACAGTTAGTGTGTAGGGAATGCGGTACCGTGATTAGCGACCACCCATTTGATTGCGAGGTCGGTTATCCACCAGTCAATAATGCCGATGATGGTGGAGGGCCGGTGAGGGTTAGTGCGGAGGATGTGCGTAGGGAGAGGGAGTTCCAAGCAAGGCACAGGGACGCCAAGGATTGGTGCGTTAAGGTTGAGGAGGAGTCCAGGAAAAGCACCGCAAACGTAGACCCGGATAGGGCTGATGGGTCAACGAAGCTCTTGGAGAAGCTGAGGGGTAATACAAGGGCAATACGAGGCGACGGATGGGGGAGCGCCTTATCAACCAAAGCCCCAACAAAGGGCAGTATGGTTGAGGAGAACTACGTGAGGGAGTTAACGGAGAAGTTAATGAGGCGTGGGGTGTTCGAGAGCGAGACCAGGGCCAGGGTGTTCGCGGGGAGGTTGGCGAACCTGCTTGAGCGTAGGGTCAAGGTCCAAGGCATCGAGGTACCAACAGTCGATAGTGTAATTAAGACGCTGGAGTGCATGTTCCACGGAGTACCAAACGCAAAGGACTGCGAGCAACCCTCACACATCGTGGGCGCCATAAGGGATGCACTCAACATCACTAGGTACTACGAGGACATCATAAGGTACGTGATCAGGGCAAAGTTCGGCAAAGAGCCAAACGATGAGGTTGTTAAGTACGCTAAAAACTACCTCTACACGCTTGATACCTGGATTAAGGTGCGTGGGATGAGTAATGAGGGTATTGATGAGTATCCATCAAAGCCCATAGTGGCGGCTGCAGCATTGGCAATAGCAAAGATAGAGACGGGTGATCCTAAGGACGCCATCGAGGTATTAAACAACGGAGACACAAAATCGATAGTCACGAAACTCAAGCTCGACGAGTTCCTGAACTGGCTAAATCATTAACGACACAGCACACAACATCACACAATTTCTAGTGAATCTTCCCTATAACTCAAAATAAGTTATAACATGACCGAGCCAATCAGAACCATTATCTTACGAATATCGACCACAAGTTATTTTAACTGAAGACCTCAATCGTGCTGAGGTCTTCACTATAACTGCCTAATTCCCAACCAACGATTGTTAAATTGTGGGTTTTTTAAGTCGGTGTATATAGGGTATTGATGGGTAGGGCTGCTATTATTGAGTTAGCTAGGAGTAGGTTCTGGAGTAGGTTCTATAGATTTCAGCCCGCGTTATCCATCGCTGAGATTGGGCAGAGACTAGTTGATTTGGGCGATGTTGTGTGTAGGTGCGATGATGAGAGGTTGAAGAAGAGCTTGGTCGATTTCGCAAATGAGATTGCCATAACGTCAATGGAGGAGGGCGAGCCTGGCGATTTCACGTTCCCGGCCGTGATTGCTGAAGTAAAGGTGAGGGGTGCCAACGGCTTGGTTAAGGACGGCATCGTGTGCATTGCGCCATCATGCCTATGTGAGGCGGTTAGGGAGGTTTGGCAAACTGACCCGGAGTTGGCGGCTTACGTTAGGGTGCCGGTGGCACCCCTCGATAAGGTCTACGACCTAACAAAGCCCGACGATGAGGTCGAGCTCAAGGCGATGGTCGCTGGCGTGTGCAGGGGTGAGGGGAAGAGGGAGGTTGTTGAGGCGTTTGCGAAGTTCTATATAGTGAAAATGGCTATGGAGAATCCGAAGTTCAGGGATGAAATTACGGACTGGCTTAGGTACAAAGAGAAGTTGCCCTGGGGCTTGATCGACGATATCATAAGGTACCTTGGGAGATTAAGGCTACGTGTGAGCGAGAAGACCGTATCCCGAGCATTGGAGCAACTACGCTTGACGTCACGTAGTGAGCTCCTTAGGATCTTCGGCGTCGAAGTTGAGGGTGAGGACGTTAAGGTACAATGCGTTAGGCCTGAGATCGTGAGTGCGATATTGGGGAAACTTGGCCTCCAGCCCGGTGGTAAGTACCTCAGCATCATATGCGCACTAAGTGAGAGGGAGATTGAGAGGTTAAACAGCCTCATCAGTAAAGATGAAAAGCTCAGGGAGGGAGTTAAGGATTTGCTCGTGAGTGAGGGTGCGAATGTTGATAGTCTGAGGAGGATGATTAGGGAGTACTTGGGCGAGGTCGGTGTTGGAGGTGCGGTCAGCGAGGGCGGAAGTGGGGAAATCGAGGCTGGAGAAGTGGGGGAGGAGACTGAGACTAGGGAGGTTGAGGTCCCAATCGAAACTGGTAAGTCGGAGGTGGAGACTGGGGAGGGTGTCAAGAGGCCGGGGGTTAAAGTTGAGGCTAAGCCGGAGGTGGGGAGGAGCGTGTTGAGGGGTGGGGCTGCGATTAATGGCTTGAGGGCCCGCACCATTGTTGATATCAAGGTCAACTGCATTGGGCCAAACGCTGATGAGACTGATGAGTGCAGGTTCGTGAGGGCCGCCGCTGACCTTGCCATGGCCCGTGGCGATGCGGGCGAGTTCTTCGAGCTCCTCGACGCCATCGCCTCCAGGGTCTTCGTTGCACCATTAAAGGAGGAAAGGGATTACGTGTATATCAGGGGCACAATCACCAGGCTATTGAGGGCTTACGGGATCAAGCACGTGGACAAAATGGTTGAACTATACACACCGCCAAAACCAAACAAGCTCCTCGACGACGCCCTAGGCGGAGACTTCCAGGGCTCGATCGAGTACCTCAAGTTGGTCGTCGAGAAGGCCATGGGCAGCGCCAACGGTGAGTCCAGGGAGGCGCTCAGGAACCTACACACAATCCTAAGCAACATCGCCCAACTAAGCCCAGGCGCGCTAAATGAGTACGCATGGGTGCTGATCGATGCAATCAACGCGATCAGGGGCAGGTTTAGTTGGGGCACGCACGTGGTGGGCCTAGCAACACAATTAAACCTAGACCCCGAGGAGGTGTGCATCAGGCTCGCGGAGGCGGGGAGGGGAAGGAACAAAGGCGAGACCTCCTACTGACCCTTAAAAGGCAATACCCAACTAGGTCGATGGTTAGTGAAATACTCCAGTCATAGGTTTATAAGGACTTGAATTAGGTATATCCATGCCGAAGACGATTACTGACTTCTACTCCCTCTAGGGAGGTTCTATATGTAATGCCTGCAACGGTTGCGTTCAACGCGAGTGTTATTCCGTACGCTCTAAGTAGCTTGTTTATGGTGCCCTTGACGGCCACGAAGTCCTCCCCTGTCGGCTCGACGAACTTCGTGGGTGCTATGGTGTCGAAGAGCTGTAGGAACTTGTCGGGTGGGCTCCTGCCTAGTGCGAAGTCGGTGGCTGCCTTCACGAATTTGCACTCATCGGTCTCGTCGGCGTTCGGGCCGATGCAGTTGACCTTTATGTCGATGAGTGTCCTGGGCTTAAGCTCGAACTCGCCCTCCCCGGCCTTGGCCTCCGGCTTGGCGGTTACCCCAACCTCGGGCCTAACCTCCGGCTTGGCCTCAAGCCTAACCTCTGGCTTAGCGGCCTCCACGGGCTTGCCCTCCTCGATTGGAGACTCAACCTCACTAACCTTGGGCTCCGTGCACTCGGTGATTAGGCTCCTAATGTCCTCGGCGCTGGCGCCCCTCTCCAGCATGGACCTCAGCCTACCCCCGCACTCGCCCTCGGCAATACCGAGCAACGCCCTGAGCTCCCCCTCAGTCAACAGGCACAGCACCCCGGCGTACCTCTGGGCGACGCCCATGTCCGTAACACCCAGCTTCCTGATTAGTGACTGGACGTAAACATGACCGGCACAGTTAGTTATTACAGGCATGGGGCTGGGCTTAACCTCGGTCCCGAGGGCGCTCAGTAAGATACTGCTTTGGTGTAGATGTATATCGTACAGTGCAGTCCTGACTGTCCACTCACTAACGCCTATACCGAGACTGCGTAGGTAGTCCAGGAGCTCCTTTATTAGTCCGTGGGGCAACCTCTCCGCTGGATTGCTTAACCAGTCGATGACGTCCTCCCTGAACTTCGGGTCCTCGCTTGCCTTCCTAATGATGTAGTACTTCGTGAATACCTCAATGATCTCCCTCTTCCCCTCCCCCCTGCACACGCCGGTGACTATCGCCCTCAGCTCAAGTTCGTCGCTGGGGTTCGTTAGGTCGTAGGCGCCCTCCAGCGGTACCACGGGCACCCTCACGTGGTTCATAAGATCCGGGTTCTCGTCAGACAACTGCTTGATTGCTTCGCACAAGCACGATGGAGCTACGCAGACTAGGGCTTCCTTGACCTTGACGCCGTCCCTGGCCTTAACCTCCGCGAGCACGACTGGGTACGTGTAGTCGCCGGCCCTGCCCACCTCCATCGCTGTCACAGCTACCTCGTTCAGGAAGTCCACAATACTCTTCTTAAGCTCTGGGTTGTTGCACCTGCACATTACGTCGCCTAGATCGACCATTTGTGCGGCAATCTCAGTGGCTGTCATCGCCGGCAAACTGAAGAACCTGCTCTTTATTGCTTCAGTTTCTGTTTCCATACCCATCAATACTTGGTTGTGTCACTTTTTAAAAAACTAGCGGTGGAAAGGACTTAAGAACTGGCTGTTAGGCATTAAGGCTAGGGTTGTTGATTAGCCGTGAACTCTTGTTTCACGGGCTTCGTCCACGACCTTCGTAAAACCCCCGTGGATCAGTTATTTTAAATTTGTGGTCGACGAACGTGCGACCACAAATTTACGTTCGTGCCTACGAAGTCCGTGTGGACATTGTTTAGGCTTTCCCTGGCGTTTCTTTATGATTTTGTTTCACGGTTGGTTAATTGGTTTATGAATTCGTTGAGCCTTAGCCTTGTGATTATCGCCCTCGTGCCTCCCTTGCTCAGTGCCTTTATGGCACCCCTCGGGTCGCCCGTCTCGGCGTCCGCTATCGCCAGTGCCACGGCCGCCACCATGGGCATTAATGGGTAGTCGGTGATGCCCTTGCCTAATCCCTGCCTCTTGATCCAGTCGTTAAGCGCATAGAGGTATTGATTAGCTTTTTTCACGAGTTCGTTGCTTGGTTCTTTGCCGAACTTCTCCTTGGCTATGTACCTAATGAGGTCTTCGTAGTATTGGGTGGCGTTGATTGCCTTCTTTACGGCGTCCACGACTGGTGAGGGCTGCTCGCAGTCCTTCGTGTTTGGGACTCCATAGAGTATGCACCTTATTGCCTTGACCACCCTATCAATGCTCGGCACCTCGACGCCGTAGGTCTTGTGCTTGTACTCGAGCGCCCTCGCTATAATGAACGCGAACAACTCTGCCCTACTTGCGTCCTGGATGATGCCGTTGCTTATGAGCGCCCTGGCCAGCGCCTTCGCGTACCCGAGCCCGATTGGTATGCCACTCCCCCTAGGGGGCGCCCCCTCCGGCTTGCCCATCCACTCGAGCGCGTCCCTGTGTGCTTCCTGGAACCACTTCTTCAGCCTAATCAGATCACTCCTACTCCCTCTAGGGGGTTCCTCCTTGCCCTCGCTTGTGCCCGTGTGGGTTAGGGGGTGGTCCTCTATGACTGTACCGCACTTGCGGCATACCCAGTGCCCGTCTTCATAAAACACGGCCCTAGCCCCGCAGTGTGGGCAGACCTCCCCGAGCCACTGATCGGCCCTACTCCTCATTCGCATACATGTGTAGTTGAAATTAT
>Ga0326765_100100_pt1 | contig 10370 bp, 16 predicted proteins | sample NORRB_P_FD_207670 | JGI IMG/M metagenome (GOLD analysis project Ga0326765, IMG submission 207670) | Hot spring water microbial communities from Norris Geyser Basin, Yellowstone National Park, WY, United States - NOR.RB_P | ecosystem: Environmental > Aquatic > Thermal springs > Unclassified... | reverse complement strand
TTGGCGGCGTAGGACTATACATCCTCGGCATCTTCAACAGCACCGTCGTAAAGATTCCATCGACCTACAACTTCCTTGGACCGATATCGCCAGCGCTAGGATCCATATTCGAGATCCTAGTAGTGGTCCTAATAATAGTCGCACTGGTGCTCGTCATCAAGCGCCTGATGAGAGTCGCTGACGAGTTCTAAAGGCCTAAGTCAAAGCTAAACGCGTTCGAAGCCAAATTTTATTTTTTAATTTTCCTCTTCTCCTTTTTCCCGTGAACATTTACAAAGGGAGAAACAGTTGTTACTATAGGAAGGAGGGCATCCTAGTTTCCTTCGATTGGCAGATCCCAGACATGATCATGAGGGATTTAAGGAGAGGTTATACTTACGACCACGAGTGTAACGTTATCCCGATGAACGAAGACCTAGCGAAGGCTAGGCTGGCGTTCCTCATAAGGATAACGACGGACGAGCTGGCCAGGGAGAAGGCTAGGAGGTATTTGCGCGAATTGAAAGAGGGAGAACGTGTTTTGATTTATTAACACGGTTCCCGAACTCTTTCTTATGTCTGAGCAGGGGCGAGAGCAAGTATCAATCGTATCGATTATAGTAATGGCCTTATTCGCGATTTTCATATTCTCCACGATATTGCAGGGCATATCGTTTATAGTCAATCCCGTAAAGGATTTGGTCTCGTCCACACCATCTCCCCAAGTAGCGTGGACTTTGGCCATTTATCAGTATCTCTACGTGGTTTACAGCTACCTTCTGGCAGTGCTTTCGAATCAGTACGCCGTCGCCGTGTTCATTGCCCTCGGCATCGTCGTGCTCGCACTAACTTACTACTGGTACTGGAGACAGCAGACATACGGTGCCTAAATGAACATAGTATACAAATAATCGAAAAACTTATACAGCCTAGATATGTCGGCTTCAACTTCTTTAATGTTTTTCATTCTTTTTGTAAATTCCTGAAAATTATACGTGTTCATGAAACGATTCAAATCGCTCAATGCTATGTATTTCCTTTCCATAATTCCGAATTTGTCACCGCGTCTTCCTAACGTCAGCTTAGGTTTGCTCCACTTAATGACTGGAATTACCAATTCCTTACCGATCTGTTCGGGTTTCTGTAACTCGAAGCACGTATCGCCCTTGCATATCACGACGCGATCCTGATCAACTGTAAGTACTTCAACTAACTTATTGTTGTTAGACACCCTATACGATATGTCCTTCAGTGCTTTGTAAGCCTCAATTAAACCCATAAGAGTCAACACGGAAAGGGGGCTAATAAATAAAACAGCCTACGCTTTCCCAAACTTTCTTATGACCTTTGTTACACCGATTCATCCCATATTACCTTGTAGTCCTTCAGCACACTTTTCGCGGCACTTATCAACACATTGTTTACGATGTTCAGCACCTCTCTCTCTTGCTCATCTATCCTTATGTGTTTGCTTTTTATTCTATTCATTAACGTTTTACTGTCCTTAAGTGCTTCGGTCAGCTTCTCCCTCGCGTTCCACACGTTGAAGAGCGGGATCGTATAATCGTTGATATCGGAAAGCAGAATTCCAAGCGCTTTTGTGACGTATTTCACGAATTTATCATCAACGTCTTTTCCGTACCTCAAAAGGAGGTCGAGCAACTCCCCTTTCAGGAACTCCCATATTTGGTCATCGTTTCGCTCACCGCTGAGCTTCGCGGTAAGCAACTGTATCAGTATCTCCTCGACGTAGCTACGTCTGTGCTGCTGATATTGCAGGCTCAAACAGCCTCACCGCATTCCTGTTAATGAGGAGAAGGAAATAGCTTAGGTTGTCCGTGACTTTTACGAAGAAATACATAGGTGGGATGTGCAAGGGTTTCGAAATGTTTATATCAAGATCGATCTCACTTGTCTCTAAAAGCGTGGATTCCGACTCTGGAAGTATCGTCTTCCTTTCGACTCTTTTCAGCGGTAAATACTTGTTTCTTAGGATGCCGAAGAAAAGGAACGGCTTGCCTATGAACTGTTTCGCCACAAATGCCCAGGTGAGTCTGTACAGGAAGTCATCGTCGAGCCTCGAGGTTTTGGTCCTTTTCATCAGCTTGTCTATATTCAAGCTGATGTCTTGAATAGGTAAAGTCAGATATGCGTATTGTCCATATATCTTGTCGATAACCTTAGGCTTCGGCGAGCTAAGCATTTTCGGGGAAATGTGTTTATCGATCCACCATACTACGTTCCTCACAGTATAGACAGGTTTCTTCTTTTTTCTAGTTAGAAGTAAGGTGGCTGTTGTCGCTACTGTTGCCCCTGCACCTGCCGCTATTATCAGATTTGTTATTATTGCTTCCATAGGTCATATCCCGTCAAGATCTGGTTAACCAAACGCGGTGCCTTATCTGCGGGTAAGTTCATGTTTAAGAGATTCGCCACCTCTATGCTTATGTTGTCGATTGCGAGTAGGAAGCTGTTCACTAGATCGATGAGGTCTTTTATCAACTTCAGATCTTCCATTAGCTTCTCAGTGTCATCAACATCTTTGATTATTTTGTTAATAATTTGCGTATAGACTGTGTCTAGAATTACTATCATGTTCCTAATTACGTTCCTCACGGAGTTCTTGAACAGAGTCACTATAAGCGAAGGAATCGTGATGTAACGTATTTCTTGCTGGACGTCTTCAAGCAGTGCTGCAACAATGGCTGACTGGAGTTGTTTGAGTCTATTGATGTTGTTGACTACATCGTTATCCTTCAGCTCTTCGAGGAGGTTTATCTTCGACAACGGTTGCTTTACTAGTCTCGAGAATCCGTGATTCTCATCAAGTGCGAGGGGATTTACTTTTACTACTACCGTTTTCGCGCTCGTTCCTCTAATCCCAGTTTGCTGTTGCTCCTGTTTTTGGTCACTCATGCTTATCACCGCTTCTTGTTGCTCTTGTGAAATACCATCTTATATAAACAAATCTGCTTTTCCTTCTATTGAAAACTTGGATCGTTGCATTATACGTCTTCGCAAGCTCCCTGACTTCATCAACGTACTCTTGCGGTACCATAATGACGTTCTCCTTTTCTGGAGAAAATAAGGGGTTGTAAGCGGTAATTACGTCAAGAATATTCACAGGTATGCATTTTCCTACAATAATAAAAGTTTTAAGCCGAGCTATGAATTCACTATATAATGAAGCAACTTTATGCGGTTTCGAAATTCAATAGGCTACTCGGCATGAGGCAACTAATCATTAACGCCGAGAAAAATAACATAGACCTGTTGAAATCGGTAAAGGAAAAGAAGTGCCCAGTGTGCGGTAAGAAGTTTTCGAAGACGTTCCTTTTAAAGAGGCATATTATTCATTCAGAATGCGGAACGATTCTCGAAAGACGGTTAAGAGAATAAGTCAATGAAATTCCCCTTTTTTGTAAATATTTTGATTATCAGCAGGAAACCTGACACTATCGTTATTATGAACCCTATTATGAAAAGGGGAGCAAAAGGATCGGGCTTGTAAACGGGCGTTATTATAACTGTAGAATTGTTTACCTTCGTTTCGTTTTCACCAGCAACGTATACTAGACCGTTCAGGTAGGACGCGAAATTAAAGGCCACTAGAAAGATCGTAATGATGGCATCAAGGTAAATCGGAGTGTCCTTGTTTAAGAGGTAGAGCTGTATCGCAAGAGCTATGAAGTCGATCGAGAGCGTAAGAATCAGTTCATCGCCTAGCATTTTTCACCAGCCTCGCTAATTCGTCGACGTATACTGGTTTATTAAAAAATATCCTAGCGAGAATATAAATCGCTGGTGGGTAATTCTCCTTTTCTGCACAATAAACTAACAGTTTCGACACACACATCTCTAGCGTGCTGTACTTCTTTTCACACAACTTAACTATCTCCTCATCGTCCTCGACGAAATACCTCAATTTCTTGGCTTGCACACCGTAGTAGCTGTAAAGCCCGTTCTTCTTGTCACTGAAATAATACACTTTACTTTTCGCTTTCCTAATGATGTCATTTACCAATTTTTCACATATCTCACGGCCCATTTTCCACGACACCCCCCACATAGCCGTTATGGACGTAAATGAACAAGATATTGCCATAGAACGTGTAGGAGACATTGTATCCGATCACGGTCACGTTCCTAACGTTCCCGAGAACTGGTTGGTAGAATAACGCACTGCCGTTCACAACGACGCCGTTGTTGTAGTAAAGTTTGGTTCCTGGGACGAGCTCAATATACCAGCCCCAAGGTAGCGTTTCGTTATACTTCCCGCTGTAGTACAACACTGAGAAGTTCGGGTTGACGATCGGAGGTCTCGTTATGTTCGGCGTCACATAAACTGGGGAGTTTACGAAATTATACCCTGAGTAAACCTGGACGTAGATCGGGGTAGAAGGTGGTATGAAGAAGAGGGGTGAGGGTGCGGAGATATTGATCAGGCGCCATGAGTGGGGTGGGATGACAGGTAGTGTACAGTTGTACGGTGGAGAGACCGTGATTTGGCTTGAGACGACCCACCTCTTCTCGCTACCGAACTCGTTAAGGAGGAAGACGGAATAAACTGGGGAGTTTCCGTAGTTCGTAACGTTTAAGCACACAACATCCCAGTACCCTACGTCACCGACGTCGTAGACCCTTACGATATTAACAGTCAGCGGCAACGTCGGCTTCCACAGTAACGAAATCGAGAGTATCTCGAGTACGATGATACTAATTATTGCTAGTATTTTCCAACTCATAACTGCTCACCCAAATCGTGATATAGAACAAGAAATAGTTTAAATCCCTCCAGCTCACGATCCAGATAAAAGCTGGGAGGAGCCACTTCCACTTAGTGGCAGGTTTGTAAAGTATTAGTAACGCGATATATAGCGTCAGGAAAGCAACAGTATACGCTATGTGCGGTATAGGCACACCTATCATAGTTAACAGGCTGACAGAAGTACCCTGATTCGCTATAGGTTGCGTGATAGGGCCTAACACGTCAATGATCCATTTCAGCGAGATGAATGGTAAGTTCGGGATCAGAAAAACGGTTAGCGGTATGATTACGTTCTTCGCCAGTTCTTTCCACTTGCCCCAATAATCCTTCCATATAAACGGCAAGTAAAGCAACGTATATTGCTTAATGTCGCCACTTATTGCCATAAGCGCAGATCTTATCCAGCCTCTAGTCGTGAGTGCTACGATCGCAATTGCTAGGGATATTATGTCGAATGACCCACCTGTAAAAGCCGAATAACTTCCTAGAATCAGCATGATGATGAAGAACAGCTTCTCCTTGCCCTTCCACCTCAGAAATAGGTAGAGCAAGAACGTCGTGACAAGCGTGGCGATCTGAGGGTACACTAGGGACGCTATCTCGAAATACAACGCAGGGTAGCCGAACACGTTAACGTAATAGTTTGGGGTGAGGGTGGCCGTAACTACGGGTTCGGCTACTGGAAACATCCTGTAGGCGTCGATTAGGTTCGTTGTATAGGGGTTAATCCCGTGCCTGAAGAGATAAGCCGCATATAGTACTAGGCTCTCCTCATCGGTCTGTGAGGGAACTCTGTATATCGAGACAGCGGTAAATGCGGCAACAAACGTAAAGAACACGATTAAATCGGCGAACCTCTTGTCCTCTCTTACAAGATAAAGAAAAGCGAACGCTATACCCATTATATAAAAGAGGTATATCGCAGGGGAGGCTATTTCTAAGGACAAAATTCCGTTAACAAAAGCTAAGGCCCCTAGAAATACTGCTACTCTCTCAACTTCTTTATACAGCTCTCATTACCTCCTTTGCAGTGGTAAACGATCCTTTCTAAATCAGACAAGGTATACCTCCTTGGCGTCGCCATGATGTTGTATGCACTGAAGATAATGTCGACCATGTTTTCGTTGTACTCGTCCACATGGAAAGTTTCCTTCGCCGTTACGTTCTCCCCCACCACGACGATCGGGACGTTGGCAACACGGAACAATTCCTTTGTCGGTATCCCGCTCCTCTCGTCTACTATGAGCACGGCGTTGTAAGTTTCGGCTACCTTTATCGCCTCTTCTAGTCCCTTCGCGTTGTAAACGACTACGTTTCCTTTGCCAACGGAGACGAAGTAAGCAGCTAGCACAGGGATAGCGAGGTCTGGGTTCGCCTTCACGAAGTAAAGCTCGGGGTAGTCGAGTGAGGAAAAGAACCTCTCAAGCCTCTTATCGGTGTACGGTTTCTTGACGTAGATTATCCTGTAACCGCGAAGCGGTTCCTCAGGCAATCTGTCGATGCCGAACTGCAACCTTTTCAGGTAGGACACTATATTGGCAAAGTTCTGCATCGAAGACGCTAGCTTTGAGGCCAATTCTTCCTTTCTGTCGACGAATTGCGGGAACTTCCTCTCTATGAGTATTTCTATCGCGTCCTTAGTAGGCACGGGAACGTAGATCGGTTCACCGAAACGGCCCTCCCTCTTCAGTGCGCTGTCAATAAGGGAAGGCGAGATGTTAGTTATCGCAATAAACAGCACGTCGCTTTCCCTCATCTTAGACATTGTGTCCAAGAGCATCGACTTGATGTTTAGGTCCGCGGTTGAGACACCTATCCTCTGCATCACGAACTCTCTCGACATAAGTAAGGTATCGGCCTCGTCGATTATGAGGGCAGAAGGTCGCAATCTTGTAGCTTCATCGATTTTCGCCTGGAAGCCCTTCTCGCTCTGGCCAACGTAAGGCCCCAACACTTCGGCGAAACTGAAGTAAACACTATCTAATCCTAGCATATCGGTAATTAACCTAGACAGCGTGGATTTTCCAGTTCCAGGTGGACCTGCGAAGAGCAGACCAGGGTTTGGAAAAACACCGTTCTCGTCGAAATAATCGATATAGAACTGTATGCGTTCCCATACGGATTTAGGGTAAACATACACGTCATCGGCCGTAACGACTATGTAGTCCTTAATCTCCTCCACTTTAACTTCTCTGACCGTTTTAATCTCGGTATAAGGGGCGATTTCGTCACAACCAGCAGGCCTCCTCAGGATTTCGGTTGAGGAGTTCTTCACGATTTTTCTACAGATCATTTGTGCAACACCGACAGGGCCAGCATGAATACGCCCATTATCATGAGCATTATGACGATCCACCTCATCCACGAGAATTCTGAAGACTTGGTAGCCGTCACGTTCTTCTCTATGTTCACTATTTCCTCCAACTGCCTCAGCGAATGCTTGATGTTAGTATGAAGTAAGTCCTCGATTGAGTTCTTGAATACGCTAGGATAATCTACGGCTATAACGAGCTGTGCGTTAGTGTCGAGCGTGATTTCTCTCATCATGTCGATCCTGCTTTTTATTAAATAGGTGTAATAGTCCACGATCGACTTCCACGTGCCGTCGAACTTTATCTCCTTGTTACCAATCCTTAAGACTAAGTCCCGGATCCCAACGTTGATGAGCGTCTGGGGATCCTTAGCGATGTAGTAGGGCTGAATCCCCCAGCCGTAGAGGATGTACCTGTTTTTGCTCTTTACCATCTTCACTGTGGGATCTTTGTAGACGCGTATGTTCCCCCTCACGCTGACGAAGTTAACCTCGTCTATCCTGGTCAGCGGGATCTCCCTTTCTTCGTTGCCGTCAATAAGCCTCAGCCAGTACTTGTAACTGGGTTTTCTGAAGGCCCTGTACGCGAAGTAAATTATTACGACTGCTGCAATTACGAACATAGCGATTTGGATAAGATTCGGTGGGATGGACAGTATGGATGACACCGCTGATGACGACGGTGTCGGAACTGTTATGGGCGGTGGAAGTGTGGTAGGAGTCGGAGATGCCATGAGAGAAAAAACGGGTTAAATAAGAAAAGTGTTAGCCCGAGTTTTGGACGCTGTGCCACAACAGAATAACGGCGAACATTATCTCTAGAGTAGGGATCGCATACAGCCACGGGTTAGAAACCCCTAACGCTACCATTTCCGCAGACGTGAAAATCGCCGCTACTATCAAGCCAAGCCCCACGTTTCTCAGGCCAGCCCTAAGCCCGAACAGAGCTACGACAGACAGTGGGATGGCGTACATCAGCATTTGGTCAAGAAGAGGTGGGGCGAAGTTTCCACCGTTTACCGTTATGTAAAACGGTCCAAATTGTTGACCTTCCATGTAAATGTAAATGACGGTTATATTGGAAGGTACCGTCACTACTGTGTAGTTGTCTTCTAGCGTGTAATTGCCGATGAATTGATGGGTGTAATAGTCGTAAAGCGAAAACGTGACTTGCTGTAAGTTTTGACCTTGGTAGTAAGGCTCCGCTAGAAGGACTACTTGGTTAGAGCCGTTGTAAAACGCGTTGACGATATAGCCGTCTATGACGGTCTCGGTCAGCGGCTGTATCGTTATAACAGCACTGCCGTCTGACCAGTCTAATACGGCGCCTGCATCCCCTACCACCAGCAGAGACACCATAAGCGGGGCTAAGAGTAGTATCAATAGCCTTTTCATTGAGGGATAACGCGGAAGGAGGGCTAAAAAATAAAACGACTTAGGGCCCATATGGGTTGCGTTCTCTCAGTATTTTAACTATGTATATGAGTATCATGAAGATGATCATTCCTATTAATAATATCAGAACATCTACAATATTGCTAGCGAACGGAAATGGGTTACTGGGGAGTTTAACGCTCACGTTAGCTATTTTTATACTACCTAATGTGGGAACGGCCAAGCCGTAATATATACCCTCGACCAAGTTGAGGAAGGCCGCTACTATGCCTATGAGGAATAATAGGAGGACGTATCCGATGAACCTCATTGACTGTTCCTCCTCGCGAACCTATACGCTGTGGATATTATAAAGAGAACTGACCCTATGAAGACTACAGGCATGAGGTGAATAATAACGCCGATCACCGTGACTATTGCACCTCCTGCAGCTATACTCCCTAGCAGATCCTGGTTAGATCTAGCCAGCGCGATCACCACCCCTAGAACCATTGCAACTGTAACGATACCGCTTACCGTAAGTGTTGACAGGCTGAAGGGCGTAGATTGACTCAAGGGGAGTACTAGTTCTGGTGCTGGTTTCGGGAACGCTATCTCCTTAGGTGAATAAGAACCTACACCTGAGGAGAGCGGTTCAAGATATATGGTCAGCACCTTTTTGTTGGGGTCTGCCACGACCTGTGCAGACAAGAGCCCTTGCGTATCGAAGGGCTGTATTTGTTGAGTTATGGGGTCGTTCACTATCATAGGCGCTCCGTTCTGGTAAACGGTTACGTTCCAGCCCTGCCAGTTTATCAAAACGAAGGAATACGCCGTGTACATCAGGACGACCGTGAACTGGTATTTGCCAGGCGGTATCGTTGCGGTCTGATAGGGGAACGTATCGTAATTTATGAACGCTTGCGAGTAATTAGAGCCCCTTACTATCACTTCCGTGAACGGCGGGATGTAAATTACAGGATTTGTGACTTTCGGGTCGAGGAACGTTATGACGCCGAGGTCGCTAACCGCTCTTGTCAGGGAACCAGACAGCTGGAGGGTCTGGTTAGTGAAGGGGTTTATGTACTGTCCTTGCTGGTCTATGTATGTAGGGTCGAAGAAGAACAGCATCGAAGAGACGTTAGGAGGCGTTTGCGACGTCGCAACGCTGTTGTTCTCTATGTACGCCATATCAATAAAGCCGTTCTGGAAGGGGTAATAGCCAGAGGGTGCACTAGCCCAATCCGTCGTGAAGCCTAAACCGACAACAACGTAGTTCTGAGACGGTGAGGGATTCTGTCCTACTGAGACGGCATAATACGTGAAGTTCGTGGTGCCCCAGTCCGTCGTCGCTACCGTAGCACCCTGGTAGTAGTTTATGCTGTTGAGCGTAGCTGAAGTGAACTGGGGAGTGTAGTAATCAGCTCCTCCTCCTACTTCTCCGTTTGTACCTACATAGCCCAACGGTTCATAAGTCGTAGGGTTTGATGGAGGTATAGCGTTTTGGGCCTCTAACAACACACCGTTACCAGGAGAGAACAAGGCACCGTAGGACAGTACGTTGGAAGACTTCACCGTTATATTTACTAGGCCTATCGCTGGGTTGGACGTGATCGTGAATTTCCCGTTAGGATTACTAAACGGCAGGTTCAGCTCGTGCCACGTCCCGTTGTACACGCCGAGGATGGCGTAAGAGCCGTTTGAGAGCCGAGAAATCAAGACGGTGACTGAAGAAGTATCAGGCATTGAAGGTAACGAGACCGAATTAATCGTGTATTTGACCACACCGTACTGGAAAGGAGAGATACCGAAGTAAGAGACGTAGAAGACGTTGTCAGGATCCGCTCTTATCCCTATATAAGCGATCTGGCTCCACGGGAACGGCACGTTGGTGTTGAGGCTGTAAGTCGTTGTGCCGTTTATTATGACGCTCTGTAC
>Ga0326765_100099_pt1 | contig 10416 bp, 5 predicted proteins | sample NORRB_P_FD_207670 | JGI IMG/M metagenome (GOLD analysis project Ga0326765, IMG submission 207670) | Hot spring water microbial communities from Norris Geyser Basin, Yellowstone National Park, WY, United States - NOR.RB_P | ecosystem: Environmental > Aquatic > Thermal springs > Unclassified... | reverse complement strand
CGAAGTGCGGCTCAGCCCTCGTCCCAAGGGGTAAGGAGCTGGTTTGCAGGAAATGCGGCTACAGGACGGAGCTGGACGAGAACCTGGTCCTCAGCGAGTCCTTCGACCACTCCAGGGATAAGACCGTGGTAGCTGACGGTAAGAGGTACGGGGCCTCCGCCGCGGTGCTCTGCCCCAAGTGCGGTTACCTCTTGGCCCAGCCGATCAACCCGAGGAAGGGGCTCTACAGGTGCAGGGCCTGCGGCTACGTCTTCTCGGTGAGGTGAGCCCCAAGCCCTCAAACTTTAAAGGGGAGAGGGCGAATCCTATCACGCCGCGGTCGTCTAGCCCGGTCAGCCCTGGCGGGGTCGAAAGGATACGGGCCTCTCGAGCCCGTGACCCGGGTTCAAATCCCGGCCGCGGCACTAGTTTTCCCTTAATGGAAGCGAAGAAACGTTCTCTACATAGAGGCGTAAATGGAACAGCAACCCTTATTTTTGGAACAGCGTCACCGTCTTATAAGTAGGGTAGAAAAAATGCTAATTGACGTTCCAAACTGGACGATGAGCAGAAAAGGAGAATTATTAAGAGGTTAGTAGAGAAGCTAGGCTTATCTCAAGCCGCGAAAAAGCTTGATGTCGGTAAGAGTACTTTATATAGATACGTTAATAATAACCAAAAAAGCACCCGTTGTTTTTAGAAACCAATCGTGTTGTGCGTAGACCAAGTATATATGATAATGCGTGGGGAAGCGCTGATGAAGTAGAGGCGTATGCTAAAAGGTATATGGAGGATGTTACGAATAAGACGCTTGTTTTGATAAACCATGAACATCAAAAGATAGAGTATCTGCCTTATAAAACACGCTTTGATGATGAATATGCTAAGAGAATCGCGCGGAAATGGAAGAAGGTAGGCTATACGGAAGGCATCTTCCTTACGTTGACGTTGAACCCTAACAGGTTCTCAAGTTTGCATCAAGCATACACAGGGATGATAGAAGGATGGAACAAAATCGTTACAGCCATAAGAAAGCGATATCCTAACTTCATAGGCTATGTAAGGGTCGTAGAGTTTCAGAAATCGGGTAATCCACATCTGCACATCATGCTGTTCGGTGTTGATTTTGTTCCTGTAGAGTGGATACGTGAACTTTGGGAAAATCATTATGGATTTGGGAACTCAAATTAATGTAAAACGCATCACTAATGACAAAGGGCTATTAGATATTTGTTAAAGTATCTGTTGAAAAGTTTTAAGGGTAATGATAATGAAACAAAGAGAAAGGCGTTTAAACAAAAAGCGTTACTTTGGGCGCTCAATAGTAGGGCTTGGACTGTGAGCAAGTCACTTGTTTCCTTGAAATATCATTTTAATGAAGGGATATGAGAGTGTCGAATTCCGAAGATAGCAAAGGGCAAAGGAGGTCGCGGCACCATCGCGGCGTCAGTTCCGATATGTTTAAATAATACCCTAATTATAATTATGATTTAATGAAGGGCGGCGTCAGTTCCCTGAAGGTCGGATTGTTCGCACTGTGGTCTGTCGCCTTCGTCGTCGGCGCCATAGCGGTGTACGAGGAACTGACCTCACCAGTGGACTTGACCAACACGACGAGTTACGTGGTGTGGGGGCTGTACGTCCCGACATACATGTATTTCATAGGTGCCTCCGCCGGCGCGTTCTTGATCTCCGTGATCGTAAACGTATTGGGTATAAAAAAGCTGGAGTCCACGGTGAAGCTATCCCTTTACAGCGCCCTCGTGCTGTTGATCATGGCCATTTTCACGATAGTGCTCGATCTCGGGCACCCAGAACGCGCGATCGAGGTGCTCACTCGGCCCAATATCCGCTCAGTGATGCCCGACGTAGTGATGGTATACGTTACATACTTCGTGCTCCTCGTGGTGGAGCTCCTGCTATCGTTCCGCCTCGACTTGATAGAGGGCCGCTTCGACTCGCTCGGCGGAAGCGCTCGTATAAAGAAATTGATATCCAGATTGCTGCAGCCGAGAGCCGGCTCTCCGGAGAGCCTGGAGAGGAGCGCGAGGTTGATTCGCAGGTCCTTCTTATATTTGGGGGCGTTTGGCCTCATCATCGCGCTGCTGTTCCACGGCGGAGTTGGAGCTCTACTGGGCACCGTGTACTTCTCCAAGCCCTGGTGGACCGGTCCACTATTTCCGATAATATTTGTAGCCGGAGCGCTGTATTCCGGGGCGGCACTCTTCATAGTAATCCTCATGGCCCTATGGCCGAGGAAGGATGAGGAGTTCAGGGAGATGATCGCGTATCTGGGGAGGATCGTCTACTGGCTCCTCATCGGGAACGCCGTGCTCATAGTCTCCGACCTCGTAGTTCCTATCTGGTACGGAACAGACCCCACCGGCGAGGCCATTACGAACGAGGTCCTGTTCGGGCAGTACTGGTATGTCTTCTGGATCTTCGAGGTCCTGCTGGGGTTCATCGTCCCCGGGATCCTCCTCAGCAGCCGGTTCAGGGATAGGCCCGTAATCGTCGGCATCGGCGGCGCGTTCGCAGGTATCTTCTATTTCCCGGTCCGCCTCGTTGAGGTCATCCCGGCCTACATTGTACCGGCAATTCCAGGCCTGCAGTCCGCCTACATCGATCCCAGGCTCCTTTACACGTACACCCCGAACATCCACGAATGGGAGGTGGTCATGTTCATGGTGGCATTCGGCATCGGGCTGCTGTATCTCGGCTATCGCATCCTGCCGCTCGTGCCGCGGGCAGCGGCTCCCACGATGCCTGAGCAGGGGCGCGGGGGATCGATGGGTCCCATCAGCGGTGATGCGGGCGAGCCTAAGCTGATGGAGAGGAGGGGGTTTCTGAGGTCCGTCAGCTTGGCGGCGGCCGGATTCTTAGTGGCCGTTTCCACCAAGTGGGGTGCCCTGACCAAGGCGACGTCATCTGCGCTGGCGTACAGCAGGCAGGCGGCGAGGGCCCTCATAGCCAGGGAGCGCGAGAGGCTGGCAGCGGTCAGCACCGGGGTAATCGAAGACCTGGCTCGCAGGGAGGGGGCGGAGAGACCCAACTTCGTGGACGAGAATAAACTGGTGAAGGCCGCCGGCGAAGGGGTCGTCGAGGTTTCCCCGCTAGTTGCGCAGGCCGCGCAGGTGGCCGTAGCGGAGACGGATTCCGAGGACGAGAGCTGGTCGCAGCCGTACACGTGGTTGCCGGGCCAGCCGACGATACAGGTTCCGCCCGGGTACGATGAGCAGAACCCAATTTATCGGATGATGGAGGATCTGAAGCGCGCCCTCGCCAAGCCCGCGAACCAGCGTAAGTGGGGGATGGTCATCGACACGCGCAAGTGCGTGGGTTGCTCTGCGTGCACCGTGGCGTGCAAAGTCGAGAACAAAGAGCCCCCCGGAGTCGTGTACAGGCCGGTTGTGGTGGCCGTGCACGGCGACTATCCGAACCTGTCGGCGACCTTCCTTCCGAGGCCCTGCATGCAGTGCGAAAACCCGCCATGCGTCAAAGTCTGCCCCGTGGGTGCCACGTTCAAGAGGCCCGATGGCGTAATCGCGATCGATTACGATGTATGCATAGGCTGCAGATACTGCATCACCACCTGCCCCTACCAGGCCAGGACCTTCGACTGGGGCCTCAACTACACTGACGGGACGCCCGCGATCGAGTACTACGATATTTGGACGTCGTTCGAGTACGGCGTTGACAAATGGGATCGTCCGGTGGACAGCAGGAAGTCGCCGAAGTTCAACACGCGCAAGTGCCACTTCTGCATTCACAGGCTCGAGTCCGGGATGTTGCCGGCGTGCGTCACGACCTGCATCGGCAGGGCGACCTACTTCGGCGATCTCAACGACCCGGACAGCCTCGTCTCGAAGCTGCTTCGCGAGCAGGGCGTGTCCAGGCTCAAGGAGGAACTCGGCACCGAGCCGAAAGTTTACTACATAGGCCTTACCGAGCCCCTGATGGAGGAAGAGGCACCGATGGCCGATGGAGCGTGGGTACCATTGCCCGATGGAGCGTGAGTGCCATGAGCGGGAACGAGACCAGGAGGGAAAGGGCGGGGACGGACGAGGGGAGGAGGGAATTCCTGAAGTCGGCCGCGCTGCTCGGCGGCGCGGCGGTGTTCTCATCGCTGCTCTCCGCGGAGGAATCCCCTCCGATCCCGGCCAACGGCTCGACCAGCGAACGCTCGGGATCCCATGTCTTCTACAACGACTATAATGTATACCAGCTCGCGCACCCGGAGAACGTAATTTACTCTGCCTGCTTCATGTGCCATAACAACTGCGGTATAAAGGTGAAGATCCAATATGAGAACGGGAAGGGGTATCCAGTCAAGATCGACGGGAATCCCTACATACCGACGAACATGTATCCTTGGCTCCCGTACGAAACCTCCCCCACGAACGCGGTGCTCATAGACGGCAAAGTCTGCCCCAAGGGCCAGGCCGGCATTCAGGACTACGCCGACCCCTATAGGGTTGTGAAGGTTCTGAAGCGCGCAGGTCCCAGGGGCTCCAATAAGTGGATCTCCATCCCGTTCGAGCAGGCAATAGAGGAAATAGTGAACGGCGGCTATCTATTCAAGGATGTGCCGGGCGAGGAGAACAGGTACGTCGAGGGGCTCAAGGACGTGATAAAGCTGAGGGACCCCCAGCTCGCAGCCTCGATGGCGGCGGACGTGGAGAAGATAATGATGGGGCAGATGACCGTGGACGAGTTCAAGGCCAAGTACAAGGATCACCTCGACGTCCTCATCGATCCCGACCATCCGGACCTGGGCCCCAAGAACAACCAGTTCATATTCTTCGCCAGCCGCATCGAGGGCAGCAGGTACGACCTCGCAATTAGGTTCACCAAGTACTCCCTGGGCTCCGTCAACGTCCTGGATCACTTTTCGATCTGCGACATAGCGCACCACGTGTCCATCGGGTTGGTTACGGCCCAATACGTCGGGTGGGACAAGACCGGCATCGGCCCCGGGCAGCCCATCCACGGATGGCAGCTAGGGAAGACCAGCGCTAGGCCCGACTACGCCAACGTCGAGTTCGTCATAGCCTGGGGCACCAGCCCGTTCGAGGCGAACTTCGGTCCGGTCAATGTCACGGAGCTGATAACCGAAGGCCTGGTCACCGGGCGCCTGAAGCTGGCGGTGATCGATCCGAGGTATAGCAAGGCGGCCGCGAAGGCCTGGAAGTGGATCCCGGTGAAGCCGGGAGGGGATCTGCCCCTCGCGATGGCGATGATAAGGTGGATAATTGAGAACAAGCGCTACGACGCCGTGTTCCTCAGCGCGGCCAACAAGGCCGCGGCCCAGCAGAACGGCTACCTGGACTGGACCAACGCCACGTGGCTCGTGAAGATAGAGCCTGACGGGAGGGCCAGCAGATTCGTGCGCGCCGCGGATCTGGGGCTTCAGGTGCCGAGCGGGGCCAACCCATACGACTACTTCGTGGCCATGGTCAACGGACAACCTGTGGCGTTCAACCCCTACGACGCCGAGAACCCCGTTGTGGGCGATTTGTTCGTGGACACAACCATAAACGGGATAAGGGTTAAGTCCGCCTTCCAGTTACTTTGGGAGGAGGCATCTTCGAAGAGCTTCGATGAGTGGTGCCAGCTGGCCGGGGTGAACCCCGCCGATGTGGAGGAGGTGGCGAGGGAGTTCACGAGCCACGGCCATAAGGCTGCCGTGGACATGTACAGAGGACCGATAGCCCACTACAACGGAACCTACGCGGGTATGGCCATACAGCTCCTCAACGTGCTGATAGGCAACCCCGACTTCAAGGGCGGGCTGGCTGCCGGGGCCGCGGGCTGGCCGACGGCATCCGGCCGCGCGTTCGACGTCATGAAGGTCCCGAACGGGCTGACGCCCTTCGGGGTCAGCATCATGAGGGCCGGCTACCTATATGAGATGACGACCCTGTACAAGGAGCAAGGCTACCCGGCTAAGCGTTCGTGGTTCCCGTTCGGTTGGGCCAGCCCCACGCTTATAGGCGGCTACCAGGAAATTCTGCCCGCCGCCAAAGCCAAATATCCCTATCCCATCAAGATCGCCATCTTGTACGCCAACAATGCGGCCAACCTAGTTCCTGCGAACCAAGAGCAAATAAAAGCGCTCCTCGACCTCGACACGATCCCGCTCATAATAGCGATAGACACGACCATAGGGGACACATCAGTATACGCAGACTACATCTTCCCTGATGTGACATACCTAGAGCAGTGGATGGTGGAGTCTCCGTCGCCTCAGGGCATGGGCTCGGTAAGCAAGTTCGCCGTCGTGAGGCAGCCGGCCGCCCCTCCCATGACCGAGACGGTCACGGTCTTCGGCGAGCAGATGCCGATAAGCATGGAGGCCGTGCTGCTGGCCATCGCGGAGAAGATGAACCTGCCTGGGTTCGGGCCTGATGGATTCGGCCCTGGCGTTCCCTTCACGAGGCCGGAGCACTTCCACCTCAAGGAAGTGGCCAACGTGGCTGCCGGGAGCGCGCCCGGCGATGAGGTGCCCGATGCGGACGACGAGGAGATGGAGCTGTTCATCAAAGCGCGTAGGCATCTGCCGCCGAGCGTGTTCGACCCACAGAAGTGGCAGGAGGCCGTGGGTCCCTGGTGGCGCAAGGTAGTGTACGTGCTCAACAGGGGCGGACGCGCAGCGCCGCTGAGCGAGTCGTATGAGGGAGAGTACATAAAGGCAGCTAGATACCCAGGGCTGTGGAACATATTCAACGAGGCCCTCGCCATGACCAAGGACAGCGTGACCGGCCAATACTACTCCGGAATTCCGAAGTACTACCCGCCGACATACGCGGACGGCACTCCGATCGATCAGACCGGCTACACGTACCGTCTACATACCTTCAAGCCGGTATTCATCGCCAAGCGCACCATAGTGGAGTACTGGTCCCAGTTATCGCTCCTGCCGTATCCCTACGTGGTCATGAACCCGGAGGACGCCAAGAGCCTCGGTCTCAAGAATGGCGACTTCGTTAGATTGGAAAGTCCATCACTCACGTCGGGCGAGCTCGACCTGGGGCCGCTCGGGAAGATGTACATCGAGGGGCCTGTGCTGATAACACCGGCCGTACGCCCTGGGGTGGTGAGCGTGGTACTAGACTACATGCACTGGGGATGGGGGGCCTCGGATGCGGTGATAGACGGCGTGACGATAAAGGGTGACCCGAGGCGTAGAAGGGGCCTGCAAGCAAATCCTTTGATGCTGCCTGACAAGTACAACGTCGGCATGCCGCTAACGGATCCGATCAGCTACCAGACAGTGTATTTCGATACGATGGTCAACGTAGTTAAGATAGAGAAGCCAAAGGCGATAGCAAACGGCCAGTATCCGACGTCTTTAGCGAATCTGTGGAATTGGTGAACGCGTAAATCTATTTTTATTTTTTATTATGGATTTAAAATCACTCTATTGGAACGGGCCCCGTTGGGCCTTACCAATATCGTGAGGTCGCCGAGCTCCAGCTCACCCTCATCGAACGACAGGAAGTTCTCGAGCCCCAGCTTGGTCACGTGCACGCCCGGGATGGCACGTCCGCGATTATTAGGCTCGCGGCCCCCGACCGCGAGGCTTCCATCCGGTGGCCCTTCACCGCCCGCGCGGCGGCAGGGCCTTCGGGCATTGCTGCCTTTTCCGGTGAAGCCTCAACGCAACGATCGGCAGGGCCGCGGATATGTATATAGCTGCTACGTAGCGCGCCCTGAGCCCGAGGGCGCCGTGCCACTCGAATAGGCCCATCACGACCAATAGGGCGGCCAATGGGAGGAGCAGGCCCACAAACGAATATATGACCTCCAGCGGCAGCTTGCAGGAGTTGCCGTTGCGAAGCACGGGAAAGTACTTGTCCCAGAACATCGGGATGAGCACCACGGAACCCACGATGACCACCGAGGCCCCGAGGGTGCTCGTGAAGCAGGGGCTGCCCGAACCCTCCAGGACGTAGATGGGGGCCGCGCCCTCTGACGCCCTCATAACCTCGAGAAAGTATGAGGCAACTATGCCCACGAGCACCATGTTCAGGACGCGGATCAGCTGATAGGTATCGCCGCATCCGGATTTATCACAGCACTCGGACTTACTACCACGTTCGGCCATGCTTTAGGCTTATTCCGGTGATATCTCATATTTCTCGTTGTCTGCCGCCGCACACGGCGATCTGGTATCCGCGGGGATCCATGGAGGCCGCCGCAAGGCGGGGCGCCGGATTGCAGGCGGCGGATATGGATGGCGCGGATGCCTCAAGCGCCCTCCGCGACAAACCTCTTCAGCGCGTGCATCCCTCTTCATACGTGTCGCAGATAATAAGTAGGCTGAGGATCCGCAACCTCCTGGCTTACGAGGACTCGGGCTGGATCGAGCTGGGGAGGAGGACGCTGATCGTCGGTCCGAACGGCTCCGGGAAGACGAACATGATCAGGGCGCTGCGCCTCCTGAGGGCAGCAGTCGGCCTAGAAGGGGGTATTCAAAGAGACCGAGCTGCGCAACTATCTGCACGATCTTGGGAAATCCTCGGCGGGGATCGATCTTGAGATTTCACTATGGGGGACCATGAATACATATCAATTGTTCTGTTCGATTCTACTTCTACTTCAACGTGCAACGGGAAACGTTTCTTTTCAACGTTCCTCAGAAACGCTATCTAGCCCTTTCGAACTTGTGACCCGGGTTCAAATCCCGGCCGCGGCACTAGTTTTCCCTTAAATTGAAAGGGAGTTAGGTCCTCTATAAACACATGGGGTTTACAGCAGCGAAGGAGATTTTCACAACAATCCCGCCGATTAATAATAGAACTCGATGATAAAGCATACATTGACTTTTTACCTACTTAAGAAATTTCAAAGAATTTGTTATTTCTCTTACCCTGAGTCCAAGCTTTTTCACTACTATCTCTTTCCCCTCTTTAGTCTATCAGCGATAGCAAACGCTAATGGTTGAGTTTCTCCGGTCAATCCAGCTTTCTTACAACTTCTCTCACGACGTAAACACTCCGTTAGAACTGACTTCACTTTTCGCTTGATTTTTCGAAATTTAATGAGAGGACAAGCTTAACAATTAGGTGAGTTAGGGATGAACTAAAGGCGAGGGGGTCAGGTCAGAGGCAGGAGCCCTATCATAGACCGAATCTGGCCCTCATCATTCCACTCACACCCGGTCTCTGACTATCGAGGGTAACATCTCCTTGTGAAGAGCGTGAGTAAAACTCGACGGTGTTAACGAGGCGTTTCGTAATGCCTTATAATCGTTCAAGACCTTCTCCCCTCCCAGTAGATTTGATCGAAAATATATCGTCCTGGACTCCCTTGTCAAGCTGGTTAAACGCGTTCTTAACACGCGAAATCGTAACGATTTACGCTTTTTTAACCCCTCACACGAACTTTATCTCATGTCAGAGGAAGTAAAAAAGTGGTTTGACGATTTCATTAACAACATCGTTCAGAAGATAAGGGCTGGGAAGGAACTCAACGCTTTAGAAACTCAAGTGATCACTAATTACGCTTCTAACCAAGTGCTCTACGAATATCTTGAAAGGAGGTTAGGCGAGCTTGAGAGGAACCTGAGGGATGAAATTAGGAAAACCAGAGAGGAACTATTGGTTAATGACGAGAAGGTAAAGCAAGAACTGCTAGCTAGCGACGAGAGGATAAAACAAGAATTGCTAGCCCATGTTGAGAAGGTGAAGCAGGAGCTGATGGCAAACGACGAGAAGGTGAAACAAGAGCTGATGGCTCACGTCGAGAAGGTCAAGCAGGAGCTGTTAGCGAACGATGAGAGGATAAAACAAGAATTGCTGGCAAACGATGAGAAAATTAAGCAGGAACTGCTAGCACATGTTGACAAGGTCAAGGAAGAACTGTTGGTAAACGACGAGAGGATAAAGCAAGAATTGCTGGCAAACGATGAGAAAGTGAAACAAGAGCTTAAGGACGAGATCCAGAGAGTAAAAACAGACCTCGAAACCAAGATCAAGGAAGTCGATAGGAAAGTTGAGGCTACTAGAAGCGATTTGGGCTTGGTGGCTGAGGAAGTCTACGTTAAGAACTTCGTCGACTATTTACAAAGTAACGGCGAGAAGGTAATAAGCGTTTACAGGCATTACGAAACGTCGTTGGGAGAAATAGACGCTGTAGTCGAGACTTCCGTTAGAGTCTACGCCGTAGAGATAAAACTTAGGGCTGAGGTGAGCGACGTAGACGACCTACTCAATAAGACTAAAGCTCTAAAAGAAGAGTTGGGGAGGGAAGTTTACCCCGTATTGACGGGTTCAAAAATAAATAAAACCGTTAGGGGTTACGCTAAGGGATTAGGAATACTAGTAATTTAATGGGAATTAATTCCTCACTCATTTGAGACAAGATATTAAACAGATTGAAAAACGCTTTAAATGAGATAAAATATGGACGTTCTGGGAGTTCTGAACCACCCGA
>Ga0326765_100096_pt1 | contig 10739 bp, 6 predicted proteins | sample NORRB_P_FD_207670 | JGI IMG/M metagenome (GOLD analysis project Ga0326765, IMG submission 207670) | Hot spring water microbial communities from Norris Geyser Basin, Yellowstone National Park, WY, United States - NOR.RB_P | ecosystem: Environmental > Aquatic > Thermal springs > Unclassified... | reverse complement strand
TACAGCAACTACGTTATCAACGTCGCCTTCCCGGCCTCCATGAGGTTCGGCAGGTGGGGGCTAGTTCAAGTTACCTGGGCCTTCACGAGGTACGGCGTGGCCCTGGCCCTCCTCTTTGCGGGCTTTGGCCCAGCTGGCCTCATAGCCGGCTGGGTCGCCGGCGACGCCGCCTCGGCGGCCCTCGGAACCTACTGGTCGCTTGACCTCATGCTTGGCGGCAGAGCCAGGGCCTCCCTGCTCCCAGCCCTCATCATAGCTGCCCCCATAGCGATAGGCAGCTTCATGGCGACACTGCTTCAGAACGTCGACAAGCTCTTCGTCCTGAAGTACATAGGGCTTGCCGAGATGGGCTCTTACTCAATTATAATGATAGGCTCTGTGATGCTTCAGACAGCTGTAAACAACTCCCTGTCGGGCGCCATTTACCCCGTCTTCGTCAAGTTTGAGGAGAGCGGCTCGCTGAGCGGGGATGCGGTGGCGGCAGCGATAAGGTACGTCACAGTGCTCACGGTGCCCCCCTTCTTCCTCGTGGCTGCCCTCGGCAGGCCCCTGACACAGATCCTCCTCGGCCCCGCCTTCGTCCACGACTGGGAGGCCTTCGCCATCCTCATGATGGGCCACGCCACCATGAACTACGACCTGCCCATAACACAGGCCCTCCAGGCCAGGAAGGCCACGAAAACCCTCGGCATTCAGGCCATAGTGTCTGCGGCCGTCATAGCCGCGCTGAGCCCGCCTTTGATTGCGCGTTGGCTCGCTACAGGCGCCGCAGTCGCGTATGTCCTGGCGAGGCTCGCGGGCTTCCTTGGCGTGGCCGCCCCAAAGGCCAGGTCGCTTGGCCTCCTGAGGGTTGACCTGAGGGAGTACGCTAAGACTGTCTCGGCAGCCATTATAACGTTCGTGGTCACGCTCGTAGCCGAGGTCGCCACAGGCTTCGGCTTAGTCCTCCTGCCCCTCTACATAGCCCTTGGCGGCACAGCCATGGTGGCCTCGCTAAAGGTCCTAAGGGTCCTAAGGGCAGATGACTACATAGCTCTCATGGAGGCGACGCCAGTCAGCCTGAGAGGGCTCGTGGCGAGGACCTGGTCCCTCCTCGGCCTTCCAGTGCCAGATCCTCAGAGGGCGCAGTGAAAGTTCGTGGACGGGTCTATAATTAACTATAACATCGCAAGGCTGATTACGCTATTTAGCTGAGAGGTTCGGGCTCAGGGAGCTAATTACTTCATTAAGCCTCTCCTTGAACCTCTCGTAGCTGAAGCCCTTCGCCACCTCCCTTGCCTTAGCCGATAGCGCCTTTAGCCTCCCAGGGTCATTAAGTAGCCACCTAACTATGTGGGCAGCCTCCTCAACGCTCGTGTACCCAAGGCCCTCATCTATTCTTGAGACTATGTCAGTCCAGCCACCCCCGTCCCTGTAGACCACTGGGACTAACCCGGCTGCTGCGGCCTCGGCAATTGCAAATCCAAAGTGCTCTGCCAGAGGAGGGTGAAGGTAAATTGAGGCCTGCGACATCAGCTCAAGTATCCTCCTCCTAGGGACGTCGGTCTCCACGTGGAAGTTCCTCAGCCTCTCGGCCCTCTCCTTGAGGACCTTCAAGATAGGGCCTGACTCAGATCTGGTAGCCCCCACGAGGTAGAACTCCGCCTCAGGCACGAGCTTAGCTATCTCCGGTATATCTATAACCCTCTTGCCCCAATCCATCCTACTTACAGTTAACACGATCCTGCCCCTGTCACCTCCTATTGAAGAGAGCTCCTCCACGTTAACCGGGGGGTGAACAACGTAAATCCTCTGGCTTCCATATGCCCCCCTTATGTACTTAACTGTCCAGGTGCTGTTGGTCATAACGAGCTTAGCGCTGTCCACGAGAGCCCTCGTAGCTAAGGCTACGAGAGAGTCGTAAGCCTTTTCATAGAGAAACTCATGCTGACGTCCTAGATACAACTTCAAAAAGTACATAAATGGGAAGTGTATGTAAGTGGCGTCCGCCCACCTGAGAGGCACGCCGCTCTGAGTCTCAATAACTAGGTCGTAGTGGGGCCTGAGCCTTCTAACCAAATACGAGGCCACTAAAAGCTTTCTGAGCAGCAACGCCCTGCTGAAGAGCCTGTTTATAGGCGGCTCCCCGAGCACTGTCGGCCTCGGTATGCCGTTCATGCCGCTGGTCAACACTTCCCAGGCCCTCTCGCTGAAGTAGGCCGTGTAGAGGTCAACCTCATGGCCTAGCTCTTTAAGGGCCCTGTACATCTCTAGGGACAGCTTCTCAGCTCCACCGACCACGTAGAGGAAGCTGGGGACCAGCGCTATCCTCACGGCCTCTCCAACGGCGGAGGGCCTTCAGATCATTAAAACTGTGAAGCACCAGCGATAGCTTTCGGGCGTATACTATAGGCATTTGCTAAAGCCTTTCAAAGGCCCCTCGCTTATGCCTTTAACACGACCTTGAAGTAATCATAAGGCCTCTAACGCCCTGCCTTGCTAAAAGGGCTGCTCAAGTCACATCACAACAATGGCCCTGCCGCTGGGCGCTTACGGCTTAGGGTGGCGGACAGGATATTATGATCGGGCTACGTGTAAATTATCCTGGCGTAATCGTGCTCTATGACCTCAGGCCCGTAGGGCCTCAGCCTCCGTAGGAACTCCTCGAAGATGCTGCGCCAGTCCCTCGCGAAATATATGTCCTGGACTACGTACTTGCCCTCAGGGCTTACGTCCTCTATTTTGCCCATGTTACTCAGCCCCTGCAGGTAAACGAGCTCCATGTTTGAGAAGCCCCTGGAGACCCTGTCCCCGATCAGGCTCGAGAGGGGGCCTAAGAGGAAGAGGACGCCTATCATCAGGGGGTCGCCTCCCTTGACCACTTGCGCTACCTCTGAGGGAAACAGGGCCTAGCCACGTCAGCTGCCGGTTGTCTCTAATACGCTGGGGATACCTAAGCTCATAGAAGTCAAGACAAAAACGAGGTTTCTATTATGCCCATGCCACTCTAAGGCTGTCCTTACCTTTATATGGCGTTGTAGACGTTGGTTCCTCTTTGATCCTAAGCCCTTGCCAGCTCCTTAATTACCTCGTTAAGCCTCTCCTTGAACCTCTCGTAGCTGAAGCCCTTCGCCACCTCCCTTGCCTTAGCCGATAGGGCCTTTAGCCTCCCGGGGTCATTAAGCAGCGACCTGACTGTGCGGGCAGCCTCCTCAACTCTGGTGTACCCAAGCCCCTGATCAATTCTTGAAACTATGTCAGTCCAGCCTCCTCCGTCCCTGTAAACTACCGGCACAAGCCCTGCCGCTGCGGCCTCAGCGATCGCTATACCAAAGTGCTCGGCGAAGGGAGGGTGAAGGTAAACGGAGGCCTGTGACATGAGCTCAAGGATCCTCTTCCTTGGGACGTCGGTCTCAAGGTGGAAGTTCCTCAGCCCCTCAGACCTCTCCTTGAGGACCTTTAAGATGGGGCCTGAGGCAGGTCTTGTAGATCCAACTAGGTAGAACTCGGCCTCAGGCACAAGCTTAGCCACCTCTGGGATCTCCGTCACCCTCTTGCCCCAGTCTATTCTGCTCACGGTTAGCACGATCTTTCCCCTGTCGCCGCCTATTGACGACAGCTCCTCGACGTTAACCGGGGGGTGAACAACGTAGACCCTCTGGCTTCCATATGCTCTCTTCACGCGCTCGGCCGTCCAGGCGCTGTTTGTCATAACTGGCTTGGTCCTGTCAGCGAGGGCCTTCGCCATCCAGGCCACCAGCGAGTTGTAGGCCCTCTCGCGTAAGCCTAGCTCGAGACGCTCCACCCTAAGATAATAGGCTGGTAGCTCAGCCAGCGGGAAGTGAACGTAGGTGGCGTCAGCCCACCTGAGGGGCACGCCGACGAAGGTCTGAACTATTAGGTCGTAGCGGGACCTGAGCTTCTCGACAGGCTTCCGTAAGTACCAAGCGGCCAGGAGCGCCCTGAGTATCTGGACCCTACGAAAGAGCCTGTTAATCGGCGGCTCCCCAAGCACGGTAGGCTCTGGGACGTCGCCCATACCGTCAGTTATCACCTGCCAGGCCCTCTCGTCAAGGTAGGCGGCGTACAGGTCGACCTCGTGACCGAGGTCTTTTAGGGCCCTGTACATCTCAAGCAGCAGCCTCTCGCCCCCTCCGGCGATGAAGAACGCCGTGTGGACCAGCGCTACCCTCACTGCCTCTTCCAGGGCTAAGGCGTCAAGGTCCCTAAAATTATTAAAATTTACAGAAAGCTTGAGACGCGGCTGGCAAGAGAACAATATTATTGATTTCTAACTAAGAGCCCTCCGTCAGCAGGGCGTCTGAGGGCTATAACGCTCGCAGAGGCGCCAAAAGGGTGTCTCCCTCAAGTTGTCTCAGTCTGGCCAGAGAAGCGGCTAGAGACTCTTTGATCCTAAGCCCTTGCCAGCTCCTTAATTACCTCGTTAAGCCTCTCCTTGAACCTCTCGTAGCTGAAGCCCTTCGCCACCTCCCTGGCCCTCGCCGACAAGACCTTTAGCCTCTCGGGGTCGTTAAGCAGAGACCTAATGATATGAGCCGCCTCCTCAACGCTTGTGTAGCCGAGGCCCTCATCTATCCTTGAAACTATGTCAGTCCAGCCTCCTCCGTCCCTGTAAACTACCGGCACAAGCCCTGCCGCAGCGGCCTCAGCGATCGCTATACCAAAGTGCTCGGCGAAGGGAGGGTGAAGGTAAACGGAGGCCTGTGACATGAGCTCAATTATCCTCCTCCTTGGGACGTCGGTCTCAAGGTGGAAGTTGTTCAGGTCCTCAGACCTCCTCTTAAGCTCCCTGACTACAGGCCCTGAGGCAGGGCCAGTAGCCCCCACAAGGTAGAACTCAGCCTCAGGAACAAGCTTAGCGACTTCAGCTATGGCCAGGACGTTCTTCTCTGGATATATCCCGCTGACCGTAAGCACTATCCTGCCCCTGTTCCCTCCTAATGTTGACAGCTCCTCAACGTTAACCGGGGGGTGAACAACGTAGACCCTCTGGCTTCCATAGGCTCTCTTCACGCGCTCGGCCGTCCAGACGCTGTTAGTCATGACAGCGGTGCGCCTGGACGCAAGCCTCCTGGCCTCCCTGCCCACAAGCCCGTAGTAGAGCCTCTCGTGAAGGCTAAGCCTTCGGTGGGCCCTGTGAAAGTCAAGGAGTAACGCCGTGGGGAAGTGAACGTAGGCGGCGCTGACCCAACGCATTGGGACGTTGGAGTAGGTGTCCACAATGACGTCGTAGCCTAGGTTAGACCCGTTAAGTCCCCTTGCAAGGCCTGAGGCCGCCAGGATCGACCTGAGGGCCAGGGCCCTGCCCGCCAGCCTGCTGGTCAAGGGCTCCTTAATGGTTATGGGCCTCGGGGCCTCCTTAAGGTCGCCCGTCAGCGCCCTCCAAGCGCCCTCATTTACGTGGGCCGTGTAGAGGTCGACCTCGTGGCCCAGCTCCCTCAGGGCCCTGTACGTGTCAAGGGCTAGCCTGGCGTCGCCCCCGACCACCTCGAAGAGAGCGTGAACTATAGCTACTCTCATAGAGTGCTCTCTGGGGCGCAAATAACTTCTTAAGATTTAAAGGTCTGAGAGGCCAACAGGCCAAGGTTACCGTGAAGACTCAACGTTATGACGCTAAGGCCCCCTTCAAGGTCACAGGTCATGAGGCCAGGGCCCTTTCAGGGCTCGACGAGCTCTTAGAACCCTGACGGTTAAGTGCGATAATAGGTTAAATCCCTCAGGCCGCTAGCGAGACGAGGCCACAGCCAGTCATGAAGGTCAAGGAAAAGCAGCTGAGGCTTATAGGGGCCGTGCTGTTTGTGCAGTTCTATGTTATCTGGGCCCTCGGCTTCGCCAACTACGTGCCTCAGCTCTACAACCTCGATGTACTGCGGGCGTCAGCGATACTGTTAGTGATCGGCCTGCTCATGATGCTCAGCGGCTACATAAAGGACGTGGCAAGGCGCGCGGCTGCAGACAAGTACTTCAGGGCCCTCATGATAATTTACCTTGCGGCCGTTTATTACATAGTTTACAGCGCCATGACCGAGTACTATCAGCTGAACATAGGGGTAAGCATGGACACGGCGACATACGTGCAGTCATTTGCCTCTGCATCGCTGTACCACAGGCTCTTCGATAACCTTGCCGTGCCCGCGTTCTTCTTTAACCACGCATCGCCGATACTCTTCCTGCTGTACCCCCTCTACCTTACGTACCCAAGCATAGCCACCCTTGTGACCATAGAGGTCGCGCTGGCGACATTGCCAGCTATACCGCTTTACAAGCTCGGGCTGAAACTCTTCGGCGACAGGAGGTACGCCCTGCTCACGGCGTTGGCTTACCTCCTGTTCCCGTGGGTCACCACATACCTGACTAACGCCGTTGAGGTGGTGATCTTCACAGCGCCCTTCTTCGCGCTCGCCCTCTACAACCTCTACATGGGAAATAGGCTCGGCTACTGGTTATCCCTGACCCTCATGATGACTACAATAGAGTTCTCGCCTATACTGGGGTTCTTCATAGGGCTTTACGTACTGGCCACTAAGCTCGACTGGCTTAAGGCTAAGGGGAGGGTTATCCTGGGCCTTGAGACCCTTGCCTACTCGCTCGCGTGGTTCTTCGGGGACTTCCTGATGGTTTACTACTTCAGCCACGGGTCCATAAACATCTTCGCGAACGTATGGGGCTCATCGCTCTCGGGCCCGCTGATATCAATAACTGACTCCATAGGCAACGCCATCTTCCACTTCACTACTCACGCGAGCCCCAGCTCCTCGTCAAGCCACCAGGCCGCGCTAAGCTTGTCCAGCGTCCTTGAGTCCCTGGTGAACAACGTGAAGACGGGCCTCCACACGAAGATCCAGAGCACGGTCTTCTTAATGATGCCCACGCTCTTCCTGAACCTCGTGGAGCCCCAGAACCTCCTGCTGTTGCCATGGCTTTACGTGATGTGGCAGACCCCGTGGGGCTTTTACTACGTTATCTGGGTCTACTACACGGCCCTCGTGGCGCCTGCCGTCATAGTGCCCACCATATGGGCCCTGAGGAAGTTCAGCCCGCGCGTTAGGAGGGCGCTGCTTGTCGCAGTCTTTATTGCTGTGACTATCTCAACCCTACTCCTTAACGTCCTCTCCCCTCTCTCAGCCCTTTACTTCCACGGACCCTTGCCTAACCCCCTGCAGCCAGCGACAACGCCATATAACCTGGCCCTCATACAGCTGAACGACTACGTGCCCCCTAATGAATCGGTCTCGGTGCCGGCATCGGCCGTGCCCTGGTTCTCATTAACTAGGTACGGCTGGAATGAGCACGGGGTGCCGTTCTTCGGGCCGAACGGCTACACGAAGTACGAGGTGTACTCACCCTTTGTGCCAACAGGGTACCCATACGGCCCGAACTTCAACAACTACCTGCCCTATGTTTTCAACGACGGCGCTTGGCTGCTCGTTGGGCCCTTCCAGAGGCCATATAGCTTTAACTACACGACGACAATTACGCTGTCGCTTTTGACGCCCGGCCAGCATCAATACAGCGTAGCCACGTTGCCAGGCGGGCCCTTGACGGTAAACCTAAGCATCAATTACACGCCGCTGCAGGTCATAGAGTACGTCACCAGCAATTTATCATGGCTGCTCCAGCAGCCCCAGGGCGCTACATGCGGTACCCTGCCAGGGTACTTTGCTGTGTCGAACTCCAATGACTATATAATACAACCGATAGCCATCAATGAGACGACGACGGTAGAGGCCCTCACGATATTTGGGTCAGGGGCGAGCAACCTCGCAAGCGGTGAGGTAATGATATCATCGTCCGAGGTTCCAGCCCTGAAGCCCAAGGTCCTGTGGAGCGCGAGCTTTGGGGAGCCCTGGTGGTGCGGGCCTCACTCCTGGGCGACGCCGATAAGCTTAGAGCCCAACCTTACGCTTAAGCCAGGCACCTACTACGTTATAGTTAACATGCCCACTAACCCGTGGCAGGTCGCCTGCACATACATACCCGGTGCCCCTAAGGCCCTGCTCTATAACGGCACGGGACTACAGCAGCTCAACTGCACCATGAACCTGATAATGGTCACCAACAGGCCGGCGGAGGTCGCCAACACTAACGCAAGTGTCTCAATATCGTTAGTTATACAAAACAGCACTGCCGTAGCCCTGAACAAGACGGTGACGTTAGTTGCTCAGAGGCCCTTTGAGCTCCCTCTGACCTACTGGGCCAACCTCACGGGCAGCTCCTATCAGGAGGCCCTCGCAGTTAGCGTCAACGGGGGCTCAGGCCTGCTCTTGCCCGGCGAGCTCTCGGTTACGATAAGCAATTACGTGCCTGCAGATCACCCGCCGATACCGCTCATAAGGCTCCATGGCCTCAACTACACGGCCACAGAGACGCTGTTACCCATAACGCCAGGCTCCCACCAGTACTCGCTGGCCCTTCTGCCTGAGGGGCCAGTTAAGGTTAGCCTAAGCGTCAATTATACTCCGTTGCAGACCATAGAGTACGTCACCAGTGACCTGCCTCAGGTGCTCCAGCAGCCCCAGGGCGCTACATGCGGTACCCTGCCAGGCTACTTCGCCCTCCTGAACGGCTCGGAGTATCTGGTGCAGCCGGTCACGGTCAATGAGACTGCCACGATAGAGAGCCTTACTGTCTTCGGCTCAGGTCCTAGCAACCTGGTGAGCGGTCAGGTAATGATATCAAGGTCACCTGTTCCAACGAACACTAGCGGCTACCTGTGGAGCACGGGCTTTGGGGAGCCCTGGTGGTGCGAGCCCCACTCGTGGGCGACGCCAATAGTCACCACCCCTAAGGCGAAGCTGGAGCCGGGCACGTATTACGTAATCCTTAACATGCCCACCACGCCGTGGCAGGCCCTCTGCACCTACATACCTGGTGCTCCTAAGGCCCTGGTTTACAATGGCTCTACTCTCATAAAGCAGCTGAACTGCACCATGAACCTGATAATGGTGACCAACAGGCCAGCTAGCTCAACTAACGTGAGCTCGAACATAACTGTGTCGTTGCTTGGCAGGACCATAACCATAAGCCCCCAGAGGCCCGCGCAGAAGGCCCTGACCTTTGAGGCCAACGTGACGCAGAGGGCAGCCTGGGAGACCCTTGTGGTGAACGCGAGCGAGGCGGTTCCTGGCAACCTGACGATAAGGGTGAACACCTACGTGCCGGGCGAGTACCCGCCCATAAGGGTGCCATGGTACCTAATCCCCGCCTACGGCAACATACCCACCTACGCCCTGTTAGCCCTAGCCATAGCCTTCCTGGCAGCCCGCGAGAGAAGGCCAGCAGGCTAGGTCGAGCCGCGAGGGCAGGTCCTCCTGGTGTTAGTTAAGGGCTTACCGTAAGGCCTACTCCAAAGGCCTACGCCTCACGTCCTTTAGGCCCCGCCTACCGCTAACGCCCATGTCGCAGGGTCCAGCCTGCTGGCGTCACGCATAAAGTTGGCCAGCCCTGTCAGCGACCTGGCCGAGGGCCCTGATGAGGGTTGCACTAGTTCACAACCACAGCCTCACATACATGGGCGGAGGAGAGACGTTCATAACGAGGCTCGCCAGCGCCCTCTTGAGGCAGGGCCTCAGGGCCTCCGTCTACTCCCTGCCCATAGGGCGGCGGGGCGGCGTTAACGTTAAGGGCCTCCTCGGCTCCGTCGACTACAGGGAGGGCCTGCTCCCAGAAGTCGACGCTGACGTAGCCTACGTGACCTACTTCCCCATGGCCTCGCTTGCCCTCCTGAGGGTCAGGGCCCCTAAGGTGGCCGCAATTCACTCGCCCCTCCTCCTGCCCGAGGCCCAGGACCCAGGGCTCTTCAGGGGAGGCCCGGCAGCCCTCCTTAACAGGCTGGGCGCCTGGGGCGCCTACAGCTACTACCTTCACAGGGTCGCCCGCCTTGAGCTGAGGCGCTTCGAGGCTGTCCACGCCTACCCCCACCTTGTCAACTTAGTAAGGCATAGGAGCGTCTACGCCCTGCCCCCCTTCATTGACGTTAACCGCTGGAGGCCGATAAGGGAGAAGGACGAGGAGTTCAAGGTGCTCTTCGTGGGCAGGAGAGCATATGAGAAGGGCTTTGACGTCTTCACCGCAGTTGCCAGGGAGGCCAGGAGGCTAGGCCTCAAGGCCAGGTTCCTGGCCACCGGCGGCAGGGAGGGCGAGGTGATAGACGGCGTTGAGAGCCTCGGCTTCGTCCCCGAGGACGAGCTTGTGAACCTTTACTCATCAGCCCACGTAGTCATGTACCCCACAAGGGCTGACACGTTCGGCCTTGTCATCCTTGAGGCCCTGGCCAGCGGCACGCCTGTCATAGCCTCAGACATCCCCTCCCACAGGCTCCCAGGCCTCCCCCTCCTCCTGGCGAGGGGCGTCGACGGCGCGCTGAGGCAGCTCGTCGACCTTTACAACATGTTCTACAGTGACAGGGAGAGGTACCTTGAGCTCTGCAGGAGGGGCAGGGAGGCCGTAGTAAGGAACTACAGCGAGGATGTCGTGGTTCCCCAGTACGTCAGGATGTTCAAGGAGGTCGCGGGCCTTAGCCCTTAACCCCCCTCAGGACCTCAAGCCACCTGTCAGCTATCACCTTAGTATCGAACCGCTCAGCCCTCTCCCTGCTCCTCGCCCTCATGTTGCTCGGGTACCCCTCCCTCCATATCCTGACCGCCATGTCGACCAGGGACCCCTCGTCCTTCGCCAGCCAGCCCGTGACCCCGTGGATCACCGTCTCCCCGGGGCCCTGGGCGGCGTAGGTGAGCACC
>Ga0326765_100095_pt1 | contig 10883 bp, 7 predicted proteins | sample NORRB_P_FD_207670 | JGI IMG/M metagenome (GOLD analysis project Ga0326765, IMG submission 207670) | Hot spring water microbial communities from Norris Geyser Basin, Yellowstone National Park, WY, United States - NOR.RB_P | ecosystem: Environmental > Aquatic > Thermal springs > Unclassified... | reverse complement strand
ATACGCAATAACTAAGTATGGAACGAATAAGTTAGTAGAGATCGTTGGAAAGAGGTTTGGCAAAATTGTTAATGGATTAGAGGGTGAGCTTGTTGTGCCGTGGAGCCAGGTAAGAACTATAACCGTCGTGAAGGTCAGGAGAATCATGACTACCACAGCAGCGGTCAAAGGTAGTATACCTAGACTAGTTACCATTACTATAGGTGACTGGCACGTGTTAACAACAGACGGGAGGGACATAACAATACCTAACGTTGATGACCCTCATAATAAGCTGAACTATGTAAAAAATAAATTTAATTTAAATTTTAGTTGATATTTCATATATCTTCCAGCTGGCGGTTCTGAGGTAACGACTGAAAGGGACTAAAACCTGAGCGAAGAAGAGGTCGGAAAATCGTACAAACGATTACAAACACGCCGGTTCAGCTAACTCTTCCTTTTCTCAGTTTCTCGTTCTAAGAACAGCACGGCCGGCAGTACGACCTTCATCACGTCATCCATAGTATACGGTATGTGACCCATGTCCGGTATCAGGTGTAACTCGAACTCCTTGCCCAACTCCTGTAACCTCAGCGAATACTTCAATATCGGTAACGCGGGGGTCCTGGAGTCGTTCTGCGATTGGATGATACACAAAGGCGCTTTGACTTTCTCTACATACGTTATGGGCGATCTCTCCTTCATGAGCTGCTTGTTGTCGCCGTTGAACGCCATGATTATGAACCCCTTGAACGCGCTGTCCCCGAGCTCGTACATCTCCACCCAATCGGCTACGGCCGCGCCGGCGATCCCGAAGTCCCACTTGTCCGGTTCCTTTCCTAAAGCCAGAAGCGTCATAAATCCACCGTAGCTGTATCCCATGATGCCAACCTTGCTCACCACCTTCTTCTCCATGACGTAATCCCTCACTCTCACGACGTCGCTCAGATCCCCTCCCCCTATGTCTCCCACGTTCATCAACATGAACTTGTAACCGTAGCCCGTAGATCCTCTGAAGTTCGGCGCGATCACGACGTACCCGTTGATCAGCAACGACGCTATGAAAGTGTCCCACCTGTTGTCTACCGAGCTCCAAGGGCCGCCGTGCACGTATATTACCCCTACGTCTTTCCTGTTCTCCGGCGTAACGATGAACGTGGGCACCTCTACGTCTCCGTTCTTGACCTTCAGGAACTCCACTTTCCCTTTTATGCTCACGCCGCTGTCTATAACTATTCTGGTGATTGAGTCCCTCAAGTCGTGTGAGTATATTGCGGATTTCCTCAAGAGATGCGTGTGGGTGAAGTAAACCCGATCCCCTACCTTCGTGGCCCCCGTGACGTTTCCTTCAGGCGTCTCTATCTCCTTTCCGTCGATGTAGAGTCCGCTCTCACCGTTCTTAGAGGCTATCACCAACTTATCCTCTGGCTCTATTGTAAGGCTGGTGGGCTGTGATCTCTCCAGATCGTCGTGAGCGAACTTCACCCTCCCGATCTCGCCGCTTTCGACGTCGTAAGTGTAGATCCACTCGCGCTCGCCCGAGTACTCGTAATCGCTGGTGAAGTACAGCTTTCCCTCTTTCAGTTTGTTCGCTACGTTCACGCTCCCCTCCTTCGGAGTTATGACCTTGACTTCACCGCTTTTGTCGGCGAGGAATACCTCTGAAGACCTGAAGCGTCTGGCGAACACGCCGAAACCCGCTATGTGATCTCCGTTAACGTCCGTAACTACGCTAATCGGAGGAACATCCACTACCTTCCTTAACTTCCCGCCTTCAACTATGTATAATGCTGTCGAATCTTGTGAGGAACCCGTAAACACTACTGACTCCTCGTCATAGGCGATTGAGGTGATCCTCATCTTAGGTGACGCGAGTTCGTATTCCTCTCCCTTCAAGTTCACTACGAAAATCGAATGCAATTCCTTACCTCTCTCTACGTCCCTGATTATGGGAACGTAATCCAATTGAGACTTGGGGTTGGCCGAACCGGCTATAGGGCCTTTAGTTATTCGATCCAGCTTATCCCCACGCAATACGGATAAGTTGAACGCGCCCTCCGTCGATGTCCAGAGCAGAGGCGTGTCCTTGAGCTTGCCCACTATTCGATATGAAGGGGCTTTTATGAGCTCCTCAAGCCTCTTTAACAGTTCTAAATATTCCATAAATGTGTTCAATCTAACCTAAGATAAAAGTCTTTCGTAAATCGATTTTTACCTTCTTTAACTGAGGGCAATACATGTCGTTAGCGTCGATTTTCACAACGCTCTCCGGCACGCTCATCCGCGCGTGAACGGCTCGTGGAGGTCGAGACCTGTGGGGTTAACACTGCCTTCGGCGCTTTCTATGAGAACGTTGATCAAGATAAAAGGAGACCGTTAAGCTGGGTAAAGCCTTAAATGTTTATTGAAATACGCCACGTTGAATGGGGAGTAGCTCTGGCCGCGATTTGTTTGAGGGCTTCAATGGGCGTGAGGTTATTGAGGTTCTTCGTAGGTGCACTAACTGTGGTAGGTTCGTTCTAATTGGGCCGCCGAGGAGCGGTAAGACGTTTTTCAGGGAGAATTACCTAAAGGGCGTCACCGTCGTTGAGCACACGCTAGGCATAACCACAACCGCCAAGACAGAGGGTGAGGAAGCCAAGGGCGAGCCGAGGCTTCGTGAGAAGGTTATGACGATTCTCAAGAGGATGATACCTATCATTGGGAACTTTGCGGATAAGGAGAGGGTTGAGGATGAGGAGTTGAGGAGGGTCCTGGGTGATTGGGCTCCCAAGCGTATTGTTGAGGAGGTTAAGGGGATAATTAGGGACTCACCGCACAGGGCTTACTACATACCGTGGGAATGCGTTGAAAAGCCAAACGAATGCACCTCCGATGCGAATGCCAGTAAGGCATTGGGGTTGATCAAGAAGGTCTTTGACGATAAGAAGGTGAGGATTAGGTGGTTCAAGGCTGAGTACGTACCGCCAGGCCTTGTCGAGGAGGTCATCAAACTGATCGGAGAGAAGGGTGAGAATGGGGCTAAGGGGGTGTTGGAGGACTGGGTTGACGCGTACTCCAAAGCCGTTGGTACTTTGACTAAGGTTTTGGGTTTGAAGGAGAACATGCACGAATTGGATAAGTCGTCTATTGAATACTTGAGAAACTTCGTGAACGACTACGCGAATCACGTGATTAGTAGTTTAGCCCTAACCCCACTGTTAGGTGCGGCTTCTCAGGCACTAATCTCGGTACTCACGTATATGGTATTCAAGAAGGAAAGGATGAACTACCTCAAGGAGATCGTTGAGTTGAGGGAAAGCCTTGAGAAGTTGTTGGTGAAAGAACCGGATGGCAGGCATGATTTCTATGAGTTAGGCAGGTTGTTGGTCTATATGGTCGCCTACGCAATGGGGATGAGTTATGACGAGGCGAAAGAGGCACTGATGGGCATAACGGGCTTGAGCGAAGCAGATCTGAAGAGGAGGGTTAACGAGATTGTGAAGAAAATTGAGGAGCTTGAGAAGAAAATTGGGTTATTCAGGCAGGAGGTGCCTGCGAACATAGTTACGGCTAATGTCGGTGAGTTCGCGACAGGCAGGATTTACCCAAACGTCAGGGTTGAGAACGGCGAGTTGAGGATTAGGGTTGAGGATGGATACCACCGAATTGTTAGGGCAGGTAAGTTCAACGAGTTGATTAACGAGGTTAGGAATAGGCTTTTGAAGAAGAGCTTCGTCGTGGTCGTTGGACCCAAGGGTATTGGTAAGTCCACGCTGGCCGCAGCCGTGATTTGGAAGTTGTTCAGGAACGGCGATATTGGGCTAGTTGCACGTGTTGACGCACTTGATTCGGAGAATTACTCGGAGTTTACTACGTTCATTGAGAACTATGATGAGGAATTCAGCAAGTACTTCGGCAGGTTGCTCATACTATACGATCCAGTGTCAACCGAGACCTATGAGAGAGCGGACATTGGTGTGAAGGCACCCATACAAGCGTACATCGAGGGGACGATAGAGGTCTTGGTGAAAGCCATAAAATCGATAAGCTCCGAAGCTTCGAAACCGCTCGCGCTCATCGTGATACCGAGTGACGTCTATAACGCGTTGAGTGAAAAAAGAAGAAATGAGTTGGAGAAGTATAAGCTTGACGTTTCGCAAGGACTCGTCAACACCGAATTCTTGGCTGAGTTGATTAGGGAGTACACGAGAACCAGCGACAAACCAAGTGGGTGCAAGATTAGTAATGAGGAACTCAGTGAATTGGCTGGTAGAGTGGCTGGGCTCGACTCCGGCCACGCACTAATAGCTAGGCTCATCGGCGAGGAGCTGGCGAGGAACAATTGTAGTGCCCGTGAGATCAAGGAGTTAATCGGTAAAGCCAAGGGCAAAGCCGAGGCGTTCATAATACTACACATAAACGGACTGTTCAAGGTCCTTGAAGACTCCAAAACGGCCGAGGCCTTGGTCGAAATTTTTGCATTGAGGAGGCCGTTCGTTGATTTAGTGAGACCCGGTCATCCAATACTGACGCCAGGCATTGTTGAGCTAATTGGCGAGAAAAAGGGAGCGAGTTTGCTCCAGAGTGCTGAGAGTGAGGAGTTGAGGGGTTGGTTAGCTATTAGGCAACACGACCTAATTGAGGAGGCGATAGAGAAGCTACTTATATGCATCGTGAATAGGAGTAAGGAGTGCGAGGAACTTGGTAATGGGTTGGAGCCCTGGCGCCTAAGAACTGTTAGGAGGTCGTTGAGGGAGGTCTCGGAAAAGGTATGGGATGAAAGCACTGCCGTTGAGTATTTCGTAGGCAACTACGGCAAAGATTTCACAGACGTACTAAGAGATTTCAGCAATGAGTGCTGGAAGTGGACCGCATTCATCATTGGAGCCGCCCTGGCTGGGCGTGATTCAGTGTCCAAGCTTGAGGAATTGACTGTGTTCCTACCTGAGGATTTGAGGAAGAGTTTCGTTGAGTCCCTTGGTGACGCTCTAAAGGAATGCGGTGTTGATTATTACCTACTCGTTGGCAACGTAATCCCATCATTAGTACGGTACCTAACCAAGGCTCATGCATATGCCTTGGCCGAGGCGTTCGTTGATAAGTACGATGAGGCTGTTGCCGAGGTGAATAGGATCCTTAACATCGCCAGGGGTAGGGGCGGTGTTTATGTCGCTGAGAGTTTTTATGTTCTTGGGCTAGCCTCAATAATCGCCAACGCCGCCAGGTTAAACAGGGATGTCAAGTCCAGCGATGCCGACACCGCATTACACATAGCAGCATCCACTATACAAGATGTTGTATCACCAGACCTCATTAAGTTGGTGCTAGGTGCCTTAGAGCCATTGTATGGTAAGGCACCACATAGGTACCTCGAACTACTAGCCTACGCATCGAATACGGAGGGCCTCGATAGAGACACAGTTAGGCACATATTTGGTAAGCTGAATGAGATTTTAGACAAGTACGGTGATGCGGTTAAGGAGCATGCCTGGTCCCTCGTACATGCAATAGATGCCTACGCCGTCCTGCTTAGGGCATACTTAGGTCATTTCAATAGTGAGGAAGTTGAGGATATGATTGGTAGAGTCGTTGATTTGCTCAATAAGTTGGGTAGGTTCGAGTCCAAGCTGGGCGTCATTGCTTGGGCGAGTGCTTTAGCCCCAGCGTTAGTGTATGAGGATGTGAGGAGGCTTATAAAAGAGAAACTAAGAATTGATGTGGTTGGTAAGGCTAATAGTGAAATCCTTGAAAAACTAAACGATATGAGAGAGAAGGTTCAGGAGTTAATGAGCGATAAGGAATTCATGAGTTATGTCGAATCCCGGTTCGTAAAGGCTGATGAGAAGGCAGTTAAGATAGTAATCCTTAAGACAACATCGCTTCTCAAGCACAATTTGGCGATTTATAGGCTTAATAATAATGAGCTTGATGAGGCGGAGAAACTATTTAACGAGGCGGCTGAGGAGCGTAAGGAGATCGGTGATTACGAAAACGAGCTAGTTGAACGTAGTTGGGTATTGCGTGTTGAGGCGATCAAGGGCTCGTTGGTTGGCGATGAGTCGGTTAAAAAGTTTCAGCAATTGTACGAGGAGACCTTTAACGAGGAGCATTTCAAGCCCACGGCCAGGTATCTCAGTACTGCATCAGGCAGCCTTAGTGAGTACCTCGTGTCCCTGGCCCTAATTAATGACGTTGAGGGGATTCGCAAGCTACCTGAGAAACATTGGTGGGTGCTGAACGCCAATGAGCAAGTCTCGGTCCTGACTAGGCTCATGCTCAACGCCCTACTCAGTCTAATGGGTGGGTTAAGCAACGAGCTTGAGGGTAAGCTTAGGGTCAACCCTGAGGAGTTGATTTATGCCTTCGGATCTGATATGCTTCCTATGTACCTGCCTGCGTTAAGGGTTGCCTTCAAGATGAAAAGTCCTGAGGAGAAGTATGAGGAGTGCATGCTAATTGAGGATTCAAAGAAAAGAAGGGACTGTGAAGACGCCGTCTCGGCTGTCACGAACGACAGCGATGCCGTTTGGGGGTTAAGATGGAAACTAACTTACAACTTTAAGGAACTGATTTTAAAGAAGGAGAGGTCGGGTTGGCTTGGGGAGCTCAGTTTTGATGCCGATACGTTGATTAGTGAATTTGAGAAGTTGGTGAATGGGCTTGATGGTAAGTCCCTAGTCCAATTACTCCCCATTACTTCTTCAACGACTCAGTTAGCCCTAATGCTCCACGCATTGATTAATGGTAATAAGGAACTAGCCAAGGCACTTGCACTCTATGGAGCTATTTCTTATTCCAGTAAGTTGCTCAGGAGGTTGTTCCTTGAGGTCTATAAGGAGTGTAAGGAGAGTTGTGACTTAGATAAGGATGAGTTAAGGCATGCCTTAGCCAGGCTCTTCTTCTACCACGTATAGCCCTGGAGAGTCAGCCTCGTATTCTTCTTATTCTCTAGTTGGCATGGCTCGTGTAATCGAGGCTGTAGTCAGGGTGACGAACTGATGCGTAGATGATGAGCGTTGATGCATAAATCCTAGTGCTCGTTATTGCCTTACAGTCGCTCGGTTCATTTGGGCCGTAACGCTTAAGGATTTGTTTTGGCGTTTTGATGGTGTTATGGGCGCGCTGAAGTACGCGGTCGTTGGCGTTTTGGTCGTTGCGGCTGTCGTTACCGCCCTGGTCTTACTGCTACAAACACCGCACCGGGCGCCCGTGCAGTACGTGGGTTCGCCCAGCGGATATGAAGCTTTCGTACCGAACGGCCAAACAATAGATTATAACGGACATACGGATCCTGTAGGTGATTTAATATTAACCAACAATGGATCTACGATACAAAACGTGGTTTGGGATGGACAATACGCAAATACAATAATACAAAATCATAACCAAATAGTTCAACTGAATAGTCAATTTGTTGGACAAACTGATCCAATAAATGGTCAACAATATGTACCTCTACAGGATTTCTATGTAATTAAAGGTCAGGTGCCAATTGAACAGGTAACAATGAACGGACAAACGTATTATGTAATAGATGCTAATAATATAAACCCAGCAGACATAGCAGGATTCTATACATATCAAGGATGGGTAACTAATTTCGTAGAGGCAATGAATACACCAGGGACATATGCAGCAGGATTGCCAGGAAACTCACCAGTATTCCAATGGGAAAACTTAATAGGAACAGTAGCATACCAAACAATAAAATATGGAGAATACGGATCATTTCCCGGAAGATATGTATTAGTGCAACCTAATGGAACAATAATTCCATATGGTTATAATGATAATGTTCCTGGTGGTACGCCTTTATCAAACTTTACCAATCCTCAATATACATATAATCCTTCCAGCTAATTTTTTAACAATAGATTTTTAGGATACACTTACAACATATGGAACTCCATAAGTTACTATAACCCAATCTAAATACATATAACCAGATCCGCCTCCAGAACCAGCTGAAACAAACAAATAAGGAGTTCCGTCATAATAGTTTGAATCATCTTGTAAGTAATTTACAGTGATCTGGGATCTCAGATAATTTAAACTGTTGAATGAGTAGTGACGCTTCTCCTCGGATGTGGCCTTCCCGATCGCGTTAGGGGGATCGGGTGAACGGCCCGGACCTCGGCGCGCGGATTCCCTTATTAGTCCCGACGGTAAGCTTCGCTTTCACGTTTTCAGTGACGATATAAAAGGACCGAAACCGGGTCAGCGAGTCCGTGAGGTCGAGGAATAGAACAAGAGTCCGTACCGGTTGGGATCTGAGCTTCCGTGACCCGCCGTTCCTCATGAATGTCCTTCATGAATTTAGGGGTGACCGTTCGTGAGCTCCTTCCGTCCTAACGTAGTGGCCTCGAAACGGGAGGCCCGGAGGGCCCGTCCTCGGATGTCCCGGCACGCCCGATGGGCTCCGAGACCGAGGGTGAGGAAGAGGCTTCGACGCGAAGAGACCAAATTTTTTATGCACCCCGTGTACTTTAATAGTAGGTTTACAGGCTATGTTGATCGAGGACAGAATTTATCGCTTAATTAAATTACTGCTTTACACCGCTAAAGAGGAGAACACGGAGGTCACTGCGACTAAACTGCAGAAGATTTTCTTTTTACTTGAGAAGGAGAAAGGGGTCGAGTTAGGACTGGAGTTTAAGCCCTGGTTCTTCGGCCCTTACTCGTCAAAACTACAGGACTTTATCGATAAACTGATCGAAATAGGAGAGGTCGATGTTGAGGAGGAGGAAGTAAGGGATCCGTTGAGCGGAGAAGTGATAGCGTACAAGAGGCGTTACGTTTTAAAGAGCGAGTTCACGCCTAGTGAGGAGGAAGAGGAGATTGAGGCGTTCTTCAGAGAATGGGTTAGGAAGAGTAGGACTGAGATCCTGAACTACGTCTACAAGATGTACCCGGAATATGCTAAATATTCCATGATTAGAGACAAGGTTTTGAGTAGGTTTCAAGAATGAAGAAGAGGAAGTCGACTTATGTTAACTTCCTCTCAGACTCCTTTAGAAAAAATTTTAAGGCTTTGTGCGCTTCACTGGTACCCTGGGCCTGCGCTTTCACACTTCTGTTTTTCATTTCACACGTTTAGTAGTAGTTATCGCCAGTAGTCGAATTTCTCTAACGAGAGTAGAAAGGCCAGATTCAAATACACGCGCTAGTCCTCCTTTCAGTACAATTTTTCAAAATTGGACGAGAAGAAAAGCTTAATAGTTGAAGAGATAAGTAAGGAATTAGGGATGAGGGGGTCGGGTCAGCTTCCGGGTATCCTTTCATAGGTCGATTCGGACCCTCGTCACCATCCCCTCATCCCCGATTTCCACTTCTATTAAAACATAATTAAGAACTTTTTGTTTTTATCTTAGCACTTTTATTATCACAATGCGAATATTATAACAGTTCTTTTATTTCATTATTTTCTTTTACTTTACAAAGAAAGGGGTTAAGGGGGCGGAAAGCCTCGCCGCGGTCCGATTCGAAGACGCGCACGGACAACCGCTTGATATAATTGAAAAGCGCGTAGAAAAACGCGCGGAAGACGAGATTTGCGAAAACTCGCCGAATGAAAGCTAGGTATTGTTAAACTTCTACGAAGAAAAACACATTTAATCGATCCGGTGACAACAACGCTGGAACCGAGTTTTCCAGAACTTTTCGACAGTTTGCTATACACAGCGTATTTAGCTAGGGCTGCCGGAATTGCTGACTACATAATGGGTAGGGAGGAAACGGATGAAAAACGCTTGGGAGAAGTCAGAGACCGTCGAAGTGAAATGATAGAGTTTACGAAAATTATGGCAGAAGTTAACAGGGAGTTGGTAAAAATGATGAATTAGATGAATCTATGGCAGAAGTTGAGAGTGAAGCGAGAAAGGAACTACAAAAAGAGACGGATAAAGAGAAATCGAATAATTCTTAGGGAATTCATTATGAAGAGGAAACAGGAGACTGTGACTATGACGTGAGGAGGAAAGGCGGGGTCTAGGGAGAAGCGACACCTCCTCATTCCAAGAGCTGATAAGTTTATAGCGTGTGTAGAGATAGAATAACGTGGGGGCGGGGTTTAGGGTTCGGTCCTTCATCACGCCTCAGCTGTTAGACGGCTCAGCATTACCCCGCCCCAGACTTTAGTTCTGTGGAGGCATACTTTAAAATCTTTTTAAGTATTCTACACTCCCTGTAGAGTAAAGAGAATATCGTTAATGTAATACATTATGTAATACATAACGTTACGCTTGAGTAATACTTTCGTTAAAGCTTTAACGGCCGTTCAATTATCGTCTTTAAACTCCCCGATTCCTTCTATACTGCGCTTTCAAGAGCGAGTGTCGATACTTCCTCAACAGTCGCGCCCGGCAGGTTTTCCTTAACAAAGATATGGTTTGAGGGGCGAAAAAGCCCCGCCCTTGGGAAGAGGGTACGTGCTCCTTCGAGTATATTCTTTAGTCCACACGTTAACTCCTACTCGCGAATGACGTCCACATACCCGGTAAAGGCAATGCTCACGAAGCTTAGGCGGCTTGTCGTTGGTGTCTCCGAACATCTCTTGCTTATTCAACTTCTCGACAGAAAACGTAGTGAGAGGATTACCTTTCCAGCAACTTGTTCTCGAACTTGTGAACGTAATCCAGCACGCGATTCCTCTCCCTATGAGAACACTTCTTCATCAACTCCTTCCCTTTCTTACCATGCTTTGAAGCGAAAGACTGTATTCTACCCCTCTTCAACTCCATACCGTACTTCAAACTACACAACTCCTTTCCCGCTAAAGGGGCGGAGGAGGATGATCAGGGCGGTGCCCCGTCTCCGGTGAAGCCCAAGGGCTGAGGATGGGATACGAATTCATGAAAAATTCAATGAAGCCCAAACCCCGGTATGTGAGCCTCTCCTTTTTCACGTAAGCGATGAAAGCT
>Ga0326765_100094_pt1 | contig 10943 bp, 11 predicted proteins | sample NORRB_P_FD_207670 | JGI IMG/M metagenome (GOLD analysis project Ga0326765, IMG submission 207670) | Hot spring water microbial communities from Norris Geyser Basin, Yellowstone National Park, WY, United States - NOR.RB_P | ecosystem: Environmental > Aquatic > Thermal springs > Unclassified... | reverse complement strand
GCTTACATCCAAAGTGATGTGATGAACGACTTGGAAAACTACCTGATAAGTACAAACAAAAAGTATGAGGATAGAGATTTATGTTTAATTCTCCACACGCTTGGCGGAGACCCTGATGTAGCCTACCATATAGGCGTAAGGCTTCAGAATTTGGCGGGCGAGGAGGTTGCTCGTAATAATACCGCGTATGGCCAAATCTGCTGGCACGTTGCTGGCATGCGCCGGGGAAGCTAGGTCCCGTAGATCCACAGGTTTCTGTATCTGGTACCCTATGGGTTTCTGCCAAGTCCATTGGCGACTCTTAGGATGGTTCTTGAAACCACTATTACATCGCTATTGGAGTCATATATATTGAAGTTCTTCAAAGCAAAAAACCAGCCGGTGAGATACAGGAGATGTTGATAGGAGCTGTGCTCTCGCAAATGCCGATGAACGCCGTGAGCCGCTACGACAGTCTCTTAGCTCATGTTGAAGAGCTTCTAGAAGATCTGCTCAGCAGAAGAATGATAAGAGATAAGGAGATCGTGTCCTCAGTTGCGCAGAAACTTACGAGCGGCTATAAATTTCATGGGAGGGTTATCCATCTCGACGAGGCGAGGAAGATAGGCCTTAGGGTAGAGAGTCTTGCTGGTGAGCATCTATCCGCAGTTTATGCTGTGTATAACAGGTTGAGGGATCTCTTCACTTTTATAGACAAATCACTTACACCCATATCGGATATATTAAGGATAATATCAGTAATATCATATAATTTAAACCATGGATTGGTATATGTACCAGAAATACCACATATGGCGGACTATTTGACAGGCCCCAGCAGTATCACCTCCACCTCGTCGCCATCGTCTTAGCCCTCCCAGTTCTCCAGTATTGTCAACAGCCCGTCGCCCTTTGTAAGGGATGACGGGGTGCAGTTGCCGACAGCCGCCAGAGGCCCCGCGTAGAGCCCCCTGTCCCGCCTGTAGACCCTCACCCGTATGAAACTCCTGGTATAGACGTGACGACCTGTCTCGTCAACGCCGTCCTTACGACGGGGAGGGACCCCTCCCTGGCGCCCGCCATCTTGAGGATAGCCGGCTTAGCAAACGCGTTGAAATCCCGATGAGGGAGGCAACTTCGTAGCGGCCCCTCCTTCCGGCTACATCGAGAGGAGCCCCATCTCTGTCCTCTACGGTCGGATCTGCCCCGCGGTTCAGGGGAAGCCTCATATCTGGCTTAGTGCATTTCACGATCTGGCATATGCCGAGTTGACAAACATATAATAGCATCGCTAGGTCTCGGTATTCGCCGCGACGCCTCTCGTGCGTTTACAGAGGGCAGAATGCCTCGCCTTTCAAGCGGCGGGGGTCAGGTCTTGTCGATGACTGTAAAGCGCATCTGCCTCGTCGTGCCGCTTAGGAGGCCTACGAGGTCCACCAGCGATGCCAGGAACGTGGCTATTGGGTTCACCCTGGCCTTGATTGAGCCGTATAGGTATGCGGTCATGTAGTACGCGCCGGCCACGATGCTTATGACGGACGTGTGGGGCCAAGCCCAGGCGAACAACGGCGATGATAAAATCCCCGTCGCCAGGAACGCTATAACGACTACGTTGCCCGTCCTTATGGCGTCAACGACCACGTGCCCCCACCTACGTCTCTGTCTGAACAAATCGCGCAGGGAGTTCGGGGATTTAATCGAGACCCTCGTCGAGACTTGGAACGTCTTAATCCCGTGCATAATCGCGAACATGGCCAGCATGAAGGCCTCGGTCACGGACTCAGGCATAGAAGGCCACAGCCTTTTCAGCACGTCGCCGCGGATGATGAGCAGCTCGCCGTGAAGGCCGTAGATCGGCAAGCCGAGCAGGTGCGTTGACCTGTAACGGGTCAAACCGTCGAAATACCTAACCCAATCGACCGCGTAGGCGATCCTCGACCTGCCGAGCCGAGGGACGACCAGCCCGTTGCCGATGAGCCTGCCTCTGCGCTCCCAGTACGGTATCTCCCTTAGGAAGTTGTCGTCCAGGGGGTACGAGTCATCGTCCAGAAACACGTACCACGTGTCATCACGCGCGTAGTTCTTCACGAACCACCTGATAGCCCTGTACTTAGTCCCATCCTCCTCCCTAGGCACAAGCAATACGTCCACTCCCTCGAGCGGCAGGGGGTTGCTGCTGACGACGACGAACCTCAGCCCCAACCTCTTCAGGTTGTCGACGACCTCGCGGAGGGACGGCAACACGCTCGGCGTCCCGACCGTGACGACCACGACCAAGTAGTTGTCAATCTTGGCATCGCCCGCTCGCCTGCCCACGGGGTAGACAATTGGGTAAAGCAACGATGCGGCGATGTTGAAGATCACCAGCGCCGAGAAAACGGCGGACGCCCACCAGAACAACGCCCAGACCCATACGTGGGCCATCTGCTACCTCCTTTAAGGAGATTTTAAGCTTTCTTAATAAAGTTGCAATAAGGTTGTCGTTTAGTGTATTTAAAGCCCTTGCCGGCCCCCTCCCCGCCCTAAAGGGCGAGACCTCCGGTTGAAACCACCGCGGCGATGATGCGGTTATCGCCCGCCATACCAAACACCACGCGGCTAGGTTAGCTCCATACTCTGGCATCGATTAACAGGCATATTGCAAATATTACGCCAAATATTATATCACAATTCCAATGTCTAAGGGCCGAGCCTATTCCAGTGTACCGCGACAAGAGAATAAGCCGTAGAGGAATCAAGAGACCTTGCCCCGCTAGAGGCGAGAGCAACCACGCGATGCTTCCCGCGAAGGGCCGCATCGAGGGCCGGATCTCGTATTCGCCAGATACTCTACCTTCCGTAGAGGAATATCGCACTCCACGTAGCCGGCTAGCTGTTTTGTCGGCCCTTCTGCGATCTGGATAGCACTCGCTTAGGTGCGGAACGTGGATCGTGCTCGCAGCGCTCAGGTCCGGATCCACAGCCCCATCAACCGCCGGGGACGTATTGGGCGAGCCTCGCATCGGGGGAGTTCAGAACCCCGCGCCGAAGGTTAACCGGTAGCATCGGCTCATTTCCGCTTATATGCGACAAGGGCAGAGCTGGGTGAGATGCCCCTCTACGGATCGACTTGCGGCGGGGGATGCACCGACCGTTGCACCTCAGATGGGGGCCTTGTGGCGCCGGCCCCGACGGAAGCCCGTGAAGACTGGCGGACGCGGATGGGGCCGGCTCAGAGATCCGCCGGTGGAAATATCTATATAATAGATATAATAAATAGATATATAGAGAATACCGCCAGCAGAGACTATGGCGTCTTGAGGACGATACGGCTCCCAGTATCTGGGGTTTAAGCCCCTAGCCTCCGCTTCAAGTCCGCTATGGTGGCCTCCCAGTAGGCCCTCTGCTCCGGGGTGAGGAGGTGCTTCTTGGCGTTGTACTCGGCCTCGAGTTGCTTAAGCTTCAGCAGGGCCATCTGCCGCTCGGTCTCCTTCTTCTTCTCGACCTCCTCCAGCAGGACCTTCAGCGCCAGGGCCGCGCCCGTCGCAACCACGGCGCCGGCCGCCACGGTCGAGGCAGAGACAGGCGCCCGGCCAACCTGGCTCCGCCTCCCGCGCCCAAAAGACGTGGCCACCAACGCGGCGCCGACCGCCGCCAGCGCTAGCCCCACAAAGGGCACGGACGCCGCAGAGGGCGCGAGAAGCCAAGAACGGGACAGGGAAAGGCCGAAGCTCAGGACCAAGACGCCCACTATGAACCTAAAAACCCTCACCACGGCGCCACAAGCCTCGCCTCAATCTCGGAGATCCTCCCCCTCAACTCCTGCATCCTCTGCGCCAGGGCCTCCCTCTTCTGCTGATCCAACTCCATGTAGTACTGCCTCTCCAAGTCCCTATATAGGCTCTTCAGATGCTCCAAGTCCTTCTCGAGCTCCCGCCGCCGGAAGTCGTCGCGCTGAATGGGCGCGACGGGCGAGTACTGAGGAGGCTGGACGGGCGAATACTGAGGAGGCTGATAGGATTGCTGAGGCTGGGGATACTGCTGAGCCGCCGCCTGTTGCATCAACATGGGCTTGAGCTGCTCCGCCACCAGCCTGGCGAGCTGCTCCGTAGACGTCGCCTGCTGTTGCATCATCTGCGTCTGTTGCAGCAACTGCTGCCTAAGAACCTCTATCTCGGCAGGCGAAAGGCTCTGCCCCATGAGAAGCTTCCTAACGGCCGGCACAAGGAAATTCTGCATGGCGGACCCCACACCCCAATACACAATCCCCCGAGCGGCCTCAGCCCCCAACGCCTTGAGCAAAGTCACCACGGCGTCATAGACCTTGTCCTCACTGCTCATAATTGGCCTATATCACAGAAGTATATAAATTTTGCCACCAAACGCGTGAAAAACCGCGCCAACAGATGCGCCGCGCAACATGGTTGCAGGAACATGAAAAACAAAGGCCCGGCGCATGGTGCGAGCACCCGTAGATCTCTCCACGAGCAACCGCGGCGGAGGCCAGGCATCGCCTGGGAACAGCGGCGGAGTGGAGGAGATACGGCTAGCGGAGAAGATACAGCTCGCAACGACAAGCCAACTTCTCCTTCAGCAGCCTGTTGATGCTGACGTACACAGATGTTATGTTCTCTAAAGTCACGGGGGGTAGGTTTCCCTGCTCGAGGTGAGATAGTGTCGACTCTATGAGTTGTCTAGCGGATACTAGCTCTCTCACGGCGTCGGGAGACACTTCTGCGGCCGCTTTCTCAAGCTCGTTGACGTGCCCCTTAAAGACGTGGAAGAGCCTTTCGAGGTCATCGAGCTCTTTCGCCGTCATCGCGCGGGCTTCCTTCACATGGCCGTAGACCTGGCCGATGATGCGCCAGGCCTCGCAGACGGCGTCCGAGACGGATCTCACGGGCGCCGCGCCCGGCCGAGGCGGCCCCCCTCCCCGCCCCAGCCACCCCTCCATGTGAAACTCCTCGATGAGGGAAACGACCTCGCGATGGCCCCTCGCTCTGGCTAAGTCGAGAGGAGTATCTCCATCCTTGTTCTTCGCTGTTGGGTCCGCCCCGTGCTCCAGGAGAAGCTTCACAACATTCACATGGCCCCAGACGCCGCCCAGTGCAGCGGCGTGTTGCCGTATTCGTCTCGGACGTTTGGGTCTGCGCCTTTCTTCAGCAACTCCCTCACGCGCTCCACATCGCCAGCGGAAGCGGCGTCGTGGAGGTCGGTCCAGCTCATAGTATCTGGAGTTGGGGTTCATATGCCTTCCTCGGCGTCGCTCTTAGTCCAGCTTTGTGGCGGGTGGAGGCGCCTCATGGTCGCCGGAGGCTCCGCCTCGGCGCCCTCTTAACAAAAGACGAGAGAGGTTGGGTGCAGGGACCTGCCGGCGTCTTTTCCGCCGAGCCGTCTCCGCTCGAAGTCCATCCAGCCTGCGGAGCATCTAGGCTCCCTCTGTCCAGCGGATGCATACCGCCTCTCCAACCCGCTAGCCCCCGGCGTATGAGCGTCTGCGCACATAACCAAGCCCATTAAAGATAAAACTCGAGCGGGCAGATTAGGCCTAGCGTCTGAAAAAATATGAGGAGGAGCTACAACACGGCGAGGCGGATACAGGACCTCGAGACGCGGGAGGAGCAGGTGGAAAAGTTGCTGGAGGAGTCCGCGTCGTTGCGGAGTTTGCTTGAATCCTCCGAGGAGGAGCTGAAGAGGAGGCTGGACTTCTCTCAGTACCTCTCGGCGGTTAAGTCGCAACTGATAACAGATAGGAACCCGCACAAATCTGCCAGCCTCCTATACTCCTCGAAAAGATCGCCGAGCCCGCCCATTGTAGATACTAGTGCGCAAGCGCCTTCAGCAACTTCTCGACCTCTCTGCTGTCGAGGTCCCGCAGTATCAGGCGCACAATCCCGTCCGCCGGGGTCTGCGTCAGCACAGCCACGGCGAGCGCATCCAGGGGGTTGCGTTGTTGCGGTCTTGTGGCGTTTTTGCCTTTTTCTGCAAGGGACTTTACAAGATCCTCACATTTCTGTATACAATATTCCCATGATTCTGCAGATTCCACTCCAAGAAGATCGATGAGGTCTTCGCATTTCTCTCTACAGACCTCCTGTGGCGTCGGAGATCTCTTCTGTGCTAGGAGGTCGACGAGCTCTTGAGGAGCTCCGCTTCTCTTGAGTTCTTCTATATAGGGGCTGTCCTCGGTGAGTTTTATGTTTTCTATTTTTTCGTGGGCTTCATGGAGATGTAGTAGATAGGGCTCTAGGCTCTCCTCCTTATCTCCGGCTTTTATCCAAAGCGGGGGTATTCTCAAGTCTTGCTGCAACACCTTCCTAACGGCGTCGTAGTCTTCGTAGATGTTTCCGCCGACTTCAAAGAGGAGGAAGCCGAGGAGCTCGGCCTCATCTCTGCCAGGCCCCACGTCGAGCACGATCCTGTCCTCGTCGATCTTGACGCCCATATCCCAATACCTTACGTCTCTTGTCTTTTTTACTATCTTGAAGGCTCTGTGGGCGGCTTGGCTTATGTCGCCTCTCAACACGTCGGCGATGTAGCCGAGCTCCGGCACGCCTCTGTCCTCTGTGGCGTCTAGGGCGTCTGCAAGCCTAATCACTGCACCCCAGAAGCGGAAGTCGAGACTATACCCTTCAAACTCCGTCGGTGGGAGGTCCAGCCGTGTATACTTCCAGTGCAGAAGCGCGACAAGCCCGACGTACCTCGCAAACTCCTCCGCCTTCCCCTTACTGCCAAACACATCACGCAGACTATCCGCCAGCTCTCTCTTTGCCAGCTCGTAGCTAATCCAAGGGTGTATATCCCTTATAAACTGGGCAAAGACAGGATCACATGGATTTATACTTTTTTTGTCTGGAATTTGTATCTTTCCCCACTCTAGAAAGTTTTTATTGTCGCCGTAGCTGGTGAAGAAGTTTGAAAATTTGCTTAGCTTGCCCGCCAGGCCCCTCCCGGCGGAGGTCTCCTCGGCCTTGAGGTAGTCCCTCAGCGCCGACGTGTGGAGCCCCAATGCGTCCAGCTCCCTAGGGCCGACGGCCATGCCCAAGTCGTGAACATAGGCGGAGCAGTCCCAAAACGCCTCATAAAAATAATAGTTACTCAAAACTTCGGGGCCTAGAGTCGGATAGAGCTCCCTCCCTATGTGCCTCACGTTCTCCAGATGCGGCACGTCGTGTAGGGCATAATACGGGAAGTTTGTGCGGGCGTATCCGCTCCTCCTCTCCATGTAATCTCTACACACCTTCGAAACCTCCTTCCACACTACCATAAAGACTAACGCCACCTAGTATATATACTTTATGCACTACATAATCGCGCCATCACGTCTAGCAGGTTTGGAAACATCCCTCCAGGTCGCGTGGTTACAGAGGCCGGCTAGGTGTCCGGAGCGTTCTGAGCCGGTGATCGTCTTCAAGCTCGGGTCAGCTCGATAGCAGAGAGATAACTTTTAATTCCGGCGCGGGAGGAGGGGCGTGGGCTGTGGCGCGGATGCGGTGAGGGTGATTAGGGGGGCCTGCGAGGAGGCGGAGAGCCTGGATTCTCTCATCAAGGCTGTGGGGGCTTACGGCGTGGCCTTTCTCGATAGGTGCGAGGAGGAGCTGAGGAGGGCGAGGGAGTGTCTCGACGACGTCGTCGGGGATTTGAGGGGCTCGATGCGCAAAGAGCTCGAGAGGAAGGCGGATGTCTTGAAGAGGGCGAGGGAGCTGGCCGAATCGCCGAGGGCGGAGGTGGAGGTTGCGGCGGTCGGAGACGCCGTAGCGGTCATCGTCAGGAACAGGGCCGTAGTCGAGGCGGAGGCGGAGGTGAGGGCGAGGGGGGCGGGCATCGACGAGAGGGAGACTCTGCGCGTGGCGCCTAACGGATCCGAGGAGGTTAAGTTCAGGGCGAAGAAAGACGGGGAGGTGGAGGTGGAGTGGAGCGTCTCCTGGCCCGGCGCGAGGCAGCGGGCCGAGGGCTCTAAAAAGGTGGAGGTGGCGGTTAAGCAACCAGACAAGCCCCCTCAGCAGCCTGCGGCTTCACCCAGCCAGGCGGAGCGCCGCGTCGAGACCCCGCCGCAACCCCAGCGGGCGGCTGAGGCGGTGGGCGAACCTCCTCCTCGGCCCCGGCCCGCCCCTCAGCCCGTCCCCCAGTCCCCCCAGCAACCCCCCCAGCAACCGCCGGGCCAGGTGGACTGGGGGGAGGTGCTGTCCGCGGCGTCTAAACACGCCTTGGCCTCCCTCGCGGGGGTGCTGGTGGGCATGGCCGTGCCCGAGACCAGGACCTACCCCAAGCGGGTGTTCGTGGAGGGCCTTCCGTATGTTGAGGGGAGGGACGTCACGTACGTCCTGGAGGATCCGTCTGCGGTTGTGGCCGACGACAGGGGGGATTACGTGCTGGTGAGGAGGGCTAGGGTCGTGGAGCTCGTCTCCCAGACCACGAGGAAGCTGGCGAAGGTCCTCATAGACGACTTCAGGTCTAGGGCCAGGGAGGGGCTCGCCCGGTGGAGGGAGGGGGGTAAGGTGAGGGAGAGGGACGTAGGCGAGGGGGCTCTTGAGAAGATCGCCGAGGCGGCCAAGAGGAGGGCTGAGGAGGTGGCCGAGGCGCTTCCCCGCCTCTTCCTCCTGGAGGCTTCCTACGGCGGGGGCCTCTTCAGGCGGCCTCAGCTGAGGGTCTACGTGGGCGCGTTCTGCCGGCTCGACAGGCTGTTTTTCCACGGCGTCGACCACGAGCCTGCCCGGCTTGGGGAGGCCCTTGCGGCCCTCGGGCTGGAGGAGGTTGAGGACGCGGTGGTGGTGCTGGGGTCGCCCACTGGCTGGGACGAGGAGTCCAAGAGGAGGGCGCTCGGCGGGGGGCGGCTCGCGCTGATCGACCTCAAGGCCGGCGTCGCGTACTGCCCGCCGGAGCTGGCTGATCTGGTTGCGGCGCTGGGGTTCGGCGCCGTGCCCCTCGTGCCCTACGGCGAGGAGGTGGCTAAGCTTGACGAGCTCCTGCTGGAGGGGAAGATAAGCCAGGAGGTGTACCTGCAGCAGATAAAAGCCGTTTTAAAACCTCCGCAACAGCGCTCCTAGCCTCCTCCTCCACCTTCTCCGCATCTCTCTCGGCCTCCGCCAGGAGGGTCATGTAGCGCCTCACCATCTGGTGGTAGACGTCCACCGAGATGCGTCCCTCCTCCAGCGCCTTGTTCGCCAGCGCAAGGAGCCTGTACGCCCGCTCCCTCATCCTCCAGAGCCTCACGGCCTCCCTCACCGCGGGGAGGCTGGAAAGCTCGGCGTATAGGGCCTGGGCGAGCGGCTGGGGGACCCCGGCCTCCACCAGCGTCTTTATAAACACGCCGCTTGGGTCGGCCCCCTCAAGGCTTGAGGCGGGGAGAAACGCGAGCTTCGGCGGCACCTCCACCGCCCTAGCCCCCACCTTCCTGCCCAGGAGGAGGCCCAGCACAAAGGCCCCAAGGTAAGACACGTATTCTACGAGTAGCTAAATTTAAAACTTTCCGCCCCTTGGTTGGTTTCGTGTGTTATATCTTTAACTTAATTAAAAGAGCGTCACTAGACCAGGCCCCTAGCAGATCTTTACCGCTATGCGCCCACGCGGGGCGATGCTGTAGTTACTGATGCAACTGCGGGGGCTGGGGGTTTGGCATAGGGTTCAAACTTCGGTAAGACTCGACATTGCCACATGTCTGGTTGGCGGCGGGAGCAAGGCACCGACGAGGTTGATTTTACTTGCAACTGCAATCGAGCTTCTCTCCTATTATTTTGAGGCGGCTGTGTATGTAGTGTATTTCTCTGTATGTGAGCGTTGTGATGCCTATGTGCATTATGGTCTCTATGATCTTTTCGACATCGCGCTGGATGTGGTCAAGCTCCTTGGTCTCCTCACGGCTGAGCTCAGACTTCACGCTTTCCAGCTCGCCGAGAATCCGACTAAGCAACGTTACGAAGTCCTCCCTCATCTCTTCATTTATCACCAGTCTGCCCTCTGCGTAAGAGGCAAGCTGGGCCGCCTCCATCCACGCGTTGCAGAAAACCCGGCAGACGGAAGGAGAAAGCTTTCTAAGTCTCCTTTGCGACGCGCGGGGACGAACGCCTTTATCTCTTCTCGTGGCTATTATCGCCACTATTGCCAATATGGCCACCGCGATTACGGCCAACACCTTTTCGCCAATGGCCATCAACATACGCAATTCGCTTATCTCAATAACTTATAACTGTTAATGCCGGCTATTCGTACTTAAAGGCCTTGTAACTGTAGCCTTCCACTGTCAATAGTAAGCGGCACGCGGCTCGTGCTTGTTCATAATGTAGGTTTAAATTCTATAATTGATTTATGGCACCTTGTCCTTGGTACGTCGATGTTTCTAAGGTTGAGGCCGTTGTCGTCAAGACCCTAGAGGAGGCTGGGAAATCGCTCGAGAGGTGGAGAATCGATGAATTGATACGGAGGGCGCTCGGCCGGAGGGAGGGCGCGGGCGAAGATGGAGGGACCGAGCTCCACGAGGCCGTCAATAAAGGCGATGTTGAAGCAGCAAAGCGCCTGCTTGAGGCCGGGATAGATCCCAACGCTAGGAACGCCGCGGGCGAAACGCCGCTCCATAATAGCTGAGTTTGGTGGACGGAGGGCGGAAGAGGTGGTTAAGCTCCTGCTGGAAGCTGGCTCGGACGTGAACGCGAGGGACAGCCTAGGTATGACCCCTCTGCACAGGGCCGTGCTCGTAGGCTCTGCCGACAGTCAAGCTGTTGCTCTCGAATGGAGCGGACATCGACAGTCGAGACAACATGGGCAGAACGCCGCTCCACTTGGCCTCCTGTAAGGGATACAGGAACTTCGTTAGGCTACTCCTCAAGATGGGAGCCGACCCCACTGTTAGGGACAACAAAGGGAATAGCCCGCTTGACGTGGCGGCAAACGACGAATTAAAAAGGCTCATCAAGCTGGGCATCGGCTATCAAGCCCTTAGAAACGGGGGAAAGAACCGCGAGAGAGGCTCCTTTACGCTCTATGTATAA
>Ga0326765_100092_pt1 | contig 11115 bp, 20 predicted proteins | sample NORRB_P_FD_207670 | JGI IMG/M metagenome (GOLD analysis project Ga0326765, IMG submission 207670) | Hot spring water microbial communities from Norris Geyser Basin, Yellowstone National Park, WY, United States - NOR.RB_P | ecosystem: Environmental > Aquatic > Thermal springs > Unclassified... | reverse complement strand
TCTTTGCGGCCACGCCGAACATGAGCCTGCTCATGGCCTGCGCCTCAGTGGGGTGCTCGGCTGTGGCTGGGACTGCCCTCACTACTGGCCTGCCCTGCCTGAGGTAAATCTGAACCCTCACGCCGCGCTCTAGCGGGACGCTCATTACCTCCCCACCGCCGTGAACCGTCCCCCTAGGCGCCTCTTGAGGTCCTCGTACCTGGCTATGCCCTCCAGCCTCCCCTCCCGCTCATACCTGTCGTCAATTGCCTTCGCGAGCCTCATGAGCCAGTTGGCGAAGAAGGGGGGCACCTCGCCGACCTCCTTCATGACCGCGACAGTGTACTCAAGGTCAGCGTTGCTGTCAACCTCGTACAGCCACCTCTCTGGGCACGTGTAGAACTTCCTGATAATCACTGTGCTGACCCCGTAGGTCCTCATAAGGCCGAGGGCGTCAGCGTTCGGGGCCCATATGTGCGTGTGACCTCCGCACTCCTGCGGCGTCAGCTTGACCGAGCTAACTGGGACCCTCACAATTGACTCCTCTGGGGGGACAGAGGCAAGCTCTGCCTCTGCGGCCGCCAGGTACTCCTGGGGCGTGACTGGCCTGTTCAGGCTCTGGGCTATGTCCTCAAGCCCCTTCCTCAGCTCCTCCCTCAGTGACTCAAGGGTCTCCCTGAGCGCGACTGGGACCCTCGGCATGTGCTCCCTGATTATGCCGCTCGCCATCCTCATGACCGCGTTGAACTTCTCCGCGTAGGGCCTGTTGGCCGCGGCCCTGTACGCTCCCTCAAAGTCCTCCCTGAACTCGGTAGGGTCAAGGCCAGCTGACACCAGGGCTATGGAGAACGCCTCCCAGAGCCTCTCCCTCTCCTCCTCAGGCGTAGGTGCAGCAGGAGCAGCTGGGGCTGAGGCAGGCTGCGGCTGTGGGGCTGGCGGAGGTGCTGCTGGCGGCGCAGGCTGGAACGCGGTCAGGGGGGTAGGCTGTGGGGCAGGCCTTGGGGCCCCCCTCTCAGGCGGCCGTGGGGCCCTCCCCTCGGCTGGCCTGGCGCTTAGCGCGGGAGGCAACGCCTCCCTCGGCAGCCAGGCCGTAATCCTCCCTCTCTCAAGCCTCTCAAGCCGTCTCCTGGCCTCCTCAAGCTCCTTCTCAAGCTCAGCCTTCCGCTTCCTTACGTTCTCTACCTGCTCTGGGGTGAGCCTCTCACCGCGTGTGGTCTCGCCGTACTCTATCTCAAAGTTAAGCTCCTCTATCTCCCTCTCCAGGTCTTCAATCTGTGACCTCAGCATGCCCTCCTCAGTCTCGCCTGGCGCCCTCGGCCTCCTCCCTGCCCTGGCGCCGAGCCGCTGCTCAATGACGCTCAGGTTCTCGGCCTGGTTCAGCTCTGGGTCAATTATGGTCTCCCAGTCTATGTCCTTGTAGGGGTCTGGGACGCCAGCCTCATAGGCAACCTGTACTGCCCTGGCCAGGAAGTTGGTGAAGACCAGCCTGTTAGGCCTGCCCCTTGAGTCAAGGGTTACCCTCCTGCCCTCCCACTTCTCCCACAGCCTGTCCGCCAGCCTCTGGAACTCGGCCATCCGCCTTATCCTGCTGACGCTAGGGGTACCCGATTCGCTCAAGGTCAACACCTAAGGCCCTCGCCAGGTTCCCTACGTCCCTGGGCCAGACTGGCACCACGTAGAACCACACAGCCCCTAGGGCCATGAAGAAGGCGTCCTCGTTTGTTATCCTGCCGTCATAGTAGAGCTTCTCAACCCTCTCAAGCTCCTCGGTCGCCTTCCTCCTGCCCAGGTCGTCCATCTGCTGAAGGGCGTCCTTTAGCGTGTCAATTATGACCCCCAAGCCTGCCCCCATTAATGGGGGCCAGGGGGCCCTAAAAAATCACCTCAGGGCTGAGGCCAGCCTGTCAAAGAAGGCTGACCATATCAGCAGGTGGTAGGCTGGAGGGAGGCCGTCGTTTGAGGCTATCTCTATAAGGTCGTAGAGGTACGCCGTCCTGAAGTCAAGCCCTCCCCTTATTATCCTTATGAAGGTGTCAACGTGCATGGTTATGACGTTGGTGGCGTACGGCGGGTTCTCAGGGTCAACCTCCCTCACGGTTGGCCTTCCCCCCTCAAAGCCGATCCAGAACGCTACCTTGCCCCTCTCGTCGTAGAGCTCAAGTACCGCCGACCTGGTCTTGGCCTCTGGGAACTGCCTGAGCACGTCCTGCAGCTGGCTCACACCGAAGCTGAGCAGCTTGGGGAGCACGGTCAGGAGCTTGAGCCTTATGTTGAGGCTCACGCTAGCACCGCCTCCATAAGCTCCCTGAACAGCTCTGGCTTGAAGCCCATCTGCAGCTGCGGGTCCCAGGGCACCTTGATGACCCTGAGCCCGAGCTTGCTGTAGTTCTCCTCAATCTCCTTCGTCACGTTAGGGTCGTACAGGCCTACCTTGTTCAACACTATGGCCCTCACGTCAGCCCTGTATAGCCTGAGGAGGTCAAGCATCCTCAGGTTGTCCTCAAGGGCGAACACGTGGGGCTCGCCAACCAGCACTGCCCTGGCAATCCCCTCGAGCTCGTGCAGGAGCTTCACGTTGACGTCAACCGAGGAGGGAGGGGAGTCAATGATTAGGTAGTCAGCCGTCCACCTAACGAACTTGAGCAGGGTCACTATGAAGTCTGCGGTCTTCTGGTAGTTGAGGGCCACACCTACGCCCCTAGGAATGAAGGGCCCTATCCCCATGAACTCAATTGTCCTCCCGTTGCCTATGTTGACGGTCAGCGGCAACAGCTGTTTTCCGTACTCCCTTATAGCCTCCTTGTCGGCCCTGAAGATAAGGTGCTGGACTGGGTCCATGAGGTCAGCGTCAAGCAGCCCTACCCTTATGCCCCTCTGCGCCAGCGCTATGGCCAGGTTCGCCGAGACCGTTGACTTGCCTACCCCTCCCTTGCCCGAGGTGACTATGATTGGTATCACTTGGCAGCCCCCTCTGCCGCGGCGCCCGAGGAGGCCGCGGAGGCCGCTGCCTGCTGGGCGGCCTGCTGCACTACCTTCTGGGCCTCTGCGACCTTGGCCTCAAGCTCGGCCAGCTCCCTCTCCCTCTCCTCTGGCGTGAGCATTCCGCCTACAAGCCTCCTGAACCTCTCCTGTATGTCCTCGGCTATCTGAGGCGCCCTCTTCTTCAACTCTGGCGTGAGCACGCTCTCAATGAGGGAGGCAATCCGATTAATCCCAGCACTTATGTCAGCCCTGGTTGCCCGCATCTCTTCAATTAATGCAGGGCCCCATACGCTGTAGCGGTACTCGGCAGCCTTCTCCTGCGCCTTTAAGAGTGGGTGGAAATCGTACTCCTCCATAACGACCCCATCAGGCCTGACAATCCTGGACTTCGGTATCACCATGGCCTGCTGCTGGAGGCTCTGGAGCTTCTGCTCGTACTCCTGCCTGACCCTGTCAAGCTCGCTCCTGAGCCTGCTTATCTCGTCCATCATGGCCGCGTTCCTGTCCATAGCCTCGGCAATTCTGGCCAGGATCTCGTCGTACTTGGCCAGCTTCTGCTCAAGGGCCGCCATCCTGGCGTCGACACTCTCAACCTTCTCGCTCACCTCCTTAGGGACGATCGGGACTGGCTGGGGCACCTGTACCTCCTTTATGACTGGCTTCTCAACGACTACGGGCTGTGGAGGCGGTGAGGGCGCCTCCTTCCTCTCCTCCCCCAGGCCGAATATCTCCCTTATCAGGTCCCTGGTGAGCTCAAGCTGTTCGGGCGTGGCCTGGCCCAGCTGCTTGACGGCGTCAAGCGCCTCAATGATCATCTGCTTCATCCTCCTGAACGCCTCAAGCCTGTCCTCAGCCTCTGGCCTCTGTACGACCACGACCTGGGGCTGCTGGGCTGGAGGCGGAGGCGGCGGAGGCGCCTGGGGCTGCTCTGCGGCAGCCTGGACCTCAGGCTGGGCCTCCTGGGGCGCCTGCTCTGCCACTGTCTCCTCCCCTCCCCCCTCCTCCGTAGGGGCCTGAGGGGCCTCTATAGTCTCCTGTCCCTCAGCAGCGGGCTGTGTCCCCTCTGCAGCCTCCTGAGGGGCCTGCTGGGGCGCGAGGCCTGCCTGGCCCAGGGCCTCGTTGACGGCCTGCTTCACGCTGTCAGGTATAACGCCGTGGCCCTGGCCCTTCCTGTAAATAATGGGCCCAAAGGCGTCCTCAATGGCCTTCTTAAGCTCCTCCTTGTCAGCCTTCTCCTCACTGCTCAACGTTCATCCCCCTCCATATGTCCTGAACCTTAGAGATTAAGGCCCTGTACGTCCTCCTCGCCTCAGCTGGGAGGTAGGGGGGGACCTGCCTGGAGATGAAGTCAAGCGTCATCTTAGTCCTTGTGACAAACTCAGCACAGAGCCTATTAAGGCCGTCAAAGGCGTCCTGGAGCGCCTTAAGCCTGTCCTCAAGCATCTTTATCTTCTCGTCCCTTGCCCTTATCTCCTCCTCGTACTTCTGCCTTATGGCCTCGGCTCCCTGTGCGGCCGTCCTCAGCTCAACGTAGTGTTTGACCATGTTCTCGGCCGTCCTTTCAGGGTTCTCAAGGTCAATCTCGTTAATGCTGAGCCTTGCCAGCAGGTCTGGCAGTATCTTGGTGTTCACGTCCCTCATTACGTGTTGCCACCACAAGATGTCTTCAACCCACTTCTGTAATATGGGCGCCCTGCTGTCAATCTTTGACCTTATGAGGCCTATGATGTAGGCGTAGTCCCCCTCAATACCGCCCTTGCCTCCCTCCCCTCCCCCCGTCTCCTTGGCCCTCCCGTACCTCTGCTGGGCGTAGAGCTTTGCGGCCACGTCCTCAAGGTCGCCTGATACCCTCTCCTCAGCTCCAGTCTGGGGGTCCTTGACCTTAAAGCCCCACCTATCCCTCTTGATGTACCAGCCCGCCTGTACGCGGGCCCTCAGGTCCTCCTCCTTGTCAACAACCAAGGCCCTCTGCCCATTGGTTACGGCCCTTTGGGAGTTAAATATATACGTCCCCAGAACAGGTTCTATGTCCCCAGAACAGGAAAGGCCTCCCATAAAAGGGGGACAGCGGCGAGGCCTGGCCATGTTGCTGCGTCCCTGCGGCCTGTCCCAGTTAGGCGCAACGGGAAGCTGGACCATAGTATGGCCCAGCTTGCAGCCCCTCCTAGCTTACAGGGGCCAAACTGCTGCGTCCCTGGGACACATGCTGGGGACGCGCCTCCAATGCGCCCACTTGGCCCTGGGGACAATGTTCTACGTCCCCAAAACGTGTTTTATGTCCCCAGAACAGCAAAATAAATTAAAAGGACGTATGGAAAAAGAGGAAGGCCTTAGGAGCTACCACACGGTCTCCTCTTCTACAACGTTCTCGGTCTTCCCGCTGGCGCTGACGACGATGTAAACGGGTAACCCGAACTCGTCAAGGTCCTTATGATATCTAAGGACAAGGTGCTTCCTCAGCACGTGGCACTTCCTGGCGCCGCTCTTTTCGTCCACGTCGCAGAAGAAGGGGCCAATATCGTAGATGTACTCGTCAACGAAAACGTCGCCGTTGACGGCCGTGTTTGAGCTGGCATAGCCTTCCACCAGCTTCTTGAACTCGTCCTCGTGGAGCTCAGGGAGGTACCCAAAGCTCAGGTCAAAGCTGTCATAGAGGCCGTCAAAAAACAGCTCAATAAGGTCGTTAAGGGCCCTCTTCTTCTCTTCCTCGCTCACTCCCCACCACCTGGGCCCTAGGCCCACTTTGGGAGTAGCCCCAGAGGGGTTAAAAAGCGTTTCGGCCCCCTCAGGCCCCCGAAGGGCTTTTAAACCCCTGAAGCCCCACAGGGGACTGGGCCCAAGAGGCCCAGGTGAGAGGGCGTGAGGGAGAAGGAGGAGAGGTGTGTGTGGTACATCGGGAGGTGGGGTTTTTGGCTCGTGCATGACCGTGAGGGCAAGGGCTACGTCACTGAGGACGAGGTCGTTCACATAGACGAGTACGGCTGGGACATAGACGCCTGCTGGGAGGACGAGGAGGTGGAGGAGGGGTGAGCGAGCAGGAGCTTAAGTGGAGGGACGCCATGTTCCTGAGTCGCGAGCTGACCCAGGAGGAGGTCAGGGGCATAAGGGAGCTGGTCGCCAGGGAGGTCGTTAAGAACATGAGCGCCGTCCACGTAGGGGTGCTCGGGGGGAACGCCATCATCGAGCTGCCGCAGCCGACCGACCACATAATGGTCGCCGTCAACGCCATAGGTAGCTACCATGGCGTGGTCAGGGTCAACTACGTCACGAGGCACGGGGTCACTGGCCTCACGCTCAGCTACTGGCTCATGGAGGGCGCCAGGACCGCCGAGGGGCTGAGGGTAAGGGTTGGCGTGGGGCATGGGAGGAGGACGTACTTCATAGTTGAGGGGGTGGTGCCGAGTGCCAAGGGAGAGCCCTGAGGGGCCTACGGACATTAGAATAAGGAACCTCCCAAGCGACGTAAGGGAGAGGATGAGGAAGCTGAAGCAGGTCAACGCCGTCCTTGGCGGGCCAACTGAGTACAAGGAGATGGTGGTTGAGGCGCTGCGTTACTGGCTTGACTCACCAGAGAACAGGGCGAAGCTTGATTTGGCCGAGAGGATGACCGAGCTGCTCAGGGAGAGGCTGGGGCAGCTCCAGCAGGGGGCTGGGACCAATGGCTGAGCGTATGGCCCACCTAGGCGTCGTAGTCCCGCCAGAGCTCAAGAGGGAGCTTGAGGAGAGGGCCAGGGCTCAGAACACAAGCGTCGCCGAGCTCGTGAGGAGGCTCCTGGAGCAGGGCCTTCACGGCGCGCCGCAGGCAGCGCAGGACTGCCAGGACGCTGTGGAGCAGCTCAACAACTTCGTCTCAGAGCTACTGATGTTCTACGAGGAGCTCTACAACTTCTCCTGGCAACTCCATGATGCCTCAAAGCGACTCAACGACGCCGTGACTAAACAGCTCCTAAGGACAACCGCAAGGCTCTACGGCCCCAGCAACGCGGAGAAGAAGGCCTGACTTTTTTATGCGCGGTGAGGGGCTTGAGGCCCTTCAGCTTCAAGGCGCCTCGCGGCCTTGAAACCGACCTTGACTGGCTGAGCGCCGCCACGCTCACGTCAAGATCTGAGATAGTCAGGAGGGCGCTAAGGGAGGCCCTTGAATACGTGAAGGAGCACGGGAGGCTGCCAGAGACCTCCTATATCCCCTATGGGGACGGGAGCGGGATCCTTTGGCCCTTCTCGCTTAGGATTGAGGAGGGCCTGTATAAGGAGCTTGAGAGGGCGGCCGCCAGGCTCAACGTGCCCATGGCCGAGGTGGTCAGGAGGGCCGTCTACTGGTACATTGAAAGGAAGGGAAGGAGGTACAGGCCCTACAGGGGCAGGCGCGTAAGGGTTTACTTCGGTAACCTGAGGACCCTCTGGTAATCCTTTTTTCCTCCCCCTTCCTCTCCTACTCGGAGCGTGCACCGCCCCCACCTGGGCCCTGGCGCGGGCCGATGACCTGAGGGATCACGGGCTAAGTGATGGCCTGGACCTCCTGGGGGAGGCCCTAAAACGGGTCATATCCTACGCAGGTCATTACCTTTAAGGTCCTCCCCTTCTTGCCGTTAACAAATTCCGTTATCTCAACCTTGTAGGTCCAGGGGAGGCAGGGCGCCTCAAGCGTGTCCCTCCCTGACCACCTGTGCCCGTTTATCTCGTAAGCGTAGGCCCATATCGCCAGGAAGGGGCTGCCAGTCCTCAGAAAGTCCTTTATGAGGGTCAGCCAGCTATGACCTGCCATCTAAAGAGCCCCCAGCCCCACCTCGGGTCCTTCTCCTTGCCCCAGGCAGCCTTCATCCTGTTCTTCACGTCATCTATTGAGCTTATGAGGCCCCTGTCAAGGGCCAGCGCCACAGCGCCAGCCACCAGCGGAGTTGACTGGCTCGTGCCCATGAGGCCCTCATACGGGTAACCTAACATCAGGCTGCCAGAGTAGGTCCCGCAGAGGTAGCCAGTGCAGCCGCTGTATATGTACTCCCAGGGCCTCAGGCTCTCATCCTTACGCCCTCCCCCTGGGGCGACCACGTCGGGCTTAACTATCAGGTCCCCGTACTTCTCATAGTCCCTCTCCCAGTCCTGCGGGTGCTCCTTGTACCAGCTTGCTGAGGGGCCGTTTGAGGAGAACCAGGAGATGTCGTTATCAGTGATAACGTACGCCCCTACCGTGAGCGCGTTTGGGCAGAAGCCTGGGCTAGCAATAGTCCACAGGTCTGGGCCTGAGTCGCCTGAGGCCACAACCGTATATACGCCGACCCTGTACAGGGTATTTATAACCTGGCAGAAGGGGTCGTCGTCTACGCCTCCCTGTGGCTCGCCTCCAAGGGACATGGAGATTACCTTAGCCCCCTGCAGGTACGCCCACTCCATCCCCTTTATTATCCACGAGGTGTTGCCCATGCCGAGGTTGCTGAGGACCTTTGCGAAGATTACCTTGCTGCCCGCCGTTGAGGAGCCCTTAACGGGCCCGTAGGTGGTGTTCGCCTCCTTCCCTATCGCTGCCGTGGTGCACCAGGAGCCGTGGCCGTGGCCGTCAAGCGGCGACGGCTCAAAGGGGACGAAGCTCATGGCTACCTCCGTCAGCCCCTGGACCTGAGGGTGCCAGGGCCAGGGGCCCCCTGTGTCAAGGACTGCGACCAGCGTGTTCCTAAGGACGTTGTCCTCAGGGAGGCCCATCACCTGCCTCGCCACCGACGTCGGTATGAACCTGTCGTTAGCCGCCAGGGGAGATATTGAGGGAGGAGGGTTTATGGGCGCCTGGGGGAGGACTGGAAAGGGAGGGATAACGTAGGAGGCGCTCACGCTCGGTATCCTGACTGGCATGTTGTAGTTTACCTTCACCACGCCAGGTACCTGGGCAATTGCTGGCACCAGCGCGGCTGGGGCCTCGACCTCTATGAACTGGTTGAAGAAGAAGGGTTGGCTCGGGCTCAGGCCCATCCTCCTGAGCGTAGCAATAACGTCGTTAGCTGCCCTGGGTTCTATCTGTATGAGGAGGCTGAGCGTGGGGCCTGAGGGAGAGCTGGGGGGGTCCTTTATGACGCCCATCTGCTTTAGCTTCTCGCATAGCCACGGGTTTATATTAGGCGGACAGGCCATACGTTCACCCGCTGTATCCAGGTTAGCGGGGAGTGAAAAATTTAGGGTTCCCCAGGTAAACCTAGGGCGGGGAAGAACATGGCGAACCCGTTCAGATGGGAGCACCTGATATACCTATTTGCTGGGCTGGCAATAGGCGCCCTGCTGGGGTACCTCGTTGGCATCTTCGTCTTCGCCCTGCTCGCCTCCTCTGCCACCTATAACGTCAACGCCACGCAGGCCAGCTTCTTCATCACCAGGTACAGTCAAATCCCAATGGCGGTCACGCTCATAGGCATGATCCTTGGGGGAGCCTTCGGCTTCGTGTACTCACATGAGAAGTACGAGAAGGAGGAGAAGGCCAGCCAGCCCCAGTTTATAATTGTCCCTCAGGGCCAGGCGCCCCAGCAGGTGGTGGTGCCGCAGCAACAGCAGAAGTAACCTAGCCTAACCCTTTTTCTTTTTTGCAAGCTTAGGGCCGTTGTACCTTATCGTCTTCCACGTTGATATTACGAGCTGGTCAGCAGCCTCAACCACGTGGTGGGCTATCGTGTCAATTATGTAGTACCTGGGGTCCTGCTCGCCAAGCGGGTGGAACACCGAGTCTATGAGCTTGTTAGCTATGGGCGCGAGCCTGGGAGGCTCTGAGTCAATGAGCGGCCTCCTCACTTTCCGCCTGGCTGCTGGCGTCTGCCCTCACCCTCCGCCTTGTAGACCAGCATGTGAGTAAATGGCAGGTCAATAGGTGATATCATGTTGGCCCCGTATATGAAGGCGGCGAAGTAGTCGCCCTTCTGTATGGCCGTTACTGTCTCGGCCAGCCTGTAGAAGAAGTCGCCTATGATCGGTATGTCATCAATGAAGTCCCTTATCATTGCCTCCGACTCATCCGCTGGGACTGGCTTAAGCCAGTACTCAAGGCTCTTCCTCCAGTCCTGGGCCTGGGACAAGCGTCTCCCCAGCCAAAAATGGGAGAGGGAAGGAAAAAGCTTAAGGCCTGCCTAGGGCCCTCAGCCTGAGCTCCTCAAGGTGCTCCCTAACGTAGTCGCAGAGCTTAGGGGATGGCCGAAACGCTACGAGCTGGCCCCTCCCCTCCCTTATCAGGTACCCCTCCTGGGCAAGCCTCCTGAGCACCCTCTCCGCAGTGTGCCCTGAGACCAGCCTGTTCCTGCCTGACATGACGTTATGGACTGCCCACGCCTCAAAGCCCCTGTACCATATCACTGCCCTGCATGGGTCCCTCGGGCTCAATTGAACGATGTACTTAGAGACCTGCCAAATCCAGTCAACTCCCATTGCCTCCCCCTCACCAACAAGTGTGCGAGTACGCATTTAAATATTTAAATGCCTGTGCGCCTGAACAGCTGGGACCCGTATGGGCGAGAGGCGCGAGCGGAAGAGCAAGGCGATAAACGTGGCCCTGACGCCCTCAGACTACGCGGCCCTCGTTGAGGAGGCCGCGAGGCTCTCGCTTGAACTCAAAGAACACGTAACCATCCAGGACGTTATAAGGACGGCCATAAGGGAGTACCTTGAGAGGAGGGGGAGGAAGGGTGAGGGGGCCGCAGGACGAGCTGGCTGAGAGGCTCAGGAGGAGGATAGCGGAGGTGGAAGGTTTGCTCAACCTCTACAGGGACATGCTGGCCTTACTGGAGGGCGAGTCAATGGAGAGGCAGGAGGTCATAGTGAACGGCAGGAAGCTGGGAGTCATAGAGAGGGGGGTCAACTACCTGATACTGAGGCCCTTCGTGCCCGTGAGGCTCACAGATGAGGCCATAGGGTACCTGCAGGAGGTGGTCAACGACATAGCTGAGAGGCAGAGGGACAGGTGGGGGATTGAGGCAGTTGACCTAATAACCAACACCAAGCCTGACGGAACCCTTGACTCGGTCCTCGTTCACGGCCTCTCCGCGCTCACTGAGTTCGCGAGGGTGAGGCTGGCGCTCGAGTACGCCCTTGAGTCCTCATTCAGCGGTACGGCTGAAGCACAGCCTGCGTGATTTTGAGCACCCAGTCCATCTCCTTTTTCTTCTTGTAGTCCTCAGCTATGTCCTG
>Ga0326765_100080_pt1 | contig 12162 bp, 10 predicted proteins | sample NORRB_P_FD_207670 | JGI IMG/M metagenome (GOLD analysis project Ga0326765, IMG submission 207670) | Hot spring water microbial communities from Norris Geyser Basin, Yellowstone National Park, WY, United States - NOR.RB_P | ecosystem: Environmental > Aquatic > Thermal springs > Unclassified... | reverse complement strand
CCGGCCCGCTAACGATACCGATACAGGTGCAGAAGTTCTACGCCTCCGTCAACGGCCTGCTCGTGGCCTACAGGACCCCCTCAGGCGACTACGTTATAGACGACCTGGCCACGGGGGACCAGTACGTAGTCCTCGACGCGCCCCTCACGCCGGTCTACCCGCTGGGCAACGGCCTCATAGCCACCTATGACGCTAAGGCCGGCGTAGTCAACGTGTTAAGCCTGCCCCAGATCGAGCTTGGCGAGCTGAGGCTTGTGGTTATGAGCAGTTCGGGCTCATCAATATACGTTAACGGCACGCTCGCAGGGGTCGGGCAGGCCACAGTCTTCGCGCCCTACGGCGCGACCCTTAACATAACCGCGGCCAAGCCTTACGCCTCGCCCTCGACCACTATAGTCCACCTGACATCGCCGGGGACCGTCTACGTCTCGCCCGTGCCCCTGACGGCCTACGTGGCCCTCAGGGTCTCATCGCCCATACCTATATCGTCAGTGGAGGCGACCATTAACGGGACGTCAGTGACCTGGGCCGTCAACGGGACGGTGAGCCTGACGGCCGGAATACCATACAGCATCGAGATAACGTCAGCGTCCCCCATGAACTACTGCAGGCCCGAGAGCGCGGTCCTGGTGTTCCCGCCTGGCAACGACACGTTCACCTTCAACTGCACCCTCTCGGTGCCAGTCCTGGAGCTCTACAGCTCCCTCCCGGCCTCACTGACCATAGCGACCCCCACGGGCACGGTGGCCAGCGTCAACCTGACCCCAGGGGTCCCAAGGTACCTGGCCATGACGCCGGGCACCTACACCCTGCTCTCAACGACCTCCGTCAGCGGCAGGGCGCCCCTGACCCTCCCCATATCAATAGGCTCCCCTGGCCTCTACGCCTACAACGTGACCCCGCCGCCCGCGGCCAGCGTGGGGGTGCTCACGGTCTACTCCAATGTTCCCTACGCTAACATAACCGTGAAGTACCAGAACGGGACAGCCGTGGTGAGCCGCATAGGGAGCGTCTCGATAAGCCTGAGGCCGGGGGTGTACCTGGTGAGCGCCTCGGCCCCCGGCTACGTTAACGTCACCAAGTCTGTCATAGTCTCGGCTGGCTCAACCATGAGCGTGGTCCTGCCCCTGACCCCCTACACTCCCCCTGTCCACCGCGTCCCGCCAACAAGGCTCATAGTCATAGGTGCAGCCGCTGGCGCCACCGCTGCGGCCGCGGGCCTCGGGCTCGTGATATACAGGAGGAGCAGGCTGCCGCCTGAGGAGGTACAGATATGATCAGACCCTGACTATGTTGAAGCCGCTGGCCTTCCTGAGCCTGTTCATTATTGCCAGGCCGAGGCCCCTCTCCTCGAAGCCCTCCGCGAAGCCCTCGTCAACGTCAGGCATGTCGTCTATTAGCCTTAGGGACCTGAAGAGGCTCCTGGCCACGACGAAGACGTTGGACCTGGGGCCCAGCACTATGGTCCTGAGGCCCAGCGACCTGTAGACGTGCTCCGTCTCAGCCGAGCAGAGCACGACGGGCCTCGAGCCCCTCCTGGCGGCCTCAAGGACTAGGGAGGCGACCCTCCTCGCGTAGGCCTCGAGGTCGCTGTAGTCCCCCTCCACGACGGTCAGGGGCTTTGAGGGGGCGTAGTGCCTGTACTTCATGCCTGGGGCGAGGGCGACGTCTGCCTGACCGAGGCCCCTGGCGAACGGGGGCACCTCTACCCTCTTGCCCAGGGCCTTCTCAACCTCCTCGTACGGCATGGCGCCTGGCCTGAGGAGGACAGGCGGGTCCCTGGTAAGGTCAACTATCGTTGACTCAACGCCGTAGAGGGTCTCGCCAGAGTCTATTATGACGTCAACCCTCCCGTAGAGGTCCCTTATCACGTGCTCAGCCGTGGTGGGCGACGGCCTCCCGGCCAGGTTAGCGCTTGGGGCCGCTATGGGGACCCCGCTCTCCCTTATGAGCTCAAGGGCCACCGGGTGGGCTGGCATCCTGACGGCGACGGTGTCCCTGTTGGCTGTGACCTCAGGCGGGACCCTGCTGTCCTTCCGGAGGAGGAGGGTGAGGGGGCCCGGCCAGAACCTCCTTGCAAGCTCCTCAGCCTCCCTGGGCACGTCCCTGGCGACCTCGTGGAGCTGGCCCAGGTCAGCTATGTGGACTATGAGGGGGTTGTCCATGGGCCTCCTCTTCGCTATGAAGACCTTCCTCGCTGCCTCGGGGTTGTAGGCGTTCGCCCCCAGGCCGTAGACAGTCTCAGTAGGGAAGGCCACTATGCCGCCCTCCCTTATGACCCTGGCCACCTCTCTTATGGCGTTCATGTCTATGTTCTGGGGGTCGACCCTCAGCACCTTAGTGTTGACGCTTATGTCCTCCATGGCTCCCTGTCACTGCTGGGCGAAGGAACCTATACACATTTTTATAGTAAAAGAGAGAAAAAGAAAATTAAAAGTTATAGGGGATGATTAAGCCCCTTACTTCCTGAAGCCCCACTTGTTTATCTTGAGGCCGAGCACGCCGTAGAGGGTTATCCAGGCGCCTATCATCACGAATATCATGAAGACGAAGCTGGAGATGGCCATCTGCGTGTTGCCGCTGAGTATGTGCCCGCTGGCGCAGCCGTTGGCCATCCTGGCGCCGAAGAGCACGAGGTAGGCGCCGAAGAAGCTGCCGAGGGCCCTCTTGGCCTCGCTGGGCCCGAACCTCCTGGCCCAGAGGCTCGGCACCTGCCTCTTGAAGGCCAGGAACCTCCTGGAGACGAACAGGGAGCTTATGAGCGCCCCTAGGAAGGTGCCGAGGTCGCTGAGGGGCTCCCAGCCTATCTCGCTGAAGGGCTTGTCGTAGGGCACGCCGTTGTGGAAGCCGAGGCCTCCGAAGAGCTGCCAGTAGGGGTTGGCCGCGGCCCACTTCGGGTCAATGGCGTATGCTATCTGGGCCCATATCCAGGCGTACGTTGTTGACTCGCCGAATATCTGCCTCAGGTATATCACGGCCACGGCAGTTACGGTGAAGGCTATGCCAAGCGCAATTATGGACCTCGAGTTCCTTATGCTGCTCTCGTTTGTGAGCCTGGTTATGAACTTGTTGGCCTTCGGGTACTTCCTCATCTCCTCAGCCACGACCTCCTCCCAGACCACGGACTCCTTGCTGGCGCCCACTATGTGATAGCCGCAGGACTGCCTGACGGGCTGCCCTGGGTACCTCGGCAGGAACAGGAACAGGCTGAACATTATTATGAAGAACACAACCGCGACGATGAAGTACCCTAGCCTGTCAGACAGGCTGAAGCCAGCCAGCGTGGCCCAGGTTATGGGGCCGAAGTTAAGGGTGTTCCAGAAGAAGCCGTTTGTTCCTGCGCCCTCACTTCAATCATCTGCTCACTCATGATCGGGCGTAGGGACCTCCACCTCGCCCACGCCTCACGGGCTATCGGCGTGGGCTCATGGGCGGCCGTCGGGCCCAACGGCACGGGGCCCCCATCTACGGGAGCTAAAGCCCTCAGGCGGCTTGGGGCAGCGCCCCCATCGCCGCCCAGGGCCCTCAAAAGGAGGTTGTAGCAGGCTACCATGTCCCTGTGCCAAGTCTCGCCTCCCCTTGAGCATGTGCCGCGCCTGTCCTTACCGTAGACTATCTCATCGCCGTGTATTGGACATGTTTTGGATGTGTTACTGGGATTAACGTAAATCACTGGCACTCCGTACTCCCTCGCCTTCTCCTCAATGGCCCTCTGCATTCCTTTGAAGGCCGCCTGATATACCCTGTGCCTGAGCTGGGGGTCCTTGATGTGCCCTATCATGTTGTTGGCTGGCTCCCTTCCAAGCCTCTCAAGGACTATGGCGGCCTGCCTTTTTGCTGCCTCCCTGGCAATAAGGGCGGCCAGCTTCCACCTTATCTCCCTCTTTAGGGCCCTCTCGTTGCCGCCCAGCCTCCTGAATATCTTCCTTTCGGGCCTGCTGCCCGGGCCGTAGACCTTATCGTACCTCTTCTGGATGCTCTTCCTCCTATAGTAGTAGCCCAGAGTTATCCTGCTCAGGTCAGTCTCAAAAAGGTAGACAATCCCGTCAATGAGGACTGCCTCGGCGTCCTCATTTACGTCAACTGTGATGTAGCCCTTCGGCCTGTACTCACTAATCTCCTTCCTGAAGGTTAGGTAGAGTATCAGCCTCCTCTCCCTGTGATTCAGCTTGACCTTGGCCTCCGTTGCGAGCCTCCAGCCCCTGTTCACATACCTCAGGAGGTGCTTATTGAGCTCAATGGAAACGTTGACCCTGCCCCTGTGAGTTGCCATGCTTATCGAGGTCAGCCCCTTGGCCCTCCACAGGTGGTCGTCGAGCCAAATGCTCACGCTCCTGACCTCAGGGTAAGGCTTCCTGGCTTTGCCTATCTTCCTCATCCTGAGGAACGAGTGGGCCCTCTCCGCTGCGTCCTGACAGGCCGTGTAGGCGTAGTGAGAGGGAAGCTGAGGGTAGAGGGACCTTGCCTCACGATACCTCTCTGCCTTTAGCCTCGTGAACTTAGTTATGCCACTATTCACAGCGTACAGGACGAGCTGCTCAACCATGTTCCTGTACATGCCCTCAAGCTCGACAAATACCTTGAAGGTCCTCCTAGGCAATAGCGCGGACCTGACTACAACAGTCCTCGCAACTTCGCCGCTCCCGCCAACATCATTAAGTAATGCGTTGGCTTCATTATCAGCTTCATCTCTCAGCTTCGCTGCCATGTTCACTTAGCTCACCCGTGAGCCTTTTAACGCCCTAGGGCGGCCTTACTGCGGCTCCTCACCTCGCTGTAGGGCACCTGTACTTCCCGTCCTCAGCTTCCCCTCCCTGACCCGCCGCAGGGGAGTTGAGCGTGAGACGCCGAGCAGCTGGCAGGCCTCCCTGGACCCCGGCAGACTCTCTAAGATTAGTTGGTAAGGTAATACTATAAAGGGGTTTCGACAATGAGAAAAGGGGAATTAAGCCTGGTTATATTCTTTATTGATATAATTAATTTATTAAAAGTTTCTATATGCTGTGCGCTCCAGTTGTAAGCTTTTTAATTCTCCCCTTGAGGTATTGTTAATGGCCCCGTGGGCCGGTAGCTCAGCTGGAAGAGCGCTCGGTTGGCATCCGAGAGGTCCCGGGTTCAAGTCCCGGCCGGTCCACCAGGGGCCTCCTCGGTGTTACCGACCCCGACCCCCGCTCAGCCCTCCAGGCGAAACAACCACCGGTTCAGGTGCTGCGCTTGGACGAGCTCGACAGCATATTTGAGGCCGCCTCAAGGGCCAGGCTGCTCAGGAACAGGGAGGTCCTGCTGCCTGACTACGTACCCCTCGAGCTGCCCCACAGGTCCGAGGAGATAAGGAGGCTGGCAGAGGTCGTGGCCCCAGCCCTGAGGGGGGAGAGGCCGAACAACGTCTTCATATACGGCCTGACCGGCACTGGCAAGACGGCGGTCACAAAGTACGTGCTCAGGAGGCTCCAGGAGCTCGCCTCCCAGAAAGGGGCCATGGTCCAGTCAATTTACGTTAACGTCAGGCAGAGGGAGACGCCATATAAGGTGCTCGCTGACGTAGCGGAGCAGCTGGGCCTCAGGGTCCCCTTCACGGGCCTCTCCATAGGGGAGCTGTTCTCAAGGATAGTCAAGAGGCTCTCGAGGCTCGAGGGGGTCTACATAGTTGTACTCGACGAGATAGACTTCCTGGTCAGGAGGGGAGACGACGTCCTCTACGACCTAACCAGGGTCAACGAGCACCTCCAGAGGGCCAGGGTCTCGGTCATTGGGATAACGAACAGCGTCAGGCTCGTAGACTCCCTCGACCCCAGGGTCAGGAGCAGCCTTGGGGAGCAGACCCTGGTCTTCTCACCATACAACGCGGAGCAGCTTAAGGACATACTCTCCCAGAGGGCCGCCATGGCCTTCAACGACGGGGCCCTCGAGGAGGGCGTCATACCGCTCTGCGCCGCCCTCGCTGCCAGGGAGCACGGCGACGCCAGGAGGGCCCTTGACCTGCTGAGGGTCGCGGCTGAGATAGCTGAGAGGGAGGGGGCGCCCAGGGTGACCGAGGAGCACGTTATGAGGGCGAGGGCTGAGATAGAGAGGGACAAGGTAAGTGACGTGATAAGGACGTTACCCCTTCACAGCAAGCTCGTGCTGGCCTCCGTGCTAAGCGCCACTGGCTGGGGGAGGGGGGAGGCGACCACGGGCGACGTGTACAGCACGTACAGGTCGGTGGTCAGGTCCCTCGGCCTCGAGGAGGTCACGCTGAGGAGGGTCTCTGGCGTTCTGGGGGAACTTGACATGCTAGGGATAATATCGGGGAGAGTAGTTAGCAGGGGGAGGTACGGGAAGACCAGGGTCGTTGAGCTGGCGGCGGATCCTGAGACGGTTGCCCAGGCGTTGTCAGAGGACCCCCTTGTTGGGTCCGTAATTCAGTCGCTTACTCCCAAGGGCAGGAGGCAGGCAGGAGCCCAGTGAGCCGAAGGCGCGTAGAGGCGTGCTGACCGTCACGTCTAATACATTACAAAAACGAAAGGCAATCTCGCCCTTTAGAGCAGGGAGGAGGTCGGCTTCGCTCCCTTCCTCTTAGCCAGCTAAAGGCTGAGAAGCGCTGTCAGCTAGCCCCTCTCTACAACCCCCTCGCAGGCAGCGCCACTAAGGCCTTCTCCTTAGCCTCGGCGGGGCCCAGCAAGTCGGCCAAACATAACACGGATGACCTAAGGTTAAAACATATAACGCCCGCACCTTAACGCTGTCTTGTAAGCTCACTACCTCTATTAGGATTTTTGCCTTCTCAGACTCTTACGAAGGCCCTCCACTATTTTGCCTATGACAAGCCTTCCTCTGGGCGTCGCGAGGAGGGGGCTGAGGAAAGCTAGTCCCATGGTAAAGGCAACGTTCACCAGGCCAATATCTTCAACCTTATAGCACCTTAGGGCCAACTTAACGTCAGACAGGCTCAGCCTCAGCTCTGGGGGCAGAGTGCCAAGCTCTGGTTGCAGCCGAAGTAGCAACGAGCCCCTGTTTAGCCTCTCAAGACATAGATATTCATTAATGTCGTCATCTAGCAGGCTAGAGCCGATTAGTTTGCGAGCCTTGATTAACTGGAGGAGAGCCCTGGCACGCCTCAGCCGCATCTCTTTACTTTCTTTGAGCCTGAGTGCGGAGGACCAGGTTTTACAGATAGCGGGCCTAACCGATCAGTCCTCTGCCAGCTCGTAATGAAGTAGACTAGGTCCATCGCTTGACGGAGAAGCTGTTAACTCCTTACGCCATCACAGTTCTTCCATGCTCACTGCCTGCCTGACCTAGGCCGAAGCGTTTAAGCTGAGCTGATAGGGCCCTGGAGGGCGAAGGACTTGAGGGACGACGACGCCTTCTGCAGGATAGCGAGGGGCGAGGAGAGGGCCTACGTGGCCTACAGCGACGACGATATCATTGTCATACTCGACAGGTCGCCAATATGCAAAGGCCACCTACTGGTCATATCGAGGGACCACTACGAGGGCGTCGACAGCGCTCCCCCTGAAGTCGTCTCAAGGGCCTTCCTCGTGGCGGCCGCCGTGACCAGGTACCTCAGGGAGAGGCTCGGGGCGCCTGGCGTCAACATAGTGACGAACAGCGGCGCCCAGGCGGGCCAGGTGGTCTTTCACTTCCACGTCCACGTCATACCGAGGTGGAGGGACTGCCCGCCCCCCATATTCAGCGACGAGGGGGTTGACGTGAGCAGGGTGGCCAGGAGGCACGGGCTCACAGAGGAGGAGGCCAGGGAGGTGCTCTCAGGGCTCAGGGGCCTCCCGGAGTTCATAAGGGGCTACCTGGGCGTCTCAAAGGGTTAGCCAGCGTCCAAAACCCTCCTCACGCCTGCGCTCGGCAGCGCCTAGGCCAGCGGCAGCGACGCCCACGTTATATCAGAGGTCGGCGATCGACCAAGGTAATGGCAGAGGGGCGCAGGCCTGAGCGGAAGTGGAGGCCATGGTGAGGGACACGCTATACATGACCATGACATGGGCCTGGGAGCTATGAAGGGGACCGCGAGCTGGAGCATAATGAGGCAAGGCCATTACTGCATTAGGTCTACTATGATTCTTGCCCTGAGGTCCGCTTCGTCGAGCTTGAGTGAGAGTATCGAGTTGCCGAAGCCGCTGAGGTCTATAACGTTCTTGCCGCTACTTATATCATACGTCTCCTCGTAGGCCTCCTGGGCCGGCAGGGAGAAGTCGTACTCGTACACGTGGAGCCTGTTGCCCCTGCCCGCCCTTATCACAAGCCTTGGGCTCCTGTAGCCGGAGAGCGGTATGCCGCCGAACACCTTGTCCCTGACGAGCGCCCCTGGCACCGAGAACCTGACGCTCGGCGACGACCCGAGCAGCTGGGACATGTCCTCTATTATGAAGCTCCTGTAGCCTATGTCGAGCGGCAGCGCGTTGTACCTGGAGGTGTTGGACATCGTGTTGGCCCCTATGACAAGCCTGTCGCCGACGGACTCAAAGCTCGTCACCCTTGCCCCGAAGGCCCCCACTATCCTTGCAGTTGGGGGAGTTATGTAGAGGAGGACGCTGGGCCCCACTATCGTGTTCGTGGCCCTGGCGACCATCTCCTCGAACTGGTTGGTGGGCCTGACGAGGGACTCAGAGTAGGCGTTAAACGCCACCAGGACTCCGCCCCCTATGGGCTTGGCCACGGTCCTCCTCGAGAAGTACCCCGAGTCCCCGAAGTCGAAGAGCCTCACGAACCTGACAGGCTCCACGGACTCATCTATAGGGTTGCCCACGAACACCCCTCCCTTGACGAAGAGGAAGAACCTGCCGTAGGCCGAGGCCGCTGGGCCTGTCTGAGGCCAGCTGACTGGGGCGCCGTCAACTGACCTCCTTGATATGTCGCCGAGCTGCGTGTAGGTGACCTTCCCGTTGGTCAGGTTGACGCACTGTATCCCGGTTACGGCCTTGGTGAAGAGCACGCCGTGCACGTCCTTTATCTGGCGCTCCAGCACGTCAAAGCAGGCGTACTCGTAGACAAGGGCCCCCTTGAGCGCAGGCCTCTCGGACACCCTCCTGGCCTCGCCCGTCCTGCGGTCTATGCTGTAGACGCCCAGGTTTATGGTGCCGTCCCCCCTCGCTATGAGGAGCTCGTCCTGGACTGGGTTGTAGATTATCTCAGAGACCTCCCCGGCCCACTCGTCCCTCCTCCCGGCCCCCTCCTTCCAGAGGAGCGATATCCTCCTGTCACCTATGTCGTAGAGGTGAACGTGGCTGTACTTGTTGACAAAGGATATGGTGCCCCTCAGGGAGGACTCGCTGCCCTCGTAAACTGCCGGGGCGTGGACCCAGCCCCCGAAGTATATCACGTCGTCGACGGCCTCGACGGCGTTGTACGTGTCCCCTCCCGAGGTGGGCAGGGGGCCGACCTGCTCGAAGCGGTACCTCTCAACGCCGCTGTCGGTTATGAAGTAGGAGACTGCGTCGAAGGCCAGGGTGTAGTAGAGGACGCCCCTGTAGTACTTAAGCCCGAATATGCCCCCGCTGCCCCACTCAGGCGCGTAGCTCGGCGGGTGGTCGTGAAGCATCCCCAATATTTCGCTGGTGCCCATCCGGCCTCCCAAACACGGCTGGGACGCCAAGTTAAAAGGCCAGGGCCTCTCTGTGCTGGAAGCAAAAGTTGCTGAAGTCTGAAGACCAGGAGGAAGGTTCCCTGGAAGTGATAGAGGCTGTCAACCTAGGGAAGGCCTACCCAAGGGCGTGAGGCCCAGAAGGGGTCTCGCTCAGACCCTCGGCCAGAGTGCCGTGCGTCATAGGTAGAGGCGCGGGAAGACGCTCACTAGGATCTAGGGCCTGCGACCTCCTTAACGCGACCTGCCAGCTAAGGCCTGTCATCAAGGGCCGTTAAGGCCAGCATGGACTCTGACCTCCTGAGCTGCCTGGTCACGGGGTCGACCTCAAGGCCAAGGCCCTCGAGCGCCTCCACGCCATGACCTCCACGTCGTCCCTCTCGGCGAACATCACAACCCTGGTAGCCCTCTCGCCCAGGCACTCTATGACAGCCTCCCCAATCCCCCTCTCCACGGTCCTCCCCTCTATGGTTCTGAACCTCCTGGTCCCGCTGGGCCTCACTCCAATCAAGTCAAGCCTCTCCCTCCTTATCCAAGTGTACATGCTGCCCGCGTCAACGATCAGCTCTAGGTCAAGGCACCTGGCCCTGTCCTGAGGGTTGCAGACCCTGAGCAGGGCAGTGATGTGGCCCACCTCGGCCCCTCACTGCCAGTACGTAGGGAAAAGGTAGTTAAGCGGCTGGTTAAAGCGCGGTGAAGAAACAATTCCTAACACAAAGTTTATAAAACGTAAGAAGAGCCTTAAGGACGCTAAAGCCTGAAGCGCTAAGACCCCGCTCAGACGTCTGACCAGTGGGCCGCGTCGGAGGCTGTCAGGGTGTCAGCTAGCTCCTTGGTCACCCTGCTCAAGGTCCTCTGATGCACGATATTAAGGTAAGTGCTAAGTGACACGTGTCCTTGTGGGCCGCTGAGACCCTTTACAGTCCAGGCATAGACCACGGGCTAGCTGCCAGGGGTGTCGTATAGAATACAGGGAAGCCCCTGTAACTGTAATTTAGCGAATATGTGACGACGTGGTGTGGCAACCGTACAACATCTGTTTACCCCTGGTAGTTCACGTAGACTACGGCCCAGTTAGCATAGGCACCACCTGTATTTCCTGCTATGCCGAACACGTAAGGCCCACTGCGCGGTGGTGTGTAGTTTTTACCTAAGTTCAACGTGAAGCTTGCTGACCGTCCAGTATTCAAGTCATAGGCCACACCGCTGAGCGTGTTAGTGCTTGGGTTATAGGTAACTGTTACGCATATATAGTCGCCTGGGTTAGGCTTGAACGCGCCCGTGCCAATACCGTCCCAACCTGCATAGCCAGGGCCAAGGTTTGGTGACGGGCTTGGGCTAACGCTTGGGTTATTACCGTTTGGGTTTGTTACAATCCACACGTTCCACTGCCCAGTAGTATTGCTCCTGCTATAGCCGATCTGCCAGTATGGGTCCCACTGAACCACGATGTACGGCGTTGAGCTCTGGGGCAGGATAACATCACCCTCAATAGGTGATGGATAACTTTCACCTTTCCATGCTGGTGTTGATATGTAAGATATTGACCAATTATATGCCGAGCTTATGCCCCACTTTGTTGGCTTTAGGAATAGGTATATCTCAAAACCATCGGCGGGATTTGTAGTCCCATAGGAGAAACTATAGATCGCGGTTATTGTAACTGAACCTCCGCTGTAGGTCTCGCTCCAAAACATGGCACCAGCTGAAGAGCCTTGGGCTGGAACCATCATAAGCACTGGCTGGTTTATGCTTGATGACAGGGGCGACCAGTACTGGCTTGCCGTTGAGGGGCCGTAGTAAACAGGCCACGATCTTGTTCTTGACCCCTGATGGTCGCCCTGGTAGACGTGCGGCACATAAATCGCGTTTTGGCCGTTGAGCAGGTTCATTACATTGGCGCTGGGCGGGTTTATGGTCTCGCTGAACGAGTACAGGAAGCTGACCCCGGGCGTATAGGTGTAGCTGTACTGGCCGCTGAGCGTCAGCGTGCTGGTCATAGGCGAGCTCAGGGTCAGCCTCTGTATCATCAGGTAACTGCCCGCGCTAAGTCTGAAGGAGCCAGGCGACGGATATATCTGAGTGCCGTTAACGTAATCACTGACGACAGAGCTGCTGGAGCTGAGGGACATCGTCAGCGTACCGCTTACGGTTGCATTGAACTTGACGAGCGGCGTCGTCAGCACGTAGCCGCTGGTCGTTCTCAGCGTGTAAGCCGTTATCGTTGTCGAGAAGCCGCTGAGGGTCTGCGACCATGAGGAGCAGCCGCACGGGCACTGCCCAGGTATCACCGTTATCGGCGAGCTGACCGGCTTGACCATGATCGTGGCCTGGTAAACAAATACCACGTGGGCCATGGCGACGTATGCCGTTATTATTAGCGACAGGAGGACAATAGTAAAGGCAAGGGGCCACCTACCCTTTTCCACTATCACTCACCTTGTGCCCGCTTCTCCCTCCCTGGCCTCAGGCAGGTACCTGGCCATCTCCAACAGCGCCCTGGCGGCCCACGGCCTCGTCCTCTCCAGCTCATCAAGGCTGACCCCGAACCTCCTCCTGGCCTCTGCGTCAGCCAACTCCCTGAG
>Ga0326765_100072_pt1 | contig 12669 bp, 11 predicted proteins | sample NORRB_P_FD_207670 | JGI IMG/M metagenome (GOLD analysis project Ga0326765, IMG submission 207670) | Hot spring water microbial communities from Norris Geyser Basin, Yellowstone National Park, WY, United States - NOR.RB_P | ecosystem: Environmental > Aquatic > Thermal springs > Unclassified... | reverse complement strand
ACTGCCGTATGAGCGAAAGGACGGCGTTGGTGACCACGCCGCCCTCGGCGACCCTGGCCGAGTGCATGAGGAGGGCCGCCTCGTCCACGACGATCACGGTCTCCACCCTCTCGGCGAAGGGCCTCCCGCCCTGCTGCGCCAGATACCAGAGGAGTATCAGCGAGACGAAGAAGGCCTGGGCCGCCGCGTCGTGCCTCAGCGGACGCAGGTCCCACACCACGTGCCTCGCGCCGGCCAGGTCGGACTCCTTGACCTCGCCGACGGCCGCGATGCCGGCCGTCTTGGCCACGGCCTCGGCCGCGGCCTTGGGGTCCACGGAGGCGGATCCGTCCGCGCCGGGAGGCATCAGGCCGAACTCCACGAGGAGCGTGCGGAAGTACCTGTTGTCCCTCAGGGAGCCGAGGGGCGGCACGAGCCGAGGCACCTCGAAGACCTCAGCCCCTATCAGCTTGGCCAGCGCGACGTAGTCCCCGTGGGGGTCGATCACGACCAACCTTATGTCGTCGTGGCCCGCCAGCCGCGCGGCCAGGGTGCCGACCGTCCACGACTTGCCCATGCCCGAAGGGCCCAGGACGACCGCGTGGGCCACAGGCATGGAGTCTATGTCGATATCCACGGGCCTCCCGAACTTGTCGACGCCCACCAGGAGCTTGCGGCCGCTGCTCATCAGCTTCCCGCCGTAGAAGATCGGGACGCGCGACAGGTCGTGGCTTAGGGCCTTGGTCATGTAGGCCGGGTTGGGCGTCCAGAACAGCACGTTGGCCAACACGTCCCTCCGGATCTCCAGCTGGGTGGCCAAGTCCTGCGAGCCGAAGACCTGCATGTATATGGGCCTCTCGTCGTGCTTCAGCATGCGCTCCAATAGCTGGGAGGCCTTGTGGAGCCTCACCACCACGCTCCTCTTCTCGACGGGGCTCTCATACGCCTTGCCGAACTCCTTCTCCACGCTCCTCTCGGGCCTCGGCGCGAAGGCCACCGCCCACTTCTCCATCTTGGCGATTGCCGACGCCTCCGCCGACGCGTAGAGCTCCAGTGTCTGCCTCGACGTCCCTACGTCGCGCTTCGCGCTTACCGCCTCAAACGAGAAGAAGAGCTCCGCCTCTCTGTACCATTTACGTATGTGGTGGGCGTGGTACAGCAGTATGAGGGCCACGGCGAGGAAGGCCGGGTCGATGGGCGCGAGGGCGAGGGGCGCCGCGGCGGCGTAGTAGAGCCAGCGCCGCGGCCTGATCCTGCCCGAAACCCAGAGGTCCCTGTGGAGGACGAAGTAGGTCCTAAGCACGCTCTCCACGTGGGAGATCCTGCTCTCGTCCGGGGTCCTCGCGGAGTAGCGGATGTAGCGCTCGTTCCCCAGCTGAACGACGGCCAGATACTCCCCCGGCTGGAGCGCCAGCGAGGCGTACATCTCGTGGATCGTCTGGGCCGCCGAGATGCCGAACTCTGAACGGGTCGGCTCGGCCTTCCATAAAATGTGGTACAGCCTGCGTCGGGGGTCGTACGCCGCCGGGTACTGCCCTATCTGGACTTTCTCCCTATACGGCTCCAGGGGCCACTTGAAGCCGTACACCCAGAGGAGGAGCCACCTGCCCCAGAGGTACGCCGCGGCGACCGCGATAAGGGCCGTGGCGGGGTGCGGGTAGAGGGCCGCCGCGAGGGCGACCAGCGTGACGTAGATGTAGGCGTGGGGCCTCCTCATCTCCCCATCAGCTTTGCCGCCTCCTCCCTCTTTCCGTTGTAGAGAAGGGTGACCAGCACCTCCACGTCGGCGTCCATCTTGAGGGCCTCCCTCACTAGCTTGAGGTCGTCCTCCCTGCCCTCAAGCTTTAGGTACGCCAGCATGCGGTAGCAGCCGCGTACGTCCGTGCAGTGCTCCGCCATGTGCCAGAGGTCTTTAAACAGAGGCCTCACCCCGTACATCTTGAGGAGATCCTCCACGGACAGCTCCGCGTATTCGAGCTCCCACTCCCCGTACAGCCTCTCTGCCTTGACTATGTCGCGGAACCTGCGCGCCGCCTCCCTCGCCCTCCTCCTCTCCTCCCTCTCCCGCTCCTCTACGCGGCGGTAAGCCTCCTCAGCCTCCCTCCTCATCCTCCTGAGTATGTCGAGGTGTCTCATCTCCTCGCGCGCTTGGCCGCCTCTGTTATCAGCATGATCTCCGTCTTGAGGTATTCCTCGGCGTCCTTGAGGGCCTTCAGGGCGAGGCCGGGGTCCATGGACGCCAGATGCCTGGCGACGTCCTCCGCCGAGGCCCCCTCTGGGATTGTGGGCGCCCCGGCGGCCTTGAGGGCCTCGTTGAGGGCGTAGATGAGGCTGGCTTTGGGCTTCTCCTCAATGAGGACGTCCGCGACGGCGAGCTGGGAGGCGGCGTCTTTGAGGCGCTTGACCATGCGCGCGGCCGCGGCCCTCTCCTCCTCGCTCAGCCCCGAGGGGTTCGCGAAGTACCTCCTCAACGCCTCGTGGCGCTGCTGGAACTCTTCGATGAAGGCGCCGAGGTCCTCCAGGCCCTTCTCCGCCCTCATCAGGAGGACCCTCACCCTATACGGCACCCGGTCCAGCCTCCACCAGAAGAGGTGGTAGGACCACGAGCGCCTCGCCGCCGCCTCGTCCACCTTCCTCTGGACCCACTCGTCGAAGCGGGGCGAGAGCTCCCTTATGAACGCGATCACGTTCCTCGCCCTAAGCGCCCTCCATATCCGCCGAGCCGCCTCCCTCGCCCTCATCTCCCCACGTGCTTAGCCACCTCGCCCATTAGGGCGAGGAACGCCCTCTTCCAGCGCCCGAGCGACCGCGCCTTGGGGTTGTGCGGCAGTATGGCGGGCGTGAGCTTGGCGTAGGCCCTGGCCACCGCCGGCGAGTAGGGCAGGGCGACGGCCGAGTTGGCCAGCCCCTTGTATCTGCCGTCTAGCCTATCCACCATATTCGCCGCAAGGACCACGTGGGCGGCGTCGGCCTTGAACTCCGGCAGAAACTCCAGCCCCGGCCCGTCCGCAACGACCACGGCGACGTCCAGCCGGGGCGTCTTCGGCATGGGCGGGAGGTCTACCACGGCTATGGAGGCCTTCAGCCTCTCCAGAGCCCTCAACGCCGCGTCCAGCGCCTCCGGCGTGCGCGTCACGGCCACGGGCACGTCCTCCCTCCCCGCGTAGACGCCGGGCTGGACCCCCGCGGCCAGGAGGAGGGAGGCCATGGGCACCGGGGCGGTATCCACAAGGCCCGCGGTGGCCACGGCGGCGTTTAGGTAGAGGACGGCCGAGCTGGCCAGGGTGCTCTTCCCAGTCCCGCCCTTTATGTAGGCAAAGCCTATCTTTATCATCTCTTCAGCAGCAGGAGGGCCACCTTTAGGTAGGGGTCGCTCCTCCTCTCAAGCGCCCTGGCGATGACCTCCCTGTCCAGGCACCCCACCAGCTTCTGCGCAACGTCCTCGGGGGCGGAGGCGAGGAGCCTTACGAGGAGCTCCCCCCAGTCGGCCTCGGATGCGGCCGGCAGAGGCGCGTCAGACGCGGCAGTTGAAATCGGCGCGGCCGGCCGAAGGGCGGAGGAGGGGGCCGGGGGAGCCGCGGGCTGGGGCGCCGCCGGCTGGGCGGATGCCGGCTGCGGAGGCGCGTCGCCGACTGCGGCCGCGTCCAGGTCGGCTATCTTCCTGCCGGCCTCCGGATCGGCCCTGCCGGCCAACAGCTGGATTCCCCGTCTGATGTCCAGCCTCATGCCCCCGCCTCTAGGGAGCCGGAAAAACCTTGTGTAGGAGGGCCTCCACAGTTCTGCGGTTGTGGCGGTTCTTGAGCAGGGCCTTCGCCACGGTTTCCCAGTGGAGGTCTTTGGGCGTGGAGATTCTGCGTATTGTGTAGGGGGCGGTGTTGCGGGTGAAGAACGACGTGTGGTTCACGACGACGGCGTCGGCCAGCTTGAAGTACGCCGCGTACTGCTCCGCCTTGACGTCGGAGACGCGGCTCACCGCGCGCACGTCGGCCACGAAGATCGTCTTGACGCCCCTCTCCCTGAGCCTGGTCAAGAAGCCGAGCCTGAGCGTCGGCGTCGTGTCGATGATGGCCGCGGGGGGCAGGCCCCGCGAGGCGGCGAAGGCCGGCATGTTCTCCACCCAGGCCTCAAGCGCGCGCTCGAGCTCCGAGATCTGGAAGTCGTAGAGCTGGTAGGCCTCGGCGGCGTCGTACCCCGGCACCAGGTAGAGGCCGTCCCTCACCTTAAACACGGCGGGCTCCTCGCCTCCTAGAAACGGCGAGAGCCAGCCCGGCCCGTACTCGGCCCTGGCCAGCTGGGACAGCTCTGCCTTCTCCCAGTCGGCGTCGATCAACAGGACTGGCTGCCCTCTGTTTGCCGCGGCGTGGTAGGCCATGGCCGCGGCCAGCGTCGTCTTCCCCACCCCTCCGTCGAGGGAGGTCACGAGGACGGCCACGGCGACCTGGGCGGGAGGACGGATAAACCCTAGCCCCGCCTACGCGACGCCCAGGCGTTGCCGCTGACGGCTTGGGGCTCCGGGGCCCCTTCGCTGTGGGGGCTCCAGCGCCTCCGCGGCCCCGCAGGCCGGCGCGCGGCAGAGGGCCGAGTAGAAGGCTAGGACTTCGGCGGCGCCCAGCTCCGCGCAGGCCTTCTCCACCACCTCGGGGATCATGCGGGGGTAGGCGGGCGGGGGTAAATGCGTTACGCCAGCCTTCTGAGCTCCTCCAGTAGGCGCCGGAGGAGGGCTCTGCGGAGGTTCTCGGCCGAGGGGGCCCCGCCCACCTCCCTCCTCAGCTCCGCCACGGCCTCCCCCACCGCCCTCATCAGCTTCTGCATGAGGACTCTCTTGTCCTCCCCGGTCAGCCCCGCGATGTCTTTGAGCAGCCTCTGCACGGGGACCCTATACGCCGTGGGGCGCAGGTACACCGCGCCCCTCCCCGGCAGGTTCCTGTACATCAGCAGGAGGGCGCATAGGCGGCGGTGGGCCTCCGCCACCTCCCTCCTCCTGCACGCCTCGAGCAGGGAGTCGATCAGGTCTGCCTGCGGCATAGGCAGGACTTGAGGCGGTCCAGCCCCTCGGCCCCAACGGCCTCGGCGACGCGGCGAACGAGCGCGTCGCACCCGCCTCCTCCGGCGCCGCCGGCCTCCCAGCCGCCTCCCGCCGCCTCCCCGCCCCCGGAGGGGGCGCCTTCCGTGATCCTCCCATCGACCCCTGAGGGGGCGTGCTGCGCCGCCGGCGATGCGCGGCGCCTGGCGGCGCTCTCTATAATCCTCTCCTTGACGGCCGAGACGTCGCAGCAGACGGGGTCCACCTCGCACCACCCCGTGGCGTTGAGCACGTCGATGGAGAAATCGGTGCAGGGGATGCCCCTCACGTGCATGCCGAACTCCAGAAGGGTCTTGAGGGCCTCCCGTATGTCGCCGAATCTGTAGAGGTAGGTCTCGACGCGGCACCTCTCCGCCAGCTCCTCCCGCCACTCCACGTCGCCGAAGATGAAGCAGCGGCTCGGCGCCTCGGCCGGAGGCGGCGCCTGGCAGCACCGGTACAGGTCCCGGCACGCGCCGTCTCTGTCGTAGACCGCCACCAGGTATATGAGGTGGTAGCGGGCGCAGTACTCCTCCACGAGCCGCCTCTGGTAGCCGGCCGCCGCGACGTAGACGCCGGGGGGAGGCGGCGCCTCCCGCCTCTCCCAGCCCGAGAGGAACCTCTCCAGATCCTCGGGGCGCGCGGGCTCGAGCGGGGTCATATCCCTTTGCTGTTGTAAACCTCAACGCCGGGCACGTCCGCCGTTGTGTACACATCTTCGGCGCGCCGATTTTGTGTACACCCCGCCGGTCTGCCCACGGCGCTCTTCACAACCTTGTCAAGAGGCGACCGGGGCACGAACCTGCCGAGCATCGCGTCGATGTGGGGCATCCTCGCGTGGTCCAGCCAGTAGAGCCACTCCGCCAGGGCGTGGTTGAGCCGCCCCTCGCTCCTCGCGTTGGCCGCCCAGACGTAGCCTCTGGCGGCGAGGGCCCTCAGCCCCTCGGGGAAGAGCTGGGCCAGGTAGTGGTGGGGATGGGCCCTGGTGGGGATCAAGCCCCCCGCGGCTCTATACAGTGTGGGGGCGTTCGTGCGCCATGCCTCTCTGTGTTTTCTGAAGGGGAGCAGGAGGGCGGCGGGGGAGAGCCTGATCCTCACGCCGTCAAGCCTGACGCCCACGTCCACGCGGGGGAACCTCATCCTGGCGCCGAGGCACAGCCGGCGCCTCTCCGCGTACGCCCTCCACTCCTCCCCTCGCTCCCCCTCGAACCTGACGCCGAGGAGCCTCCCCGGCGAATCCTCCGGATACTCGAAGAAGAAATCCACAAGGGAGTAGAGATCCCTAACGCCGAGGAAATCCACGTTGCGCATAAACGCCTCAATGCACCCCCAGCCCAGAAGCTCCTCCCAGGCGCGGGGGTCGCGGTGGATCAGTATGGAGGGGTCTACGCCGGGCCTACAGGCCATGGCCCGGGAGACGCGGCGCCTCTGGGACCCGGAAAAGCGGCAGAGGGGGCCTCCGGCACGCCCTCGGCGCGGCTGGCGGCGTCCCTCCGCGGCGCGGCCGGCATATATACGCCCTGGGGGATGTATATATCTCCGGCGTAGCCATATATACCTCCCGCCGAGGCGGGGCGCGGCTCGGCGCAAGGCCCGAGGAAGGGGCCCGACGCGTTGGCGGCCAAGGCGCAGTCCGGCACCGGGCGGAACGCGCATCCCAACCGAGCGCCCACGCGCCGCTGCGCAGACACGACGGCAGACACGCGCCCCACTAAAAACGCGCTAGCTACGCCCGAAGGAGTGGAGGGAGACACCTCCCAAAAACTTCCCCCACGCGCGGAAAAGTGTAGCGTCCATTATACTTTCAGCGTGGACTCTCCACTGCGGCCCCGATCACTTGTGGAGATATTAGGGTGGGAGGGGCTGAGTCCGTGTTCGTGCGGCTCGGCGACGTGGTCAGGGCGTTGAGGGCGCTTGAGGCGAGGGGCGGGTCGGCGCGCCTCGCGCTGTTCGAGCGCACGTGGGGCCACTACGCGTACGCCGCCCTGGGCCTGGCGCTGGAGTGGGGGCTGGCTGAGAGGAGGGGCGACGTCTACAGGCGGGGAGGGGCAGGAGGCTTCTCCGCGAGCTCGACGGATGCCCCGTCGAGGCGAGGGCAGTGGGGGGAAGGCTGCTGCTGGAGACGCCGTTCGGCGAATACGCCGCGGAGCCCACGGCCGGCGGCCTGCTGTCCGTCGCCTACAAGCTGGCCGAGGCATGCCGCGAGAGGCCCCAGGCGATGCATAGGAGAATCGTGGAGGAGGCCGCGAAGGCGGTCGCGAGGGCGCCCGGGCTCGAGAAATGGCTATACCCGCCGCCGGCGACGAGATGAGGCAGCTTGAGGTCGCAACCGCGGCCTCGAGGAAAGCTCAGCCGCGAAAGACGCCGCTAGAAGTGAAGGTAGTACAGCTTCAGCAGAGCCATCCTGCACCCCTCGCCGTTTAGGTCGCTACAGCTCTCGTAGACAGCGCGGAAAAGCCGCCGAAGTAGGGGCTCCTTAAGTCCCACGGAGCCCAGCAGGCCGTGTAGCCTAACCGCGTCTGCCCTGCCCTCCACAGCCGCCAGCAACATGAAGGCGAGCCGTGCTTGAGGATCTCCAGGTGCCAGGACTTCCACTAGGGTCCTTCCGTCCGCCTTATCCAGCAAGGGACGCGCCTCCGGCACTACTTTCTCTATTTCCGATCTCAATCTCTCGGCGGCTTCTCGATCACCTGCGGCGGCCGCCACGGCGTCAACGCAGAGTTCGGCCTTGGGTGATTTGGCGCATTCACCAGGGATTTTGTATATCTGCAGGCGGCCAGCCAGCATCGATAAAGCTGGCCGAAACTCCGGTAAGAGATGTGGCCCAAACATGTCCACGACCTCTCCCTGCCTCGCCCCCTCCCCCACGCCGAAGAGCCTAAGCATAAGCCGAGTAGCCACGGAGACCCTCGGGTCGTAGTCCAGCAACCACCGCCATTCTTTCAGCAACTTCACTATCTCCTCCTTCTTCTCCTTGTTGCCGGCGGCCGCCAGGTAGACCAGACACTCGCCGAGTATGACTGCCGCCTTAGCTAAATAGTCGGCGGCTAGTTGAAGGCGTTCCTCCGCCTCCCCACACAGCTCCCGGAAGCCCTCAGCCCTCTCGAGAAGCTCTCCCCAGCCCTTTGCGGCGAGGACGCGGGCCCGCAGAGCAAGACCGCGGGCGGCGAGGTAGTTGTCCCACCTCTCCAGATTTCTGTCCATCTCCGCCGCCTTTTCGAACTCCCCTGCGACCTCTTTCAGCTTCCCTGCGTCCAGCTCGCCCCTCTCGTCAAGGGCATGAACCAGCTTGTAGCGGGCCAGCTCAGCCGTGAACCAAGACCTCAAATCCCCGAACGCTCTCCAGGCGTCGCCTCTGGTGCTCCGCGCTGTCACCCACTCGGCGAAGTCTTCGTCGCTTTCCACGAATTTTCTCAACTCCTCTGGACGGGCCGCCGCCTCCTCCAGCGTCTTCCTCACAGCCTCGGCCTCCTTTACGAGGTCGCCTAAGCCGCAGTGCCTCCGCACGAGCGGCGCCAAGACTTCGCTATTTAGCGCCACGGCCAATACGCTCGTCCTAGCCGCCGTGTCGAGGAGGCGCTGTGCCGAGAGGCCGCGATCCGGCGCCGCGGCGCCGAGCTTTCTAACTTCGCTGTACAGACTGCACATATCAGCAACCGCCTCCTCCCAGCGATCCTTGATGTGTACCAAGTGTTTTCTCAGTAGGTTTGAATAGGCGTCAACAGCCTCCACCAGGGACCAGCGGCGCCCCGTCTTGAGGAGGCTGTCTTTGAGCTGCTGCAACGCGTCGTAGATGTACTGCGCGGTTACTGGATCCAGCGGTTCCAGCTCCGAGGCGGCGGCCAGCGCAACGACGTACCTATGGGGCGCCTTCTCGCCTAGAGGCCGCAACGCCGCCAAGACCGGCAACGCGGCCGCCGGATGGACCACCTGTTGCACCGCGGAAGACGCCGCATCTAGTAGCAGGTCGGCCGTCTCCTCATCCGCCTCACCCCCGGCGGCCAACGCGGCAAGGCCCAAGGCGTAAAAGGTCTCGGGTGGTGTGACCATTTCATTTCTCCACCTCGCCAACAGCTCCTCCGCCGTTTTCCTTGCGGCGTTTACGGCCTCCGCGTCCGCGAGGGGGGAGAGGGGGCCTAGCCTTTCCCTGATCCTCCGAATCTGCGGAAGATCTCTGGCGTAGTGCGCCTCGACGTAGTACGGAAACCTAACCACGTGTATTGAAAGCGGCGGTATCTCGTCGCCTATCGTCAAGTAGTCATCCACAGCGCAACGCTCCAAGACATCTCCCAAAGCCTTTGCGACGTCCTTTGGCAATAGCTCCCTCAGAGACCATATGTGTCCAGCCAGCGCGCGGCCTATAACGAGGGCCGCCCTATGCCAACAACGCCTGCTCTCGCCGCTCTTGAAAACAGCGGCAAGCCTCCTGGCGACAAAGGCCAGCAGAGCCATCGCTGATCCCCGGCCCCACTCGGGGACGCTGAGCCTGGCGAAGGTTTCGGCGCCTTCTTTCAACACCTCGCCGCGGGCCCAGTCCAGCGCCTCTATCAAGTCGCCTAAGGCTTCTTTGTAGAGCTCTCTCGCTTCTTCGCCGTTTAGGCCGGCTAGGTCTCTCAACACCTCCTCCACGAGGTCTTCGTGTCGCTGGGCTAGCCAGTGGGCTATTGGCTGGAGGCCCGCCCTCAGCAGGTCCCACTGGGGTTTGGTGAATTTCTCTATCTCCTCGGGCTGGTAGAAGACGACCCCGTCCTTGGCCTGCGTAATGTACGTCACGCCCACCGGCACCGGTCCGAAGTAGGCGTGGAGGAGGAGCGGCACCGCGGCCTGCATGGCCAAGTTGCCGCTGCCGCGAAGCAACACGCGCCAGATGTAGTGGGCGAGGTAGAGCTTCGGTTCCGCCTTTGAAGGTCTTAACGAGGATTTCAACGCCTCCTCCAGCTTCTCGGCGTCACACCTCCTCTCCTTCAGCCAGAGGCCTGTGTATTTGACGACCAGCGTGTAGGCGTCGTGGCTTGAGATGAGGCTAACAAGTCTCTCCGCGTCGATTTGGCTGAGACAGCAGTCGTTTTCGTCTGGGCAGGCGTAGCTTTTCAAAACCCCGGCGAGGAACTCCGGCGTGTTCAGCCGTGGGACGTAGAAGGAGGCCCCTCCAAGCCACTCCCTCACGGCCTTCCCCCCACGGGCCTCCGCCAGCGCCTCGTCGTGGACGGCGGCCAAGGCGTACAGCCCGGCCCCCACCTCGCGGCCGCGCTCCGCCAGAGCCGCGAGAGAGAGCAAAACCTCCACAGAGCCGTAGAGCTTCTCAAGCGGCCTCCGGGGGTCGAACTTCTCTAGATACACCTCCCGCGGATAAATATCGAAAAGCAACAACGCCCTCCGGCCGAGCGCCTTGAAGACGTCGACCTCCGACACGTCCACCGGACTCTTCACCCTCACCACGTAGTCCACGTCGCCTCTTTTCAACATGTCGTAGGCCACGTAGGCGGCCAGGGTGGACTTCCCAATGCCCCTACTCCCCGCAACCACCACGAAACCCCTCTCCGCGAGGCGCCCCCTCACCTCCTCGGCCGCCTCCGCGAAGCCGCCGGCGGTCACAAGCCGGTACTCGACGCCGGCGTCGACCACCTTGTGGTACGTGACGCGTAACTCCTCCGCCCTCCGCCGGGTATACACGTCGCCGTATTTCGCCAACCTCTGCGCAATCACCTCATCCCAAAGCTCCTCCACCTCGTCGCGCAGCTCCTCAACTATCCCCTCAAGCTTCTCCAGCTCTTTGTTACTAAGAGAATCCAGCACACTCCTCACCTCCTCCTTCCCTACGCCCAGCTCCAGCGCGATGTGGGCCGCCGCGAGGTCCCTAAGCCGGCCGTCCAGCCTAGACCAGTCCGCCAACAGCCTCACCCAGTCGCCCCACCCCCTCTGGCCAGATAAGAAGTATGAGGCGACGCCCAACACCGCGCCGGCCGCGGCGCCGCCGGGGATGTGGAGAAGCAGGGCTTCGGCCAACTTACCCGCCGCCTCCGCGAACCTCTCAAGGATATATTCGCCAATATATTCGCCAGTCTTCTCGGCGACGCTCCTGCCCAGCTCCCACAGCTTGGCGAGCCTGCCGCCAGCGGCGCCGAACTCCTCAAGGATCCTTCTGTACAGCCTCAGCTGCTCCTCCACGTACCCCTCGCCCCCCTCCCTCAGCATCGCCACGACGCCGGGCGGCACGTACCCCAGCCCGAGCCATCTGAAACCAACGCCAACGCCCTCTGCGATTTTCCGCAGCCTCTCCACCACATCCTTATCCTCCTCCGCGTCGGGCGGGATGTAGAAGAGGTAGAGGGACCACCCGCCGTACCGCCCCTTCAAATACTCTACGAAGTCTCGGGGCAGCTTCCCAAAGGTTTTGAGGTGATCTGCGCCTCCTACGTCCTTGAGCTCCTCGGCGGCTTCATAGCCGCCTACATATCTCCTACTGATAATTCGCCTGATTACCTCCCTACGATCCCCCTGCGCCTCTTCTCTCCTGGGCGTCAAGCCCGCTGTCACCTCCTCTACCCTGACCCTCGACAAGTCTCCAAACCTCTCCCTTAGCTTTGGCTCCAAGAACTGCTTGATGAAGGTGGTCTTCCCGGCGCCCGGCGGCCCCACCACGACCACCGGTACTCCGCCCCTCGCCGCCTCCTCGGCCCTAAGCTCGTAGAGGTTGCGGAAGAGCAAGACCATAAAACTGCGCGGAGACACGGTAAAAAAGTTTACGCTAACGCGGTCCCCGACCGCTCGCGGCTTCGGCGCCTCGCTGGGGGAGGCGCCTTTAACCGGGGAATGTGTGTGCGCATGCATCCTCAGAGGCGCGGCTGAGGCGCCTCGGCGCACCCGCGCCGAAGGCATGTGGAGTCCCTACGCGTACGCCGACCCCAGCCCACGGGCAGAGGCCGGCGGAGAGAGGAGGAACGCCTACAAGCCGTCGGATAGGCAGAGAGCTCCTCCGCAGAGTGGAAGGATGCGCCCTCGAAACAAGGGAGGGCCTCTGCTGGAAACGCCGTTCGGCGTATACGCTGTGGAGCCCGTGGTTGCTGCCGTCCGCGGCGCACATGCTGGTCGATACAGCCGCAAGAGACGCGGAGCTGCCGAGGAGGCTGCAGATGCGAGGAAGTGGGTGCCCGGACTCGAGAGGCGGCTCTCAGCGGAAGCTAAAGCTTCTCGAGGCGCGCTCCAGGCCACTGCGGCGCCGCAGGAGGCTAGAAGTGAAGAACGGAGCTAGCCATAAGAAGATCCAAAACCTCCAAGGGGCCGAACCGGCGAAGAATACCACAACTCCACGCACGCTTCGAGACAGCAGCCTGGTCCTACAGCCTATAAAAACTCCCTCCTGAACCCCACCCTCAGCACGAACTCCCTCCCCACGTAGTGGTTGAAGCGGCCCCCGTCCCTACAGACGTAGTGGACCACGTGATTTGCAAATGCCTTCACCGCGGTTCCGTAATTACCTTCCCCTTGTTATGATGACCTCTGTTGTCGTAGTTATGCCCCGCAATACAACCAAGACCCAGCCCTAACCACAACCGCGCTGGTAAGGCAATAACGAGCACTAGGATTTATGCATTAACGCTCATCATCTACGCATCAATTCACCACCC
>Ga0326765_100070_pt1 | contig 12771 bp, 9 predicted proteins | sample NORRB_P_FD_207670 | JGI IMG/M metagenome (GOLD analysis project Ga0326765, IMG submission 207670) | Hot spring water microbial communities from Norris Geyser Basin, Yellowstone National Park, WY, United States - NOR.RB_P | ecosystem: Environmental > Aquatic > Thermal springs > Unclassified... | reverse complement strand
GGCTTCGGCTTGGTGGTTTCGAGGTTAGCGAAGGCGCCAAACCTGTTGAAGATGTACAGGAGGGCTGTCATGGACAGCAAGATAAGGCTCTCGGAAATCCTAGACAGGCAGTACGAGATATCCATATCCCCAACCCTAGTCTCGATAATAGAGATCAAGGCATTCGGCAAGGGAAAGCCCTTCTGGAGCTACGCCAGCGGGGGCTGCATAGCCGGCAACTACATCAACAACGCCCTATCGACGCTGGGCTTCAGGGTGGTTTGATGATCCAAATCAACCCAGGGCTAATCCAGCTCTTCGTAGTAATAGAGGCTCTGCTGATCATCATTTGGGGCGTGGTTAAGGGAGACATCAACATGAGGAGACTAGTCTTCGCAGGCTCGGCAGTCATCTTCGCGTTTGTGCTGCCGTGGGTCCTAAGCCACTTAGTGCCAGGCTTCGGCAGTATAACCACCTACCAACTCCTCCAGAGGTATGCGGAGCATAGTGAGGGAAAGTGGGCCTCAGTCTACTGGTGGTCGTCGAAGGTGATGTTGGCCGCTGCAGGGGCGATGGCGGCTATAAATACTCTCGAGTTGATAGGCACCCTCGGCGGCGTAACCCCACTACAACAACTCGTAGACGTGTGGATGAGTTTGGGCTGGATTGTAGACCCGATCACCGCGTTTATTGAGGGCGTCAACCACGCAGCCCAGATCTTATTGGCGATTTACCACACCATAGCCTGGTTGGCATGGTTCTCATGGGCTGTTGCACCGAGCATTTTAGGCATAGCCCTTGTACTCATTGTCTTGGAAAGAACCAGGCCAGCCGGCACCGCCCTGCTACTGCTGACGCTGGCAATCATGTTCTTCACGGCACTGGCAGCCTCAACGCTGGGCTTGGGCACCCAAGCCCAGTTAAACTCGATAAACCAGACACTCACAACAATCGAGGGCGATTTACCGAGCAACGTGACAATAAGGGGATACCTAATCCTACAAGGGAGCTATCCATACTTTGTAAGTGGTCAATTAATGAATGAGACAATGGTCTGCGGAAGGGCTTGCTACTATGAGCCAAGTGTGGTTAGTTGGTTCATGGGGTTCACGCCGTCGGTGGGCTTGATAGACCAATTCGCAAAGCCACAAATCAACAACGCAACGCTGCTGTGGCTCGAGGTGCCTGTACAACACCAATGCAACTTATTGGTGTGGCCACCCAACAGGAACCTAACACAAGGGCCAGAAGAGGTTGAGCATTGCCCCTACCAGTACTTCGGCGACAACGAGACATTTGCAGAGGAAATAATAATCGAAGGACCACCCTTCAACCTAATCGGGGAGGAGTTGCCGAACGGCACCGTGTACACGGGTGCTTGGGAGTGGGTGGCACCGCCAAGCACATACTCGGTGAGTGATGGGAACAACACCGTAACCATAAACGCAACAATCACCATACCACCGCACTGCTTCAACATCACGAACCCGAGGACCGGCGTTAGCCAAAGGATTTGCCACTCAAACGTCACAGCAGATTTGTGGGTTTGGGCATCATCGATAAACTACCCAACCAGCCTAGGCGGGGCAAACTGGACATGCACCCTAAACCTAGAGACATCGCATAGGTATAAACGAGTCGACCTAACCAACCAATTCAACACAATAAGGACCTTCATGGACAAACTAATCAACGAGACAGAGGTCTCTAGGGAGCTCATCTACCCAAATGCATCGATACCGACCTACAAACTCCCGAACCCAACACCAAACGGCTACAGGCAAATGGAATTAACTATTAATTGCATTAATTGGAATAATTACTCAGTAACTGTCCCAATCACAATCGTGATTCACGGAGTTAGCAACAACCCGTGGTTTGGGAGCGTGCCATTCCTCATAAGCCCAAGCGACGCCTGGATCATAAACTCACCAATAATTGGCGATGAGCCGTTGCTCATTAATTGGTGGAATACGGAGTTCAAGAAAATCCTCGGCTTCTACGGCTTCGACATTCCACAGTGGTTGGGCGAGCTGGCAATAATCTACGGGCTACTCGACGGGGCAGCCTGGTTCTTCGGACTACCAACAATACTAAGCCCAGTCTACTCAATAATGCAGGGCGTAATAATGGAATTATCGCTGGTGCTGTACCTGCAAATAAGGGCGATAGGCAGGCTAATGCAGAGGGCTGTCAGGAAAATCACGAAGTCGATAGGCACAAGGCTACAGGGCAGATACCAAGCCCTCTCAAACAAACACCCAAAACTAGCCAAGGCATTGACTGCACCATCTAATGCCGTCAGTAGGGCCAGGCAAGCCCTTCATGGGCACCTCGGGGCTTGGGCAGCCCACCACAGGGTTGTCAAGCAAGTCCTTGAGAAGGTCACGAGCCCAACAGCGGCGAGGGCTGTGAGGATCGTGATGCACCCGTGGCACTACGGCTGGTCAGAGGTGGAGGCGCGATTAGAGGAGAGGCGTCGGTTGTACGAGTCGATGGGGCTTAGGAGGAAAGCCCGGCTGTACAGGTTCGCTGCGGGCACCGCGAAGTTCGTTAGGGACTACGGGAAAATTAGGAGCCTAAGCGAGAGGGGGCTACTCTTCGAGTACACAAGGCGTGAGCTAAGCAAGCTCGGCGAGGAGCCAACACAGCTCAGCCAGTCCCTAACAAAGGAGGGGGAGGGTGGCTTGGTCACGTATAGGCTCTCGCCCCAATCAATACTCCTCGATTGGCCAAGGCAGGTGAGGAGGGTAGCCCCACTCCTCGCCAGAATCACGAGTAAAGTAATCCAGGCGGAGGTAGAAAACGTGCTCGAGGAACTGCTTGGGAGGAACCACCCAGCCGTGGGGCTTGTTGAGAACCTCGCCAGAACCGGCAATTACACCGCGGCAAACGCAATAGTCCTAGGCAAGGCGGTCGGCGCGAGGCTCATAAGGCCCCTCCAGGCGGAGGTGCAATTAATCAAGGAGGAGTTGGGCGAGGTAGGGGAGGCACTGAGGGGTGGGCGCTTCGCGATAAGGCACATCAATGATAAAACAATCATTCACTTCAGCGACGCCAGGCTGACCCACATACTCGAGTCACTTAAGTCGTTCAGTGGTTATAAAGGCGATGTTGGTGAAGCCCTGGGTAAGCTTATAGAGGGGGCGCGGCTCTTCACAATGATAGCCCTGGTCAAGGCGCCGAGTGGGGGGCACGTGATGGAGGGGTTAAAGAAGGCAAACCTAGTGGGCGAGTTCTCGAGGAGGTTCGAAGAGGGACTTGAACCAATTAGGGGCTTCGTAAGGGCTGTACAAGCTGAGGGGAGGATCACGGACAGGAACCACCTGGCCATCCAGAACTTCGTCAATGCCCTAGGGCCAAGGGCTAGGGAATTGATTGATAGTGTGTTCAACACGTGGGGCGAGATAAACGAGAACTCACTCAAGGCAATCCTACACGGACTCAAGCCAGAGATTGTTAGGTACACCAACGAGACGCGCATAAACGCCCTACGCAAGGCCGCCCAGAGGGCTGGCGGGGAGGTGATGGCGGACGTAACGCTGTACACGACGAGGGAGGAATTACTGAACGAGATCATGTACAGGATATCCGCACTCCGCGAGTTCATGGAGTTGGCGAGGAGGAACGAGGCCGTAGTCTCCATGGAACACCCAGTCATTAAGCAATTCATCGACTTCCTAGGCCCTGAGTCTGAGAGGGTGGTTAGGGAGGTGTTCAACGCGAAAGGATTAATCGACAAGGACGCAGCAAACGAAATCATAAACAGGCTCAAGCCGCTGGTCAATAGGCGAGTAAATGAGGAGGTCGAAGCGGCTAAGTACCTAGTTGCCGTTAGGCACCACGCCGATGAAATCATTAAGGAGTTCGCCAGGGAGCTCGGCGTCGAAAAGAGGATAGGCGAGATAGAGGGGGAGATCAAGGAGCATGGGGAATTCGTTAGGAGGGTCACCATGTCAACACTCCCAATGCCCAGGGAGAGGATCACCAACCCAGAGATCTTTGGCGAGTTTAGGGATGTTGGTGGTGGTAGGGTGGTCCTCAGGGAACCACTCAACATGGACATAAGGATCGACCTACAAACGCCCAAGGAAATACTCAACGACCCAGGGCTATCGCAACTATACACGGCTTGGCTAGTCAACTACCTCGCCGATAGACTGCACGGCTGGTTCGTGCGTAGCCCAGGCGATGCGATCTACTACGCATCGCTCTACAAGGCATTAACGCCTGAGGCGGAGGTGTTGGCAATACTGTTCGCATCGGGCATAGACCCAGCAAGGCTCGACTGGGGAGGGCTACTCGACGAACGCGAGAGGATTGAGGAGAGGATGGACAGGGTGAGGGCACAACTTAAGGAGTCCAAGGACGAGGGAGAAAAGGCAAAGCTGAGGGAGGAGCTCAACGAGCTGAGGGAGGAGTACGAGAGAGTGCTCAAGGTGCTATTCCACTGGGCGAACGCGTCCAAGGCGTTTTTAAGCACACTCCCAAGCGAGGAGAGGGAGAGGATCTACTGGGCACTGCCAGATAAGTTGAGGGACTTCATAGACACGGCAAGGGACCCGAGGGATGTGTATGAGGCGTACGTGAAGGGCGTCGCCTTAAAGATCGAGGGGATGAAGAGGGAGATGAGCAGGAGGAGTGGTAGGAGGAGTGGGGAGGGTGGGGAGGAAGAGGGCGGTTGGGTGAGAATCGATGACGTGGTGGAGATGAGGGAGTTGATCAGGGGCAGGCTACCAATGCTCGACAGGCTTATCGAGCCGGTTAGGGCCGAGGTTATTGACGCATTAACCAGGAGGGTTGGTGAATTGATCAGTGAGTTGGGTAACGACCAGTTTGTGAGGAACATGCTAGAGCAAGCGAGACAAGATCTGAGCGATGGGAACCTAGACAACGCAGTTAGGCGACTCAGAAACGCTATCGAGAACCTCAGGCAGGTGGCTAGGGAGAACGAGGAGCTAGCCCACGATGTAGGCAGGCTCGATGAATTAACCAAGCAGCTCGAAACAATAGAAGCACTGGGGAGACTAGCGCGGGGATAGGCAGGACCTATCAATAAAAACCTCCCTAACGAACCAAGCCCTCTCGCTCACCTTTATTGGCTGCATCATGTAGTCCATGACGGTTAATACATCGTAATCCCTACTAAGAACCACGCACCTACCTAGGACTAGGCACAATTTTGCAGCCCTAATTTCCGCCGGCCCATCCTCAGCCAGCACATACTCAAGACCCAACACCCTAAGCCACCAAAGCCTCGATTCAGCAACCTCCCTATGGATAGGCTTTGAGTAATCGAGGACGAAGACTACCTTAGGCTTAAGGTAACCGTAATCAAGGGCCAGCCTGATGTTGGTTAGGAAGGACCTAGGCCTCCTAAGCCCATAAACAACACTACCAAAATCAATGACTAGGTAATCAAACCTACCATTCACCAAGTCAGGCAACAAACCCCTGGAAACCTCAACCAAGCACCTAGAGTAAACCTCACGGGTTCTGGGATCCATACCTAACCCTCAGAATCTGCACCCATGGGTTATCCTCAAACACAGAGTCACCACCAACCTCACTTTTAGCCTCGGTAGGCACAGCCTCTGCTTGGCTGGGCTTAGTCTCAACGGGCTTATTCTCGACCGATTGCCTAACGCCCAACCTATCCAAGCAATCCCTAAGCATCGCCTCAATCCTACCTAACCTCCCAACCACGTCATTACCAACCCCACCCTCGTAATTATCGAGCAACTCCTCAATGAGGTCGTTCATGGACTTATTCCTCTCAACAGCCAATCTGGAGAGCCTCCTATAGACATCCTCGCTGACGCTAACCAACCTGCGCCCCACGCCAGTGAGACCTCGGCTTTAAAAGGCGTTGTAAACCGAAGACACCGAGAGACTCGTAGTAAACCAATGTATACAATGGTGATGGCGTGGAGCACGAACAATGTATACCGAGTATACTACGAAAAACCGAGGAGACCCTAGTAAACAATGAGGAATCGACTCAATGATGAGGATCCCCGCCCCTGTGGGGCGGGGTTGTCCCGTGGGTGTGGGGTGGCTGGCCGCTTGGATAGCGTTTACAGCATCAACCAGGTTGCTTATAAGCGTTGCGCTTACCCAGTAGAAACCAATCGCTAGGTAGGGGGCTTGAAGGATGAAGGCGCGATTTTGTTTTCAAACATTGGTTTTGATGGAGGGGTTACGGGATTGATACCTCGATGAACTTAACCAAGCCTTGCCCGTATAACTCTGCCAATTTCTCGGCGGTGAGTTCAGCACCTGGTGGTAGGCGTGCACCGAACGGCATAACCACGAGTACCTCATCGCCGTGATTCACCGTAATCTGTCTTCTCTCTACCGTTAGGTTGAGGCCGAACATCTTATTCAGGAACTCCACAGTGCCTTGGTGCCCTATTGCGTTGACGAAGTTGGAAGAAAGCCTTGCCCTGAACTCCTCCGGCGTTAGGGTTCTGAACCTGACCACTGTGTCTTGGTCATTCCTGAGCAGGTTAGCCAACATCTGTATTGAAAAAGCGTTGGTTAGGTAAATCATACAACCCCACATCCCAAAACAGGGTTTATAAACATATTACGCGCATCTCGACCACGACCTCGGCGAGCCTCTTACGAGCCACCTTCAATTCCTCCAAAATCAACGGAGCGTGCTTGGTTTGGCATCAGTCATGGTCACGGCACCACCTCCTTCAATATTCCATTGAAATCAACATGAGGAGGTTGTTGGGCTAAATAGGGGCGTTAGGGCTTCAATACTTCAATATTCCATCGAAATCAACGCGGCTAGACGCAATCATCAACACCAACCCCAACTCACCACCCCTCCCAATGATTCCCCTGAAATCACCACGGTAGAAGTTTCGTGGTTTTGGCTAAGGCACACCAGCGAGATTTCAATATTCCTCTGAAATCACCACCAAGCGAGTTACCAATTACAGTGAGGTACACTGGCGAGTCTGCTCTTTCAATATTCCTCTGAAATCATCACAAAAATGCATTTGGTGCATGGGATCCAGTGGCTAAGAAATATGTGTTTCAATATTCCTCTGAAATCAACTGATATTGCACCATCAAGGCGTTCTGTGGTGGTTATCATAAACGAGTTTCAATATTCCTTTGAAATCATCTGGAAAATACATTGTATATACAGTTCAAGACTTCGTGAGGACTAGGTTTCAATATTCCTCTGAAATCACCTTAGGTTTGCAGTCGCACTCGTTCGAATGTCTGAATTGAAACCTATGGTTTCAATATTCCTCTGAAATCACCCGCCGCGTTGGTTTTTGTCTGTGATTTTAAAGCTTTTCCTCCCCGTTCCTCGGGCTTTGTAGGAACATGTTTCTGCTCCTAATGCTTATGGTTCGTGCCTGTTCCCACGGTATGCTTTGGAAATTGAATTAATGTTCCCACGGAATTTCAACTCCCACGGCAACGACTTGTTCCCACGATAAATAGTCAAAAGTCAAGCGTAGAAGATGCACGAACTCGTGCAAACCACACGGAAAGCCTCAATAACGTGTAACATAACGTGAACACTCACGAATCCGTGCAGTGCCCTTATTGTCTATTGCACGGTTTCGTGGGGTCCCTTTAAAGGTTGGGCCCAAATCACCGATGATTAGGCTAATCGTCGGTAGGCTCGACTATAATGGCGTAATTCCGCATTATCTAAATGCGAATGCCTACTTAACCAACTTATTCAGTGCGACCAACACGGCGAGTTGATTGATCACCTCATTGAGCCTGCCGACAGCACTAACCAACTCATCAACCCACCCGCCATCCTCTTTGATGGCGACATCCCTCAAGTCCTCAATGGCGCCCCTGAGGATGTTAATCGCGCCGCTTAAATCACCACTCCTCAACCTATCGAGCGCCTGCCCAAGCATGCCCCTCGTGGACTCGGCGCTTTGCCGAGCACCCACGAGCAAGCCCCCATCCAGGGCCGCCCCCAACCTGTTAAGTACGGCACTAACCCCCTCGGACGCCTCGTTGATTAACTTGGCCATGATTGGCTCAATTAGTTTATCAAGCATTGGTATGTACCTCCTAAGCCGCTCCCTCGCCTCCCCAACATCATCAACGCTCACCCAGCCCTTGCCAGACCTCCTCCTCTCCTTATCAACCACACCCATTATCTTCAAACCATCCCCCTTCAGGAACTCCTCGAAGCTGTCCCTTGGGTCTTTTGCCGTGTCTATGAAGTCCCTAAGCTTCTTGGGCAGTGAGTTGTAGACCATCTTCCACTCCTCTTTTTGTAACACCAGTTTGAGCGCCTCTATGGCATTCGCCCAGGTAATCAATGCATCAAGCACCCCCTCGTGCTCGCTCTTCAACCTCTCAAGCTCCTCCTTGAGCTTTGCCTTTTCATTCTTGTCCTTAGCCCCCTTGATCTGCGCCTTCACCCTGCTTATTTCCTCATCCAGCCTATTGAGTTCATTAATTAAGCCCTCCCAGTTAAGTTGGTTTGGGTCTATGCCCAAGCCGTATAGGGCCAACAACACGAGAGCCCCCGGCACCAAACCCAGGGAAACTGACTTGTAAAAGACGGCGTCCCCAGGGCTCGCCACCAACCACCTATAGAAGACGTCCATGCCGTGGTGGTCTAGCCACGTGATTAACATCTCAATTAAGTCCTTATCATCGAGTACCTCCTTGGGCACCTGCTTATCCATCTTAACCTTCGGGTTGAACGGGTCCTTAACAATCACGTAGTCCCCAACGACCGCGTATTCACCGTGCATTGCACCCTCGGGGATTGCGCTCCTGGGTATTGGGAACTCGGACGCCAGGACCTTCGCGGCGAACCCCACCAACTCCCTCAGCCTGTCCTCAAGCTTACCCAGCCCTTTGCCGGAACCGCCCGAGCCCAATTGCGTGCTCATCGGCCTTATGTACCTCTCGACCAACTCCTTAGCCAGGACCAAGGCAGTCGCCTTCGCCACATCACCAGTCTCGTGGAGCACCTTAACGACCCTCTCAAACTTGGCACCTCCATACTCCGCGGGTACACCCTGCACGCCCAACCCCCTAACCTCCCTCATCAAGCCGGAGACCACCTCCACGGTCGCGCTGGAGGGTGGGGGCATGTTTTGCCAGGCATGCGCGAGCATGCTCTGGTACCCCCATGATTCAGCCAACTTCATTTGGTTCGACACCCACAAGTACTCCCAGAGGTGGCCTTGGCCCGTGTAGACGCCCGAGAGGATCTGTATTGCCCGCATTACCTTTTTCGACATATGATAGCCTATGCACTGAGCTTAATAAGGATTTTTGTATGTAAGGCATTGCGGAGCCTTTAAAGCAAAGGCCTTAGCAGTCGATGATTAGGCTGGTCATCGGTAGGCTCGACTACAGAGGAGTAAGCAGTGCACCGGCGATAACGTTCAAGGAATGCGACGGCTCGGTTAGGCTCGGTGGCGTGCCTGACATGGAGCTTAGGCCAATCACTAAATTAGTAATTAATAGGTTGTTTAGTGCGTTGGGTATTCAGTTCGATGCGTCGAACGTGAAGAGGCTCGGTGATGTCTTCGAGTACTGTGTTCAGTGTAGTTGGTTCAGCGGCTTCATTAACCTCGTAAGCGATGCACTGCCCAGCAACGCCATTGTCACTGTACCCACACCAATAATCGAGCCAGTTAGCACGCTCATCGGCTTAGCCCTGGCCTTCAACAACCCCAACTTCGAGGTTGAGCTGTACAGCGACTTGTGGCCAATGATGACTGACACCCTCTCGCAAGCAAAAGCCCTTGGACTTAGGCTTACAATCCACACCTCGGTGCTCGACATCAATCGAATTTATGTTTTCGATGAGGTTGTGAGGAGGATGATTAGGCTACCAAGGGTTGATGTACTGACTGGCTCGACAGAATTCACAAACAAGGTCGAGGTCGTTGGCGAGAGCTATAGGACGCCCACAATCCAAGCCAACCCAATCAAGGCTGAGCCCTCACTAACCGAGCCGAAAATTGATGAGACTGTCCTAAATGCAGTGAGGGCTTTGGGTATTGAGTTAGGGGGCGTGTCTACATTGAAAACCATGAGCGACTTGGTTGGTTCTGAAGCGGTCATCAAGGCTGTGTCCATGGGCTACTTGGCCTACAACCCAATGGACCTAACAGTCAGGCTCTCGGCCAAAGGCTTAGCCCTACTGGGGGCAGTGAGTGAGGAGATAAGCCAAGGCGGTGGGCGAGGTGGCTAAATAATGCTTTGCTCAAAGCCCGTGGTTGCGAAACAAGTACTTCTAATTATTGTTTACGGTCTCCGTGGAACTGCCTTCAATGGTTATTACCCTTTGAGTTACTCGTTGTAACCCAGCCTTAAAAACCAACAAAACAACAAGCGATGACTACAAAGACAAGGGCGAGGGTGAGGAATAGGGGGGTGTCCTCTGTGTTCACTGCCGTGGTAATAGCCATAGCCGTGGCTGTTGGCGTAGCTGCTGTGGCGATAACGTGGCCAATGATAAAGAGCAACTTCGACAAGAGCTCCTGGGCAGGCTCAATGGGGCTTTACAAAATAGGCTTCACCTACACAAAGAGTGGTGCGTATGCCTACGCCCAGAACGGCGTCAGCGCCCCACTAGGTAGTAGTCCATCGCCAGTTGGTTACTGCCTTGCCTACCAAGTCAACGCAACCACGGCGATATACTCATGCCCATCAAACCAACCAACAGGCTGAAGCCCACCCAACCAAAACCCCTTAAAAACCACTTATTAAATCACCGATGAGCCAAATCCTCGAGGAGTTAATGACGGAGCCTATAGGGTTCATAATAGCAATGGTCATACTAACCACAGCAGTGGTCATTGGACTATACGGCTACTGGGCCTACGCCAACCACGTGACACTCCAGAACTACCTATGGCCAATAGCCGAGGTAGTGCCCTACAAAGGCAGTTACTACCTAGCCATCGTCAATACGGGCTACGAGCCGTTCGTGGTCAAGCAAGTCTACCTAAGCGGCGGCTCAACAATCAGCGCGAACACGAAGCCACTAACCCACAACCAGTGGTGGTTCACGGAAACAAGCCAACTGCCCACTGCCGTCAAGGTGTGCTCTGCAATAGACCCTAGGGTATGCACTGTGGTTTCAGTCCACGGTTGGGCGATGGCCGAGGTAGGGGTGCCGCCGGACGCAATACTCGTCGTTGTTGAGGGCAGCAACACCCAGGGCCAGGGCCGGTTACTCCTGCGGGGATCCGGCAATTGCCCCTGGAGCCTGACTTGGTACGGCTGGGCCGGCAACTCAATAAGCGGCACCGGGAACCTAACATTCCTGATACAGCCAGTCTACGGCGAGGTGCACTTCATACCAACCAACCTAGTCGGGCCGAGCGAGGCATCGCCGGGCAGTGTCGTTATCTTTAACGTTAACTGCCCGAGCAATAACGGCTTACCACCATGGCTCTGGTAACCGTCTCTCCAGAGGCGGCGGGTTGTGTTTGTTTTTCCGCCGTCTCCTTCTCGACGGTCTCCCCGAGCCCCCTCACCGCAGTGGCTCCCGCCCTGTCGCCAGGGGTTCCTCGCCCTACGGGTCTCGGAAACCCAGGGTAACCGGTGTGAGTGTTGGGATTAGGGTTAATAAATTCATTCGCTTCATCACCAACGGTAATAAACCCTACGAATAATCATGAAAACAGAAACTGCCCCTTAAAAACCCAATAATTAATTATCGATGTCGTCGGTAATAGAGGAGGTACTAACCTCAAGCATAGGCTTCGTGATAGCCATGGTCATACTAGGCGTTGTAGTGGGCGTAGGGCTCTACGGCTACTGGGTCTACGCCAACCACCAAACGCTGGAGAACTACCTGTGGCCAATTGCCGAGGTCGTGCCCTACAAGGGAGGCTACTACCTAGGCATCGTTAACACCGGCAATGAGCCGATAATCGTCGAAAACGTATACCTAAACAACAGCAAGGTGCTGAGTGTGAACTCGAAACTGCAACACAACCAGTGGTTCACCGAAGCACTAGACAGCCTACCGGTGGCTGTTAGGGTATGCTCGGCAATAGACCCTAGGGTATGCACAGTGGTGCCAGTGCATGGTTGGGGTTACGCCAGGTTGTTTAGTGGTGTCTGGGTAACATTCAACGGAGACCCCTACTGGCCCGGTTGTGCTTGGAAGCTTATTTGGTATGGCGGGAATGGTGGCATGATTCAATCAAGCCAATCACTGACCTGGTTCATACCGACGAACGAGACAATTTACTTCCACGCAGACGCGGTAGTCGGCTACTGCACGGGGGCAACAATAAGCGGGCCAGGTAGTGCGGAGCCTGGGCAAAGTGTTACATTCAGTATAACGTGCTACAACATATGCGGTAGTAGCGGGAGCGGAGGAGGTGGCAGTGGTGGAGGTTCAGGCAATGGAGGTGGAGGAGGAAACAACACAAGCAGTACATGTTCCGTGTCGCTAAACCCATCGTACTACGACATAACGACGCCCGGCAATCACACAATAAGCTTCACGGCAGAATTAACGGGGAAGAACTGCCCAACAGGAGGAGCATGGTATTGGGGTGGAGACTCATCATACTTCTGGGCAGAATATACATACAATGGAGGCTCAATAGGTGCATGGGGCAATATAAATTGGGGTGATGGAATAACTTGCAATGGAAATTCCGGCGGAAATCATCAAGGGTCTGGCGGTTCGTACACAATAACCTGCACCAACTCAACGGGTTGAGATTAAAGCGTGATTTTACCTTATAAATTTAGAATCGAAGCCCTATTATTTCTCAACATATACCGTGACGTTGCACGGGAAGG
>Ga0326765_100068_pt1 | contig 12996 bp, 8 predicted proteins | sample NORRB_P_FD_207670 | JGI IMG/M metagenome (GOLD analysis project Ga0326765, IMG submission 207670) | Hot spring water microbial communities from Norris Geyser Basin, Yellowstone National Park, WY, United States - NOR.RB_P | ecosystem: Environmental > Aquatic > Thermal springs > Unclassified... | reverse complement strand
CCGGCCACGAACAACAGTGTATGAACTAACGCTATCCTCACGCATTTCTCCAGAGGTGGAGAGCCCTCAAACCATTAAAACCTTAAAGTGCTGACTATTGACTTCAGATTCTTGGCGTTTAGGAACCTTTATCTAAACCTCAGGCCAGGCTACAGTCCTCCTTAGCTTCATTCAGGCCTCCGAAGCCTAAGCTCCTAAAGTATTGACAAGCTCTCTGTCGCTGAGCCTGTTAAGCAGGACCTTTCATGAGCTAAGTCATCACTGTTAGGGTGGCGGACATGAACTTATGTCGGGCTGTGTGTAAATTACTCTCGCATAGGCGTGCTCTATGACCTCAGGCCCGTAGAGCCTCAGCCTCCGTAGGAACTCCTCGAAGACGCTGCGCCAGTCCCTCACGAAGTATATGTCCTGGACTACGTACTTGCCCTCAGGGCTTACGTCCTCTATTTTGCCCATGTTCCTCAGCTCCTGCAGGTAAACGAGCTCCACGTTCGAGAGGCCCTTGGAGACCCTGTCCCCGATCAGGCTCGAAAGGGGTCCTAAGAGGAAGAGGCCGCCTATCATCAGGGGGTCGCCTCCTCTGACCACTTGCGCTACCTCTGAGGGAGACAGGGCCCAGCCCCTCAGCCTGTGGACCTCGTTCTTGAGCTGCCTAAAGATGAAGTGGAGGAGGCCCTTCGTGTAGCGGCGCTCGCCTCGGTAGCCCCTCACAGCGTAAAGCCTCGGCGCGTTGCAAGCGACCCTGACCGGGTAGTAGAGGGACCTGCAGAAAGTGAAGGCCCGAGCCCAGAACGGGTAGTCCTCGCCGAAGTTGAGGTCTGGGAAGCCGCCCGTTAGGCTATAGCACCTCCTGGAGGCTATGTAAACGCCTGAGTGGGCCAGCGAGAACCCGACACCCCTTTTAATGACCGTTGACAGGAAGTTGTAGAGAAGCTCCCTGTTGGCATATGCGTCGGCGTCGTAGAAAAGGAGGTAGTCGCCTCTGCTCATTGAGGCGGCCACGCGCCTGCCGAGGCCTCTCGTGCACTTCATGACCTTTACCCTGGCGCCGAACTCTTTAAGAACCTCTACCGTGTTATCGCTTGACTCGTTGTCTGTGACAACGATCTCATAGTCGCCCCCAAGCTCACTAAGGACTGACGTTAAGCCCTCTAAGGCCTTCCTTATAGTCCTCCCCGCGTTGTATGTTGTCATGATGACTGATATCACTGTTGCGGTCCCGCCTACATCGTTGGTTAGGAAACGCCTAGCTGGTATTTATAACGTCTGTTAGCATAGCGGGCTCTAAGCCATGGTAGAATCTCGGCTTGACTCTGGGAATTTAGAAGGTTTACATTGGATGCAGTCTTTCCATAAGTCACCGCCTAGGCCGCTCACGCAACTTTTAACTGAAAACGGGCTAGGGGCTTACGCCTTACTGGCGGGGGCCAAAAACTCTAGATAGTCCCTCTCCCTCCCCTCCTCCATGAGGCCCTTAAGGGTTAGGCCCAGGTCGCTGTGTAGCTTGCTGACCTCTATGTACTCGGCAGGGTCAAGGTAGCACTTCCTGACCTTCTTGTGTACCCTGCCGTCGGGCCCCCTCTCGTAGCCAAGGTAGTGAACGGCGTAGTAGTAGACCTGGCTGCCGCGCCTCTGCCTCTCCACGTAGCTTATGGGCTGCCTGCACCTCGGGCAAACCATGACCCTGGGCTGGCCCTCCAAGCCCATCGCCACGCCCTGGGGGAGGCTGCCAGGGGGTTAACCACTTTTCCCCAGAAGCTTCTGGGGAAAAGTGGTTAGGGACTATACGGCCTGAGGAGAAGCTGCTGACGCTAGCCCCTAGGCCCTCTATGAACTTTCAGGTTTTGTGTTTTTATTTCATAATTCTTTTCCTATTTTTCTATGTGTCCCTTAGGACCTGTGCGTGTGTGTCCTAATAATTAATTAGATATACGGACCTATGCTTGTGTGTCCCAAGGGCCAAATGGGCGCATTGGAGGCGCGTCCCCCAGGATGTGCCAAGGGACAACGGCGCGCCCTGAGCACCTGGCCCAGGTTGAGCGCGGGTCCCCAAGACGCGTCCCAGGGACGCAGGCGTAGGCCCCTGTACGCTGGGTGAGGCTGCAAGCTGGGCCATACTATGACGCAGGGCCCAGCTGCGCTCGGCCTGGCCAGGCACGGGGGACAGCCTCCTGTAAGTGCCAGCCCTCAGCGTTTTTCCACACAAGGTTACGTGGAAAGGGCAGCAGTAGTGGGAGAAGACCTCACGCCGTTCAGGACTACGTCCTGGCCCGGTCTCCAGGCCACCGCTTGCCCCTCAGGCCGTAAGGGCCTGACAGTCCTTGTGACCTGCCCCTCCTGTAAGGCCATGCAGCTACCAGGAGCGCCTGCGGACACTTGACTAGACGCTTAGGTGTCTCGAGACACCGTCATCGGTGTCTGCAGGGCGCTCAGCGGCACTGGCTCAATCGGAGTAGATATTACAGCGGACACTGACATGTCCGCTGGACCGCCTAAGCCTGCCTCTCCTGTTCCGCGTACTCCTCCGGCCTCTCTGCTAGCCTGAGAGCTCAGCACGGCCCTGCTAGGCCGACGGCATGAGTCAAGGTTGCAAGACGTGAGCTCTGACAGGGCCTACAGACATAATAAGTTTTATTTAAGCTGGTTACATCTATGTTGAGCTAAGTTGCCGAGCCTAACTAAGGCTAAGGAGAAGGCCTTAATGGCGCTGTCCGTTAGGAAGCTCGTAGAGAGGGGCTGGCTGACAGCGCTTCTAGGTTTTTTGATTAAAAGGGAGGAGCTGAGCGTCAGGCTGAATTATATAGGCGATGTAAGGTTGCGAAGGGAGGAGTTTGGAGCCTTCGCAATAGCTACATATTATGCCGCCACCAGGTGTCAGCCAGGACTGCCTGAGGAGCTGGCTAGGACTTTTAGTAGTTCCCTTGAACCGAGAAGGGCCTTCTCTTTGCTATTGGCAGGCCTTTCATTAGCTTCGTATGCATGTAAACTACAAAGCTCAGGCAATAAGGTCTCAATTAACATGAGCCCAGAGAGGTTAAGTCTAGAGGTTAATGGCGTCCCCGCCGTCTTCAATATCCACTGCGTGAATGCCGATAATATAGCCGACATTTTTGTAGAGGATCAATATGAGGTCCCTGAGGTGCTCTCCGGCCTCAAGGGCAGAGATGTAATCGACGTTGGGGCTAATGTGGGCGACTCTGCCCTCTACTTCGTACTCAACGGGGCGAGGAAGGTTATAGCCGTTGAGCCCCTGCCTAACGTAGCCAAGTGCGCTGAGGAGAACGTGAGGCTGAGCGGCGCCACTGACAAGGTGAGGGTGTTAAACGCGGCCCTCAGCAATGAGCCTGTAGGTGTACCGTGCGACTACGACGTGCTGTCATCTCGTTATTTCTCCACGCTTAAGGGCAGCGGCCCCTGCAAGGTGCCAGGTGTTACTCTAGGCGACCTCCTCAACACGGTTGACGACCCATACCTGCTCAAGATGGACTGCGAGGGCTGCGAGGCGCAAGTAATCCTCGGCCCCAAGAGGGAGGGGCTGAGGGCCTTTGAGCACATAATACTTGAGACGCACCCTCGTACTACTGGCGTCAGCAATGATAAGCTACTTGCCTCACTTAAGGAGCTGGGGTTCGAGTGCAGACCCCTAGGACATGGTTCAAAGCTAGACGCCAGTACGTATTACTGTAAGAACCTTACGTCAAAAACGGCTTAGCTATCACAGCCTAGCCGACCCTGCTAGGCCCACGGCATGGGCCAGGGTTGAAAGAAGCGGGACATGAAGGGCCTGCAGGCTTAGATGACAGCCGTTAGCGTCCTTCAGGTCACAGGTCATGAGGCCAGGGCCCTTTCAGGGCTCGACGAGCTCTTAGAACCCTGACTATTAGGTGCGATAATAGGTTAAATCCCTCAGGCCGCAAGTGAGATGAGGCCATAGCCAGTCATGAAGGTCAAGGAAAAGCAACTGAGGCTTATAGGGGCCGCGCTGCTTGTACAGTTCTACGTTGTCTGGGCCCTCGGCTTCGCCAACTACGTGCCTCAGCTCTACAACCTCGATGTACTGCGGGCGTCAGCGATACTGTTAGTGATCGGCTTGCTTCTGATGCTCAGCGGCTACATAAAGGACATGGCAAAGCGCGCGGCTGCAGACAAGTACTTCAGAGCCCTCGTGATAATTTACTTTGCGGCCGTTTATTACATAATTTACAACGCTGTGATGATGTACTATCAGCTGAACATAGGGGTAAGCCTCGACACGGCGACATACATGCAGTCCTTTGCGTCTGCGGCGCTGTACCACAGGCTCTTCGACAACCTTGCCGTGCCCACGTTCTTCTTTAACCACGCTTCGCCGATACTCTTCCTGCTATACCCCCTCTACCTCACATATCCAAGCATAACCACCCTTGTGACCATAGAGGTCGCGCTGGCGACGCTGCCAGCTATACCCTTATACAAGCTTGGGCTGAGGCTCTTCAGCGACAGGAGGTACGCCCTGCTCACCGCCTTGACTTACCTCCTGTTCCCGTGGGTCACCACGTACTTAACCGAGGCCGTTGAGGTGGTGGTGTTCACGGCGCCTTTCTTCGCGCTAGCTCTTTACAACCTCTACATGGGAAACAGGCTCAGCTACTGGCTGTCCCTGACCCTCATGATGACTACAATAGAGTTTGCACCAATACTAGGGTTCTTCATAGGGCTTTACATACTGGCCACCAAGTTCGACTGGCTTAAGGCCAAGGGGAGGGTCGCCCTGGGCCTTGAGACCATTGCCTTCTCGCTCGTGTGGTTCTTCGGGGACTTCCTGATGGTCTACTACTTCAGTCACGGGGTCATAAACATCTTTCAGAACGTATGGGGCTCAGCGCTCTCTGGCCCGCTGATATCGATAACGGACTCCATAGGCAACGCCATCTTCCACTTCACTACTCACACAAGCTCGAGCCCCTCGTCAAGTCACCAAGCCGCACTCAGCCTGTCCAGCGTCCTTGAGTCCCTGGTGAACAACGTAAAGATAGGCCTCCACACGAAGATCCAAAGCACCGTCTTCCTGATGATGCCAACCCTCTTCCTGAACCTCGTGGAGCCCCAGAACCTCCTGCTGATGCCGTGGCTTTACGTGATGTGGCAGACCCCATGGGGCTTTTACTACGTTATCTGGGTCTACTACACGGCCCTTGTAGCGCCGGCAGTCATAGTGCCCGCCATATGGGCCCTGAGGAAGTTCAGCCCGCACGTTAGGAGGGCGCTGCTTGTTGCAGCCTTTATCGCAGTGACCATCTCAACTCTATTCCTTAACGTCCTCTCTCCCCTGTCGGCCCTTTACTTCCACGAGCCCTTGCCGAACCCCCTGCAGCCAGCGACAACGCCATATGACCTGGCCCTCATACAGTTGAACGACTACGTGCCGCCCAACGCCTCCGTCTCTGTGCCGGCATCGGCGGTGCCCTGGTTCTCATTAACTAGGTACGGCTGGAATGAGCACGGGGTACCGTTCTTCGGGCCGAACGGCTACACTAAATACGAGGTGTACTCGCCCTTTGTGCCAACTGGGTACCCATATGGCCCGAACTTCAACAACTACCTGCCCTATGTTTTTAATGACGGCGCTTGGCTGCTCGTTGGGCCCTTCAAGAGGCCTTACGGCTTCAACTACACGACGACTGTCGTGTTACTCCCCCTGACGCCCGGCCAGCACCAGTACAGCATAACCACGATGCCAGGCGGGCCCTTGACGGTAAACCTAAGCATCAGTTACACGCCGCTGCAGGACATAGAGTATCTCACCAGCAACTTATCATGGCTGCTCCAGCAGCCCCAGGGCGCTACGTGCGGTACCCTGCCAGGGTACTTTGCGGTGTCGAACTCCAATGACTATATAATACAACCAATAGCCATCAATGAGACGACGACGGTAGAGGCCCTCACGATATTTGGGTCAGGGGCGAGCAACCTCGCAAGCGGTGAGGTTATGATATCATCGTCTGAGGTTCCAGCCCTGAAGCCCAAGGTCCTGTGGAGCGCGAGCTTTGGGGAGCCCTGGTGGTGCAGCCCTCACTCGTGGGCGACGCCAATAAGCTTAGAGCCCAACCTTACACTTAAGCCAGGCACCTACTACGTTATAGTTAACATGCTCACTAACTCATGGCAGGTGGTCTGCACATACATACCCAGTGCCCCCAAGGCCCTGCTCTACAACGGCACGGGGCTAAAGCAGCTCAACTGCACCATGAACCTGATAATGGTAACCAACAGGCCGGCGGAGGTCGCCAACACTAACGCGAGCGTCTCAATATCGTTAGTTGTACAGAACAGCACTGCCGTAGCCCTGAACAAGACGGTGACGTTAGTTGCTCAGAGGCCCTTTGAGCTCCCTCTGACCTACTGGGCCAACCTCACGGGTAACTCCTACCAGGAGGCCCTCGCGGTTAGCGTCAACGGGGGCTCAGGCCTGCCCCTGCCTGGCGAGCTCTCGGTCACTATAAGCAATTACGTGCCTGCAGATCACCCGCCGATACCGCTCATAAGGCTCCATGGCCTCAACTACACGGCCACAGAGACGCTGTTACCCATAACGCCAGGCTCCCACCAGTACCCACTGGCCCTTCTACCTGAGGGGCCGGTTAAGGTCAGCGTGGGCGTCAATTATACTCCGCTGCAGACCATAGAGTACGTCACCAGTGACCTGCCTCAGGTGCTTCAGCAGCCCCAGGGCGCTGCGTGCGGTACCCTGCCAGGCTACTTCACTCTTCTGAACGGCTCGGAGTACCTGGTGCAGCCGGTCACAGTCAATGAGACTGCCACTATAGAGAGCCTTGTCGTCTTCGGCTCAGGTCCTAGCAACCTGGTGAGCGGTCAGGTGATGATATCAAGGTCACCTGTTCCAATGAATAGGAGCGGCTACTTGTGGAGCGCAAGCTTTGGGGAGCCCTGGTGGTGCGGGCCTCACTCATGGGCCACTCCAATAGTCACCAGCCCTAAGGCGAGGCTGGAGCCAGGCACGTATTACGTAATCCTTCACATGCCTACCACGCCGTGGCAGGCCCTCTGCACTTACATACCTGGGGCCCCCAAGGCCCTGGTTTACAACGGCTCAGCCCTCGTAAAGCAGCTGAACTGCACATTGAACCTGATAATGGTAACCGACAGGCCAGCCAGCTCAACTAACGTTAGCTCGAACGTAACGGTGTCGCTGCTTGGCAGGACTATAACAATAAGCCCCCAGAGGCCCGCGCAGAAGGCCCTGACATTTGAGGCCAACGTAACGCAGAGGGCAGCCTGGGAGACTCTTGTGGTTAACGCAAGTGAGGCAATTCCTGGCAACCTGACGATAAGGGTGAACACCTACGTGCCGGGCGAGTACCCGCCCATAAGGGTGCCATGGTACCTGGTCCCCGCCTACGGCGACATACCCACCTACGCCCTGTTCGCCCTAGCCATAGCCTTCCTGGCGGCCCGCGAGAGAAGGCCAGCAGGCTAGGTCGAGCCGCAAGGGGCAGGCCCTGACGTTAGTCAAGGGCTTACCATAAGGCCTACTCCAAAGGCCTACGCCTCACGTCCTTTAGGCCCCGCCTACCGCTAACGTCCACGTAGCAGGGTTCAACCCGCTGGCGTCACGCATAAAGTTGGCCAGCCCTGTCAGCGACCTGGCCGAGGGCCCTGATGAGGGTCGCGCTAGTTCACAACCACAGCCTCACATACATGGGCGGAGGAGAGACCTTCATAGTGAGGCTCGCCAGCGCCCTCTCGAGGCAGGGCCTCAGGGCCTCCGTCTACTCCCTGCCCATAGGGCGGCGGGGCGGCGTTGAAGTTAAGGGCCTCCTCGGCCCCGTCGAGTACAGGGAGGGCCTGCTCCCAGACGTCGACGCTGACGTCGCCTACGTCACTTACTTCCCCATGGCCTCGCTTGCCCTCCTGAGGGTCAGGGCCCCTAAGGTGGCCGCAATTCACTCGCCCCTCCTCCTGCCCGAGGCCCAGGACCCAGGGCTCTTCAGGGGAGGCCCGGTTACCCTCCTTAACAGGCTGGGCGCCTGGGGCGCTTACAGCTACTACCTTCACAGGGTCGCCCGCCTTGAGCTGAGGCGCTTCGAGGCAGTCCACGCCTACCCTCACCTTGTCAACTTAGTAAGGCACAGGAGGGTCTATGCCCTGCCCCCCTTCATTGACGTTAACCGCTGGAGGCCGACGAGGGAGAAGGACGAGGAGTTCAAGGTGCTCTTCGTGGGCAGGAGAGCATATGAGAAGGGCTTTGACGTCTTCACCGCAGTTGCCAGGGAGGCCAGGAGGCTAGGCCTCAAGGCAAGGTTCCTGGCCACCGGCGGCAGGGAAGGCGATGTAACTGACGGCGTCGAGAGCCTCGGCTTTGTCCCCGAGGACGAGCTTGTGAACCTCTACCCGTCAGCTCACGCTGTGATTTACCCTACCAGGGCTGACACGTTCGGCCTTGTCATCCTTGAGGCCCTGGCCAGCGGCACGCCCGTGATAGCCTCAGACATACCCTCTCATAGGCTCCCAGGCCTCCCCCTCCTCCTGGCCAGGGGCGTCGACGGCGCGCTGAGGCAGCTCGTTGACCTCTACAACATGTTCTATAATGACAGGGAGAGGTACCTTGAGCTCTGCAGGAGGGGCAGGGATGCCGTAGTAAGGAACTACAGTGAGGACGTCGTGGTCCCCCAGTACGTCAGGATGTTCAAAGAGGTCGCAGGCAGCCCTATCCCTTAACCCCCTTCAGGACCTCAAGCCACCTGTCAGCTATCACCTTAGTATCGAACTGCTCAGCCCTCTCCCTGCTCCTCGCCCTCATGTCGCTCGGGTACCCCTCCCTCCATATCCTGACCGCCATGTCGACCAGGGACCCCTCGTCCTTCGCCAGCCAGCCCGTGACCCCGTGGATAACCGTCTCCCCGGGGCCCTGGGCGGCGTAGGTGAGCACCGGGGTGCCGCAGGCCATTGACTCAACTGGCACGTAGCCAAATGGCTCGTGCGTGAAGGGGAACAGGGTGAAGAGGGCGTTCGAGTAGAGCTCCACCAGCTCCTCGTCGCTCACGCGGCCAAGGAGCTCTATGTTGGGGTGCCCCCTTATGTAGTCAGGCACGTGGGAAATCTTCGAGCCGAAGGCCCTCATCTTGACCCCTGCGTCGGCCACCCTTCTTATTGCCGAGAACGCTGTTTCCTTTCCCACGTAGGTCAGCACGTAGTCACCAGACGGCCTTGAGGTGGTTGGCCTGAAGAAGCCCGTGTCGAGGGGAGGGTATATCACGCCGTCAACCCTTATCCCCCAGGCCTCGTACATCGACCTGGTGAAGGAGCTGTTCGCTATGAACAGCCCTGAGGCCCTCCTCAGCCCCCTGTTGAACTTCCTGTCGTGAAGTATGAAGAGCCTCCTGAGGGCCCTGTATATGGCCCTGTAGAGGGGCCTCATCTCCGGGTACATGTCGTCAAGGGCCCTCGTTATGGGCCCCTGGGCGTAGTAGATATCAGCGTTGACCAGGAAGGCCTGGGAGAAGTTCATCACGACGGCGTCGTCGTCGTCGACGTTGAACCTCATGCTCCTGAGCCACGCCTCAAGGGTCCTCAGCGACCCCCTGAGGAAGTACCTCCTGTCGAAGCTGACGGCCTCAAGGCCGGCTGACCTTATCTCCTCAGCGGTCTCAGAGGAGGGGGTCACGAAGGTCACGTTATAGGACCCCCTGAGCTCCCTTGCGAGGAGGTAGGCAGGCCTGAGGGGGCCGTGAAGGCCCTCAATGGGGTCGACGAACATCACCAGGTCCATGGTCTCACCTTGGCGGGCGCCACGGCAGGCCTTCGGGGCCTCGTGGTTGAATTCAAGGCGGGGCGTGAGTTCAGGGCGGAGCCGAAATTTAACCTTAAGTCTTTTGCCCCTCCTTTAAGTGATTTCACGTCGGCCAGCGAGCAGCGACCTCATGACTTAAGTAGCGACCAACTGGGCCGTGAGCTCTCAAGGCCCGCACGAGAAGTGACGAGCTGGGGCAACGTAGCGACGGCTAATGGGTCAGCCCGCTGGCCACGTCCTTGACCACCTTGGTTAGCTCCTGTACGTCCCCGCTCACCTCCTCAACGTCATCGCTGTCGACGTTATACGTCGCTGAGCCGCGCCTCGTGTAGACCCTGACCCTGTGAGAGAAGGCCCTCTTGATCGCCTCTCTCGGCAGCTCGCCCTCCCTGTAGACCTTCTCAGGCCTGTACTCGGGCCCGAAGCTCTCGGCCAGGACTACGTCAGAGCCTAGGCTTGACGTTTCGCCGTCTATCACGGCCCTCACGATCGAGGGGACCTGGGCAAGGCTCATGAAGGCCCCCTCCTGCTTAACGGGCCTGGCCCAGCTGGGCCACCTAACCCAGAGCGGCACCCTGAGGAGCCCGTCCTTGAGGAAGTAGCCGTGGTGTACGCCCCCGTCGCCCAGGAGCTCGCCGTGGTCTGACGTCACTATGACGAGGGACCTGTCAAGGTAGCCCCTGAGGGCATGGATTATCTCCAGGGCCCTCCTCGTGGCGTAGGCCGCGTGCCTGGGGTAGCTCTGGCGGTTGAGGTTAACGACCTCCTCGTCAAGCCTGTTGAAGAACACGGCCTCAAGGAAGGCCCTGACCGTGAGCCTCATATCAATGTCCTTAACCGTGTAGGGGCCGTGCGCCTCCATTATGTTTATCAGCATGAGGAAGGGCTCGGTGAAGGGTCTCCCCCTCAGGAAGTCAAGTATTGCCAGGGAGCCCTTCTCCATTGTAGGGTCGTGGAGGCCCAGCCTCCCGGCCAGCCTCCTGAGCCTGGACCTGGTGAGCATCCTGAGGCCGCTGAGAAATAGGCGCACCTCTCCATCCCTTATGAGCTCGAGCGCGGCGCCCAGGTAGCTGTCACCCCTGTGCAGAGCTGTAATTAGCCTCTCGTAGTCCCTGCACTCCTTATGCCGCCTGCAGAGGCCGTCAGCCACGAGGCCCTCCGTGACTCCCCCGAACCCGTAGGCCGCCGATATCAGCGGGTTGGCCGATATTACGTAAGCGCTGTAGCCCTCCTTCATAAGCTCCCCTATTATGCCCCTGTCGAGCTTGCTCATCCTCTGCCTCGACAGCTCCATCATGGTGCCAGCGTAGACGCCGTAGGCCTCGTGGACCCCGTGCTGGCTCGGGTACAGGCCGGTCACCATGCTTACGTGGCTCGGCAGGGTCCAGGGGGATGGCGCTATGGCGTTCTCATACTTGACGAAGCCCAGGTCCCTGAGCGCCTCCAGGCCGCCTGCGTGGTCCTCCCTGAGCGTGTCAATGACCAGCAGTATAACGTTGGGCCTCCTCCGCTCGCCCAACCCTGGCACCTTCTCGGGGCTGACTGCCCGTAGGCGGCCTGAGGCGCTCAGCCAGCGCCTAGGCCTTCACCCTGCTCGCCCACGTCAATTTAAGCTTACCGTGGGCACAGCTGGGGCTATCCAAGCAGGCGTGGGTATTTGCAGGCCAGCTGGGCCGCGCTGAGCGGGGTCAGGATGTAAGACCCCGGCCGTTATGCCACGCTAAAGCGTCTTGACGGCCTCCAGGGCCCTGTCGGCGTGCTCCTCGGCCTTCCTCAGGCCCCTTATGACCTGCTTTACCACGCCGTCGGGGCCTATCACGAAGGTTACCCTCTCAGCCATGCCCAGCGCCCTCAGCACCCCGAAGGCCTTTGAGACCTCCTTCTTAGCGTCGCTCGCCAGCGGGAACCTGGCCCCGTGTCTCTCGGCGAACTTCCTCTGGGTCTCAAGGCTATCAACGCTTACCCCTATGACCTCAGCTCCCGCCTTCTTGAACTCCTCGTAGAGCTCGGCGAACCTCTTCAGCTCCCTGGTGCAGCCCATCGTGAACGCCTTGGGGAAGAAGTAGAGCACGACCTTCCTGCCCCTCAGCTGGGACAGCCTCACCTTTCCCGCTGTCGTCTCAAGCTCGAGGTCGGGGACCGGCTCGCCTACCTGGACCACGCCTCTCGCCGAGGAGGCCTTGCCCAGGGCCCCTTTTAAGGCGGAGCATGTAGGGACAGGGACTTATAGGGGGCATGGGCCCTAGCTTATTTACCTAAACCCCCTCAAGGCGACAGGTGTATACAGTGGCGTCCGAGGGCCTCGAGCTCCTCAGGTCCAGCGTCAGGGAGTTCGCGGAGAAGGTGGTCAAGCCAGTTGCGAGGAGGATAGACCAGGAGAACGCCGTTCCTCCCGACATTATAAGGCAGGTGGCCGAGATGGGCTACTTCGCCCTGAGGGTCCCCCAGGAGTACGGGGGCCCTGGGCTGAGCACCCTTGAGTCAGTCATAGTGGTTGAGGAGCTGGCCAGGGCCTCTGGGGCAGTAGCAATTATGGCCACGGTCTCGGGCACCATGGTGGCCTACCCGCTCGTCCACTACGCCTCCCCTGAGATAAAGGAGAGGTACCTGACGAAGCTGGCCAGGGGGGCCATAGGGGCCTTCGCCCTGAGCGAGCCGTGCTGCGGCACGGACGCGGCGGCCATAACCACGAGGGCAGTCAAGGAGGGGGACGAGTACGTGATAAGCGGCAGGAAGACATGGATAACCAACTCCCCCTACGCCGACTTCTTCCTCGTGGCGGCCAGGACCGGGAGGCCTGAGGACAGGCACAGGGGCGTCTCGCTGTTCGTCGTAGATAAGACATCGTGTATAGAGGTCTCAAAGCTCGACATGATGGGCTACAGGGGCAGCGGGACGAGCGAGGTGCTTTTCAAGGACTGCAGGGTCCCCGAGGCCAACATGGTCGGCCAGCTGAACGGCGGCTTCAAGGTAGTCATGGACGCGCTAAACGAGGGCAGGGTCGTGACCGCTGCCACAGCGCTTGGGCTGGCCGAGGCGGCCTTCGAGGACGCCCTGGCCTACTCGAGGCAGAGGGAGACCATGGGGGTGCCGATAGCTGAGCACCAGATGGTCCAGTACATGCTTGCCGAGATGAAGGTCAGGGTCGAGGCCATGAAGCTGTTGATATATGAGGCCGCCAGGAAGGTAGACGCGGGGGACCCGGA
>Ga0326765_100066_pt1 | contig 13167 bp, 5 predicted proteins | sample NORRB_P_FD_207670 | JGI IMG/M metagenome (GOLD analysis project Ga0326765, IMG submission 207670) | Hot spring water microbial communities from Norris Geyser Basin, Yellowstone National Park, WY, United States - NOR.RB_P | ecosystem: Environmental > Aquatic > Thermal springs > Unclassified... | reverse complement strand
TTGCGTCGCCGTATTTGGAGAGCTCCGGTTGCTCCGCCTCAGCCAGCCTTCTCGCCATATCTTCATTCACGTCCAAGAGATTCCTCAGATCGTACTTGACCGCGTACTCGTTGAGCCTCTCCCTGAGGACCCTCAAGGCGTCCTCGAAGGCCCTCTCCTCCCCATCGGCCAGCCGCTCCAGCCTCCCGAGGTCCGCCGCGTACACGGCCCTCTTGAGCGGAGGCTCGCCGGCCTCCACCCTCTTCACTGTCTCCTCGAGCCCCGCCGCGACCTCTCCTAACGCAGATCTGTAGATGCCGAAGGCCTCCTCTAGGGCCAGCGCCGCGTAGAATAGGGCCCTCCTCATCCTCTCGTCCGCGGCGTATCTGCCGTAGAGCCCGGCGCCCCCTCCACGCATAAGCTCCCTCTCCTCGGACGGCCTCGGCGCTATCAGCCTCCTCAGCGACTCCCAGGGCTCCGCCAGCCCTATCCTCCCGGCGTTCGCCGCCTTAGCCACCTCCAGGAACTTCCCGTAGGGGTCCGGCGCCCCTTTGATCAGCCTAAACGCCTCCTCCCTAGAGCGCTCGACCCCGCCGAAGGCGATGAAGGGCGCAAGGGAGGCCGCGTGGGCCAGCCTGCCCAGCTCGATAAGGCCCCAGAGGCTCATCGCCGCAGAGGCCGCGATCAAGCCGGCCGCAACCGCGGCAGTCAGGAACAGATACGCCTTGTGTTCATCTATCCAAGCCAGGACGCGCGTGATTGCTTCAACGAACAGCTCCGCCAGCCTCTCCGCCGCCACCCTGGCCCTCTCGAAGACGTCCCTGGCCGCCTCGTAGAGGGCCCTAGCCGCCCTCCGGACGTACTCGGCGGCCTCCTTGAACTGTCCGGCGTCCGCCAGCGCTATGGCCGAGGCGACGGAGGAGACCACGGCGTCCGAATACAGCCCGCGGTAGGCCGAGTAGGCGGCCGCCGCCGAGAGGCCGGCTAGCGCCGTCGCCCTAAGCGCCCTCTCCACCGTCGAGATGCCCTTCAGCGCGTCCCTCCTGTAGCGCTCGCCGGCCCTCGCAAGGACGTCGAGGATCTCCAGGACGAACTGCTTCACGCGGTACTCGGCGTCCGGTACCCCCGCCTCCTCGGCCCTCCTCACCGCCTCCCTGACGGCGCGCTCTATGTCTGAGTATAGGCTTTCGCCGTCCCTGGTCCGATACCCCTCGAAGAAGTAGAACAAAGCGTCCCGTGCATGCCTCGCGGCGTCCGGCGACGCCGTGAGCCAGCCGAGGGAGCCCAGCGCCGCGTCGGCCGCCTCGGCCAAGATGTGGGCGAACTCCAGCTCCCTCCTAGCCACCCTCTCCAGCCTCGCCCTCACCTTGGCTATCGCCATGCCCTTCGCCCTAGAGGCGGCGTCCCCGTCCAGAACTACGCCGAACCTCCCCAGGAGGTGCTCCATGGCGCCTCCCCCCTCCGGGATGATGTCGGCGATAGGCGCCCTAGGCCTACCGGCCCCCCGTCTTAAGCCGCGTACGGCGGGCTCGACGGCCTGAGGCCCGGCCTCAAGCCCTAGGCCGCGTGTAGCCGTCTCGACGGCCCCGGGCTTGGCGGCCTCCGGCTTGGCCTCGGGCCCGGCCTCAAGCCTCGCGGCCTCGGGCTCGGCGGACGGCCTCTCGGAAACAGCCTCACGTCTCAAGCCGCGCTCCTCGACCGCCCCAGCCTCCGCCGGCCTAGCCGACTCCGGCTTCATGGACTCGGGCATGGCCGCCTCGGCCTGCCTGACCGACTCGGCCCTAGCTGGCTTCACGGCCTCGGCCGTCCGCTCGGCCTTCTGGGGAGGCGGGAAGAGCTCCTCGTACTTGAGGCCGGCGCCCATGAAGGCGTTGAAGAGCTCCAGAGCCCTTCTGGCCGCGGCCGGCCTCCTCGGCTGATAGGGCTCGGCCAGCCCCTCGAACCACGTGTTGGCCGCAGTGGCCCACACCGCTCTGAACTCGGCCCCTCCCTCGGGGTCGCCCGAAAGCCTCAGCCAGAAGAGCCGCGCCAGCTCCACGGGCAGCCACCTGCCCAAGGCCAGGAGGTCGGCGAGCTCCTCCTTGGCCTTGAGCTCCCTGCCTGCCCCGCTCCTCAGATACGACTCGAACTCGTCCGCAAGCCTGAAGGCGAGCCAGACGGAGTAGAGCTCCCCATGCCTCTCCCACAGTCGCTCCTCAGGCTCTCCGTACTTCCTCCTGAGGTACTCGACGGCATCCCTCGCCCTGGGCCGGTCGAACTCATACACTATCTGCCACACGGTCCTGTTGAGGCGGGCGTCGTAGAGCTCCCTCACCATCTTCCTCATGCCGTCGTGGTCCCTGGCCCTAAGGGCCTCCCCGAATTTAGACAGGGGCTCCTCGATCGAGAGCCTATCGATGGAATAGGCGGCTATTTGGTCGCCGTCTCTGGCGGGCATCCTGTCCCTGAGGACGAACCAGATGAACAGCTCGGGGACCGGCCACTCGGCGGGCCTTATATAGGCGAGGCCCTCGCGGGCACCGTCCACCAGCTCCGTAACTGCCTTCTCAACCGCCGGGAGGTCTACGCCGCGGGGGGCGACGATATAGGCGGGGCGCCACTCCTTGGGCACCCCCTCCTCGAAGGAGGCGGGCCGCTTTATCTGGCGGACCTCCCAGCCGGCTTCGCCCGCCCTTCTGGCCAGCCCCTCGTCCTCGGTCCAATACGCGACGTACGGCTCTATTCTCCCGCGCCAGCCGCCGCGGGCGTAGGCCTCGACGTGCTCCTGAGGAACGGCGGAGAGCCCGAGGAGGAGGGCCCTCTCGGCGGCCTCCCTGCCCATCCTGAGGCCGGAGCCGCGCGCGTAGCGCCTCATGGCCTCGCGGAGCTCATCGACCGCGTCCTCGAGCCTGTCGCTCTCCACGAAGCGCTCCGCCGCCCTAACGCCGTAGGCCGCTAGGAGCGCGTCCACGGCCTTGGCCAGCTCGTCCGTGGGGGCCTCCCCCCTCTGAACCCTCCTGGCCGCCTCGACCGCCTGCCTTACGTGCTCCTTGAGGTCCTCCCACTCCCCATTCGCCGTGAAGACCTTCGCCAAAGCCCCCTCAAGGGCCGCCAGGTCGGCGGCGGCGTCCCTCTTCACGATAATGCCTGCGCTCCTCAGGGCCTTGCGCAGGACCTCCCCCACCGCCTCGTCCTCCCTCCTGGCGATGATCTCCCTGACTGGCTGGGGTAGGGAGTTCCAGCGCTCCTCAAGCGGCCTGGCCCAATGCCGGGCGTACTCCCTCAAGGCCCTCTCCCTGGCCTCATACGCCGTAAGGGCCATCCACCTGGATATGGGGTCGGGGCCGGCCTCCTTCGCCATTTCGCCCAGGGCGAGGGCCGCCTCGGGGGAGAACTTGGCCAATGCATCCACCGCCGCCAGGTACTCCCTCCTAGCGTTGAGGTACTCCTCGTAGGCGGGTCTGGCCTTCTCCTCCACGGCCTTCATGAAGGCCTCGGGGGAATCGCCCTCGACGTCTATGCCGAGGGCCTTCAGCGCCTTCTTCAGCTCTTCGAGGGCCTTGAGGGCCTCGTCCCTGCTGCCCGCCCTGAGGGCCTTCAGGAGGGCCTGCCTGGCCCTCTCGACTTCCTTCTTGGCGAACCTACCGTCGTTCTTGACCAGGGCGAGGTAGACGGCCGCCCTCTCGGCGGCATCCCTCAACCTACTATAGTAGGTCGCGAAGACGTCCCTGACCGCCCTCGGCACGGCCTCCTCCACGCGGGACCTCTTGGGGGCTTGAGGGACGGCCCCCTCGAAGAACTGCCCTGCCCCCTCCAGGCGATAGCCCGGCTCCATGGGCCTTCCCCGGTCGGCTAGGACCCTCTCGAACTCCGCGTAGACCCTTTCGGCGTCTATGACCCTCACCGCCATACCGCCCAGCTCCCTCGGGAGGCCGAGCCCGTCGATCCAGCTCGCGACCCGCCTCACGTTCACTGCCTCGACCATCCTCTCCGCCACCTCCTGGGGATCCCCGGCGAATGCCCTCGCCGTCAGGCCGAAGTACCTCGCGGCCACCTCGCGGACGTCATGCTCCTTAACGAAGTCGCGGATCTCGGCCACGTGCGCCCTATAGCGCGCCCTCGCGTCCGCCAGATGCCGCTCGGCCCTCTCCCTAGCCGCCTCGAGCTCCTCCCTGGCCCTTCTAGACAGTTCCTCCCGCGTCCCGGGATCCGCGGCCCTCTCCGCCTCCCGCATAAGCGCCTCGGCCCTCCTCTCGGCGCCCCTCAGATACGTCTGGACAAGGCGGATCTCCTCGTACGCCGCCCTCGCGCGCAGCGCCGAGGCCAGGAGCTTGAGCCCCTCCGCCTCGGCCCTCAGCTTCTCGGCCCTCTCGTCCCCGGCCGCCCCGGCCTCTGAGAGCAGGCGTGCGGCCTTGGCGCCGATCGCCGAAGCCGCCCCCTCGTAGAGCTGGATCTTGGCGCCCCTTATCGTCATCTCAGAGACCTCTCTGAAGGGCCTCCCCTCCCCCCTGTAATAAGCCCTCAGGCCCCTCACCACCGCCTCCTTGCTGAAGTCGCCGAGCCACCTCATCATCTTGCCGGCGTAGCTGAAGCCGCCCGCGATGCCGACGGGGGCGCCGGCCTTGACCGGGCTGGTCCTGGCGTGCTCGAAGGCAGAGGCTATGTACGGGCCGTACTCTACGAACAGCGAATACCACCTGGCGTATGTGGGCCGGAGCAGGTCGTGGCCGAGGCGGTCCACGACGTACGAGTACAGAGGCGCCCTGACGAGGGCCCTGACCCTCTCCTCGTCGATAAGATGCCTTACTTCATCATATAGAGGAGACTCCCCGAAGGCCCCAGCAACCGAGCGCGCCCCAAGCGCCTCCCGCCTGACGACGCGGCGGCCCTCCAGGAGGTCCCTGACGAAGAAGAAATCCTCCCCGAACCTTCTGAATACGGCCGAGGTCTCCTGTAGGACCTCTTGCCTCAGCCTCTCTGCCTCCGCCGCGAGCCTCTCGACGGCTTGAGGCGCCAGCCTCAGCTCCTCCGCCCTCTCCAGCACGTGCAGGACGCGGCGGTACTCCACCGCCTTGCGCAGAGCGTCCAGCGCCTCCCCCTCGACCCTAAACCCGGCGAGGTATCTGGCGTACTCCGCAGTGAGGACCACGTCCGGCTTAATCTTGACCGCCTCCGCAACGTTGACCCGCTGCTCCCTGAGGAGCGACGCCCTGTGCGCCACCGCCTCCCACGGCGCCTCCTCCACGCGCCTTACAGCAGTCCTCCCGGCCCACGCCCTCAGCGCTATCTCGCCCTCCTCGGCGCCCCTCGCGCCGAGGACGACGCCTCTGGCGAGGCCCGCCAGCTTGAGCGTCGGGATGCGCTCCTCGATATGCCACCTCACCACCTCGGCCGCTATCTGCCTCGTGTCGTAGCGGGTCGGAGCCACGGCGTAGTGCGCTTCTAGATACCTCTCGGCGCTCCTCAACGCCCTTACGGCCAGGCCGAGGTCCATGAGGGCGAGGCCCTTGACTATGTCCTCCACCGAGGCGTCCCTGGGGATCTGCGGCGCCCTCCCCTCGGCGATGTGCCGGAGGGACTCGTTGAGGGCCGCGACTACGCGGGCCCTAGGCGCCTTGTCCATCAAGGCGAAGTGCCTCAGCGCCTCCTCAAGGCGCTCCACCGCCTTCTTGGCCTCCCCCGCCGCCTTGGCCCTCTCCCCCTCGTCGCCTGAGAAGTACCTCCTAAGAACTTCATACCGCCTCTGGAACTCGTCGATAAACCGGCGGAAGTCCTCCAGCCCCTTCTCGGCGGCCTCGGCCATCATCTGCCTCGCCTTCTCGAACTCCTCTCCCGCCTCGGCGTAGTAGCGGGAGGTAGCGTACTCGGCCATATGCCTCCTGAGCTCCCGGGCGTAGGACTGCACCGCCGCCCTCAGGTTGAGCAAAGCCTCCGCCTCCTCCGGCTTGATCCTGCCCTCCGCCTCGAGCCTGGCGACCACGTGGGGGTCGAGGCGGAGGAGGGACCGCCACACGAACGGGAGGCGGTCGAGGCGCCACCAGAAGAGGTAGTAGGAGAGGGAGTGGCGCGTCATCTCCACCTTCTCCTGCAGCCATGCGTCGAACCTAGGCGAAAGTTCCCTGACAACCTCGATTATGTTGTCGGCCTTGAGGGCGTTCCATATCCTCCTAGCGGCATCCGCCATCCTCTGCCGCTCCTCCTCATCCCTACGCTGGAGGTTCCGCAACCACTCCACGCCTCCCCTCTCCTCGGCGGCCCGCAGAACGCGCTCCAGGGCCTCCCTCCTCCACTTGACGTTGATCTCCTCCCTTATCTGCTCCGCCGGGTCCTTCACGGCTATGTCCCTCCTGCGCTTCACGTACTCGCGGTAGTACTCCTTGAGGTCGGAGCTCCGGATGTACCTGAGGCCGGGTATCCTCGAAGCCGCGAGGGCGTGCACCCGCGCGGCTATTCGGACGGTCTGCCTCATGACGGGCCTCTTGACCGCGCGCCACATCCTCGCGAGCAGCCTGCCCCTGACGGCCACGCGGACGGGGAGCCAGTAGGTCCAGTCCTGGATGACGCCGGTCACGAAGCCCCAGACCTCCCTGGCGGGCGTGGGGAAGTCAAACAAGGCCCCCAGGAACTCGAAGACGGCCGCCACGGAGAGGACCGTCACGAAGAGGACGGTGAAGAGCCAGCCCACTATGTTGCCCTGCGTTATCTGGACGTCCTCAAGGTTCTGTATGCTCCACAGCGGAATCCCCGTCGAGTTGTCGCGGGGAGGCATCCTCATGCCTGGGCCGTAGTAGGGCTTGTATGGAAGAGTGCGGTTGTCCCACGGTATCCTCCACTGCTTGACGAACCCCGACAGGTTGGCGGGGGGAGGCGGCGGGGGCATGCCGAAGACGTACCTGAACATGTCGGCCTTGGCCGCCACCACGGCCTCGGCCACCTTGGAGTCGCCCATGGGGTATGAGGCGACCCACCACTCTTTGCCCGGCGCCAGCTCCAGTGAGCCGTTGACCACGGTGGAGTTGCGCCAGTCGTACGCGACGCATGCGACGAGGAAGTTCTCGGCCCGATATGACGGCACCGCGTAGTACATGGGGAGGGCCGCCGGGCTCTCGTTGATGAAGGCCAGGTACTCCTCCCCGCTCCGGACCGCGGCCCTCACCAGGGAGGAGTTGATCCTCCCGGCGGCCTGCGCAAGGCCGAAGAACCCGGACCTGTTCAGATAGGCCAGGGACACGTTCCTAACGACGATCAGCTCCAGGTAGTCCTGGCTTGTGAGCCGGTCGAGCGCGTCCCTAACGCCGGCTATCGGCGAGGACGGGAAGGCCGAGGCCGCCTCGGGCGTCGAGGCGGGCGCGGTGAGCGCGGAGCAGTAGAACTGGCTCTCGCCCCCATCCACGTAGGCCGCCGAGGTGGAGTTGTCCCAGAGGACGCCGGGGAGGGCGCTCCCCCTCGGCTCCACGTAGAGGAGGCCGCCCTGGAGCCACCAGAACCCATAAAGAATGCGGGCCCTCGGCGATATCGAGTATACGTAGATGGTCTTGTAGACGTGCCTGTCCTCCGTAGTGCAGGTGGCGTTCTCCGGCGGCGTCGGCCCGTCCCAAGGCCCGTGCTCGCTCCAGACGGATATGTCCCACCGCCGCTCCACCACCGGCACCTGCGCCGTGTAGTTGCGGGGCTCCTTCACGACCCAGGGCCTTCCGTATATCGTCGTCGATGCGTTGTAGAGGATCTGCTCGTCCACACTCTGGGCGCTGTATGCGTCCCACCACTGCCTGCTGGATGTATATGTCTTGTTCCCCTGGGTCCATGTACAGACCTCCGTCCACGTGTAGAGGGGTATCGTCCTATTTAGATACAGGGAGGCCTTGGGGAGGGAGAAGTTGAAGTAGTCGGCGACGCCTGCGGTGACGGGATCCACGGCGGCCTTGGCCCCTATGCCGCGGAGGTTCCAGAGTGAGAAGTTGTAGAGGCCAGCCTTGAGCGTCGTGTCGAGGACGGCGCAGCTCGATTCATTCCCCAGGGCGTTGATGCACGTCTCGTTGTCCGGCGGCCTTATCCAGCCCCACACCCCGTCCAGGGCCTTGGCGACGCCCCTCCCCACGACGGCGTCGTGCTCGCCCAGGGCCGTGTAGTCTATCGAGACGGAGAGTAGCCGCCAGAACTCCGGCGGCTTTACGTAGACGAAGTAGCTCGCGAAGCCCAGCCACCGGTGGAATCGGCAGATGGCGCTCGACAGGTTGGCCACATACGCCTTCTCCCTCTGCGCTTCTTGCGGCGGCAACAGGTAGTCGAGGAGCTCCCTGAAGTCCCCGTAGGAGACGCATCCCCCCTCCTCGGGGGCGGGGGCGGGGAAGTCCAGCCAGTCGAGGACGGCGGTGGCGTTCCACGTCTTGTTTCCATACGCCACGGGCGTTATGGAGCCGGCTGTCGCCGTCACCCAGTCGGTGCCGTTGAAGGCGGCCTTGTCGAAGAACCCGTACTGCCTCGCCAGATCCACCGCCCCGGCGACGGCGCTTTCCGGCACCGTTAGGTTGTAGGGGCCGAGCGTCTCGTTGATCTTTGCGGCTATTTCGGCCGGGCTGGGCGTTACGAACGTGTTGTTGTATGTGGCCAGGTATAGGGTATTCGGAGTCCCCCCTACGAACAGGAGCGGGACCGGCGCGGTGCCGGTGGCGTTTGCGGCGGTGGCGTTGAGCCACGTCGAGGTCTGGAACGCCCACGCCGTGAACGCCTCGGCTGTGGGGGATAGGTAGTAGCCGATGTAGGAGCTGACGATCATCGCCAGCGCGAAGAAGTACGCGGCTCCGCCGAGGGCCCTCGTGGGCTTGAAGATCATGGCCAGGAGGGCCAGCGCCAGGAGGGGCGCGGCCATCCTCACGGCCAACGCGGCCATGAGGTCGAGGAAGTGGAATATCATGACGCCGGCGGTCGCGGCGTTGAAGGTGGTCAGCGCGATCTGCAACAAGGGATCGCCTATCTGGGCCAGGTACGCGACGAACTTCGACGCCTGTATGACCGCGCCCACGGGGGTGAAGGCGGAGGCCACGGCCACCACCGTCTCGGTGAAGGCGACCGCGAAGAGGGCCGTTAGGGAGGCCCTCTGGGCCGTCAGAAGGGCCTCGTAGGTCTCGTGTATGGCGGCGTAGTTCCTCTCCAGCTCGGCCTGCAGGGAGGCGGCGGGATAGGGGTAGGGGAATAGGCCCTGCCTCCACTCGAACAACGTCGGCACAGGCGCCCCCTTGGGCGTGAAGGCCGCTATCACCAGCTGGGTCATGATCGGTATGAGGAAGAGGGCGAGTGCCCCCGCTATCACCGGGTAGACCCACTTGGGGTCGCCCCTTATCAGCATCGCCGACGCGGCGAGGACCACCAGGATGGCCAGCCCTACGTCCAGCATGTCACTCCAGCGATAGGGAGGCGCCTGCGCTGTCGAAGAGCCTCGAAGCGGCGTAGGTCAGGACGCCCAGCGTCAGCCCTATGAGCCCCAGCAGGACCATGGCCTCCAGGAGGTTCGTGTAGTTGAGGAACTGTACGCTGAAGCCCTGGATCTGTATCGCCGGGAAGTCCGGCGGAACCGTGCCGTAGATCATGTCGGCCCCCGCCACGAGGACCGCGGGCGCCACCACCGACACGGCGAGGAGCCACGCGCCCAGGAACCTGGTCCTCTCGTAGGCCACGAGGACGGCCCCCACCGGCAGGAGGGCGGGCCACGCCTTGGCCAGGACGGCCGCTACCGCGTAGACCGCGGCCGATATGAGGACGGTGGTGGCAGCGGTCACGACGTAGGCCAGCCCGTTCATTATGGCCATGGAGATGGCGCTCGTCCACGGCAGCATCCCGGTGAGTGCGACGGCCCCCGCGTAGCCCGCGAGTATCCCCGAGGCGGCGTCCGCGTACTGCCTGTATATGGCGGAGGCCCCTCCGAGCGCCCTCTGCACGCTGCCGGCGAAGTCCGCCCAGCTCGAGGCCTTGATGGCGGCGACGTCCGGCATGCTAGCGTTCACCCCCAGCATCTGCACGGCCGTCGAGAGGCCCCAGAGGGCCAGGGCCGAGAGGGACACGGCCAGCCCGAAGAGGACGCCCGAGAGGGCCACCTGCTCGAAGCCCTCCGCGGCCCTCTCCTTCTGGGCCCTATCCCCGAGGAGCCAGCGCCCCGCGTGGTAGAGCGCCTGCGCCGAGAGGACGGCCACGCCTGAGAGGGTTAGGGGATCCAGCCCGGGAAAATCGGGAAAAACGGGGGGCTGGGGCATCCGGGCTAGATGGACTTCATTATGGCGTTGAACAGATCAACGAGGGGCTTCGACACCACCTTCGCGAAGAGGGTCCACGCCGTCCCCGCGTTGAAGCTCCCGCTTATGGATGCGGCGGCCGCCATTATGCCGTAGAATATGAAGAACAGCACGGCCAGCCCTATCGCTATGTCCTTGGTCCTCTCCACCGCGTCCCACATGGAGCCGAGGCGCTGGAATCTGGTGGGCGCTATGTAGGCCACGGCGATGTGGAATATGGCTATCCCCACGGCGGCCCAGAACATTATGCCGAATATGTCCACAACCAGGCTCAAGCCGCCTATGGTCCAGCTCTCGACCTGGCCGACGACGGCTGCGGCGTTGCCAGTGGCGTTGCCGGTGGCGTTGGAGGTCTGCGCGTGCGCGAGCGCCGCGGCCAGGGCCAGCGCGAGGGCCGCCGCGACGGCGGCCTTGGCCTTGGACTCCCCGCCCCCCGCCTTCTTTATCTTTGGCTTGCTTGTGGGCGGCATGTCGTCGAATACTCGGCCGGCCGGAAAAACCCTACCTCCGCCGAGGTGCTGTCCCCGGCCTGACGCCGCCCGGCCCCCGGCCCGATCCTCGCCGCCTCCCGATGGGCCGGAGGCCTATGCGGCCCGGGGGCCTCCGCCGCTCCGAGCGCGGCCGTGGGCCGTCTGCTCCAGGACCTCCAGGACGTCGGATCTGGCGAGGTATCCGTACGTCTCCTCCTCCACGGCGTCCGCGAGCCTGTCCCTCAGGTCTCTGTAGGGCAGTATCCTCTCCACGAGGCGCCGGTTCTCCGCGAGGAATTCGGCGACCTTCTCCCTGAGCCACTCCCTGTCCGGCCCCCACGGCCCGCCTCCGCCCTCCGAGCCCCACCTCCTGACGGCCCTAGCCAGCTCCCTCCTCAGCTCCTCCAGGGCCTCCTCGGCCTCCCTGCGCGAGGCGGCGGGCTCGGAACGCGGCCTCTGCGCCTCCGCCGCGGGCCTCTGGGGCTTCAGCAGGTCGGCCACGGCCGAGCGCAGGCCGTCCACGAGGGACTTGAGCGCCGCGGCCACGTGCATCGCGCCCTCGGCCCGGAGGCGCCTCACGAGCCCCTCCACGTCCGTCCTCTCCACCAGCTTGGGGCGGTGCCCCGTGCCGGGGCCCTTGCAGTAGATGTGGACCGTCGCGCCGTACATCAGCGGCCAGCACGTGCCGCCGCCCGCCCTCCAGGTGAGGGACCGCGCCGCGGGCTCCGGCGGCCCCTCCGCCTCCAGCGCCCGCGCCGCCTCCTCCAGCTCTGCCTCGGCTGCGGCGAGGGCCCGCGGATCCGCCGCGGCCAGGAGCCGCCTCACCTCCTCAAGCGTCCTCCTCCCCACGTACCTGGTCCTGGAGCCCTCCTTCCTGTAGAGAATATACCCGCCGGGGCCTATCACGAGCCAGTACCTGACCCCCTCCGCGACGAAGTACACGCGGACGTTGGGCCGGGGCTATTTGAACTTGCCGCGGTTTAAGACGGCGCCGCTACGCGCGGCCGCGGCGCTCCGCGGTTTAGGACGGCCGAAGGCCTTGGGAAAAGATGTGGTTTAAGACGGCTCATCCTAACGCCCTGCCGAAGACGCGGTTTAAGGCGGCGCACCTCACCCGCCGAAGCGCGCGGTTCAAGACGGCGAGCCCGGGCCAAGCCGGCCCGAGGCGGCCTCACGACGCCCATGCCGCGGTTTAAGCGGCCGCACCACTTCACGGTTTAAACCGGCGGGGAGGGACGCGGTTTAAAACGGCGCGCCGCATCTTCCGCGCGGTTTAAGTCGGAGGATCGACGGGGCTTGAGGAGAGCGGGCGCGCGGCCGGGGGCTGCGCGGCCTGGGGCGGATCGACGGCGCTATGTAGGATATATAGCGCTAGGCGCGGCCTACGGCCTGGCCGTAGACGAGCCTCTCCATGCGGCCGACGGCGCTGGAGGGGAGCACCGCCTCGTAGAGCCGGCGCAGAACGCCGAGCTCGCCCTCCATCTCCGCCTCTATCTTCATGACGACGCCCCACGGCTCCCTGCGTATTTCTACAAACTCGGCGCGGCAGCTGGGCCTGCACCAGCAGAGGGAGCTGTCGAAATCCTTCAGCGGCCTCCTCCCGGCGAGGACGTCGAGGAACAGGGGGAAGGCCAGCTCCCAGATGGTCACCAGCGGCCCGCCGTAGATGTCGATCTTCGCCCATTGCCGCCTCCCCAGCTCCGTAACCTCTGTGTAGAGCCTGAGCTCGCCCAGGAGGGACCCGTCCGGCGCGTAGAGGTCGAAGCGCTCAGATCTGGCCATACCTCCTCACGAACTCGCCCCACTCCTCTCTCGTGAGGTACGCGACGCCCAGCTCCTCCGCAAGCCCCTCGTCGCCCACCACGACGATGAAGGCCCTCCCCACAAGGCCGCGGAGCTCCTCGACGCTCTCAACGACGCGGAAACCGGGAGGAGCCTCCTCGACTCCGTAGACCGCCACGTCCATGCGTCCACCGCCGGGCTCGGATAAATCCTTAAGATAGGCTCCCCCGGCGCCGCCCCCGGAGCCGCCCTGCCGAAGGCGCTCCGGCTTGAAGGCCGGCGCCAAGCCGAGCACCAGCTGCACCGGATCCGCAAGGGGCCTTGAGGCGCCACGCCCCCTCCTCCACCCCCAGCTCTGAGCGATCTACTTTGAGCAGAAGGTAGCGGATCTTCGCGGAGGGGGGCTCCATCAAACCGCCGATGACAACCTCTAACACGGCTAACAGGTCAGCTGGACGGGTATTCCCGAGAGCTGGAGGATCTGGTTTAGATGTTGCGAGTAGATGGGGCATCCCTTCTTGAGGAAGTCCACGGCGAACTCGGGCCTCCTCGACGGGTCCAGCCGTATCAGCGCCATCTTGGCTGGGGCGGTGTTGACTAGGTAGCCCTCAAACCTCCAGATGTTGTAGAGCTCCTCCCTCCTCGGCGGCCTCACCACGGTCCTGGGGTCG
>Ga0326765_100063_pt1 | contig 13282 bp, 8 predicted proteins | sample NORRB_P_FD_207670 | JGI IMG/M metagenome (GOLD analysis project Ga0326765, IMG submission 207670) | Hot spring water microbial communities from Norris Geyser Basin, Yellowstone National Park, WY, United States - NOR.RB_P | ecosystem: Environmental > Aquatic > Thermal springs > Unclassified... | reverse complement strand
CCTGCTGACCTGAGGCCGCTTCCTCTGCCCTACTTCGTCCTAACCCCCCTTATCCTGCCCAGCAGGCTCCTCGCTATGACCAGCCTCTGGACCTCGTTGGTGCCGTCGCCTATCTCGACCATCTTTATGTCCCTGTAGACCCTCTCGACCAGGCTCTCCCTGCTGTACCCGAAGCCTCCCTCGACCTGCACCGCCATCCTTGCCACGTCAACCCCCCACTGGGCGGCTGCAAGCTTTGCCATGCTGCTCCACATTGGGTAGTCCGGGTCCCCCGCGTCCACCTTCCTGGCGGCCTCATATATCAACAGCTTCATGGCCTCGACCCTGACCTTCATCTCTGCAAGCATGTACTGGACCATCTGGTGCTCAGCTATCGGCACCCCCATGGACTCCCTCTGCCTCGAGTATGCCAGGGCGTCCTCGAAGGCCGCCTCGGCCAGCCCAAGGGCTGTGGCGGCCGTCACGACCCTGCCCTCGTTTAGCGCGTCCATGACTACCTTGAAGCCGCCGTTCAGCTGGCCGACCATGTTTGACTCGGGTACCCTGCAGTCCCTGAAAAGGACCTCGCTCGTCCCGCTGCCCCTGTAGCCCATCATGTCGAGCTTCGAGACCTCTACGCACGATGTCTTGTCTACTACGAACAGCGAGACGCCCCTGTGCCTGTCCTCAGGCCTCCCGGTCCTGGCCGCCACTAGGAAGAAGTCGGCGTAGGGGGAGTTGGTTATCCATGTCTTCCTGCCGCTTATCACGTACTCGTCCCCCTCCTTGACTGCCCTAGTTGTTATGGCCGCTGCATCTGTGCCGCAGCAAGGCTCGCTCAGGGCGAAGGCCCCTATGGCCCCCTTTGCCAGCTTCGTCAGGTACCTCTCCTTTATCTCAGGGGAGGCGTAGTGGACCAGCGGGTAGGCCACCATGGTGCCCGAGACCGTGGCCATAATTGCGACCGCCCCAGAGGCCCTGGCCAGCTCCTCAACAACTATGACTGACTCAAGGGTGCTCAGCCCAGGGCCCCCGTACTCCTGGGGGACCCTCAGGGCGAAGTAGCCCATGTCAGCTACCTGCCTTATAATGTCGGGGGGAACGGCGTTCTCCTGGTCTATCCTCCTCGCAACTGGCTTTACCACCTTCTCCGCGAACTCCCTGACGCTGGACCTGAGGAGCTCGAGGCCCTCGGACGCCACTGTATACACCTGTCGCCTTGAGGGGGCCTAGGTAAATAAGCTAGGGCCCATGCCCCCTATAGGTCCCTGTCCCTACATGCTCCGCCTTAAAAGGTGCCCTGAGCAAGGCCTCCTCGGCGAGAGGCGTGGCCCAGGTAGGCGACCCGGTCCCCGACCTCGAGCTTGAGACGACTGCAGGAAAGGTGAGGCTGTCCCAGCTGAGGGGCAGGAAAGTGGTCCTCTACTTCTTCCCAAAGGCGTTCACAATGGGCTGCACGAGGGAGCTGAAGAGGTTCGCTGAGCTCTACGAGGAGTTCAGGAAGGCGGGGGCTGAGGTCATAGGGGTAAGCGTAGATGGCCTTGAGACCCAGAGGAAGTTCGCTGAGAAATATGGGGCCAGGTTCCCGCTAGCGAGCGACGCCAAGAAGGAGGTCTCAAGGGCCTTCGGGGTGCTAAGGGCGACGGGCACAGCTGAGAGGGTGACGTTCGTGATAGGCCCCGACGGCGTGGTAAAGCAGGTCATAAGGGGCCTGAGGAAGGCCGAGGAGCACGCCGACAGGGCCCTGGAGGCCGTCAAGTCCCTTTAGCGTGGCATGAGGGCCAGGGGGGCCTACATCCTGACCCCGCTCAGCGCGGCCCAGCCGGCCTGCCAGCGCCCTCAAGACCCGCTTGGATAGCCCCAGCTGCGCCCACGGTAAGCTTAAATTGACGTGGGCGAGAAGGGTGAAGGCCTAGGCGCTGGCTGAGCGCCTCAGGCCGCCTACGGGCGGTCCGCTTCGAGAAGGTGCCAGGGTTGGGCGAGCGGAGGAGGCCCAACGTTATACTGCTGGTCATTGACACGCTCAGGGAGGACCACGCAGGCGGCCTGGAGGCGCTCAGGGACCTGGGCTTCGTCAAGTACGAGAACGCCATAGCGCCATCCCCCTGGACCCTGCCGAGCCACGTCAGCATGGTGACTGGCCTGTACCCGAGCCAGCACGGGGTCCACGAGGCCTACGGCGTCTACGCTGGCACCATGATGGAGCTGTCGAGGCAGAGGATGAGCAAGCTCGACAGGGGCATAATAGGGGAGCTTATGAAGGAGGGCTACAGCGCCTACGTAATATCGGCCAACCCGCTGATATCGGCGGCCTACGGGTTCGGGGGAGTCACGGAGGGCCTCGTGGCTGACGGCCTATGCAGACGGCACAAGGAGTGCAGGGACTACGAGAGGCTAATTACAGCCCTGCACAGGGGCGACAGCTACCTGGGCGCCGCGCTCGAGCTCATAAGGGATGGAGAGGTGCGCCTATTTCTCAGCGGCCTCAGGATGCTCGTCAGGTCCAGGCTCAGGAGGCTGGCCGGGAGGCTGGGCCTCCACGATCCGACCATGGAGAAGGGCTCCCTGGCGATACTTGACTTCCTGAGGGGGAGGTCCTTTACAGAGCCCTTCTTCATGCTGATAAACATAATGGAGGCGCACGGCCCCTACACACTTAAGGACATGAACGGGCAGCTCACGCTCAGGGCCTTCCTTGATGCTGTGTTCTTCAGCAGGCTTGACGAGGAGGTCGCTAACCTCAACCGCCAGAGCTACCCCAGGCACGCGGCCTACGCCACGAGGAGGGCCCTGGAGATACTCCATGCCCTCAAGGGCTACCTTGACAGGTCCCTCGTCATAGTGACGTCAGACCACGGCGAGCTCCTGGGCGACGGGGGCGTAGGCCACGGCTACCTCCTCAAGGACGGGCTCCTCAGGGTGCCGCTCTGGGTTAGGTGGCCCAGCTGGGCCAGGCCCGTTAAGCAGGAGGGGGCCTTCGTGAGCCTTGCCCAGGTCCCCTCGATCGTGAGGGCCGTGATAGACAGCGAAGCGTCAAGGTTAGGCTCTGACGTCGTCCTGGCCGAGAGCTTCGGGCCCGAGTACAGGCCTGAGAGGGTCTACAGGGAGGGCGAGCTGCCGAGGGAGGCAATCAAGAGGGCCTTCTCTCACAGGGTCAGGGTCTACACGAGGCGCGGCTCAGCGACGTATAACGTCGACAGCGATGACGTTGAGGAGGTGAGCGGGGACGCACAGGAGCTAACCAAGGTGGTCAGAGAAGTGGCCAGCGGGCTAGCCCGTTAGCCGTCGCTACGTTGCCCTAGCTCGTCACTCCTCGTGCGGGCCTTGAGAGCTCACGGCCCCGGTTAGTCGCTACCTAAGTCATGAGGCTACTGCTCGCTGGCCTACGTGAAATCACTTAAAGGAGGGACAAATGGCTTAAGGTTAAATTTCGGCTCCGCCCTGAACTCACGCCCAACCTTGAATTCAACCGTGAGGCCCCAAAGGCCTGCCATGGCGCCCGCCAAGGTGAGACCATGGACCTGGTGATGTTCGTCGACCCCCTTGAGGGCCTTCACGGCCCCCTCAGGCCTGCCTACCTCCTCGCAAGGGAGCTCAGGGGGTCCTATAACGTGACCTTCGTGACCCCCTCCTCTGAGACTGCTGAGGAGATAAGGTCAGCCGGCCTTGAGGCCGTCAGCTTCGACAGGAGGTACTTCCTCAGGGGTTCGCTGAGGACCCTTGAGGCCTGGCTCAGGAGCATGAGGTTCAACGTCGACAACGACGCCGTCGTGGTGAACTTCTCCCAGGCCTTCCTGGTCAACGCTGACGTCTACTACGCCCAGGGGCCCATAACGAGGGCCCTTGACGACATGTACCCAGAGATGAGGCCCCTCTACAGGGCCATATACAGGGCCCTCAGGAGGCTCTTCATACTTCACGACAGGAGGTTCAACAGGGGGCTGAGGAGGGCCTCAAGGCTGTTCATAGCTAACAGCTCCTTCACAAGGTCAATGTACGAGGCCTGGGGGATAAGGGTTGACGGCGTGATACACCCTCCCCTCGACACGGGCTTCTTCAGGCCAATCACCTCAAGGCCGTCTGGCGACTACGTGCTGACCTACGTAGGGAAGGAGACGGCTTTCTCGGCGATAAGGAGGGTGGCCGACGCAGGGGTCAAGATAAGGGCCTTCGGCTCAAAGGTCTCCCACGTGCCTGACTACATAAGGGGGCACCCCAACATAGAGCTCCTTGGCCGCGTGAGCGACGAGGAGCTTGTGGAGCTCTACTCGAACGCCCTCTTCACCCTGTTCCCCTTCACTCACGAGCCCTTCGGCTACGTGCCAGTTGAGTCAATGGCCTGCGGCACACCAGTGCTCACCTACGCTGCCCAGGGCCCCGGGGAGACGGTGATCCACGGGGTCACGGGCTGGCTGGCTAAGGACGAGGGATCGCTTGTCGACATGGCGGTCAGGATATGGAGGGAGGGGTACCCGAGCGACATGAGGGCTAGGAGCAGGGAGAGGGCTGAGCAGTTCGATACTAAGGTGATAGCTGACAAGTGGCTTGAGGTCCTGAGGGGGGTTAAGGGCTGAGGCCAGCGACCTCCTTGAACATCCTGACGTACTGGGGTACCACGACCTCCTCACTGTAGTTCCTTACTACGGCATCCCTGCCCCTCCTGCAGAGCTCAAGGTACCTCTCCCTGTCCTTGTAGAACATGTTATAGAGGTCAACGAGCTGCTTCAGCACTCCCTCAACGCCCCTCGCCAGGAGGAGGGGGAGGCCTGGGAGCCTGTGGGAGTGTATGTCTGAGGCTATCACGGGCGTGCCGCTGGCCAGGGCCTCAAGGATGACAAGGCCGAACGTGTCAGCCCTTGTGGGGTACATGACTACGTGGGCTGATGAGTAGAGGTTCACAAGCTCGTCCTCGGGGACGAAGCCGAGGCTCTCGACGCCGTCTATCACCTCGCCCTCCCTGCCGCCGGTTGCGAGGAACCTTGCCTTAAGGCCTAGCCTCCTGGCCTCCCTGGCAACTGCGGTGAAGACGTCAAAGCCCTTCTCATATGCTCTCCTGCCCACGAAGAGCACCTTGAACTCCTCGTCCTTCTCCCTAGTGGGCCTCCAGCGGTTAACGTCAATGAAGGGGGGCAGGGCGTAGACCCTCCTGTGCCTTACAAAGTTGACAAGGTGAGGGTAGGCGTGGACGGCCTCGAACCGCCTCAGCTCAAGGCGGGCAACCCTGTGAAGGTAGTAGCTGTAGGCCCCCCAGGCGCCGAGCCTGTTAAGGAGGGTAGCCGGGCCTCCCCTGAAGAGCCCTGGGTCCTGGGCCTCGGGCAGGAGGAGGGGCGAGTGAATTGCGGCCACCTTAGGGGCCCTGACCCTCAGGAGGGCCAGGGAGGCCATGGGGAAGTAAGTGACGTAGGCGACGTCAGCGTCAGCCTCGGGGAGCAGGCCCTCCCTGTACTCGACGGGGCCGAGGAGGCCCTTAACGTCAACGCCGCCCCGCCGCCCTATGGGCAGGGAGTAGACGGAGGCCCTGAGGCCCTGCCTCGAGAGGGCGCTGGCGAGCCTCGCTATGAACGTCTCTCCTCCGCCCATGTATGTGAGGCTGTGGTTGTGAACTAGTGCAACTCTCATCAGGGCCCTCGGCCAGGTCGCTGACAGGGCTGGCCAACTTTATGCGTGACGCCAGCAGGCTGGACCCTGCGACACGGGCGTTAGCAGTGGGCGGGGCCTAAAGGGCGTGAGGCGTAGGCCTTTGGAGTAGGCCTTACGGTAAGCCCTTAACTAACCGGGACCTGCCCCCTGCGGCTCGACCTAGCCTGCTGGTCTTCTCTCGCGGGCCGCCAGGAAGGCTATGGCTAGGGCGAACAGGGCGTAGGTGGGTATGTTGCCGTAGGCGGGGACCAGGTACCATGGCACCCTTATGGGCGGGTACTCGCCCGGCACGTAGGTGTTCACCCTTATCGTCAGGTTGCCAGGAATTGTCTCGCTAGCGTTCACCACAAGGGTCTCCCAGGCCGCCCTCTGCGTCACGTTGGCCTCAAAGGTCAGGGCCTTCTGCGCGGGCCTCTGGGGGCTTATGGTTATGGTCCTGCCAAGCAGCGACACAGTTATGTTTGAGCTCACGTTAGTTGAGCTGGCTGGCCTGTTGGTGACCATTATCAGGTTCAATGTGCAGTTGAGCTGCTTTATGAGAGTAGAGCCGTTGTAAACCAGGGCCTTGGGGGCACCAGGTATGTAAGTGCAGACGGTCTGCCACGGCGTGGTGGGCATGTGAAGGATTACGTAATAAGTGCCCGGCTCCAGCTTTGCCTTAGGGCTGGTGACTATTGGCGTGGCCCACGAGCGAGGCTCGCACCACCAGGGCTCCCCAAAGCTTGCGCTCCACAGGTAGCCGCTCCTGTTTGTCGGCACAGGTGACCTTGATATCGTGACCTGACCGCTCACCAGGTTGCTAGAACCTGAGCCGAAGACAACAAGGCTCTCTATCGTGGCAGTCTCATTAACTGCGATTGGCTGCACCAGGTACTCCGAGCTGTTCAGGAGGGCGAAGTAGCCTGGCAGGGTACCGCATGCAAGGCCCTGGGGCTGCTGAAGCACCTGAGGCAGGTCACTGGTGACGTACTCTATGGCCTGCAGCGGCGTGTAATTGACGCTCAGACTGACCTTAACCGGCCCCTCAGGCAGGAGGGCCAGCGAGTACTGGTGGGAGCCCGGCGTTATGGGCATTAACGTCTCTGTAGCCGTGTAGTTGAGACTATGGAGCTTTATGAGCGGTATAGGCGGGCTGTCAGCAGGCATGTAATTGCTTATCGTAACCGAGAGCTCGCCGGGCAAGGGCAGGCCCGAGCTCTGGTTAATGCTGACCACGAGGGCCTCCTGGTAGGAGCTGCCTGTTAGGTTAGCCCAGTAGGTCAGAGGGAGCTCAAAGGGCCTCTGAGCAACTAACGTCACCGTCTTGTTCAGGGCTACGGCAGTGCTGTTCTGTATAACTAACGATATTGAGACGCTCGCGTTAGTGTTGGTTACCTCCGCCGGCCTGTTGGTTACCATTATCAGGTTCACGGTGCAGTTGAGCTGCTGTAGCCCCGTGCCGTTGTAGAGCAGGGCCTTGGGCGCCCCAGGTATGTATGTGCAGACCACCTGCCACGGGTTAGTGGGCATGTTAACTATAACGTAGTAGGTGCCTGGCTTAAGTGTAAGGTTGGGCTCTACGCTTATTGGCGTCGCCCATGAGTGAGGCCCGCACCACCAGGGCTCCCCAAAGCTAGTGCTCCACAGGACCTTGGGCTTCAGGGCTGGAACCTCGGACGATGATATCATCACCTCACCGCTTGCGAGGCTGCTCGCCCCTGACCCAAATATCGTGAGGGCCTCTACCGTTGTCGTCTCATTGATGGCTATTGGTTGTATTATATAGTCATTGGAGTTCGACACCGCAAAGTACCCTGGCAGGGTACCGCACGTAGCGCCCTGGGGCTGCTGGAGTAGCCATGATAAGTTGCTGGTGAGATACTCTATGGCCTGCAGCGGCGTGTAACTGATGCTTAGGTTTACCGTCAAGGGCCCGCCTGGTAACGTAGCTACGCCGTACTGGTGCTGGCCGGGCGTCAGGGGGAGTAACACGACCGTCGTCGTGTAGTTGAAGCCGTAAGGCCTCTTGAAGGGCCCAACGAGCAGCCAAGCGCCGTCGTTGAAAACGTAGGGCAGGTAGTTGTTGAAGTTCGGGCCGTATGGGTACCCTGTTGGCACAAAGGGCGAGTACACCTCGTATTTAGTGTATTTGTTCGGCCCGAAGAACGGCACCCCGTGCTCATTATAGCCGTACCTCGTTAGCGAGAACCAGGGCACGGCCGATGCCGGCACAGAGACGGAGGCGTTGGGCAGCACGTAGTCGTTCAGCTGTATGAGGGCCAGGTCATATGGTGTTGTTGCTGGCTGCAGGGGGTTCGGCAAGGGCTCGTGGAAGTAAAGGGCTGACAGGGGGGAGAGGACGTTAAGGAACAGAGTTGAGATGGTCACTGCAATGAAGACTGCGACCAGCAGCGCCCTCCTAATGCGCGGCCTGAACTTCCTCAGGGCCCACATGGCGGGCACTATGACGGCCGGCGCCACGAGGGCCGTGTAGTAGATCCAGATAATGTAGTAAAAGTTCCACGGCGTCTGCCACATCACGTAAAGCCATGGCAACAACAGGAGGTTCTGGGGCTCCACGAGGTTCAGGAAGAGGGTTGGCATCATTAGGAAGACAGTGCTCTGGGCCTTCGTGTGGAGGCCCACCCTCACGTTGTTCACCAGGGACTCAAGGACGCTGGACAGGCTTAGCGCGGCCTGGTGGCTTGACGAGGAGCTCGAGCTTGTGTGAGTAGTGAAGTGGAAGATTGCGTTGCCTATGGAGTCCGTTATCGATATCAGCGGGCCAGAGAGCGCCGAGCCCCAGACGTTCTGGAATATGTTTATGGACCCGTGGCTGAAGTAGTAGACCATCAGGAAGTCCCCGAGGAGCCAGGCGAGCGAGAAGGCAAGGGTCTCAAGGCCCAGGGCAACCTTTCCCTTAGCCTTAAGCCAGTTGAGCTTAGTGGCCAGTACGTAAAGCCCTATGAAGAACCCCAGTATTGGTGCAAACTCTATTGTAGTCATCATGAGGGTCAGGGACAGCCAGTAGCCCAGCCTGTTTCCCATATAGAGGTTGTAAAGGGCTAGCGCGAAGAAAGGCGCCGTGAACACCACCACCTCAACGGCCTCGGTTAAGTACGTGGTGACCCACGGGAACAGGAGGTAAGTCAAGGCGGTGAGCAGGGCGTACTTTCTGTCGCCGAAGAGCCTCAGCCCAAGCTTGTAAAGCGGTATAGCTGGCAGCGTTGCCAGCGCGACCTCTATGGTCACAAGGGTGGTTATACTTGGGTACGTGAGGTAGAGGGGGTACAGCAGGAAGAGTATCGGCGAAGCGTGGTTAAAGAAGAACGTGGGCACGGCAAGGTTGTCGAAGAGCCTGTGGTACAGCGTTGCAGACGCGAAGGACTGCATGTAGGTCGCAGTGTCAAGGCTTGTCCAGATGCTCAGTTGGTAGTAAGTCATCATGGCGCTGTAAGTTATGTAGTACACAGCTGCGGCGTAAATTATCGTGAGGGCCCTGAAGTACTTGTCCGCGGCCGCGCGCCTTGCCATGTCCTTTATGTAACCGCTGAGCATCATGAGCAGGCCGATCACTAACAGTATCGCTGACGCCCGCAGTACATCGGGGTTGTAGAGCTGAGGCACATAGTTGGCGAAGCCGAGGGCCCAGACGACGTAGAACTGTACAAATAGCGTGGCCCCTATGAGCCTCAGCTGCTTTTCCTTGACCTTCATGACTGGCTGTGGCCTCATCTCACTTGCGGCCTGAGAGATTTAACCTATTATCGCAGTTAATAGTCAGGGTTCTAAGAGCTCGTCGAGCCCCGAAAGGGCCTGGCCTCATGACCTGCGACCTTGAAGGGGGGCCTTAGTGTTATGAAGTCAAGCCTTCACAGCGACTTTGGCCTGTTAACCTCTCAGACTTTTAAATCTTTGAAGTCATTTGCGCTCTAGAGAACACCCTATGAGGGTGGCGCTCGTCCACGCCATGTTCGACCTGGCCGGAGGGGCCGAGAACCTGACGCTAAACATGTACAGGGCCCTGAGGGAGCTCGGTCATGAGGTAGACCTATACGCCGCCCACGTCGACGAGAGGGCCTGGAGGACCATTATTGACGGCGCAGCGGAGGCCCCAAGGCCCATAATAGTTGGGGAGCCCGTAGTTAACAGGCTCATCCCTATAGCGTTGACGCTCAGGACCCTCTTAGCGATGCCGTACTTGGGTAAGCGGCTCGAGAGGCTGAAGCCAGATTATGACCTAATTATAGACACCTATGCTAGCGTGCCCGTCCCCTGGGCTGACGCCTCCTACGTTCACTCTCCGGTGCGAGGCCTTCTAGGCTTCCTGTCCAGGCACCGCAGGTTACAACTGCATGAAAGGCTTTACTACAGGCTCGTTGAGTGGATGGCGAAGAGGCTTGCGGACAGCACTAGGCCCGTTATGACAAACAGCTCATGGATGGCAGAGTACGTCAGGAGGGCCTATGGAAGCCAGAGGGTCTACGTTGTTCACCCCCCGGTTAACGTGGAGGAGCTGTCGTCAATAGGCGGCGACAGGGGCAGGATAGTCCTGACCGTGAGCAGGATAGCGCCAGAGAAAATGGTTGCAGAGATACCGAAGGTCGCTAGGCTTGTGCCTGAGGCAGAGTTCTACCTCGTAGGAAGCACTAGCGATTACTCGGAGCGCACGCTTAAAGTTATTGAGAGTGAGGCCGAGGGTCTAAGTAACTTCCACCTTGAGACGAACGTGCCAAGGAGGAGGATCCTCGAGCTGATGTCGCAGGCGTCGATATACCTGAACCCTCCTCTTCGTGCTGAACCCTTCGGGATTGCAATTGCTGAGGCCGCAGCAACTGGGTTAGTCCCAGTAGTCTACAGGGACGGGGGAGGCTGGACTGACATAGCCTCAAGGGTTGACCAGGGCCTTGGGTTCACTAGCGTTGACGAGGCCGCCCATATCATTAGGTCGCTACTTAATGACAGCGTAAGGCTTAAGGAGCTATCATCAAAGGCTAGGGAGGTGGCAAAGGGCTTCAGCTACGAGAGGTTCAAGGAGAGGCTTAACGAGGTGATTAGCTCCCTGAGCCCGAACCTCTCAGCTAAATAGCGTAATCAGCCTGTGCGAGGTTACAGTTAATCATAGGCCCCTCTACGATCTTTACTGCGTCCTCTGAGGATCTGGCATTGGGAGGCCGAGGAGGGACCAGGTTCTCGCCACGAGCCCTCTCAGGCTGGCCGGCGTCACCTCCATCAGTGCTATGTAGTCGTCTGCCCTTAGGACCCTTAGGACCCTTAGCGAGGCTACCATGGCTATGCCGCCAAGGGCTATGTAGAGGGGCAGAAGGACTAAGCTAAAGCCTGTGGCAACCTCAGCTACAAGCGTAACCGCGAACGTTATAATGGCTGCCGAGATGGTCTTTGTGTACTCCTTAAGGTCAATCCTCAGGAGGCCCAGCGACCTGGCCTTTGGGGCGGCCACGCCAAGGAAGCCTGTGAGCCTCGCCAGGACGTACGCGACTGCTGCGCCCGTAGCAAGCCAACGCGCAATCAACGGCGGGCTCAGCGCAGCTATGACGGCCGCAGACACTATGGCCTGAGCGCCAAGCGCCTTCGTGGCCTTCCTGGCCTGAAGGGCCTGGGTTATGGGCAGGTCATAGTTCATGGCGGCGTGGCCCACCATGAGGACGGCGAAGGCCTCCCAGTCGTGAACGAAGGCGGGGCCGAGGAGGAGCCGTATCAGGGGCCTGCCAAGAGCAGCCAGGAGGAAGAAGGGGGACACCGTGAGCACTGTGACGTACCTTATTGCGGCTGCAACGGCCTCCCTGCTCAGGGAGCCGCTCTCCTCGAACTTAACGAAGGCAGGGTAGATGGCGTTTGATAGCGCGTTATAAACGGTCATTTGGAGCGTAGCTGAGCCTATCATTATAATAGAGTAGGAGCCCATCTCAGCTAGGCCTATGTACCTCAGGACGAAGAGCTTGTCGACGTTCTGAAGTACTGTTGCCATGAGGTAACCTATGGCTATGGGGACAGCTATGGAGAGGGCTGGGAGCAGGGGGGCCTTGCTCCTGCTACCTACCACAAAGTCCAAAGACCAATAGGTTCCTAAGGCTGCTGAGGCGGCATCGCCAGCTACCCAGCCGGCTATCAGGCCTGCGGGGCCAAAGCCGGCAAAGAGGAGGGCAAGGCCCACGCCGTACCTAGTGAAAGCCCAGACGACCTGTGTAAGACTCCACCTGCCGAACCTTGTGGAGGCCTGAAAGGCCACGTAGTAAACATAGTTGTAGTAAACATATACTACTAGGTCAAGGGCCATGAGCCTTAGCAGCCAGGCGTAGCGGGTCGTGCCATAATATAGCTCTGAGAAAGGCGATGCAAGGGCCCAGATGGCTACGGCTATGGCGACGCTAGAAGTGAGCACTATCACAAGGCCCCTAATGTATAGCCCCCTCGCCTCCTCAAGCCTGCCAGTCTGATAGTAGCCTATGACGTACCTGCCTATGCCGTACATGGGCCATACAACGAGCGGCAGGAGCAGCGTGAAGAGGGTGCCAGTGGCTGCGTAGGCCCCAAGGCCCTTGAGGCTCAGGACTCTCACTACGATTAAGTAGAAGACGGCCTGCAGGGCCAGGGTTACCACGTAGCCGCTGAACAGCCTTGTGGCGCCACCGAACACCCTGGCCCTGTACGACGTACGGCCACTCCCAGGCGATAGGCTATAGCAAGGATAAAAGACTTGAGGATCAGACCAAGGCGAAAGCTTACTTTGTTTTAGGGTGTTGTTACCTCTCAGCTCGCCACTAGGACTGTGTGACTTCTACCTCTCAGCTTTAGGTCCTGCCAGCTCCTTAATTACCTCGTTAAGCCTTATCTTAAAGTTCTCGTAGCTGAAGCCCTTCGCCACCTCCCTGGCCTTAGCCGAGAGCGCTCTGAGCCTCTCGGTGTCGTTAAGTAACGACCTAACTGTGCGGGCAGCCTCCTCAACGCCCTTGTACCCAAGGCCCTCATCTATACTTGAGGCTATGTCAGTCCAGCCACCCCCGTCCCTGTAGACCACTGGCACTAGCCCTGCCGCTGCGGCCTCAGCAATTGCAATCCCGAAGTGCTCAGCAAAGGGAGGGTGAAGGTATATTGACGCCTGTGACATGAGCTCAATTATCCTCCTCCTTGGCACGTCAGTCTCAAGGTGGAAGTTCCTCAGCCCCTCGGCCCTCTCCCTGATCTCCCTTAGCACGGGCCCCGAGTACACGCTGGTGCTGCCTACCAGGTAGAACTCGGCCTCGGGCACGAGCCTTGCGATCTCTGGGATCTCAGTAACCTTCTTGTTCGAGTCTATCCTGCTCACGGTCAGAACTACCCTGCCCCTGTCGCCGCCTATTGAAGACAGCTCCTCGACGTTAACCGGGGGGTGAACGACGTATACCCTCTGGCTTCTATATGCCTCCCTTATGTACCTAGCGGTCCATGCGCTGTTGGTCATAATGGGTTTACTGTCATCTGAGAGCGCCCTGGCCATCCAGATGGCAAGCGAGTTGTAGGCCCTCTCATAGAGGCGCAACCTGTACTGGTGTTCCGAATAGAACTTCAGAAGGTCGACAGTCGGGAAGTGCACGTAAGCGGCGTCAGTCCATTTGAGTGGTACGTTGCTCCCAGTATCAATGATTAAGTCATAGCGATGTCTAAGCTTTTTAGCGTGCTTTCC
>Ga0326765_100062_pt1 | contig 13735 bp, 14 predicted proteins | sample NORRB_P_FD_207670 | JGI IMG/M metagenome (GOLD analysis project Ga0326765, IMG submission 207670) | Hot spring water microbial communities from Norris Geyser Basin, Yellowstone National Park, WY, United States - NOR.RB_P | ecosystem: Environmental > Aquatic > Thermal springs > Unclassified... | reverse complement strand
ACTGATTATAAGGAGAGACTGGGAAGATCCGGTTAGCTTAAATCACTTTAAGGTAAATCAGCCCAACCCTTGATAACCGGCTCCAGCTCTATTATTGCTTGTCTCCTTATTGGTTCTGTTATGACCAGGGCTTTTGCTGTTAGGCCTGCCATGTGTGGTGGTAGGGCTGTTGATAACCACCTCTTGTCCTCATCGGTTAGGTTTAGGACGCTGGCCACGTCCTCGACGTATGCGGCGTTGCCTCCCAAAACAATCATGAACGGCATGTTCTTTAGGATCTCCTCCCTAATGTCCCTTATTGTCTGCGTGATGAAGATGGTTGCCAACCCGCGCTTCCTCGCCTCACGCACAATGTACTCTATCAATCGTGTTTTGAGGACGTCGTAGGCTTCATCAACAACTATCAACTGCTGCAAACGCTCAATGATGCTTCGGCTCATCGTAAACGAATACATGTGGTCAACCGTAATGCCCATGAGGAATGCCCTCAAGTCTGGGCTCCTGATGCTTGAGAGCTGCAGTGCCTTGTTGTTCATTAACTCCGAGATCGGCACAATCTCCGCGTCGCCCAAATACGAAATCAACCTATCGAAGACCAAACCAACGGGGGAGTCATCATCAAACCTCGCCCTGATGAACCCCATAGCCCTATGGAAGTCCTTGTAGATGCCGGTCTTGTAAACCGCCCTCAAGTCCGGCAAAATGGCCTCTTGCGGTATACCCAACATCTCGAAGGCCATCAGTAGCCTGTTTATTCGCTCCGCCTCAGTGACACCGTCGAGTTCAAATATGTTTATGAATTTCTGCGTGATGTCCACGGGCTCGATGCCTGGTATCTTGTACTCACCGTGCGGGTCAAAAACAACCACACTAATACCACTCCCCACCAGCTCGAGCAATATCATCTTCATAGTCTTAGTCTTACCCATGCCAGTGGGGGCGATAAGCGCACCCATACCGGCGGGCAGCGAATCAAAATCAATCCAAAGCTCGTTGTTCTCCCTATCCCTACCCAAGTAAACCCTAGCCCTCAGACTCTCCGAGAGAACCCTACCACCGTGGAATATCGGTATCACAGCTAGGTCGTAGCCGAGCTCGTCAATTGTTGGGAAATTCCAAACATGCATTTGTGTATGGTCCCTCCTGGTGAACAAGAGCGGAATGTTCGATGGTTTACCCAGCGCGACCATGGCCTTGACAGGCTCCTCTCCTCTCTCGTTTATTCTCTCGAGGACCACAGCCCACTGGCTCGCCTTAGGCAAAGCCTTTGGGTTCTCGTGCACTATGAGCTTGGTGTGGCTTGAGATAACAGTCCTGGAGACCTCACCCCTGAACTGCGGGTTACCGCTTATCGAGAGCATGAAACTGTCGTTGCTCGCAATGAATGCCTCTGCTATCGACCTAATATCATCCTCACTGGGCTTGGTGAAGAGTAGTCCGCTGGACACCAACCTATAGTTTAGCCTGCCTAACTCGCCACCCTTTATGACGCTGTAGTTACTCCTAGCCTTGATGGCTAGTGCGTTTAGGGCAACTAATGCTATTAAGCCGTATACGCCCATGAGGATGAAGCCGGCGAAATCGAGTGGTGCCAGGAATGCTACAAGCCTGGTTGTTGAGGGTGGCCTTGGGAACCCAACGAGCCTCTTCAATTCACTCTTCTCCACAAGGCTCAGTATGAAGTACTGCTTGAGTAACGTCTCCTTCGCCTTAACCCAATCAATGAACTCCTTTAAACCACTCTCGCTCGGCTCAACTCTCCTCGAGAGCCTAATGTACTTGTTCTCGCCAAGCCTAATGAAGGTAAATACCTCATTCGGCATTAGTGAGAGTCTCCTAACGAACTCGTTGACTAGGTTCACGTACTGTGAACCGCTCAATCGAGAGATGTCGAAGAGTGGCTCTGCCGTGTAGAAGACGTGTGCGATATTGTTTCTGTAATCGAAGACGTAGTTATCGAGCACCTCAAGCCTAGGGGCTAAGCCGGGGAAGATCAGTGAGAACAAAAGATCGATTATCCAATCCCTTATCTCCCTGTAGATGAGTAGTGGTATTAGGAGTAGGGATAGTGGCTTGTAGGCAATCCCCATGATTATGATTGCGATTAAGATAAACCACCTAATTTTGATGCTTAATGCCACGTACTAACGCTAATCACTTTTTAAGGCCCTTAACAACGCCCGAGAGACCCAAGCTCCTAGGCAGGCTAAACCTCCCCCTCTTGGGCTCAACAACAGGTTGAGAGAGCAAGTTCCTAAGCTCATCGACACCGAACCTATAGCCGAAGCCATTGATTATCGAGGCCAGGTAGTCCCAATCAACAAAGCCCTCCTCAATATACCTCCTAAGCAGTGTGTCATTACCAAGCGTTGGGTCAAACTGACTAGCCAAAGCCAGGGCAACTTCAAGCCTCAACCCCCTCTGGACAACCTCGTTGAGTAGTTCATTGACGGACCTCGGTGTGTAGTGAGTGTAGAGTTCACCCAACACCTTCTCACAAAACACCCTCAGAGACTCAACGCACCTACTGCTCCACTGCCTAACAGCCTTCATATCCACTAAAGACTCAACCTCGATGTTCACCTTACGCTGCTTAAGTTTCGCAACAACCCTCTCCAGGTTGTTGTCGATTTTGTCGAGCTTGCTTAGTTTCTTATCGCTCCTCATTGTTTCTCCACCTTGATGCCCCTACCCTCAAGCCATGCCCTAAAGACCTCGGCGTACTCCTCACCGATCTTGTCCCTGATTAGGTTCACCCAATCCTCCGGCTTTATCTTGCTCACGACCTCGTCGCTCTCGAACAGAACCCTGGCCAGAATAGCCTTCTCGATTATTGAGAAGCCCTTGACCTCCTCAACCATAGCCCTCAACCTCGGGTTACCAGCCGGAACAAGCCTATCAAGCCTAGGCATAGTCTGACCAGGCAATTGACTAGGCACACCGGCTTGGCTACTCACCTGAGACTGACTTAATTGCTGCTGGCTTTGTTGTTGATTATCGTTACCACCGAGACCAAGCCTCCTCAGCTTACTTATTGGGTCGCTCATCGACTATAAGGCTAGTGGGTTTAAAAGGCGCCTTGGCCGCTCCTCGCTTTGCCTGATGACCCTACCCAGTAAGGAGGACTTCCTCGGGGTCGTTGTTCCCCCTCAATCAAGCCCCACAGCATGGGGTCCTTGCACAGTAGGGATCTCGCGATTGAGCTGCTGACGTCAATAGAGGTACGGTAAGGCATCACCCACCCCCAGGGAGGTGTTAAAAGCCGAGGAGCTTCCTCACCTGCTCAGCCAATGCCTTAGTCATGCTGTTGAACTCCTTAACGAAATTCTCCAGCGAGCCCCTCGGCACGTAGAATATGAAGGGCTTTTGCGATGCTGTTAGGTATTGCACGATTAGGCTTGTCGGTAGCACGAACACCCCACCGTTGTGGGCAAATGCCCTGGCCTTGGCCTCAACGGCATCAAGCCCCGGCAACCACCTGTTTAGGACAACGTTGACTATCGGGTTCAGCCTGGTTTGGTTTATCATTGACCTGATTAGGTTATCTATCTCGGTTAGTACTATGTCTGCGTAGCTTGCGTAGTCCATGACCAGGTTGATTATGTTTGAGTTAAGCAGTGCGAGCATGGTTATGACTTCCGTCGATGCGGGCAAGTCAATAAGCACTACCTGGGCATTTGTGATTCTGGATGCAGTGATTATTAGGTTCCTGAGGGCGTTGAAGGCTTGGTTCACATTGATCGGTTGGTCCCACAAGTCCCAGGTCTTTGGTGTGCCTGGCGGTATAACAAAGACGCTTGGCACAAGGTTGCTCCTAACGAGGACTTGGTTCACGTCCTTGACCAAGCCAAGCATGAAATCCAGTGCACCTGGTCTTTCGGGGTTGATGCCGAGTAGTCGGCTTGACGTTTGTGTTGAGTCAATGCCGAAATCTATGAGGACGGTGTTGGTCTTCAATGCCATCGATAGTGCAATGGCTTGGTTAGCGGCTATCGTGGACTTACCAGTCCCACCCTTCCTACCACTGAAGTATGTAATTGTGGCTAGCCTAGGAACCAGCATCGCTAATCACTGGCTTTGTTTAAAAAGCCCCTCAACCTCACCATCGAGGCTCAAAACCTCACTCGGCAACTCAAGCCTAGGCAGGTTTAGGGACTCAACAGCCTCCAGGCTCGGCTTCACAGCCAAAACACCCTCCGGATCCTTGTAGAATGCGTAGAGTAAACTTGCCAATTGCTCTGGTGTTGGGTTGAGCTCAAGGGCCTTTGTTAGGAACTCGACTCGGTAATGCAATTGCTTATCGATAACGTCCTTGCCGTAGTCCCTAGTTAGCACCTCCATGTGCCTATCCGCATTCCTAATGGACCTAACGAAACGCCTATGAACAACCCTAACAATACCACCCTCATCCCTAACACTCTCCTTAACCAAACCAACCTCGACAACCACTGCCTCGTTTAGGAACCTCTCGGCATCAACAAAGCCCTTGACCTTGAGCCTAGTAACCGCGTCCTCGTAGTCATACGCGTGGAATGTAGTGATGGTTCCATGACCGAGGGTCATTGCCTCAAGCAAAGCCTTGAACTCACTATCCTCCCTAGCCTCATTGACCAGGATAATGTCTGCACCACTCCTCAGGGAGTGGTTGATTAACCTAACCTTATCGATACTCTCAATACCCCTGGCAAACGCCCTCCTCTCAAGCATTGGCAGGACAACCCGGTGATAGGGCAGGAATAACTCAACAACATCCATCACCAACGCAATCACCTTATCAACGAGCAAGAACGCAATCGCGTTCTGAAGCGTAGTCTTTCCCGCACCCATTGGTCCGACAAAGAGTATGGGCACCTTGTAGTCAGCCAGCAACCAAAGCAAGGCGGCTTGGTCTATGCTAATCACGTTGTTCCTAATGAGCTCAGTGATTAGCCTTGGCCTCCTCGGGAGAACCCTAATGCTCACCCAAGGCGTTGGCCTACCAACGGGATCCGAGGTTACGGCAATCCTAATCCTAAACTCCGGGTCGACGAGGTCGGGCATTGGGTTGTGGGTGGTTATTGGTGTCTTCATCCTAATGGAGAAGCGCCTAAAGAGGTAGCTTACGGCATCGAAATCGCTGAGTGTTACCTTCTTGGCCACCTTCCTGAGACCTCTCCTAGTGACGAACTCGTAGGGTTCCCAGCCAACGATTGCCCTAATCAAGCCAAGCTCCTCGTGGTTTATGTGCGCTACCAAACCATCATCAAGTTTGCGCAAATAAATGTCCGTTATATCGGGCATTAGGAAGAGCGGTGTAAAGACCCCATACCCATTCAGCCACCTCTCGAAGACTCTCCTAGCCAAGTCGATGTTTTCAGCATTTGGCTTAACATTGATTAGGCCCAATGCCTTCTTGATGGCTGTCTCGAGCTTCTCCCCCGAGCCTAGCCTATCGGATATGTAGTCGAGGGGCAATGCAATCAACCAATCAGGCACGTCATCAATGACGTAAGCCGTGTACTCGGGTATTTGGTACGTTGGGTCTATGACTTGGTGTATCTCTATGTTGGTCTTCAACCCGAAGTTCTCCCTATCCTCAATAGTGTAGAACTTGATTAATCCTTGGCTAATCACCTTCGGCCTAGATACGTGCATCAGGATTTGATGCATTGATTTTTAAGGGATTAGTGAAGACCATCATCGGCTATTGCGTACCTAACCTCGGTGCCAGGCGCCAGCCCTGGCACATCCAAAGCCCTCATGACGCCCTCCGGCTTGCTCTTTGACGGCCTAAGCATCAACCACCTTGAATTAACTGTGTGGGCTAAAACATTGCCACCAACCGGTAGCTTAATTTCAACATACCCAGTTGGCATTGTCATTACCTGGTTCGTGTATATTGCCAACACCCCGAACTTTATTGTTAACCTCCTTATCCAATCAAGCACGTAGTGCAGCCTCTGCTGCCTCTCCGCCAACCTCTCCCTACCCCTAAACTGTGCCCTGTATAGGGCTGTGACGCTATCGATAATGACAACACCAACTCCGCCACTAATTACTTGATTAGCCAGCTTCAACTTTATGAAGTCCTCTAGCTCCTCAACAGTGGCTGGGTTATAGACGATTAAGTCCCTCTCCAGGAACTCGCCACAATTAACATTGAACCTACCGCACATGTTCTCGACTAGCTTGCCCGTAGTTAGGTATTGGTCGATTGTCTTCTCTGTATCGATGTACACAACACTGACCTGGTGCTGTGCAACCGATGCCACAGCAATCTGCAGACTCATTAACGTCTTACCGCTCCCGAACTCACCGGCAAACTCATACGAACTACCAAACCTCAAGCCACCAACCAACTTGTCGAACTCCTCAACCCCCATCCTCACAACCCTCTGCCTACTCAACGAATTAATCCTTTCTTTGGCACTCATTGGTTTCGGCTCATCATTGAGCAACTCCCTAGCCGCAGTGATTACCTTCCTCGCTGTGTCTAGCTCGGAGAGGTTCAGCAACTCCATTAACTCCTCCGCGTTAAACAACAACAAGTGCTTCGGGCTCGTTACACCAACGGATTTGAGCCTCTCTATCATTTGCGCCGAGACACCAAAACTCCTCAAGGAATCCAGGTCATCGATTGATTGCTGTTTTTCCTCGGTCTTCGTCTTCCTCGGCACTATAACCACCCCATTAAGGCTATTATGGGTGCCATGAATATTGGGATTAGGCTCACTCCCAAGCCTATTGAGTGCATTGCCTTGCCTACAACAATCGATGTTGATGCTCCCAAGGCAATGAGCATTGTGAATAAGGCGTACGCATTCGCAAGGCCGGCTATGAATGAAACAGCACTCGATATGCTTGATGCACTAGATACTGCGCTTGATGCGAGTGCTGGTGCGTGGAGGGCTAGGAGCATTGCCGCCAATGCCAGCATTAGTGCGTAGCTGACGGCAATGAATGGGCCGTAGAGGAAGCCGCTCCTAACAACCTGCCTAATGAAGTTCGTGAATGAGTCGACAACCATGTTGACACGCTCAACAACATCCCTAGAACCCCTACTGTACGCATAATCCCAAAGCTGGATTAACTCCCTCTCGACTAGGGTTCTAGGCGTTGGTGGCTTTGGGTCACTAACGAGCAACAACTCGCCGAAGGACTTACTCACCCTACCATACATTCCTGTATAATCCCTAGCGAACCTAGTGAATTGTGGTAAGTATAATGTTGCGAAGCCTATGCCGAAGGTTATTATCGAGATTGTTGCAGTCATCAAGGCAGGCAGCCTGAGCAGTAATAAGGAAACAGCCAAGCCAATGCCCAACCCAACGAAACCACTGATTAGTGGTTTAACATAGTCGTATTTCACCAACTCAATTTGATAGTAATGAATAAGTGGTATGAAGGCTAGGTTCAATAAGCCAACGAAGGGTGGCGCACCTAGGATTGCCATGAAAGCCAACACGCCAGTCATTATTGAGAGGACTATCACGGCGGTGAGCGATGCATTAACCCACTGGAGCCTACTACTCAACACGTTGTTTAGTTTATTCAAAATAGCCATGAAGGCTACGTCAGGGTCTGTGCCCGATGCAACAAAGCTGTGCGCATAGGCAAGCAACTCACGCCTATAACCACCCCTCCTCAACAACCATGGGCTAGCGACAACGTTTAGGAGCATGGATAACCTGAACCAAGACCTGGAGAGCTTGGAGGCTTCACTTACTGCCAAGTCCGTGCCATCCTCAGGAGCCCTAATCACGAAGACCAAGTCAGCAACGTACTCCTTGATTGATGTCATCGATTAATAGCGAGGCAATTTAAAAGGGGTGTTATTTCCCGAGCATGGGCTTTATCTTCCTGTGGTATATGACTATTAACTCCCTCAGGGCGTTGTAGGCTGTGTTAAGTTCCTCGGTCATCGTGTCCATCCTCTCTATCAAGTACTTCAATTCCTCCGCGAGCTCCTCTAGGCATTTCTCGACATCCTCGGTCCCCCGGCACCTCTCTAGTGCGTGCCTGAGCCGCTCCGGCATTATCGCTTTGAACGATTGAAAGTCATCTATAAAGCTTAGTATGTTCCTCCTCACTTCACCACTCAACTCCTTCACCTCATCCACCAGCCTGGATACATCACTAAGCGAGACCATACACACTACTATACTTAGCTCAGTATTTAAACCAGTATTTAAAACCTAATAGTTTAGGATCTCCGCAGCAGCTCGACAATGTACCTCCTCGTCCTCGAGAGCTTGAGGCTTAGCTCCCTAACATCGCCGTCACAAGTCAACCTAGCCCTCACCTCCATGGGCTCATTCGCGTAAATAACGTAAGTGACCCTATGCCTAGGGTTCAACCTATCCGTCGCATCGATTACTTTAACGGACTTAACAACCTTGACCTTACCCTTTAGCTCGCTCGGTATTTCTAGGTAGTAGTCTGTGCACTCTATGTTCACCACCGAGGCATAGACATCGCTGTCGAGCTTCCTGTAGTTTCGGTAGAGGATAACCGCGGCTATGTGGGTGCAAATCTCGCTTTTTCTGCGGAGACCCCAACTGCTCTCGAAGCATGAGCACTGATACTTGTTCTCCTTAAACCTAACCACGTAGGTTGGGTACCTATCGCCAAGCTCAGGCAAGCCCCTAACAACCCAAACATTCTCGCTAAACTCCCTAACCGTGCCCCTCATGAATCGGATAAGAGCCCTCCTAATCCATGACCTGCTCTTGCTTGGGAAATCCTCCCTAAGCCCCTCAACAGCCAAGTCAATGAGCTCCCTACCCATCGCCCCACTCAATGAAACTTTGTTTGAATATAAGGGTTGGATTAAGTTTGGATAAGGATGGGAAAAGAGGAGAAGTGGTTTTGATTTTTGGTTTTGATTAAACGTGCTGGTTCACGATATTGGTGCCGTGTATGCACCGCTTGTTGTTACCACCTCGACCTGCGTTGGTGAGCCGCTTGGGCTACTGCAGGTTATTGATAGTGTGTCCCCTGGGTTGAGGGTTATCGATAACCCACTGGCCGGCAGTGAGGTTATTCCGCTGTACGTGTTCCCATTTAGGTATGCGGTGCAGCTGGATGCACTCGCCCCACTGGGCAGTAGGCTTACCGCCTCAACCCTTATCCCGCTAACCCCCATCGCCTTTATGTTCACGACAAGCACCCCACCCAACTCCTCAGCAGTCACAGTCAGCGTGTTGCTTGCACCCAGCGATGGCATTGCACCGTGGAACACGTAGAAGATCAAGAACAGGCCCAGCGCTATACCAACAACAGCCACTATGGCCCAAAGTATGTTGAACTCACCACTCCTCGCCAGGCTCTTTACCATTGACTTAGGCATTGCCTTGGTCGTTTTGATTAGGGACTCGGCAGTCATCGATAAGGAGGGTTTGTGGTTTTTAAGGGGTTGTTGGGTGGGGATTCTCGGTTATGGGGTTGTCTTTAGTGCGTGTTGTATTGCGGTAGTGAAGAGGTTCGCTACCTCCTTAAGCATGGCTTGGAGGATCCAGAGTGCATAGTTAGCTGCGTTGCCCGTTAATTGCGCGTTATTACTGAGTAAGCCGATAACAAGCAGTGGTACGTAAATAAATAAGAATACGGCTACTGCAGCGAGGATTGGACGCTTTGCGTGGTTTATGGCCTCCGCTAAGGCAGCCGTTCGAGAATACGACACCGGGTGGATCTGGTACTCTATGATGTAGGCGAGCGCTATGATTAATGGCGCCATGAGCGCAAAACCGCCAACAAGCAATATAATGCTAAGCGCTGGAGCAGCGACACTCTCAACGAGATTATTCACCACGCTAGTGACGTTTATACTAGTCACATTATTGATCACGCTAGTAGTCACATTCCCAGCCTGAAGCATTATTCCATGGATTATCGGCGCAGTCATCAATTTAGTGAAACGCTTATTTAAAAGGCACTAAATGGGTAGGACGTCGACGATGGTTTCATCGAGCACTCGATAAAGCCCGTAGCTCGCGGCTAGGGCGAAGGCTAGCACAACATCGACAGTGACGTCGTAGGTCTGCAGCATGAGACCGGCTGGGAAGCCTTGGTTCCACAATACGTTTCTGAGTATGCCGGCGATGTTCCCGAGAGTTACTGCTGCGGTGTTGTTGGTGTTCGGTAGGAAGTTCAGCTGTGGGTACACGTGCGACATCACAATGCTCGTGTATGCCGCTAATAGCGGCGCAACAAATAATGCAATCAACGCTAGGGCTATTATGAACGTGCCTATCGACCTAGTCTGCCTGATCAGTAATAAGCCTATGGCTAGGCCCAGAATTCCCCAGGCGTACTGGGCGATGAGACTTAGGGCGTAGATGAAGCCCAGGTTGATTATTGTGTACGTCATCATGGTTTGGAGGTACCAAGTTGATTGTTGGAGGTACCAGCCGAATGGCGAGGTTATTGGGACAATGCTTAGGCCGATGGTGGTTCCCCAGAAGTTGCCATACCACTGAGTCATTTTATTGAACCAATGCTGCGAAACATTGGCGCTCCAGGAGAGCAGCTGTTGTGGGCTGCCCGCGCTGGGCATTGCACTGGCCAGCGTTTGGTTTCCCACGCTCACTGACGAGGCGATTGTGTAGACGGTTTGTGGGAAGAAGCTTGAGATAGTGAGCGCAGTGAATACGCCGAACATCACGGCACCAACCAAGACATCAAGCATCAAATCCAAACCCTCACGCCTAACCTCAGGCGTGGGGCCATGGGCATACTTCACGGCACCATAGACAAGGACGGGTACGGCAAATACCCCAAAGCCGAGGTATGGTAGCAGTGACTGGAGTATTTCACTAACCATCGAATTAGTTGGTTCATGGTTTAAAAGGCTCCGCATCTCGTGACAACGGCCTTGCCTAGCAGCTCCCTGACCGTGTTGGCTAGGTTCTTGTCTGATACTGTGTTGTGCACCACGTCAAGCAAGGCGTCCCTTATCTCCTCAATGCCTAGGCAAGCCTCTGAGGTTATTTCCTCAGCTGTGGCCCTCACCTCCTCAGCCGCCTCATCACCCCTCAACTTCTTGTTGTCGAGCTCCTTGGCGTGCCTCACTGCCTCCGCAACGTGGTCAACGGCCCCCTTAACAGCGCCCCAAAGCCCGCCGCAATTGATGCCCAACTCCCTGCACCTGGTCTCCACGTGCACAATATCCATAAGTACACCGGGCCTCTCCAGCATTAGGCCTGCTAGGGTTGAGGCGATTAACTGCAACGTGCCTGGGTCCTTCCTCGGCATGTTCGCCCTCAACACCTCGAAGATTATCCTCGAAAGCTCGCTCCTAACACCCCTAACAGCCTTGGCATACCTATCCACATCACGCAAACCCTCAAGCTCCCTAACCAAGGACTCACGGGCCTCCTCAATATCCACCGGCTCAGGCTCAACAGACCCAGCCCCAAGGCCACTAGTCTCGAGACCGAAGAAGGCCCTCAAATCATTATCACTCACCCTACCCAGAGCCCAGCCAATAATGAGCCTCCTAGCCTCAGCCCTCTCACCATCACCCATCCCCTTAACCCTACCCTTCATCTCGTTGAGCTCATCTCTCGTGAACTCACACAATAACGTGGCTATATCACAATCGCTCACGTCACCCAATTTACCGCCTAGAATACCTAAGGCGCTGAGTATGTCATAAATCAACCCTGACTTCGCCTTATCGTTACATAACGGGGCATTATCTCCACCGCACCTCGACCCATGCACGGCTTGAGTGTCTAGTTGCTCCTTAACATCACTACCCGCTTTCTCACCTTCGCTATCATATTTGACGGTTGCCTCAGCCTTAGTCATTCGCTGTGTAGTATCATTCATCACCTTCTCCTGTAATGGATCCTGCCTACCATCGCCTTTGTTGAATTCGTTGCTTAAAGTGTTGAGTCTCGCCTGTAGCTGTGGCCGCCAAAATAGGTAAATGTGTTTGACCAAGTTGTAGGCGTTGTATATATGCATCCCCAAAATCTCTGCAAGTGCCTTCGCCGTGTTTGTCGGGAGTTTGTTTGGGTTCTTCAGCCAACCATCTATCTCGCTCCTGAGCTCCTCGTTACTGGCAATCATGGCCATGTAGTCAATGACGGTCTCGACGAATGCGTCAGTATTGCCTCCCTCCATTGCGCAGAACTCGGCGGCAAGCAGCCTGAGCCTCGCCAAGTCCTCCCTACTCCCCAAGTCGTACTTACGGTCATCGAGGAACCTAACCTCGATCAAGACCTTGTTACTCAACTCGGGGTTACGCCTAACGAAATCGTGCAACGACCTACACACGCACTCCGGGCCGATGCATATCAATGAACCATCGATGCTCCTCACGGCGACGACGGATATGAACGTCCTCACCCTATCGAGACCCCCAAACCTCTCAAGGAACCTATTGATCGTGCCGTGTACCAGCATGTTTATGAGCTCACCCCTACTACCCCTCTCCTTAACGTCAATAAACGGCCTACACTGGCACGGGTTGTCGGGGATGAAATGAACCCTCCCGAACTCACCAACCTCGATGAAGGCAGGCTCAAAACCACCCTCCCTCGGCTGGCTCACCCTCATTAACTGCCTATTAAGCACAGAATACACGGGCATCAAATTGAACAAAGCAGGTTTATAAGGCTACTTATTTTTACCTATGTAAAGGCTTCTCGTGGACAGCGTTTCAGGTCTTCGAAGTCTCTCGTTCACGGTTCGATTTATAAATTGATTTATAAATCGGAAATTGCGAACGTAATTTCTCGATTTATAAATCGTATATACGTTCAACAAGTACCGTACTTGTTGAAGGTGGGTCGTAACCAATGAGCAATATACAAAGCCTTACTGCTGAATTAATGAGTACTTGTTTCACCCTTCTCCGCATCTTTCTCGATTTTGTTTATGAATTTGTCGAGGTCTAACTCCTCGATTAAATTCTTGAATCCACTCCTGATAAGTATGAGTCTTACCGCCGTCAATGGCCCATTGTAGCTCTTGACCTTGGCCATGGCTGTCGCCATAATCGCTATCGAAACCACGTACCTGTGGGCCTCCTTCCCAGCCTCCTTCAGGTACCCATATAACGCCTCGAAGTACTTGGCACCGAGCTCCACAAGCTCCTCGCTTGGCTCGGCAATTCTCAATAACCTCAATGCCCTCCTAATCAACGGCTTGTAGGTGCCAGTGGTCGTGAATGCCCTCCTTAGGGCGCTGGCTATTGCCATGTCGTACTTACCGCCCTCCATGTTCGACCTACCGCTCGTTATCGAGTCTAGGACCTCAATGACTGTGCCTACCTTGGGCAGTGAGGCCCTTACACCATCCCCACGCCTCAACGTCCTGTACTGTTTAACGAGTGCCTCGGCCAAGACCTTGGCCTCGTCCTCGCTAAAGTCCCCCGTCTCGATAAGCGCCTTGGCCAGCCTCTCGACGTAATTGGCCATAGTCTCGCTATTGCCTCTCTGGTTGTTTGTTTTTGAGTTGCTCCCCGGCCCAGCCCAGGTAATACCCCTACGCAGCGCCGCTATCCGCCTCAACCTGCCCGATATAGATGGTTTCCTCGATACCGACTCCTCCCTCGAGTACGTGCTCGGCCTGCCCGCGATGTACTCGTAAAACGCGGAATCCTCAGACACGTAACCGCACATCCTGCACCTAAGCCTCCCATCGCCCTCGTCCAGCACTAGGCACGACCCACAGTGTGGGCACCTACCATTGCCGCAGACCTTGGTCTCAACAGCCTCAACCATTGCTTATAAGGCTAGCAGACAAG